>Ga0123335_1006050_pt1 | contig 14315 bp, 15 predicted proteins | sample BiotimSIPDNA_2_FD_89707 | JGI IMG/M metagenome (GOLD analysis project Ga0123335, IMG submission 89707) | Anaerobic biogas reactor microbial communites from Washington, USA - Biogas_R2 time_0 SIP DNA | ecosystem: Engineered > Bioreactor > Anaerobic > Unclassified | place: Washington, USA... | reverse complement strand
TTTGGCAGCATAGTTAGACAGAGACGGGAAGACAGACAACAAACTGCCCTCTTCTCAAACGCACTCTTCCACAACATTTATGCAGTAAGAATTAACCCAAAATAATTTTGTCCCAATGCCGGTGTTAAAAAAAGATAAAAAAGGTTGTTTATTTTCTCGTAACACTATGGTGCGGGTGTCGGCGTGGGTGCTGGTGTAGGTGTCATGAAATTGAATGGAATACTGATGTTGTTACCTGCCAATGATGATGTTATGTTGTCTTGAAGGCGTTCTATCAGCTGCATCGCTGGGCTTTCCCCGTTGAAAGTCTCCATGACAGTATTGACAGTGTAAATTACGACAAAACAAGATAAAACAACTGTTGATGTTACTAATAGTAGCGCTGCTACTGTCGATTCCAAAGTTACTCCTCCTTTCCTAAAATCTGTATTCTAACGATACAGTATAAAAGCTTATTCCAGACCAACGTACAACTGAAAAACGGATATATGTCCTAGCTGTAGCCTATTATCTACTTCTTTTCAGCCGCCGCCTGAGCAGGCGCCTCCGACGCAGCTGGCGCTGAACCATCTTGAGCATCAGCAGGCACAGCCTCAGTTTTCTCCGCCTCCCCCTGATTTGGGGATATAATCTGTATCTTTTCAGCCATCGGATGCAGCAAATCTGGCGGCGGATAGGGCGTATTCAGGTTTGAGGAGAGCATATAGATAGAGTTGAAAACATGCTGATAGATTGTGAAGAGAATCTGCGGGATCTTGGTTTTAGGGTTAACCTCCAGCTTCTTCTTTATCTCTTCACCTTTGCCGCTTAGGATCACTGTTCCAGAAGTTGAGTATTTAACTACGTTGGGTTTAGTGGATATGAACAGTTGGAATCCGAGTGTTAATTGATTAGCGTCTTTTTTCTGTTCTTCTATTTTGGCGTTTATATCAAAAAACAGGTCATCGTTGCCCGCGTAGGCGCCGCTTCGTTCAGCCTGTAAGCTGTTGAGGCTTATTGAAACGGTGACTCCTGAGACAGAATACTGCGGGTTGACGACGGTTGATTCCTCTTTAGTTCATTGGTTTTTTTCATATTTAACTGTTGGTTGCGGTAACCACTTCACCCGTTGGTCGAGTGACTGGTCACCTATATTGTACCTGTTTGGATGTTCAAGTATGCTGGCACTGAGAGCTCGGTCATGAACTTGAACGCTTCATCTCCTTTAGCGGCTGCTTTCTGCTTTAACACTATCTTTTTAGGGATTTCCTCTTCAAGGTAAACGATGTAGTTTACTGTCTGTCCCAGGCCTAAGCGGGTGAGTTGCTGTACGGTTGTTTTAAATTTCTCGTATTCCTGTAGTTTTATGCTGATTTTCTCTATAGCTTCGAAGAGCATTTCTGTTTGTCCCTGCTCAGTAAAAGATATCGATACGTTGCCAGTTTGAATCCACGGTGACTCTTCGTTTTGGCTTTTGCCGCCCTTTCCGCCCTTTTTTGACTTGTCTGCTTCAGGGGTTTTTTTGGCTTGAGTTTTCAGGACTTTTTGTGCAGCCGCTGATTTCTGGAACCATTCTTCGCTTTTATGTTTAGATTCAGCATCTCTAAGGACCGAACCTAACCATTGGCTGTAGTCTTCGAAAAGCGATTTGTACTGGCTTGTTTGGTTAACTAGAAATTCGCTTATGTCTTTGAGTGAAGTGAATGTACGAATTTCCGTTCCCAACTCTATTTACTTCCTTATCGTAATCTAGTTAACCGTTTTTTGATTGAATGATACAAGATGCCTTTTTTGGGGATAAGAGGTTTTGTCTATCCTACTTGAGACATACCATTTATATTTAACCAAAACACGTCTGAATTAGCGGTTTTTTGCCTGCTCGTAAGCTTTACTTATTGCTTCGCTGGTAATCACGCCGACTAGTAGCGTGGGATTATCCTTTTTAACGACGGGCAGTACGTCGATTTTTTCTCTAATAATCAGTTTGTTCGCTTCAAGGATAGATTCGTCCTCGTGTACCGAGATTTTTGAGATAGGCATCTGCGCAATCTGCGTGTTATCCCGCTGGTCAGGGCTGATTTTCATGAGTTCACTCCAAGTGACAATACCCTGTAGAACGCCGTCTTTCTCGACCAAGACGTCATGGTATCGGTTTTTGAACATAACCTCCAGTGCCTCCTTGATAGTCTGCTGGGGGTCAACGCGTCCAATCTCGGATTGCATGACGTCTCTCACTCTGACGCCAGCTAGCTTGGTGGAAATTATTGTTTGTTCTCCCTCTTCGCTGGCGCCTAAATAAACAAAAAGTCCCACTAAGACCAGTAGGAAGTTGAATATGAAACCAATGATAACCATTGCTATTCCGAAGATTTTGCCTATGCTAACTGCGAGTCTGGTGGCGTCGGAGAATTTCATGCGTTCAGCGAGTAGGGCGCGGAAAACTCTGCCTCCGTCCATTGGGAAGGCTGGGATCAAGTTAAAGAGGCCTAAAAAGATGTTTAGCATACCTAGATCAAAAAGGATCTCTCCTGTTGATGCTGAAAAACTGAAAAGATTCGAAAGCAGGGCTGGGTTAAACAGCACAGCTATGGCGATTAGCGTAAAACCGATTACTAAGCTAATTAGTGGTCCCGCGACGGCCATTCGCCACTCCTGTGAGGGGTTGTCTGGTATTTCCTCGATTTCTGAGACGCCGCCGATTGGGTAGAGCACTATTTTACGTACTTTTATGCCATAATGCTTTGCGATTACTGAATGCGCTAATTCGTGAAAGACGACGAATACGAAGAGGAATAGGATAATGAAGAAGAGGTAGAAGGCAGTTAGCGCTGGGTAGTATTGGAGATTGTAGACAGATAAACCGAGGACTGCCAGTATGAGCAGCAGAAAAGTGAAGTGCAATTCTATGGGTATTCCCCATGCTGAGCCAATCCTCAAAGAATACTTCATAAAGGTAGATGCCCAACGAGCACTTTTTAAATTTTCGATAACGGTTCCCTTGGCTCATACGTAACAGGGCTTAAACCAAAACTGCAGAGTTTTTCTAGAAATGATTCCTTTTGTAAAAAAACGGGGCTATATTAATTGACAAACAACCATATGAGCGGTTGCTTTGAATTAACCCTTTAGTTGACATATATACGTCCATGTTAGCAACAGATAAAAGCGTGGCCCGATGTATCGCCATATCAGAGGATACTAACTATGTCTGAACGATTTGCAAAGAAATGGGAATCTAAACCACAGGGTGAATCATTCTCCACACAGCTAAAGAATACCGTTCGGAGTCCGCCGCCTCTAAAGCCTGCACTTGATGCAGCAACAAGAAAACTTGATATGCAAATCAGTAAACTTGACCAAGCCAATGAGCGCTTCACACAGAAAGACAAAGCTCTCTTCGCGAAACTCGTCGATTCATACACAAAACACGACCAGGCACATGCAAACATTTACGCAACGGAACTTGCTGAAATTAGAAAAATGAGCAAACTAATTATGAACGCTCGCTTAGCACTTGACCAGGTTGCACTCCGCATAAGAACCGTAACAGAACTAGGCGACGTCGTCTCAGCACTCGGCCCATGCATCGGTGTACTACGCAGCGTTTCAAGCGGAATTGGCGGTGTATTGCCTGAAGCAGAAGGTGAATTAGGTGACATCGGAAACATGCTTAGCGGCTTAATGTTTGAAGCAGGCAGCACAAGCGGCATGAACCTGAACTTCAACAACGTAAACGAAGATGCCTCAAAGATTCTCGCAGAAGCAGCAGTGGTAGCAGAGCAGAAAGTCAGCGCAAACTTCCCAGACCTTCCACCTGGAATGCCTGGAACCGCAAGCAAATCCCAATCGCAGACCCAATAAGCTCTTTCCCTTTCCTTTTATTTTTCTTATTTTTTTAAAAGCAAACACTTGGAAGTCGCATCTTTGCCTAGTAAAAGCTATATCCCAAAACGATGAGTAATTTCAAGGCTGACCTATCTTGGATGCTCCGCGTCTCTGCCCCGAATGCTATGTTGAAATGAAGCAAGTCTGTGACAAGAGTGGTAAACCAATTTATCACGAGTGCCCAAAATGTGGGATGAGTATACTTTTCACTCACTCAGGTCATTAACCGCTAACCTGCTATAATTGCATTCTTCTAAGGAGTTTAGAATAGACCACTTCTCACTCAACTGTGACGACACTAAAATGTTACTTAGTATTTCGTGCCCTCGCTAACTCTTAATTTTTCACTATAAATCCCCTAATAATTAGGGGTTCTGTGGTTGACCATTCTAATTGGAAAAAGGTATTCTTATATCAAGATTAATAAGCGAAAAGCGCTTCCTAATGGAGCCAAGAGGCGGTTTAGTCTTCACCCAAAAAAGTAGTTTACCGTACAACAAACTGGAACACTGGCCACCACTAACCTACCGTAACCAGACGCCAGTTACACGTAAGGAACTTTCCGACTTCAAAGCATTCCTAAACACGGAAAACAATACTGGAGGCGACAAGGAACTCCAACCCTGGATACCATTTTGCGACGGCAGATGCGCCTTCTGTTATTTCCCAGTCAACTGTGAGCGAAAAGTCTACGGCATATACCTTGATGCATTAAAGAAAGTGCTAAATCAATATGCTGAAACGAAATATGTAAAATCAACCGTTTTTAGCGAAATATACATCGGAGGCGGTAGCCCCTCAGTACTATCTGAAGACCAAACTATAGACCTTCTAAACTACTGCCAAACCAAATTTAACCTTAGCAAAGACGCACCAACCAAATTCACCGCTTGCACTACTAGTCTCAATAGCAGAAAAATCAAGTTATACGCTAACCACAAAGTAACTCAACTCGACATAGGGATTCAGACATTTGATCCAGATCTCCGCAAGATGCTTATGCTAAGAGATAGCAGCAAAGTTGTCTGTGAAAAACTGGCAACCGCAAAAAAGAGCGGGCTTGGTTTAAGCATAGATTTACTCTACAATTTGCCTGGTCAGAGCTTGGAACAATGGGAGCAAGACCTTAAAGTTGCGTTGTCACTGGAAGTTGAAAGCGTCGACTGCTATCCCATAGATTTGTATTCCGAAACCCCCTTAGCAAAGAAAATCGCGTCAGGCGAATTGCCTGCGGCGGGAGATTACAAAAAAGAATTACAAATGTATCTTAAAGCGTACAAGTTGTTTAAAGACAACGGTTATGTACCAACCTGCCACAACCGATTCTCAAGAATCAAAGAAGACAGCAAGACACCCTCTACAGAAGTTATCGGTAGTGGCGCTGGTTTCTTTATGGGCTTGATAAATTCAATGCCTTACTCAGATATTGAAAACGTTGACGCATACATAACCGCAGTACAAAAAGGCGACTTCCCAATTGCACGCTTAACAAAACTTACACCTCAAGAGGAAATGAACCAAGCCATAATGATGCTATACGTTCGCGTGCCAATAAACCGCGAGAACTTTAAAGCAAAATTCGGCTTACTACCTGAAGAGGCATACCCTAAAGCCTTTGAAGAACTACGACGCAAAGACCTGATAACCGAACGTGATGGGATAGTACGCTTATCGGAAAAAGGAGATCCTTGGCGGTTTAACATCGCTTGGGAGTTCTTCAAATAAAAAGTGGTTACCGTTTGGGGTTAGCAACTATCCATTTAACATAATCAAACCCATATTTTGCTAACAATGGAGCCATGAAATTAGGTAAGACCTCATCTGCCACTTCACCCAAAACCACAGTGTCGCCTTCCCGATAAACCAACGCAACACAGGTTATCTCTTTCTGTTTTTCAGTTTTAGAAAGGATTCTCCAGTACTCTTCTACACCCTCACCTTTTTGTATATACCAAGTAACTTTACCTTCGGGGGTTTCTTCGTCAAAAGTGTTAAAGGCGCAGACAACTTGCGCTACTTCGTCAGGAATTTGAGGCGTTTTTACACAAAACCAGATGGTCATACGCTTTCTTATAAGAAGACAGCAGACGCGCTTTTATTTTTTTGGCGACCACCTAATTTATTCGCACTAAAAGGCACGCACGATGCTTGACGGTAGTGAAGGTTGGTCGGTCGTGGGAAGTAATCTATGCTTAACTTAGATGGTGTCTTAGGTAGTATCTCATCTGTCTAGATAGGGACGTACCTGAATCTTACCATTAATACTACGCCACATTCAAGATCACCGTCAAAAGGCGAATTACCGTTCTACTTATTAGAACAAGACATCTAAAGCTTGGACTTATATGCAACACCCCTCGATATCTCTGCTATACAGAGGGCAGTCACTGGTTGAACGACAACGAAAATAATTTAGAATATGCGTTGCGTGGCAAAGCTTGGAAGGTATACTGGTTTCTTCTCAAAAACGGTGCGCCAGTAGGCGTGCGAGAAGTCCAGCGTGCATTACACTTTAGCAGCCCCAGCATAGCGTTCCATCACCTCGAGCAACTCAAAGAGTTGGGTTTGGTTGAGAAGCAGGAAGTCGGCGGCCACTATGTGCTTGTCGGTCAAGTTAAAATTGGCGTATTGAAGCATTACGTGAAACTTGGCAAATTACTGTTTCCGCGCTACTTCTTCTATGCTCTCTTCAGTTCACTCTTCTACGTACTCTACGCTGCTTTGATGGTGCACAGTTTCACTCGTGACAACGTCTTCATACTTGCCTTCGGCGCAATTGTCTGCGGCATATTCTGGTATGAAGCCTACCGAGTTTGGGGTATGCGTCCATTCTAATGAGTAGAACAGCCCGTTCTTGGGCTTAGGATAAAATAAAAAACAAGCATTCAAGGTAATCAGGAGTAAAAAGACCTATGGTCCAAATTGAAGTCAAAAAGAAAACACGTATGTACGGAGCATCAGCAGTGCTCCTTGCAGTTGTACTAGTCAGTATGGTCTATGTTATAGGCTCATCTCCACTCATTTTCCCGTCTGGCTCGCCAGCGGTGGGTGGACTGATGTCTTTCTCGTCTAATCAGGAACTCGTAAATTATCTTAACGCCGCCAGTAATGGCCAATACAACGGCTACACAGGTGGCGCTTTAGATACCCGGTTTTTCGGTGTTCAAACTGTAATGCCTACATCTTCAGGGCCCCCCGGTACCACAGGAGCAAAAGGCGCAGAAAGCCAAAATTCCCTGAGTGCAGGCGACCATTCTACAACCAACATCCAGGTCCAAGGCGTCGACGAAGCAGACACAGTGAAAAACGACGGACAATACATCTACACAATCTCAAACAAGTACTCTTACTGGGATTACAGTAACAGCAACACAAACACTGTCTACATCGTCAGCGCAGACACACAGAATCCCCGAGTAGTCGCAAAAATAAACTTAGGCAACGACACACAACCAGCCGGGCTCTTCTTAAGCTCTGACTCAACCAAACTAGTTGTCATCGCCAGCAAATACCAAACATACTACACTATGCGCGGAGACATCGCTTCATCTTCACCGGCAATCATGCCCTACTATCAAAGCGACGTCTACACATTCCTATACGTTTATGACATCTCTAACAAGGCACAGCCCACCTTAACCCGCAACTTTACCGCTACAGGCAGCTACTTCAACTCAAGAATGATTGGTGATAACATCTACGCAATCGTAAGCCAAACTGCCTGGGTATACAACAATATGCCTTCATTGCCAAAAGTTTACGATGATGGCAGAGAATACGCTGCTTCACCGACAAGCATCTACTACGCAGATAACAACGACACAAGCTACTCTTTCACAAGCTTCTATGGCTTAAACGTCAAAGACGATGCAGCCTCAGCAACCAACATGACGGTTCTAATGGGTGGCGCATCAGCAATGTATGTTTCACCGCAGAACATCTACATTACCTATTCTGATTGGGATGAAACATCAGGGCAATACAACGCAATTTACCGTGTAGCAATCAACGGGTTACAGCTATCTGTGCAAGCTCAGGGCAGTGTCCCCGGATACATCATTAACCAGTACGCGATGGATGAATACAACGGCTACTTCCGCGTTGCAACAAACTACTGGTCATACCAAGAAAGCAGCAGCTCACAAATCAACAACGTCTACATCCTGAACCAGAACCTCAACGTCACAGGAAAACTTGAAGGTTTAGCGCCAAACGAGAACCTGCACTCAGCTCGCTTCATGGGCAACAAATGCTACCTCGTAACCTACCAGACAACAGACCCACTATTCGTGATTGACCTCAGTGACCCAACAAGCCCAAAGGTGCTCGGTGAACTGAAAATCCCCGGATACTCCGATTACCTACATCCATACGATGAAAACCGTCTTATCGGCGTAGGTAAAGACGCAGACATAACAAACGATGGCTCAACCGCTTACTATCAGGGCGTGAAACTGGCGCTCTTCGATGTCAGCGATGTTAACAACCCGCGAGAAATCTCGCATGTAATCATCGGAGATAGAGGCACACAGTCAGATGCATTAAACGATCCTAAAGCGTTCCTGTTTGACAAATCTAAGAGCCTGCTGGTTATCCCAATCAGCCTTGCAGTAATCAATCCACAAGACCAGTACGCAAACGAGAAATGGGCGTATGGCCAAACTGTCTGGCAGGGCGCATACGTCTATACCATAACAGAGAGTGGACTGCAACTAAGAGGCACCGTAACACACCTAAACGCAACGCAACTCAACTCAGAAGGCCAACTAAAAGACCCGAACACTTACTGGGAAACACAGAACCAGTGGATCTCGCGATCACTCTACATCGGCAACACGCTCTATACCATCTCAAGCAGTCAAATAAAACTAAACAACCTCTCTGACCTATCAGCAGTAGCGACGGTTAACCTGGCTTAACCGCCCTCTTTTATTTTCTTTTTTTAGATGCTTTTGAAATTGAACGCTAAATTGCAACCTTTAATGCTCTTAAACAAGTAAATTTGTGCCGCAAAAAGCGGCTTTAGCTTTACCTACCTATCTCACAGTGACCTCCCCTCTCTTATTTAAAGGCCGAAATGCTCTCTGTTCACTTTATAATATAGGGCTGTATGCTGTTTTTGGATTCAATCAGGCGTTTCATTGTGTATTTATGGGAAAAATAAATAAGCCATCGTTTTCTCTTCGCTTCTTAGAGAGGGGAAATGCATGATAGATATATGGGTGATAGTGCAGGTGGCTGCTTTCGGAGCTTTTCTGTCTTTTAGCTCCTACTTGACTTACAGGCGAAGGATGAATCAGGTTAAGCAGATAAAACGGAAACAGGCTGTTCTACTGTAAACCATCTGAGTCTTGCCTTCAAAAAAAGCACTAAATTTTATGCTTAGTATAATAGCGTTTTTTTATATGATTGTTTATCACTGTTCTACCAGCAAAAGGCGGATGAAACAGTACTGACATACCAAGATGACGGCATAGGAATTTCAACGGAGAATAAAGCTAAGCTTTTCACTGAAGGTTTCAGCACTGGCAATGGAACCGGTTTGGGTTTAGCTATTATCCGCAAGATACTGCAGGTTTACGTTTGGCGCATAAATGAGACCGGTGTCCCCGGCAGTGGCGTCCAGTTTGAAATTACCATCCCGCGGTCATCAACGTAAAATTTTTTGTGACTTCAGTTATACAACAACACAGTCTTAACTATTATTCTTGAGGTAATGCTGACTAAGAGGAATGAAAAATGGTGTCAGCAGTAATGTTAGTAAACACAGATTTAGACTCCCAAGAAGCCGTCGTTGCAGACCTGCGACGTGTAGACGGCGTTGTAGAAGCCCACGAATTATACGGGGTTTATGACCTTCTGCTAAAGGTTAAGGCACAGTCAGTTGATGACCTTCGGGATCTTGCCAAGCATCGTATTAAGCGGGTTTCGGGTGTCACAAGTGCTCTTACTTTGATGATTAGCGAGAAAGCTCAACCGCCATAACGGTGGCTTTTTTCTCTTTGTTTTTATGCTCTTCCGCCGCCTGGCATCGGCATTTTGTATGCAGGGTTAAAAACTATAACTAGACCCCGCTCGGGAAGGGTTTCTACGGTGTAGCCGTATTGTGCGGCGACGACTTCGAGGCATCGTAGTTTCGCTGGGTCTGCTTTCATTATTAGGTGTACTTGGTAGCCTTTTGAGTTGATGTCTGTTTCGTTTGGTGTTTTAAGCATTATGGAGGTGCCTCTGATGCTCCTGCACTCCTCATTGATTTCGCGGATTAGGTTTACGGCTTCTTCTCTGTTCACTGTGGCTCGTGTGTTGTAGAGGTGGTTCGGGGATATTATTGTTGGTTGTTGACTGTATACAACTGCAAGTTTCTGGGTCGAGTGAATTTCTTTTAGGTTGTTCTTTGATGTTTTTCTTAGATTACCGGCGGTTAATGTTTTTTTAGGTTGGATTATGGGAGGGGTGGTGGGTTCGTTCTGGAAATCTTTATTAGTTAACGTCCTTTAGTGTTACTAAATTAATAAAAAGTAACACAAGTTTGTGGTATGCTCTGATGGAAAAAAATAAAATCTTCGCGATAGTGGCAATAGCCATAGTGATAGTCGCTGCAGTAGGCGCAGTCTACATTCTCACCCAAAATCAGACTAACAGTAACCCTGCAGTAACCACCGTCACCGACGCACTAGGACGAACAGTTAATGTCCCCGAACAGATAACCTCCATCTACTGCATGGGTGCATCCTCCCTACGACTGGTCTCCTACTTCGACGCCGTAGACAAAGTACAAGCAATAGAAACCGAAGGCACCTTTAACACTCGAAACGACCAAACCTACTACCTCATAAATAAAGCCGCCTTCTCCTCGCTTCCCAAGGTAGCCACCACCGCAGAAGCAATCTTAGCCCTAAACCCAAGCATCATCTTAACCTCATTAGCCGAGGATTCAGCAACCGCAGACCTCTTGCAATCCCAAACAGGCAGCCCAGTATATGTAATAAACGTCAACGTAGAATTCGGAGATGCCTTCTACAACCAGGTAACCTCCATCGGCAACTTACTAGGCGAACCAGCGCGTGCAAAAGCGCTAAACGAAGGCATCGCCAACATGATCAACGAAATCACCTCCAAAGCAACCGGCGAAAACAACGCCACAGCATACGCATGCGGCATGTTCTACTACGGCGGCGCATCGCTCCTCAAAGGCTCCGGAAACTATCTGCCATTTGACTACTCCAAGATAACAAACGCAATGGCCCCAGCCGAAAACCGACAACCCTACACAATCACACTCGAAACGCTAATCGCTTCAAACCCAGACTACATATTCATAGACAGCATAGGCCTTAGCACCTCCCTCTCATCGATGAACGAGTACATAACTTCCAACACTGGATTAGAGGATGTTTCAGCGATTAAAGCCGGCAATATCTACTCAACCATGGTCTACAAGTGCTATGGAACCAACTGGGATAATCAGCTGATAAACGCTTACTACGTTGCGTCCATAATGAACGGCGACCTATACTCTTGGAGTTTCCAAGATAAAGCAAACGAGGTACTGCATCTATTCTACCCCGACACAGCAATGACTTATCAGGACATCGCAAATGGCCAAACAGGCGACGGATGCAGCAAAGTTGCGCTATAAGCAAATCTATTAACTCCCCTTCATTCTTTTTTAAACAAATTCTGGTGAACTGAGTTGGCTGATAGTCACGAACACCACGAAACAAAAGATCACCGCCACGACAAGTACGAGGCGTTCGACATTTACGAGGACAACCCAGCGGACAGCAGCCAAACTCAACGCAAATACAAAGGATTAATAAAACGAAAAATCCTCATCATCTTTATCGGATTAATTATTCTGTTTGTAGCTATAGTGTTGGCTGCCCAGAGTGGACCCATTAACATATCCTTCTTTGACGTTACCCGCCACATAGTCACTTTTGACGTATCTGGCGCCGGAGCAGTCATCTGGAACATTAGAATGGTCCGAATCTTGGGCGCTCTGTTGGCTGGTGCAGGACTCGCAGTAACTGGTGTAGTGATGCAGTGTGTTCTTCATAACCCACTTGCCTCTCCCTTCACATTGGGCATCTCTAACGCTGCCGCGTTTGGCGCCTCATTTGCCATCATTTTCCTCGGCGCAGGCAGCAGTATGACAAACGTTGTTTCAATCAGCAATCCCTACGTCACCGCAGTATGCGCTTTTCTGTTCTCTTTAGTGGCAACAGGCTCAATTCTTGTACTTACGAAACTTACGAAGGTCAGCGCCGAAACCATGGTACTCGCCGGCATAGCCATAAGTGCAATGTTCACCGCCGGTTTATCATTCATGCAATACATCGCCACTGACTCCCAGCTGGGCAACATCGTGGCTTGGACTTTTGGTGACATAGGCAAAGCAACATGGTCGTGGAATTCGCTGATTCTGTTCGTCACTCTTCCTCCGATTTTCTACTTCTTCTATCGAAGATGGGATTACAACGCTATGGACGCGGGTGAAGACACTGCCAAAGGCCTGGGCGTTAACACTGAACGCGAGCGCATCATAGGAATGGTCCTTTCGTCTGTGCTGTCCGCGGTGGTGGTTTCCTTCTTTGGTATTATCGCCTTCATAGGACTTTTGGGGCCGCATATAGCGCGGATGATCATCGGCAGCGACCACCGCTACCTCCTCCCATTATCCATAGTACTCGGCGCCATAATCATGATAGCCGCCGATGCGGTGGGTCAAGTCATACTTTACCCATCCGTTATACCCGTGGGTATAGTAACGTCGATGCTCGGCGGACCGCTCTTCATCTATCTGCTGATTAAGAGGTACCGGAAATGATGTTCTTTGAGGTAGCGGACCTACGGTTCTCCTATAAGAGCCGCCATGTACTAGACGGCGTATCATTTAGGGTGCAGGCTGACGACGTTGTCTCAATCTTGGGTCCTAACGGTGTTGGAAAAACTACACTTATCAAATGTATTGATAGGGTGCTGAAACCCGACTGTGGATCCGTACACATAGAAGGCGCCGATTTGCATCAGATGAACAAAAAAGACATCGCCCGAAATGTCGGTTATGTAGCGCAAAAAAGCGAGATATCCCAAACTACAGTGTTTGACTCCGTGCTTTTGGGGCGTAAGCCGCATTTTGACTGGAACGTAACCGACAAGGACATTCGATTAGCTGGACGAGTGTTGCATCTTCTGGGCTTGGATGCTCTTGCGCTCAAGTACATTGATGAAATTAGCGGCGGCGAGTATCAGCTTGTGCAGATCGCAAGAGTTCTGGTGCAGCAGCCTGAAGTGATCTTGCTGGATGAACCCACAAGCAGCCTTGACCTCTCTAATCAGCATATGATTATGCACCTGATCCGGAACATAGTTAAAAAGAACCACATGGCAGCCATAATGATAATCCACGACCTAAACCTCGCTATTCGCCACTCAGACAAGTTCGTGATGATGAAAGCGGGGAAAGTCTATGCTGCAGGCGACCACGAAATCATCACGCCGGAAAACATTAAAGCCGTCTACAATATCGACGCATACGTCGAGAGAGTAAGAGGCATACCCGTAGTAATCCCGATATAATGGAGTTAAAGAGATGCATGAGTAAACACATCAATCCTAAACAGAAAGACTTCTTCAACGAAAAAGCAAGCGTATGGGACGAAATTACCATTCATGACCTTAACAAAGTCCAGTACATCACTGACTTGCTAAATATCCATAGCGACGACAGAATACTGGACGTAGGAACAGGCACCGGCGTCATGATACCCTTCTACGAAAAGTACCTAACAACAGGCACTGTGGTAGCGGTGGATTACTCAGAGAAAATGATCGAAGCTGCACGCCAAAAGTACCCTGAGAAGACTCACCCCAAAATTTCATTCAAGGTATCTGATGTTTACGAACTGAAATACAGCGATGAATTCGATTTGGTGGTGTGCTATTCATGTTTCCCACACTTTGTTGACCAGCCATTAGCTATCCAGGTTTTAACTAAGGCACTGACGAAAGGCGGGCGCTTAGCTATTGCTCACTCTAACTCGGCTGAGAAAATCAATGGCGTACACGTATCGGCTGGTAAGGAGATTAAAAACGATTTTCTGCCAAGCATGCCTAGGCTTAAACAGATGCTGGCGGAAAGTGGGCTTGCAGTAACTTTCGAAAGAGATGACGAATACTACTTCATATGTTTGACTAAAAAGGCCTAACTTTCCTCCCCTATTTTACAGGTTGGCCCCTGTTATGTGGCTTAATAGAGAAACTTCTTACTTTGACTCGTGTCTTTTTCAATAAAGGGATAAAAAAGAAAATAAGAACTGATAGCTTGGACTTTTTGGATCAGGCTTTATAGTTCTTGGGGTCAAGTGTGGCGAAGTTGTTGCCGCCAAGGTGGTAAACGTGGTGTGCACGCTTCAAATCCCAACCTGCTTCAGACCATAAGCCCTGAT
>Ga0123335_1006046_pt1 | contig 14323 bp, 13 predicted proteins | sample BiotimSIPDNA_2_FD_89707 | JGI IMG/M metagenome (GOLD analysis project Ga0123335, IMG submission 89707) | Anaerobic biogas reactor microbial communites from Washington, USA - Biogas_R2 time_0 SIP DNA | ecosystem: Engineered > Bioreactor > Anaerobic > Unclassified | place: Washington, USA... | reverse complement strand
TCTGGGTATCAACCCGGCGAAGTCTCGTGTCAGCATGCTGTCGATTCCGCGCGATACCAGAGTTCTTATCAGCGGTCGCGCCCGCAAGATCAACGAAATTCTGCCAAGATATGGTCAGAATGTATTGCGTTCGCTGCTCGAAGATCTTCTTAATATCCAGATCAGCCGCTATGTCGAGGTTGATTTTCAGGGATTTATCAATGTAATAGACTCGATTGGCGGCGTCGAGCTGGATATTGAAAAACCTATGCATTACGATGACAACTGGGGCAAGGTGCACATTCATTTTGACCCTGGAAAACAGCGGCTCGACGGTCGGCAGGCGCTCAACTACGTGCGCTTTCGTGCCGATGCGGCAGCCGACCTTGGGCGCATAAAACGGCAACAGCAGTTTATCAAAGCACTGCTTGATATGGTTATGCAACCTGCAACGGTTGTCAAGCTGCCGCAGATTATCGGCGAAGCATATGACCATGTTAAGACCGACTTTTCACTGCCCGAATTGTTTACGCTGGTCAAAGGATTTGAAAGTTACCGGGTTAAATTTCAGAATGCTTCGTTACCCGGTGAGGCGCGTTATATCGATAAGATCAGCTATTTTCTGCCGTATCGAGATAAAGCCATGGAAATAGGCGCCAGCCATTTTTCTGACCTGGCAGCGGTTGAACTGGTCGCCAGTTTTACTACCCCGGTTGAACCGGATATTGCCTCAGCCACGGAATCAATCAATGAAAACTGACCTGTTCGACTTTGTTCTGCCCGAGCGCCTGATTGCTCAGACACCGGCTGCCCGGCGTTCTGGTTCGCGTCTGCTGGTTTACGATCGTAGCAAAGATCGGCTGGAGCACCGTCAGTTCGCCGATATCGTCGAATATTTTTCTCCGGGCGACCTGCTGATAATAAACAGTTCGCGAGTTATTCCGGCCCGCATTTTCACATTGCCCGGCGAACATGGCGGCGGCGGTTACGAGATTCTGTTTGTCAGACAGCTCGAAAATCACAGCTTTGAAGCTATGGTTCGGCCGGGACGCAAGTTCCGACCCGGTCGTCAGCACCGACTGCCCGGCGGCCGTATCGTCGAGGTTGTTGACGTTCTCGAATCGGGTCTGCGGGTGTTAAGGGCGCAAGATGGCGAAGACATTCTCCCGATTTTTCGTGAGTTTGGCGAAATGCCGCTGCCACCCTATATAACCTCGCGCGAAAGCACTCCTGATCGTTATCAGACAGTGTATTCGTCGATCGAGGGCTCTATTGCCGCGCCAACCGCCGGGTTGCATTTTGACGACCAGGTTTTTGCGGCGCTGGCAAATAAGCAGGTAAAAGTGGCCGAAGTTATACTGCATGTCGGCCTGGGAACCTTCAAGCCGATCGAAGCCGACAGTATTGCCGAACATCGCATGCATGAAGAGGTGTTCTTCATTTCTGAAGAAACTGCTGCGCTGTTCAGACAGACGCGGCAGCTTGGAGGTCGCATCTGGGCCTGCGGCACCACCAGCGTGCGCACACTTGAATCGGCGATAAAAGCTGATGGAGAGCTGACGACTGGCTGGCAATCGACCGACTGTTTCATTACACCGGGTTATCAGTTTCGGGCCGTAGACTGCTTTATTACCAATTTTCATCTGCCACGCTCAACTCTGATCGTTCTGGTTGCAGCTTTCTGCGGCCGCGAAAAAGTTCTTGAACTATACCAGGAAGCCATAGCAAAGGAATACCGATTCTACAGTTTCGGTGACTCGATGTTACTACTATGAATAACACAGCATTTACCTTTACCCTCGAACACAAATCGCATGAATGCCGCGGGCGCGCCGGTCTGATCAATACCCGGCGCGGGCAGATCAAAACTCCAGTTTTTATGCCGGTTGGCACTGCCGGCACGGTCAAAACCCTTTGCCCGGATGAGCTGAGAACTGCCGGTGCCAGTATCATTCTCGGCAACACCTATCACCTCATGTTACGCCCGGGCACAAAGGTGCTCGATCATTTTGGCGGATTGCACAACATGATGGGCTGGGATCGCCCGATGCTCACCGACTCAGGTGGCTTTCAGGTGTTTTCTCTGAAAAAGCTCAATAAGATTACTGACGACGGCGTCGAGTTTTCGTCGCATATCGATGGTTCAAAACACTGGCTGACCCCTGAAGAATCGATGCGAATTCAGCGCTCGATCGGTTCTGAGATCATCATGGTTTTTGACGAGTGCTGCCCTTACCCGGCCGAAGAGAGCGTTGCCCGCAAGGCCATGGAGCGCTCGGTTGCCTGGGCGAAGCGCTGTCGGGCCGATCACACGCCGATGCGTAACGGTCAGGCATTGTTTGGCATCGTGCAGGGCTCTATGTTTCTGCCGCAGCGGCTCGAATCAATCGAGCGCACAGCCGAAATCGGGTTTGAAGGGCTGGCTATCGGCGGTCTCTCTGTGGGTGAGCCAAAGCCACTGATGATAGAGATTCTCGATGGTATGATGGGCAGTATGCCCGAGCATCTGCCGCGTTATCTGATGGGTGTCGGAACGCCAGAAGATTTGCTTATCGGCGTTGAACGTGGCATCGACATGTTCGACTGCGTGCATCCGACCCGCATCGCCCGGCACGCAACCGTCTTTACGCGCAACGGCCGCATCAGTCTGCTCAATGCCCGCTGGCAGCTTTCCGACCAGCCGATCGACGAGAGCTGTAACTGCTATGCCTGTCGCACCTTTTCGCGCGGATACCTGCGCCATCTCTTCAAGGCCCGCGAAATTCTCGGGCTGCGCATGGCAAGTTTGCATAATGTGACATTTATGGTTAACCTTATGGGTGAAATACGTCAGGCTTTGCTCGACGGTCGTTTTATGGCGTTTCGTGACGCCTTTCTGGCAAATTATCTCAGCAAGGAGATCTGATATGGCCTCTGAAGAAAAGAAAATCATGGATTCTGGAATTGCCGCCTTCCGGGCTGGCGAAGTCGATAAGGCCGAAGACATCTTTCGCGCTTTCATCAAGGACTTTCCCAGCAGCGGGCTGGCTGATAACGCCTGTTACAATCTCGCCAAGATCGCTCTGAGCAAGGGGCAGCAACAGCGGGCTCTGAGCTGGTATGAGTATCTGCTCGACAATTACCCCGATACCGATGCGGCCTACTTCGGCAAGGACGAATACGTCGAACTTTGCCGCACAATGGGGAAAGGGCCGGCCGAGATTGCAGACGAATGCTACTTTAACGGGCGCAAGCTCATGGAAAAAGGCAAACTCGACGAGGCTGTCGCCGAATTCAACCGTCTGATCGAGCAGTATCCGGGCTGTGAATACGTCGATAACGCTCATTATCAGCTGGCTGCAATCTGCAAAAAGCGCGGCGACAAAGAAGGCTGCAAGCGCCATGTCGAAATCATCATGACGCAGTATGCCGAGACCGATGCTGCTCTCTATGCCAGAAAGCTGCTTATCTGACAGTTTGTTTTTCTGACAGAAGGTAATAAAGTGCCGGCCGCAGGGCTTTGCTCCTGGCGGCCGGCTTATTTGTGGCAATAAAAAAAGGCCTGGCGGCATACCAGGCCTTTTTAAAGAGATTTTTCTAGTTCTTCAGCTGCACATTGTAGGTGAAGGCCGAGTTGCCGTCTTCCTGTACTTTGAAGTTCTCCGAGAGCGCCTGATAGTAACCTTCGCTCATGTTTACTGCGTAAACGTTGAGATCATACCCTGTGATTACGCTTGAGAAGTAGGCTTCGGCGCGATAGTTGACTGCAACCACATCGACGTAAGGCACAATGTCTTTGCCGCCCTGTCGCAGGAATACTCGTGCGGTCTGCCCGGGTTTGAATGTAGCCGGCTGACCATCTTTAGGCTCGGTGCTGGTGATAACTACGCGCAGGTCGCGGCGAATCGGTTCGACGTTGGCGAAGTCGATGTCGATGCCGGCAATGGTGCCGCCAGGCATATTGCTGGCCAGGCTGACAGCCTGATTGATGGTCTGCAGGTCGTAGCCTCTGACTTTGCATTTAACTGCAACGCTGCCCGCCGTTACCGGTATGTCGTCCATTTTATAGACTACTGAACCCTTGTAGGCGCCTTGCAGAGCGGTGTCGGTAAATGTCGCGACAACTTTTCCGGCTGCTTCGGCCCAGATTAATATATCTCTGTCTGCCGCAGGAAGATCAAGAACGTAGCCTGGCAGATTGCGCAGTGTTCCGGCAATGCTTACGCGCAGGGGTTCAACCTTGATTGTGCCAAGATTTGCTGCGGAAGCACCAATTGAAATGTAAGGAGCAGCGCCGCCGGCACCGGCTGCGTTGGCTGTGTTGTATTCATCATAGTTATTGGCAGTGATGGTGTAATGGTGATCGCCACCTTCAAGACCGCTCCAGCCAATATCTCTGAAATCAGCAGCGGTTTCGAAAAGCTTTGACTTGCGCTGATTATAGGGATAGGTCTGGGTAACAGTGAAGTTGGTCAACGGCCTGCCGGTGATCGAGTCGATCGGATAGCCCCTGAGAACGCCTTTAACCAGCTCCTGGGTTTTATTCATCTTGATAACCTGGGCGGTGACCGTTTCGCCGTTGGCAACATTTACAGTTGCTGCAACTACATTGGCGGTGTCGCTGCCGGTTGCATCAGGATGAACCAGTATGTAGCCATATTTCTCGACGTTGAGGCTCCAGGCTCCCTTAGTCAGGTCGGTCATTATGAAACTGCCGTCGCCACCCGTATAGGTGCTGGCATTTTCATGCGTGTCGCTGGTGCCTCTCACCAGAACTTCTGGTATGGGCTGATTAGTGCTGGCATTAATGACAAATCCTGTGATATTGCCACTCTTGATGCCGAGTGAACCCTTCTCGCAGCCAGTAAAAACGATACTGGCCAGCGAAAGAACTATCAGCAGCAGCCAACGTCCTTTTGCAGTCGTTTGTTGTCTTACCATGGTTGCCTCCATGAAAAATCTCGAAAATATCTCTGAAACCTTATCGGCTGTCTCGTTAACAAATTGAAGAGTTTTTGCATATTTTATTTTTTTGCGATTGCCGGAAGATTAAAGAAGAAAGTTTGCACTGAGGCACGGAGACGCAAAGAAGAGAAGAAGAATGAGAACATCCGCAGATTGCACAGATGTGCGCAGATTGGAGAGATGAGCCTAAAGGCAGATCATCTGTGAAATGCGAGGTTCCAGATACCTCAACATGATGAGATCGTTGGCCCCATATTGTTCAGAGGATTATAGCCCGCTCGGTCGTTTTTTTCTGTGGAGGTTAGTCCTCTGACAAGCTTGAATATGGGTGTGACCTGTCATTGCGAGGAGCGTAGCGACGAAGCAATCTCTCTGACAATGGGATTAGCCTCAGAGCTGGGCTTATGCTTCGGCATACCGCTTCGTTGGGCTGGCGCCATCCTCGCAATGACGGCGAACCACACACTCAACTTTGACAGACCACTATGGCCAGATCCCGGGTTCTGTAAACAGCCTTGTTCGCTTAATCTGTGAAATCTGAGCAATTGGCGGATTGTTTTCGGCTTGGTTCCTGTTAAACGCATGAAAGTTTTTTTTGGTTAACTTTTCGTAAGCCTTAGCCGATTAAGTAGTGAAGCCGACTCTTTTAAGATTCCTGCTGGAGGCGTTAACATGATTAGAGAAAGGCGGAACCCGAAGCCGTTCGGGATCCTGGCAGCACTATTCATCGTGCTGATTGTAAGCCTGGTCGGGTGCGAAAAAGGCACTCTCGGGCTCAAAGGTGGTGGTATTTCGGGCAGTGTCCTTGACAGTCGCACCCTTGTCGGAATTGCCGGCGTAAGTGTAATTGCTACGACTGGCGAAGAGGGTGATGAAGACCGCGCTACCAAGTTCACCACCAGCGACAGCAACGGAAACTACTATTTAGGCAGTTTGCGGGCAGACGAATGGAGCCTCAGCTTTGACAAAGTTGGCTATGTGCCGTTGGGTGATACGGCTTCGGCAGCAGTCACTGTTGTAGTTGTAAACAATGAAACAAGCCATGTTCCATCGGTAAGAATGGAACAGACATATGAGAATCAGTATGTAACCGTTTCCGGGACTCTTAAAGATTCTATCAACGGAACTCTCATAACTTATGGTAATGCTCAGTTTGTCTTTGGCCAGCAGACATTTAATAACAGGCTGCCAACAGAACTTACAACCGGCTTCAGAATTCCGGCTTCGACCATGCCTCTTAGTCTGATCATTACCGTCAGCGGCTACCAGACTTACACCTATGAATTCCCGACCGGCGTGCTGTCTGATCGCGACATTGGAACCATCATGCTGCAGCCGGAAACCTATTCTATCGTAGGGCGCTGGCAGGATGTGCCCGGCTGGGTCTTCCAGGCGAATCCGACCGCGAATATCTTTGCTTATGCCGGTAATCGCGCAGTTGCTACCGCTACGGCAACCATCAACGAACAGTCTTTCACTATTTCGGGCATCCCGAGAGGGGTCTCGGTCTCGATCGAGGCTGAAGTCAAAGGCTATCGCATGAATGGGCCAATAGTGGTCTATCCCTCTGGTGACTTTCAGGGAACCATCTATCAGACTTTTTCTCTTAAAAACAACTTTTCGCCGATCATGCGTGATGTTCGTGTCATCATTACAGGCGAGAACATCAGAACTAATGACTTTGTCGGTGCTTACTGTCAGGAAACTGGAACCAGATGGGCTCAGACCATTGTTACCAACCCGCCTGGCTGGACAATCGGCACACCTCGCGTAATCGATCTTGGTACCAATCAGGTTCCGACCGGATATGATTTGACCTTCGTTGGCTATATCGTTGGCGACGGCAAGTCTAACGACGATACCATTCGTGTGGATGACGACGGGGCAGAAGCTCAGATCGTAACAATACAGGTGAACTGATATGAATAACAATTCTTCTCAAGCGTTCGGGAGGTTTAGTAATATGCAGCTGAGATTCTGGGGAGGCTGGTTTCTGGCGATAGCCGGACTGGTCGTTATGCTGAGCATGGGTTGCGAAAAAGGCGCCCTTGGCGTCAAACCGGCAATGATTACCGGGCGTGTCGTCAGAGCCGACAATGACACCGTAGGCATTTCTGGCGCAACAGTCAGAGTCATGTCTAAAGAAGCTCAGGGAACTTCTGAACTCAAACAGGGTAAGAACTTTCTGAGTACTACAACCGATGCCAATGGCTACTTCGTGTTCGAGAACGTCATTCCTGACAACGTGCTGATCGAATATCAGAAGGGGCAGAACAAGGCGACTTACCCGAGCACTACTACCACCAGCGAAACCGAAGAAGGCAATACGGCTGAATCGGCCAAGCTTGAAGCCATATACGTCAAGAGTGGTGATGTGCTGAATCTTGGCTCGCTGCCGCTTATTGAGACAATGAAAAGCTTGCCGCCGACTGCGCTTATCAAGCTCGATCTCTATAGCACTTACAGCAGTGATGCCGGTTCTGTCGTAAAAGTTCAGGATCTTGATGAATTTTACGTAACTATCAATGGTGAGCCGCTACTTGACGCTCTTGGTAATGCTAAGCTTACCGCTGCAGCTTTGCGTCTTGGTGTCGAACGAGAATCTGCCGAAGAACTCGACATAGCCATCAGACATGCCGCCGACCAGCCTCTATATGAGCCGATTTTAACCGAAAATGCAACTTTAAGCGGCAGTGAATATTATGCCAAGGTTGTTCTCGTGCCAGTCAAATATAAGCTTCAGCTGAGATGGGTTAATGCCCCCAGTTATCTCAATGCTGCTCAGGCTAATATTATTGTCGAAACAACGGCAGCGCCTGCCCACGTATTATCGACCAGCAATCTTGCCGTTGCCAATGATGCGCTTCCTAACGTTGTTGAAGTCGCTGCTATTGATCTGCCGGTTAATCTGAGAATTCAGCTGCTGGGCTACGAAGACGAAGTGCTGAGAATAGGTTCTTCTCTGACCGCATTCGGTGGCACTGAAGGAAATTATCGCATTGACGTCGACTTTACCAGCGATAATGGTCAGACTGAATTTGATTATAACCCCAATATTCCCGCAGACAGCAAGGCTGGCATGTATGACAACATCATTTATCGCGATGTCGTATTTCATGTTTCGGGGCCCGATCTGGCAAATGGCGACACAGTGACTGCCAACATCTCTTTGCCTTATCAGAGCTTTGAAGTCAAAAATAACAATCCGGTTACGCTCTGGGATAACACTCAGACAACGCCTTCGATTCAGGCCGGGGTAACAGGAGAAGCTTTAATCAAATTCCATGCTGCAACAGGTTATGGCTTTGCACATCAGATAATCGTCGAGCCGCCTGCTGTTCCGGGTGCTTCTGCCTCCTACGTCATCAATACTGCTGATGAAGATGCAATTCCGGTGCCCGAAACTTCTGCTCCTGCTCTTTATACTATCAGCGTAGTTGCTGATAGACCCTAGAACAGATAACGTCTAAATAAAACCCGGCCGGTGATTCTATCACCGGCCGGGTTTTATTTTCAGGACTTAGAGCGTTGAGGTGCCGTTTTTGTATTCGACGCCAAGATGGGCGGCGATGGTGGCGGCCACGTCCCAGAAGCCCTGGCGGATTCCGAGGTCTTTGCCGGGCTTGCCCTTCTGGTATACCAGCAGCGGCACGGCTTCGCGGGTATGATCGGAGCCCTTGTAGGTCGGGTCGCAGCCGTGATCGGCAGTGATGATCAGCACATCATCATCTTCAAGTTTGTTGATGAATTCGGCAAGCCAGGTGTCGAATTCCATGAGTGAAGCACGGTAACCATGTACATCGCGGCGATGGCCGTATTTCATGTCGGTATCGACGAGATTGGTGAAGATCAGGCCAGACTTGATTTTGTCGAGCGCTTCAAGTGTTTTCTGCATGCCATCTTCGTTGCTTTTGGTGGTTACGTGCGGTTCTACGCCCTGACCGGCGAAAATGTCGTAGATTTTGCCAATGCCGTAGGTCGGGATGCTTTTGGCTTTAAGCACATCCAGAACTGTTTCTGAAGGTGTCAAACTGAAGTCGTGGCGGTTAGGGGTGCGAGTGTAATTACCGGAAGAACCAAGAAACGGGCGCGCAATGACGCGGGCTGCACCGAGTTCTGGCGGTTGCAGCATGTCGCGGGCAATCTGGCAGATGCGATACAGTTCAGGAATCGGAATCACTTCCTCGTGCGCAGCAACCTGAAAGACCGAGTCAGCCGAGGTGTAGACTATGGGTTTGCCGGTTTTAACGTGTTCGTCGCCAAGCTGGTTGATGATCTCGGTGCCGGAAGCCGGATAGTTGGCGAGAGTCTGGCGGCCAATGGCGGCTTCATATTTCTTGATAAAGTCCTTCGGAAAACCCTCGGGAAAAACTGGAAAAGCGAAATCCAGTTTCATGCCCATCATCTCCCAGTGACCGGTAGTGGTGTCCTTGCCAGGTGACAGTTCATACATCATACCGTAAGATGCGCTAGGCGAATCTGCCGGTGGCACACCTTCGATCTCGGTTATATTCCCGAGTCCCATGTTTTGCATGGTTGGCAGATCTATACCGCCAGTGGCCTTAGCTATGTTTGGGATAGTTGCGGCGCCGATATCGCCGTATTCGTGCTGATCAGGCATCGGCGCAATGCCGGCGCTGTCGAGTACTATGCATATTGCTCTCATATTTTTCTTTCCTTTTGCTTCGTGTGAGTTAAATGATTCTAAAAAAATATACAATTTCATCGATGCACATGCAAGTATTCATCTTACCCGTGCTCGTAATCGTAATCGTAATCGCTATCGGGATCGGGTATCGAAATCGATAGCGATACCGAAACCCGATACCCGATACCGACTGATTACCAATAATAAACGCGGGGTTCAACATGTTGAACCCCTACGTAAGATTAATTACAAAATGAATGTCAGCCGGTCAGGCGTTCCAGCTGCATGATCTTGGCAACGCGGTCGGCGTGGCGACCGGGGGCCGGAGCGGTTGCCAGCCAGAGATCGACGATCTGCTTCATGTAGCCGGTGCCGATTACCATACTGCCAAGGGTCAAAATATTGGCGTGATTGTGTTCGCGGCTGTTGCGGGCAGTATAAAGATCGTTGCAGCAGGCGGCACGAATGCCGGGAACCTTGTTGGCAGCCATGCATGAGCCGATTCCGGCGCCATCGATGACTATGCCAAGGCTCAGTGGATTTCTGGCGACCGAGGCAGCTACCAGATAGGCGATATCAGGGTAGTCGACTGGAGACGTCGAATAGGCACCCATATCTTCGACAACGTGTCCCTTTTCGATCAGATATTTTTTTAGCTCTTCTTTGTGTGGAAAACCGCCGTGATCGGCGCCGAGATAAATTCTTGGCATCAGATGAACTCCCTGAACAGCTCGGGGCGCGGCCTTGGAATGACGACATGATGAACGACGAGACCTTTGCCTTCGAGTGATTCGAGGCCGGCTTTTACTGCAGCTTCGACTGCGGCAACGTCACCGGTCATGGTGTAAAAGGCTTTGCCACCGATGGCCATGGCAATGCGCAGTTCGCACAGGTTTACGTCAGCGGCTTTGACCGAAGCATCGGCGGCAAGAATTGTTGAAACTATGTCGAAAGTTTCGATGACTCCGAGCGCACCGGTCTCGGTAATCTGATTGGTAGCGGTTATAGCTGGGTAAATCTGCGGGTGCAGGTTCGGAATGACGAGGTCGTTGACAAGATAGCCCTGACCGAGTTGAATACCGGCGGCAACGCTGGCTTCGACGGCTGCGACATCGCCCCAGACGAGGCAGATGAATTTGCCCGGGCAGACGGTGCGCGAGAGAACCAGCTCGACCGAAGCGGTCTTGAGCATGGCATCTGTCACCAGATAGCCGGTAGAAATGCTGGAAAGTTCAATCAGGCCGATGGCATTTCCGTGGATATTCATTTATCTTACCTCATTCTCTGACTATGACAATTGCCTGGTCGCTGACCGAAGCTATTTTGCCGCTTATCGACGCATGCAGTGCGGCTCCGAGTTTGCCCTCGGGTATCACTGCGATGAGTTGCCCGGCACCGACCCTGTCGCCAGCTTTGACAACCGGCACAGAAGGGGCGCCGATGTGCATTTTGAGCGGCAGGGTTACCTTGTCGAAATTTTTGTTTATCTGCTGCAGCGGTGCTTTGTGATCGTAGTCGAGCAGGGCGAGTTTTTTGATCAGGCGTTCGATGCTGACGCGGCGAACTGAACGCATCGGGTGAATCTGCGGTTCGCCCGGAAATTCTGCAAGTTTAACGCCTTTGCTGAGATGATACTTTTTTGAAAGCATGCACATCTCGCGGGGAGGCAGGTCTTCGGGGCATGAAAACAGTGAGCACAGGCCGCATTCGCTACAGAACACCGAGTCTACGGCATAGTTGCTTTCAGCGTAAGGTGCAAACTGAGCTGTGCGCATGGCCTTGTGCGGCCGTATCGGGTAACCGAGCAATGCGCGCGGGCAGAGTTCTGAGCAGTCGGTGCATTGATCACAGGCGGAGCGTGCTATCTGCGAATTTTTTTTGTCGCTGTTCGACATTTTTCTGATCAGAACGTGATCGGCCGGCAATGCGATCAGGCCGCCACAGGTTTTGCTGACAATAGCAGTATCCGGGTTATCGATGAGTTTGCCCATCATCGGGCCGCCGTCAATTACTTTCAGTCCGTCAAGTTTCTTGAGTCCGCTCAGTTCGAGAGCCTCGCGCACAGTAATGCCGATGGGCACTTCGATGGTGCAAGGGTGAGGGACCATCCCGGCAAGAGTGAGAAACTTGCTGATGAAAGGCTGGTTGCGTCCTATATTGAGCAGAGTTTCTACGTTCATAACGACGCAGCCGATATTGAGCGGAATGCCGCCATGCGGAATCAGTCTTCCGGTGGCTTCGTAGACCAGTTCGTATTCATCACCGGCCGGATAAAAGTCGCCAAGGGGCAGCATCTTTATGCGCGGGTCCGGCAGATTTTTCGAGAGCCAGTTAAGCAGGTCGGCATATTTCTTTTTCATGCCGATATATCCGGTTTTGGCGCCGGTTATATCGAGAACTCTGATCAGACCTTTGAAGAAATCTTCGCTGCAATGGCGCATGATCTCTTTATCTTTATGAAGCAGAGGCTCACATTCGGCGGCATTGACGATAACCGCATCGACGTTGCGGGCTGCCAGCTTGACGTGGGTCGGAAATCCGGCGCCACCGCAGCCGGTCAGGCCCAGTTGAGAGAAATCAACGTTTACCATTTATAACCTGTTTAATTAGACGATTCTGAAAGAATCGACGATCACGCAGCGCCGCAGACGGGTGAATGACCGAGCGGTTGTGATGCCTTCACCGGTCGGCGAGGCGATGGTCATGGTTGTGGTGCCTTCACCACCGAGACCGAGTCCGGCGTAGCTGGGTCCGTTCTTGACGAAGATACTGCAGTCACACATGCGTGCCATCTTGTGCAGATTGTCGATGTTCTTGCTGTGCATTACCGCGGTGTGGCGGTTGCCATGTTCGACCTTGACCGCAAGGTCGATGGCGGCGTGAACGTCGCGCACTCTGACCAGTGGAATGACCGGCATCAGGAGTTCTTCGACGACAAACGGATGATCGGGAGCTGTTTCGCAGAGGACGATGCGGGTTTCGGGCGGGATATTGACGCCGATTTCCTGCATGATCACCGAGGCGTTGCGTCCGACCAGTTTGCGATTAGGCATTCCCTTGGCATCGAGGCAGACTTTTTCGAGCTGAGCTATTTCGCGCGGCGAAGCTTCGTAGGCACCGCTGTTGCGCAGGTGCTTTTTGAGCTCGTCAGCGACCGACTCGACGACGATAATTTCTTTTTCGGCAATGCAGAGCACGTTGTTGTCGAGACTTGCGCCAGAAACTATGTCACGCGCTGCCTTTTTGAGATCGGCAGTTTCATCGACGACGGCGGGCGGATTGCCGGGGCCGGCTGCGACATACTTTTTGCGTGATTTCGAGGCGGCTTCAACGACGGCAGGGCCACCGGTAACGGCCAGAAGCCTGATTCCGGGGTGAGTCATGATTTTCTGGGCGTTTTCGATGCTGGCGCTGGCAACTGTTACCAGAACATTCTCCGGGCCGCCGGCTTCGACAATGGCGTCATTAAGCACGCTCATGGCGAACTGACTGCATTTCGCCGCCGCCGGATGTGGTGCAAAAACAACTGCGTTACCGGCTGAAACCATGCTGATAGAATTGTTTATAACTGTTGCCGTCGGGTTCGTAGACGGAGTGATGGCTCCGATGACGCCATAAGGTGCGCGTTCGGTCAGAGTCAGCCCATGATCGCCGCTGCAGGCCTCGGGAACGAGGTCTTCGACGCCGGGCGTTTTTTCGATGACGAGCTTGTTTTTTTGAATCTTGTCATCAACTCTGCCGTAGCCGGTTTCCTGATTAGCCAGTTTTGCCAGCTCTTCGACCTTTTCGAGCGCGCGTTTGCGCATATTGGCAATAATTGCTGCACGGGTTTTCAGCGGCAGGTCTATCAGCTGTTTCTGGGCGCGGGTAGCAGCAGCTACCGCATCATCGACCGAATCAAAAATACCTCTGCCTCTGCCGCTGGCGACAGATGGTGTCGGGAGAGTGCCGGTACCGATTTTCTTGAGCACTTCCGACACTATGAGTTGCAAATCTTCCCTTGAAACGCTCATCTTAATACTCCGGGTTCAATAAAGGCCCGGACGCCTCAGGAACGTTCTGAATCGAAGACCACCTGATCGACTATCGCACATACTGCGGCATCAACCGGTTTTTTGAGCGTGCGCTCGGTCAGACGTGCCGAGCTGCCGGCAACGACCAGAACTTTCTCTGAGGCGCCGGCTCCAACCGCGTCAGCGGCAACGACGTGATTTCCGGTCGGCTTCGCACCGGCGAGAGTCAATTCCTCGACTACAAGCAGTTTGAGACCGACAAGGCTTTCATCTTTGCGGGTACAGACAACTGTACCACATACGCGGCCAAGTATCATGGTGAAATCCTGTTCCTGCCGCTGCCTTCATCCGTGAATCGAGCGGCAGTATAGATGCTTACTTTTTGGAGCCAGTTACTTCGCGGATCGGGTAAATTTCGTCAAGGTTAGAATGGGGGCGAGGAATTACGTGAACGGCAATCAGCTCACCAAGCTTCTTGGCAGCAGCGGCGCCGGCGTCGGTGGCAGCTTTTACAGCAGCTACATCGCCTCTTACAAAAGCGGTGCAATAACCAGAACCGATTTTTTCCCAGCCGACCAGTTTAACGTTGGCGGCTTTTACCATAGCATCGCTGGCTTCGATGAGAGATGTTAATCCACGTGTTTCAATCATACCCAGGGCTTCCTGCATGACGACCTCCTGAAAATTTTCTTGAGAATAAAGTGATTATGCTACTATTTCGACCATGTCGCCGTTCTTG
>Ga0123335_1006044_pt1 | contig 14326 bp, 9 predicted proteins | sample BiotimSIPDNA_2_FD_89707 | JGI IMG/M metagenome (GOLD analysis project Ga0123335, IMG submission 89707) | Anaerobic biogas reactor microbial communites from Washington, USA - Biogas_R2 time_0 SIP DNA | ecosystem: Engineered > Bioreactor > Anaerobic > Unclassified | place: Washington, USA... | reverse complement strand
TTGTGATGGGAACAGCGAATGTGACTCTCTATGCGCAGTGGACAGTCAATCCGACCTACACCGTTACCTATAAGGGAAATGGCAATACTGGTGGTTCTGTGCCCGCCGATGCGAACAGTTATGAGAAAGGTGCAACTGTTTCCGTATCTGGCAATACGGGAAGTCTTGTTAAGACCGGTTCAACCTTTGCCGGTTGGAACACTGCTGCTAATGGCAGTGGAACAAGCTATGCAGGCAGTGAGACCTTTGTGATGGGAACAGCGAATGTGACTCTCTATGCGCAGTGGAAAAACACATATACGCTTTCGATTGTGTATGTCATTGGAAGCGGCCTTCCTGTTAAGGATAGAGACTCTGTTGTAAATCACGGGGATACCATTCGAGTTACAGCACCAACCAGATCCAGTAGTGGTTTTATCAAGTGGAAAATCACCACTGGTTCAGCGGTACTGTTAGATTCAACCTCCCTGTCCGCAAAGGTGGTACTGACCAGCGGGGATGTGACACTTACGGCCGTGTATGATCCAGCGACAGAAATTTTAAATCAGGCTCATTCTCTGCCTTCAGCATTCGATTTTTCCTTCAATACTGCATCATTCAGTATTCAGATTGCCGTGCCTCGCGTCACCGGATACTCAAGTGTTACAGTTTGTGTCAGATTGTACGATTTAAGCGGCAGAATTTTATGCGAACGAATCAATACAGAATTGAGTGCAGGATACTATAATTTAAAACTTTCATCCGGGAACAACGGTATCATGTGGGGAATTTGCAGGATGGATGCTGCTGGATTTAGCAAAACAGAGAAAGTCTTACTTAAGAGATAGTTAATACAAATGCATCGATACGGTGTTCGCCGGTTAATTTTGTGGTATCAAAATAGAATCAAATGCTTGTCATAACTGTAGGAGCAAATTGTGTTATATAAAGTTACAAACCATGTCTGGTAAGTACGTGCTTGCTTTTATTGCTTTAGCCAACATCAGTATGAACGTACTTTTCGGTCAGCCGTTGCCGCCAGATGCTGTCAACAGGAAACGTGGATAACAAATGGTAGAGTCAATGCAATCGCAAAGGGTGAGAATAATTTGGTCTATCTGGGTGGGGATTTTACTTGGGTGAGTCCTTACACGGGTGGAGGTGTGCCAATAGATTCTTCAAGCGGGTCTCCTGTTCATGGTTTTCCCAGAATCAATGGAGTCGTAAATAGTGTAATCACCGACGGCAGTGGTGGTTGGTATGCAGGAGGTAAATTTACAAAAGTCGGTAATGTGATTCGTAACAACATTGTGCATATCAAGTCTGACAACGAGGTCGATCAGAACTGGGATCCTGGTGTTAGTGATGTAGTTAATGTTCTCGTACGAAATGGTTCATTCATTTACGTTGGAGGTGATTTCGCAACCATCGGGGGACAGACAAGAAACAGTATTGCATGTGTTGATGCGGCGACCGGAACGGTGACATCATGGAAACCTGATGACAGTCGTAATACTACCCGCACGGTCATCTATGCAATAGGAATCAGTGGGTCAAAGATTATGTAGGTGGGGAATTCCGTTATATGGTGGACAAGAGAGAACCGGGATCGCCTGTATAGATTCATAGACAGGGCTGGCTTCATCGTGGAGCCCTAATCCCAGTGCTACATATGACATCGGTAAAGTTTATGCAATAGCAATAAGTGGAGCAAATGTCTACGTAGGCGGACTGTTCTCGACGATTGGTCTTCGTAATAGAAGTTGTATCGCCTGTTTAGAAACGATAAGCGGGCTTGCATGCAACCACCTGGGATCCCAATGCTAATGGAAATAGTGTTTACACGCTTGTAGTTAGTGGAAATAATGTAGATTCCCAAATTAATCCCTGCTGATTCTGCCATTTTTTCCCTCTTTATTCCTCTTATTTATATTATTAACCGATAATAAACAGAGAACCTTAAACAGAAAAGGGAGATAGAGCCACCCTGACAAGTTGTGCTCATACCTCCCCTGAAAAACCACTTATCATCATATATCTTTCTGAACAGCTTGACTACAAAGATTATTGTAAAAAGGGGAAGTCTAACCAGGTTCTCCCCCCTGATACTTGTCCTTTTTGTGGAGCTAAGGACTGCCTTATCGGGCACGGGTGGTTTTAAAAAAGGGCACTCCCAGCATTCAATCACACAGAAGTTCAAATAAACCCCACCGGTGGGTTTCCACTCACCCCAGAGATGAATTTGTGATTTAACGTGTTAAGTCACAGTTTCACCCCAGAGATGAAACAAAGACTTTGTATTTCTGTCATTAAGTCATCTCCGGGACACCCGTTGAAATAGTTCTCCGCAGTCGCCGCTATGAAGGAGTGCCCTACCGTAGAATTCATCCTTGAGTCCATTCACTGCCTACATAAGAAGAAAAAAGTAGTCCGTCCCTAATTCTTCATCTTCATGCGCATAATCATGTAACAATTTTTTAAAGTTTATTTATATTAATGAATAAAGGGGGGAGTTCATTACTCACGTCAGGGAGAAATTCATATAGTTCTCTCTGTGGTTGTTTTATTCGGTAACCATCACTCCCAAACAGTACAACAATCAACTTTTTCCTGAACCGGATGGTTTTCACTGATGGGAAAATCGATAGTCTTAAAGCCTATCGCGTCGGATAGAACTCATACTGCAGCATTCATAGCAATTATTCCGACGATTACCGTCTTCCCAGAGTAAAATCTATCCGGTTAAAATTTTTAGATGGGGAGGGCAGTTATGATCCGTAGCATCGTTACATCAGTATTGCTGCTGTCGGCATTCACCGGTTTCACTGAAGAAGTACGGTGGGCCGCACCGCCAAATGATTTTACCTCAGCAAGCCCAAGCATCCCCAAGGGGACGATAACCAGATCGTTAGAGTATTCATGTCGTTACCAGAAACGTAAATTCAGCATTTACACCCCACCGGGATATTCAAAAACCCGTGCAGAGAAATACCCGGTTCTCTACCTGCATCACGGTATCGGTGGAAACGAAGTCGCCTGGAGCGGGCAGGGAAGCAATGAAGGCAATGCAGACAGGATTATGGATTACCTCTACGCACAGGATAATCTCGATGTCGTCCCCATGATCGTCGTCATGCCGATGGGAAATATGGAAGGGACAAGTCCTGATGCCTGGCAGAACTTTGAAGCCGTTCTGATTGAGGATCTTGCGCCCTATATCGAAGCAAACTACAACGGGTCTTCCGATCCTAATATGCGTGCTATTGCCGGTTTATCGATGGGGGGCGGCCAGACGCTGAACTTTGGCTATAAGAATCCCCATTTTTTCACCTGGATAGGTTCGTTCTCTCCTGCTCCAAATACCAAAGCCGCACAAACAACAATCACTGACATGGATGCAGTAAAAAACAATGTTCACCTGAATTACATCGCTGTTGGAACTTCGGAAGACGCCATTTTTCAGAACCAGGCCCGAAATTACCATAACTACCTCAATCAAAATGGCGTTTCTCCTCTTTATCTTCAGTGGGAACAAGGACTTGGACACGAAAGAAACAACTGGAATCGTCAGCTCTACCACTTTGCCCAGCGTCTTTTCAAGGGTATCACCGCAATGGCTAAGCCTGAACTGGCCCGGATATCTCAAACCAGAGCAGCACCATTGACCATCCAGCGGGCGATCATGCTCGGCAGCGGCAGTGCTCCGTGGGGTATGCAGATTTTCCGAGAAGAAGCCGGCGATGACATAACACGGATTTTCTCACTGGACGGCAGGACGGCCGGTACCGTGTACCGGATAAAGGCAGGAACAACGGCGATAGGAACCGGAGAATAAGTGTATTCCCGGTAACTGCACCCGAGCATGTTTAAGGACATTTTATCAAAGTGATACGGCACCCGTTCCCGGGTGCCGTTTCGCTTTTGTGAAGTCATCGCAGCAAAGGGCAATTTAAGAGAGGGCGGTACTCCGTTTAAACCGGCACAAGCTATCGTGCGGATTATAACAAAGTGAATCTAATTTCTATTAGAAGTTCATTTTCATTTGGGATTGGGTCCTTTACATCACAGTAGGTCAATCTATCCGTAGTGCTCTTTTTATCGTATATTACTGCTTTCATAATTTTTCCCGCACCCTCTTTATTTCTGCACGCGATCCTACTTCTAATTATTTCTGAAAAATATAATCAGAATATGTTGAACTCTTTTTATCCTTTGATATCATTTTGAAACCATTTTTCTGGAACATTCCTTCAATAATCCAATCAAATGTAGAATATTCCTCTAAAAGGTGATTTTCTGTATCTTTTGTTAAACCGTCATCTCCTTTTAGACGAATGAAATCTATCATCTCTTTAAAACACTCTTTATAATCAGATACAGGAAAGCTAAAAATTACATCCGAAAGAAACACTCTCCCATCAGGCTTTAATATTCTTGCCATGTGGTAAATAGCAACATTCTTCCAAAAATCAGGCAAATGATGAAAAGAAACTTGTAGAATGAGAGCATCAAGATCATTACTTTCATGTTCTGATAAATACTCTAAAATGCCTTTGTTATAACATGCAATATTAGAAATGCCATTTATCAGTAATTTACCATTTAATAATTCGAGCATAATAGGAGAAATATCAATTGCAAATACTTTTTTGCAGTATCCTGCAAGTTCGATGGTGAAAAAACCAGATCCGCAACCTAAATCAGCAACAATACTTTCAGGTGTTAACTTTAGCTTGCTGGCGATGTCTTTAACTTTCTCTAAATGATTGCTCTCGAGCTTTGTACTGCGATCATCCCATTTTTCAGCTCTTTCTAAGTCAAGAAATGTTCCACCAACAGGTTTCTTTTCATTAAATAACATTATGATTATTCTCCTTTGTTTTTTCCTTGCCAGCCGCAGGTACATTCAATAATTTGTTTCTTTTTTTGCCGCCGAACTTCTTTTCTATTCTAGAATTAAACACCGTCCCGAAATTGGTGGTAAAAAAAATTGCTTAATAAATAGAAAAGCCTGATATTACTCCTTCACCTTGCAAATGAAAGGAGAAATCCGGCTATGCAACTTGAGCTGACACTCGAACTTGAAATCAAAATAACAGACCGCCCAATAAACATCAACGGCATTATTAAAGCTGTTCACTTGTATCAAAACGAATTGGGGAAGAGTAAGGAGGGGACGGACTGCTTTTTTATCTTCAGCGAAAAATGATAAAAACGGTCCGTCCCTTGGATTTTTCTTGATGTTTCTTTCCTTTTTCCGTAATTTCCTATCAGCTTCAGGTCAGATTTTAATCGCAAAGGCACGGAGTCTATAGTGAGAGTTTTTAATGCTTACCTGGTATTTCCGGCTCTAATCACATTGGTTATGATTCAGAGCCTTCATGCTCTTGAAGCCCTCAGTCCAGATGTGCCGTATTATGCATCTATAGTCAGTGTCTGGAAAACGCAGGATTCAGTCTCTGTAAAGGGTTACAGATCAGCAATCGAGAAGATCGCTCCAGACTTGCCTCTGGAAATAAGAACAGATCTTTTAAACGAGTTAGACCAATCTGAAATACCAGATTCTTCGACAGCAGCTCTTGAACAAATTTATCTCAAAGCTGCTACAGCCCGTCGATTACAGCTTCTGGAACCCTATCTGCCCGATTCTTCACAGATTGTGTTTTCTGCTCATGGTGTATGGTCTCAAATTTATAATGATAACGCAAACGAGCGCGGTGGAGACCTGGTACTCATTACGATGAAAGGTGGTGCCGGGACACCATCGGTTCTTGTACAGGGTGAGACTCGCGATCCCGATGTCTCTTTTGATGGAAAACGGGTACTGTACTCGTTTCGTGACATGTCGAGCGGAAAAAACTCCTATCATCTTTACGAAATAGATTTACATTCTAAAAGTACCAGACAGATAACAACCGGAGGCACCGCTTCTGACTACCGCCACAATTCCGATGTTGACGGAATTTATCTTCCAAACGACGACATCATGTTCTGTTCAACACGCATGATACAAATGGGAGATTGTCTTGATGATAATTCTGTTACTGCGAATCTTTTCCTCTGCAATAAAGATGGCAGGTACCTCAGAAGAATCAGTTTTGATCAGGCACACATCTGTTATCCATCAGTGCTGTCCAATGGCCAGGTAATCTATTGCAGATGGGATTACAATGATAAAAATCATACCTATGCGCACGGTCTCTTTGTTGTAAATCCAGACGGCACCAAACAGATGGAATTTTATGGAAACAACTCCTGGTGGCCCACAGCACTCTATTATCCACGTGAGATTCCGGGTACAAACAAAATTATGGCAATCGCAGGCGGCTATCACTCAGGCCAGGCCGGGATTGTCTGCACGGTCAACCGCGATCTGGGGATTGCAAATGGCGAGGGTGTTACGCTTTTAGCACCTGTTCGAAATCCAAAGGACGATACAGAGGGAGTCTGGGCGAGCACCCTGGGAGGATTGACTTTTGAAGAGTACAGGGCCAAATGGGGACCGTATGCATTTGATCCAGCAGCTTTTCCAAAACCCAATGCCTATCCTAATGATTACTGGACCTCCGGTCCCTATATATGGCCATATCCTCTGGATGAAAATTGCATGCTCGTTTGCTGGAGCAACGGGCTATTGTTCATGACCGCGTCCGGACACAAAGAGCTGATTAGCTCAGGCCCGTGCGCATCACCCCGACTTGTTCTTCAACGTCCTAAACCGACAATTATAGCTGATAATACCGATTGGAGCAAAAGCACTGGAATTTGCCAGGTTATGGATATAAACATCTCTCAGGATCCACTTCTGAAAGATATCCCGGCCGGAACAATAAAGCGTCTGCGTGTCGTGGCACTTGAGTACCGAACCGGTCCATCCTCAGGGGCAGGCGGCATGAATTGCGGGCCCGGAAGCATCAATAACGGAGGGGCGACGACCCCGATACCCATTGCAACTGTTGGAGCATCGTGGGATGTTAAAAAGATCATTGGTGAAACACCTGTTGAAAGCGACGGGTCGGCTTGTTTTTATGTACCTGCACGTACACCGGTTTACTTTCAAGCACTTGACGAAAAGGGACATGTCGTGCAGACTATGCGCTCATGGGCAACCATTATGCCCGGAGAGGTCAATAGCTGCATGGGGTGTCATGAATCAAAGCTTACTACACCTCAGCAACCGACATCCATACCAATTGCTGTAAAACGTGGCCCTGTTCCTTTGGATTCCTTTTATGGTCCGTCTCGCGGATTCAGTTTTACAAAGGAAATTCAGCCTATTCTTGATGCCAAATGCGTTGCTTGTCACAATGAGACAACCCCTGACGTATTAGATTTAAGCAGAGGAACAGTCGAACTGCCTCTGGGGCCGGCTGGATCATGGACAAAATCGGGACGGACATCATCAAAGGCATATCAGAACCTGGTAACTACGGAAGACTGGGATTACAGAGGTAAATACGTCTGGTGGCAGAGTGCTGAGGATTCACCATTATTGCAGCCACCATACAGAACCGGCGCATCCAGGAGTCCTCTCATCAGTCTTTTAGATGCTGGACACAATTCTGTCACTTTAACAAAAGAGGAATACGATAAAATTTGTGCCTGGATCGACATTGGGGTCCCTTCCTCGGGAGACTATTGCGAGGGATTGACAGAACCATGGGTCAGCCGGATTGCGGCCCGGGAAGCTGAAAGGCGCAATTGGGAAGCCCAGGAGAAGAGAAACATCAATGACCTTCTGGGCATTCCCAATGCCAAAGTCCAAAAACCTTCATCATTAAAGGGCAGATCTAATAACCAGATTCAGTTACGGGCATATCTCAACCCGGTTTCTGATATAATGGTTTTGCAGTTCACCATCCCTGATGCTGAAGTATCTGCTCGGAAACCTCAGGAGCAATGGTCATTGGCATTATTTGATTGTGCCGGTCGCTTATTAGGAAATATTACCCGGGGTCAAATTAAAGCCGGTCAACACCGGGTATACGTAAACCTCAGAAATGATCAAAAAGCAGTACTTTCTCATGGAACATATTTCTGCACGCTGAAGACCCCGGGATTGAAAAGAACTGTTAAAATCGTTTTAGTGGACAGGTAAATGGGGAGGGAATGAAGTAAAAACATGCCCCCTTCGCAGAAAAAATGGTATTTTTAGTTTTCAAGATCGTATTACGTTTCAACAGAGGATTGAACAATTGATTGATCTCATATCTAAAATGACTGAGCAGCCGCTTATATTCGACGGCGCCATGGGTACCGTGATCTACGACCGCGGTATCTTTATCAACACCTGTTTTGATGAACTTAACCTGACAAACAGCAAGCTGATCCAGAAGATCCACAGCGAGTATGTTGAGGCCGGAGCCCAGGTATTGGAAACAAACACTTTCGGTGCAAACCGTATAAAGCTGGCAGCTTTTGGACTTGCAACAAAAGTCGATGAAATCAATTCTGCAGCGGTAAGGTGCGCAAGAGAAGCTGCCGGAGATGATATTTATGTTATTGGATCAGTAGGTCCATGCACCAAATCTTCTGAGATACTGCAATCTGCCAGCATAAACGAAGTGCAAGAGGCTTTCAGAGAGCAGATCGCTTCACTGGTCAAGGCTGGAGTTGATGGAATAATCCTGGAGACTTTCTCGAAGCTTGATGAGCTGGACCTGGCAATCAAAGCGGCAGAAAGCTTCGATGTCCCCCTTATAGCATCCTTTACTGTCGGGCATGAAGGGTTGACAATTACCGGAACCCCGGCAACAGCGATCGTAGATTTTCTCGATCAGAACAAAAGGGTACAGGCAATTGGAATCAACTGCGGAACCGGTCCCGCAGGTGCTTTTTCCACGCTGGAAAAAGTCATCTCCAGATCCCATAAGCCTTTTATTGTCATGCCAAATGCAGGAATGCCCCGGGATGTAGGCGGCCGCATGCTTTATCTAAGCAGTCCGGAATATTTTACTACCTATGCTATACGTTATATCGAGCTTGGCGCAAGAGGAGTCGGCGGATGCTGCGGAACAACGGCTGCACATATTAAAATGATGAGCCGGTCGATTAAGACTATGAGCGGCGTTAAAAAATATATAGAGGTGAAATCTCATAAAACCGATGCTGCTCCTGTATCGATGGTAAAACCATCTGATAAGTCCCGTTTTGCAGCCAAACTGCTTTCTGGACAGAAAGTGACTTCGGTGGAGCTGCTGCCTCCCCGCTCAATTGACATGAGTGGAGTACTGGAAAAGGCAAAGCTGTGTGCAGAAAAAGGTATCGATGTCATCAATATTCCTGATGGTCCACGTGCAAGCACACGTGTCTCCCCAATGATAACCGCTATTGCGATGCTCCGCGATGCGAAAATTGAACCGGTACTCCATTACTGCTGCAGGGACCGTAATCTTATCGGTATGCAGGCTGATCTGCTGGGTGCTTATGCAGCCGGAATCCACAACTTGCTTATCATCACCGGAGATCCACCCAAACTCGGAGATTACCCCGATGCTACCGGCGTTTTCGATGTTGATTCAGTCGGACTGACCCAGGCAGTTACAAATATGAACAGGGGAATTGACGTAGGCAGTAACCCTGTTAATCCACCAACCGGCTTTTTCACCGGTGTAGGTGCCAATCCCTGTGCTGTTGATATGGATAGGGAGATGGAACGTTTCAGGCGGAAGGTCGACGCAGGTGCGGAATTTATAATAACCCAGCCTGTATTTGATGTAGATGCACTCTTTCGCTTTCTGGACAAAGCCCGGAATATTACTCAGATTCCGCTAGTGGCCGGTGTGTGGCCGTTGACCAGCTTCAAAAATGCGGAATTCATGAATAATGAGGTACCGGGGGTAGTAGTACCTCAATCTATTCTGGAGCGTCTTAAAAAGGTCACCACCAAAGAGGACGGGGCCAGAATGGGAACAGAAATCGCCATGGAAATCATAGATTCCATCAGTACGCGGGTCAGTGGATTTCAGATAAGTGCACCTTTTGGTAAAGTAGAATTGGCACTCGCTGCACTGGGAAAGTAGAAGCCGCTCCGCTTAGCCCGGTATGGCTGCCTTCTCAAAAAGCTGCAGAGACACCCTGAGGTGGTCCACCTTATTTGCAGGGATGATGGTGCTAAGAGGTATTTTACCGATTGGCCCGGATTCCAGAGGACGAGGAATCTATATTCAAGCCAAAATCCGGTCATTTTCAGTGATCATGATCATTTCAGATAACTCCCCGGGGGAAAAAGTCTTATGAGAATTATTTCAGTTGCATTGATGGTAATAGTTCAGATCGCAATTTTTTCAGGATGCCAGAAGGGCGCGCCTGAAAACAGGATCCAGAAAGAGACAGATGCTGTATCGGGCATCAACTATGCCGCTTTACAGGAAAAAGCCGCCGCATTTGTTCCCTCAATCGGAAAGTCAGGCGGGGAAATTGTATTATCAACTTTTTCCGACCCTAAATCTTTCAACCCCATCACCTCAACTGAAAACACAACCACTGAATTTACATCGTACATCTTTGAGGGGCTGGTCAAAGCAAACGGCGTTACACTGCTTCCTGAACCTAATATGGCTGACACCTGGTCGGTTTCCAATGACGGTCTGGTGTGGAATTTTCATTTGAGGCCCGGCGTAAAATGGTCTGACGGCGTGCCATTCAGTGCATATGATGTCGAATTTACTTTTAACGATCTGATTTATAATCCGGCAATCAAACCCAACTCTTCAAGAGACATCTTTTTGGTTGACGGTAAGAAAATCGATGTCAAAGCCATAGACAGCTCCAATGTCCGGTTCACTCTTCCCTTCCCTTATGCACCCTTTCTGCGTACCATGTCACAGGAGATTCTTCCCAGACACAAATATTCAAAGATCGTCAAATCGGGCAAGTTTACCACTACACTCGGTATTCAGACTGACCCTGCGACAATCGTGGGTACAGGCCCGTTTCTCCTTGATTCATATGTGTCTTCACAGAAAGTCGTCTTCAAACGAAATCCCCTTTACTGGAAAACTGATAGTGCCGGCAACAAACTTCCATACCTCGACAGAGTTGTCTACACTATTGTAGCCGACCAGAACGCCGAACTTCTCCAGTTCAAACGCGGCGAAGTCGATTACCTTATGGCCAAAGGCGAGGATTTTCCGGGACTTAAAAAAGACGAGCAGACCAGTACCTATACTGTATATCGCCTCGGACCGGCTACCGGAAGCAATTTTCTGTTCTTCAATATGAACACAGGGCGAGACCAGTCAGGAAAACCATATGTTGATAACGTCAAGCTTTCATGGTTCACAAATACCAATTTCAGGAAAGCTATCGCGCATGCTCTTGACAAACAAAATATGATCAGAATTGTAATGAACGGTCTTGGGTACCCGCAATGGTCCCCAATGACCCCTTCAGAGGGCTTCTTCTATAATGATAAAACCACACAATATAGTTATGATATGCAGAAAGCAAAAGAGATCCTGGCAAATGAGGGGTTCAGCGACAAAAATGGTGATGGCATTATAGATGATAAAGACGGCAACACAGTCGAGTTTTCTTTTGTCACAAACAGCGGCAACAACGTAAGAGGAAAAATTGCTGAAATCATCCGCAAGGATCTCGAAGCCCTGGGAATGAAAATTCATTACCAGCAGCTTGAATTCAACAGCCTTGTCCAGAAAATTGATAATCCTCCCTACGAATGGGATGCCATTCTCATGGGACTCACAGGCGGTGTAGAGCCGCATTTTGGAAAAAATGTCTGGCACTCTAGCGGCGGTCTTCACATGTGGTTCCCGCGCCAGCAAAATCCGGCAACCGACTGGGAAAGAAAGATTGACAGCCTCTTTGATACCGGAGTTAAAGAAGTTGATACAGAAAAGAGAAAGATTATCTACGATCAGTGGCAGCAGATTGTCTCCGATCAGCTTCCGATGATTTACACCGTTCTTCCCGAACGGATCCTTTGCATATCAAACAAATTCGGCAATCTTAACCCGTCGCTTAACGGCGGACTGCTCCATAATCTTGAATACATTTACATTAAATAATTTATAAATCCTGAATACACTTGAAAAAATGCCGGTGGATACGGCGACAAAAATATGAGAGATGAACTTATCAGGCGGGCGCTGGTTTCCATACCCCAGCTCCTGCTGATGTCCTTTATTACTTTCCTCTTCATTGATCTGGCTCCGGGCGACATCCTGGCAAAATACCGTTTTGACCCGCGGATAAGTACCGAAACTGTAAAGCAGATCGAAGAGAAGTATCATTTCGATAAACCGGTTCTGGTCCAGTACGGGCACTGGCTCTGGAGGACCATAAACCTTGACCTTGGATATTCTTTTTCGCGTGAAGCCGAAGTGACGGGTGTAATTGCAGAACGGCTGTTTAACACCTTTCTTCTGTCATTCTTTTCCATAATTTTCACCTGGCTCATAGCGATTCCGCTGGGCATTTACGCCGCAGTAAAGCAGTATTCCTGGGGAGACAGAATCTTGTCGGCAATCTCATATTTCGGCATGTCGCTCCCCAGCTTCTTTCTTGCCCTGCTTCTGATGTTTCTGGTATACGCGGGCCGGGATCTGCCGTTTGTATCATCAATTCCTATCGGAGGGATGATCTCCCCGGGGTATGAAAACATGAGCACCTCCGGTAAAATCCTTGACCGGGCAGCGCATATGGTTTTACCGGTGATAATCCTCACTATCGGGGCACTTGCCGGCCTGCAGCGTATCAGCCGCGGCAACATGCTCGAGGAGCTTCGCAAACAATACATAGTAACCGCCCGCGCCAAGGGACTTCCTGAACATAAAGTCGTTTACGGGCACGCTTTACGCAATGCAATCAATCCCCTCATAACGCTCTTTGGTTTCGAGTTCTCCTCACTGCTCAGCGGCGCGGCACTTCTGGAGATAATTGTAAACTGGCCGGGTCTGGGCAGCCTTATGCTTGCGGCCGTAAGGGCACAGGATACTTTTCTGGTCATGGGAAGCATGCTTATGGGCGGAGTAATGCTTATCATAGGAAACCTGATCTCCGACATTCTGCTGGTTATAGCCGATCCAAGGGTAAGAAAAGCATGAAGCTGTTTAAAAACAACAGAGCCGCTACCAAGTTTTTCCGGCATCCGCTTGTATGGCCCGGACTGATAGTGCTTGCTATTCTTTACCTGATAATGTTTTTTGCCGAGTTTATCGCTCCTTATGACTTCGACAACGGCAACAGAGAAAACTCTTATCAGCCGCCAAGCAGAATTCATTTTATCCACGATGGCCGCTTCTCTCTTCGACCATTTGTGTACCCCTATTCATTTGGTTTCAATGATTTTTTCGAACGGGTTTACGTTGAAGACCGCACAAAACCCACACCGCTCTCCTTTTTTGTAAAGGGTGATAAAGTAAAGCTGTGGGGGATCATACCTATCAGCCGTCATCTTTTTGGAACGAAATCAGAAAAAAACAGCGTCAGATTTTACCTGTTAGGGGCAGATGCTGTTGGAAGAGACCTGTTTTCCCGTATATTGTACGGATCGAGGGTTTCACTGACTATCGGGTTTCTTGGTGTGGCAATAACCGCAATTCTGGGATTTCTTGCAGGCGGGATCTCGGGATTCTATGGCGGAAAGACGGACTGGCTGATCATGCGTTTTGCCGAATGCTTCATGCTTGTGCCCTCTTTTTTTCTCATGCTTGCTCTACGCAGCGCCTTTCCGATGAAACTTTCCTCAACACAGGTTTACCTACTTATTGTAGTAATACTCAGTCTTATCGGATGGGCCGGATTTGCCCGTGTGATAAGGGGCATGGCATTATCTATCAGCAAGAGAGATTTTGTCACTGCAGCCCGTGCCCTGGGAGCATCTGATTTCCGCATAATCTTCCAGCACATTCTTCCCCAGACACTCTCCTATGCCATAGTATCGATGACTCTTACCATTCCTGGATATATTCTGGGTGAATCGGCACTGAGCCTCATAGGCCTTGGAATACAGGATCCTCAGGCAAGCTGGGGCAATCTTCTCAGTGCAGCTATGAATGTTTCGGACATTCAGTATCATCCCTGGATACTAATCCCCGGGCTCTTTATCTTTTTAGTAGTGATGGCTTTCAATTTTGTGGGTGATGGTTTACGGGACGCACTTGATCCAAACAGGTGACCTGCAGGAAAAGAATACATTGCTGTAACCTTGTTCGCGGAAACATCCCAGAGGTTACATTTGGAATTTATGTCATTTTCACCCCAGAGATGAAATAAGAACTTTGGAATTCAGTCACTAATTCATCTCTGGGGCTCCAGAGCATGCCTTCCAAAGAGGGGTAATTCTATACTGGCGTCATCTTAAATCAACAAAGTCTGTTTTTCA
>Ga0123335_1006042_pt1 | contig 14328 bp, 11 predicted proteins | sample BiotimSIPDNA_2_FD_89707 | JGI IMG/M metagenome (GOLD analysis project Ga0123335, IMG submission 89707) | Anaerobic biogas reactor microbial communites from Washington, USA - Biogas_R2 time_0 SIP DNA | ecosystem: Engineered > Bioreactor > Anaerobic > Unclassified | place: Washington, USA... | reverse complement strand
GCAATCGTGACTGCAACTGATGCGCCACACGACGCTCCCAATGTAGAGAGCTGGAAGAGGACCGGGCAGCATTCATCCAGCGGAGAACAGTTGTTCTATCCCGAAATTGTTCCCCGAAACCGGTTCGATGAGCAGGTCCGCTTCGAATTCCTGGACATGAACCATATCCCGTCACACTACGACGGCAAATTCGATTTCTGTTGGTCTGTCTGCGCGGCGGAACATCTAGGGAGCATCGATCACGGAATCCGATTCATCGAAAAGTCCCTTGGTGTCCTGGTTCCCGGGGGAATTGCGGTTCATACAATCGAATTCAACCTGGAGGAGGGCGAGACAATCGACAATTGGACTACAGTCCTGTTTCAGCGAAAACACGTGGATGAGCTTGGTCGACGGATCGCACGGGCGGGAGGTGTCTTGTTCAGTCCGGACTACAGCGAGGGTGATGACTTCCGGGACCGATACACAGACACTCCGCCGTATGACAGGATTCCCAACACGGTTCACCTGAAGCTGGATATCGACGGCTTCCGTTGCACGTGCATGGGACTAATACTGAAGAAAGGTTAGCTGGGTTCGCTACCAGTTATACCGCAATCCCACCTGGATGCTGCGAGGCGTCTGAAAGCTGAGGGGAATGCGCCACAGGTGGGCGGGAGAAGTCACGTCGGCCTCGCGGAGGGCAGCCGCCCGGTTGAGCAGATTGAAAATATCCAGTGATGTGGTGAAACGTCCGGCGCCGGACCGGAAGCCGTGAGAAACCCGCAGATCCGCTGTGAGGTTGAAGGCTGTCCTCTTCCCTCCTTTCCGGCTGCCGTTGCCCGGGCCGCGTACCGTGGCAAGAATTGCAGTCAGCCCCTGGTTTAGCCCCGTTACAGGGAGAATGCGGCCGTAAGGTGCGCCGTCGAGATAATTCACGATCCAGCCCAAATGCGTGTCGCGCCGCAATTGTAAAATCCCCCAGAACCGTGCGCCAAGCCCTCTGTCAAAGTAGGTGCTTCCGTAGGCATTGATCGCCTGATTGGGATCATTGATCACCGAAAAGGCGCTCCAGTCATTCCGGCGCGGGCCGTTTCCTGCAGGGGTGCGGGCCACCGCACGGTATCTGGTGACAGCCAGTTCCATCCGGAAACGAACTCCCGCACGGGTTAACCGTGCCTCGTAGCCTTCAGCAAAGGCGTGCTCGCCGGCAGGGTTTGTCAGCAGATATGCATCCTGTCCCAGGGTTTCGGGTAGCTGATTGTATGCCAGGATAAACTGCTCGTCTCCCGTGGCAGACGCTCCATCGTCTCCCGGATCGAATGCCTGCACCGGTGCATACGCGGCTTCGGGCACACCGGTATTGAGGAATCCATGGAGGTTGTGGGCGACCCTGCGGAACGCGTCCAGGCTTATCGACAGACTGCCGGGCAGCCTCTGGGCGATTCCGAGATGCACATAGTTGGCGAAAGGAGATTTGATTGCGCTCTCTGCGCGAGTGAACCGCGGTCCGGCCGTTTTCAGCAGCTGCCCGAGTTCCTGAGCCTGAAATGCGCCGTCCTGATTAAGGTCATTCCAGGAATGGGCCGACCACGAGAGTCCATCAGGATGAATTGCTCTCAGGATCAGCAGGATTGACTCGTAATGACTGCGGGCAACGGCGGCGCGAAAGGAGGTAGGATAGCGCCACACGGCAACGTAGGCCGCACCCACATGAATTCCGGCATCGACAAAGTTGAGCCGGTTCTCCTCGCCTCCTGAACGAAGCCGGTTGCCGCCCCTGGTCCAGCCGGCGTGGCCGGACACATCGATTGCCAGGTTGCCCAGTCCGATGCTGTCCCTTCCGAACCATCGTACCGAAGAGGTGCTGTTGGAGTTATCCGCCTGATTCAGGCGTATGACCGAATCGGGATTTCCACGAAAAAACCGGAGGTTGATGTCTTCAAATGCGGAAGACCGCAGCGTGTTCCGTGAGAGAAGGGAATCGATCCCTGCGCTGATACGGTGCGTCAATGCCCCAGTACGACTTGTTGTGTTCATATTCAGCAACAGCTGGACCTGGCGCAGGCGTGTCGAGGAAGCAATCGGGGCTGAACCGGTGAAGACGTTGTTCAGTTGTTCGACTATCGGCCTTCCGCTTTCAGCTGAAGGAACGAGAGGGACGTCGACAAAGCCGGGAAACATGTTTTCGCGGCTGGCTCCTGCGCCCGGCTGGAGCCCTGCGTCGAGTCTTCCTGCCGAGAAGGAGGCTCCCGCTGAAATGGAGGTTCGCGGCGACAGCATGCGCGTCCAGGTTGCCTGTGCCTGGTTGAAGGATTGCCGGGCGTCATGCGACGCTTCGCGACTGATCTGCGGACTCGAACCTGATTCGGGTTGGCGTCCTGTCTGCCCGGTCCATTGCAGCACGAGTCGATCGGAGCTGGACAGATCACCGACCGCCTGTGCAACGATCGTAGTACGTTCGGACCGGACCGGGAGAAGATGGTTGCGGATCCTCCGGCTGTTCTGCAGCCTCCCGGCCGATGCTGAGAACTGCCACTCTTGTGTGAGCCGCCCCCCGATCTGGATATTCCCCCGTAAGGCATGTCGATATCGCTCATCAGGCTCCGTGATCCCGAAATCCCTCAGCCGAGAGGTGACATTACTGCCCTGTAACGCGGCACCCTGGAAAAACGCCTGCACTTCTCCTTGAAAAACCTCGGATGGAAGACGTGACTGCAGGAAGATTTCTGCGCCGGGGCGCGCCGACTTCGATGGCCCCGGAGCGTAGGTGAGACTCCCGGTTGAAGCGAGGTCCGGAACAAAAGCTGTATCTGAACCGTCACCGTGCGGGACTTCAAACCCGTTGAGGAGAATCCTGTTCTGCGACCACGAGTCCCCGCGGGCTCCGAAGAGCATTGCGTCGGCGGCATGCAGGCCCGCAACATCGAAGCGTTCCGGCGTCATAGAGACTTCGATGTTTGCCATTACCGTCCAGAGATGCAGCGTTGTCGGCAGACGCTGCATCTCGCCGCTGCTGTAGGTGCGGGATGAATCGTAGGCGCTCGTTTCATGCCGCTCTATTTCGCGCAGCAGCCATGGCTGATCTGCGCTGCGGAGCAGGATTCCCTCCAGATGGTGAGTTTGGCCGGGCAACAGCAAAACCGGCAACTCACCTCCCGGGATGCCTTCACCTTTGAACGTCAAGGAATAGTTGCCGGGAGCGAGGCAGCAGAACCGGAATCCTCCGTCTGGTCCGGTGGTTTGTCCGATCTGCAGTCTTCCGGACCGCAGTTCGACTACAACGCCGGAAAGCGGAACGCCTCCTTCGAGCATGGTCCCTGACAACTCGCTTGTGGCTGTCTGGGCCTGAAGTGATGCGGTTGCCAGAATGCAGAAGACAATTCGACCGAGAAGGTTTACGACGTTTGGTCTGCTCATGGGAGCGCGGACGAATGGACGGCCACTTCTTCTGTCTCGGGTGTAACTGCCGGCGCGGCGCCGGGGATCTCAATGCCCCAGCCCGGGGCATGCTCCTTGGTAGAGTTCAGCAGAGAAACGGGCGTCTTCAGCAGTATCAGGAGATCACTCCAGAGGGACCAGTGTTTCAGATATTCCAGGTCGCAATTAAGTCTTTCGACGATTGATGTGTCGCCGCGCCATCCGCGGATCTGGGCGAGTCCGGTTATTCCTCCTTTGACAGCGAGCCTGGAGTCGTAGCCGGCGAGGTGCCTGGCAAAGATCGCATGAAACGTGGGCCTCTCGGGCCGGGGACCGACAATGCTCATATCCCCCTTCAGCACGTTCCACAGCTGCGGGAGTTCGTCGAGTCCCCAGCGTCTCAGCACGTTTCCCAGCCGCGTGCATCGTGGATCATTTTGAACTGTCCACCTCGGGAAGGAATCGTCTTCGGCGTCGGCAAACATGGTGCGCAGTTTGTAAATTGCGAACCGTTTTCCTTTCAGTCCCAGCCTGATCTGAGAGAAAAAACCGGGGCCCGGTGATTCCCGGCGGATCAGCCAGGCAAGCACCAACATCGGGAGTCCCGTCAGGAGAAGCCCGAGGGAGGAGAACATGATATCAATGGTGCGTTTCAAAAAACCTGTGATTCCCCTGACTGATCTGTGGTCGTGCTGGTCTTGAAAAACTTCGACGGGCACGCTCTGCCGCCGGCGGGCTCGATGGGCTGCCAGCCTGCTACTGATAAAACTTCGGATTTCCTGCCTGAAACGGCTGGATGAAAAACGCTCTGCATTTGCGCGCAGCAGGGCCGGATCATAATCCCATCGCATAAACCGATCGATGGCTTCTTGCAGTACTGATGGCTCCTGTCGCTGGAAAAGGATTCCCGTTGAACCGTCTGTAATCGTCTCAGTAGCCCCGCCTGATGCAAACGCAATTGCCGGCCGGCCGCAGGCCTGTGCTTCCAAAGGCACCAGCCCGAAGTCCTCGCGACCGGGCAGGATCACCGCCGCGCAGGTGCGGTAGAGCGATCTTAGTTCCTCCTCGGATACGAATCCCTTGAACTCGATATTGCGTTTTGCCCTTTTCTTGAGGAGTTTCAAGTCAGGGCCCTGCCCCACGATCAGCAGGGGCCGGCCATTTCTGTTGAAAACGTCGATTGCCAGATCTATCCGCTTGTAGGAAACCAGGGCCGAGACAATAAGGAAGAACGGCTCTCTCGTCCTGCCTCTGCTGTTGTCGGGAGTGAAGAAAGTGGTGTCTACCGGTGAGTAGATCACGTCGGATGTGCGCCCGTATACGCGCGCGATCCGCTGCTTTACGTGATGCGAATTTGCTATGAAGCAGTCGACAGATGCCGCCGCTCGTCGATCCCAGTTGCGGAGAGAGGATAACAGCACTCTCAGGACGGACCGTCGAAGGCCCAGCCGGTCTCCGTAATGAAAGTAGTCTGACCGCATGTCCCAGATAAAGCGCATGGGAGTAAGGCAGCTGCAGATGTGAAAGCTTCCCGGCGGCTTGCGGATTCCCTTGGCGACAGCGTGGCTGTTGCTGATGATCAGGTCATAGCCGCGCAGGTCAAAGGTCGAGACCGCCCAGGGCATGAAGGGAAGCAGATTGCGGTAGTAATGGCTAAGACCCGGCAGGCGGTTAAGCGGGGAGACACGTATCGGCATGGACTCGATGCGTGGACTGACAGACCCGGGAACATGAAACAGCGTGAAAACCGTTGCGTCCGGAAAAAGAACACACAACTCCTGCAGTACCTTTTCGCCGCCCCTCATCGACACGAGCCAGTCGTGGATAAATGCTGTTTTCATCCCATAGCCTCTCGTGATGAAAGTGCTTCGCTACTTTCCTATCGCGTGGCAAATGAAGGGACAAGGGGAGCATCTACCCATTTGGATATGAGCAGAAGTACCCATTAAAGGCTTCCCGGATTGACAGGGTGGAGGACTGGAACTAACGTGGGAGCCAAGTGGATGTGTACTGACATGCCCCTGTCAAGGATTCGTGAATTCGACCTTCAGACATGGATTCTGCTTTGCCTCGCCGGAGCTCTGGCGCTGACGCAGGTGTCGATTGCAGCATCCCAGGGTCTGCTTGCCTGCTCCATCATCGGCTATGTCTGGTATAGAAGGCGGACGCCGGAGCCTTATGTTCTGCCCTCGTTTGCCTGGCCCTTGGCGGGCCTGTTTCTCTGGACGCTGGTGTCCATCGCCTTTTCGCAGCATCTGCTGCTTAACCTGGTGTGGCTGAAGAAATTCTCGCTTTTTGCAATTGCATTCATCATCCCTGATCTCTGTCGCAGAAATAATGCGTGTGCGACCATCTACCGTGCCGTCTTCGGCGTGGCCGCGATGGCCGCCGCCGCAGGTCTCCTGGAGTACTTTACGTCTTCGGTTTCGGGCCCGGACCACCGTGTCACGGGGCTTATGAGCCACTGGATGACCTACTCCGGTCTGCTGATGCTGATCGTGGCGGGGCTCTGCGGTTACCTGCTCAGCTACGGCTTAAGAAAAGGGTGGTGGAGCATTCCGCTTGGGCTTGCAGCTTTGACCGGCATCTTTCTGTCGCAGACGCGAAGCACTCTTGCCGCTTCGATCATCTCGGTGCTCGCTCTCCTGATTGCGGCGAAACGCTACCGCTGGGTACCGGTGCTGTTTCTCGCGGCGGTAGTCGGGTATCTGGCCGCGCCGGCGAATTTCAGGGACCGGATCAATGCAGGCTTTGATCTGCGCCATCAGCATACGGCGCCGCGGGTCGAACTTCTTGAGACCGGGCTGCGCATGATTGCGGCCAACCCGTTGGTTGGTGTCGGGCCGGCTTCGGTTGGTATCGAAGCTCCAGGATACAAGGGGCCGGATGCGCGGCCGGAATGGACATATATTCATCTCCACAACAACATGCTTCAGATTGCGGCGGAGCGCGGTATCCCGGGACTGCTGCTGTGGCTCTGGTTTATGTGGAGAATCACCGTGGACGCGTTGAAAGGCGTTCGCCGCGCGAATCCCGGCGCCTGCACTGAAGAACGATCCCTGGCCGCGACCGCGGCATTCGGGGCATCGATAGCCATGATCGCCGGAGGAATGTTCGAATACAACTTCGGCGATTCCGAGATTCTGATGCTTTTTCTGTACATGGCAAGCGCACCTTACGCATATCAGAGGGCGGGGCTAGGGATTGAGTCTGCCGGACATGTACCGAGCCCCGCAAAAGCATGGTCGCGGCAATAGCTATCGACGCACGATATGGGAACAACCCGATAAGCGGCATCGGCCGGTACACACTCAATCTCCTGTCGGGCATGATGCAGGGCGAGATGCAACACGAGCTCACGGTGTTCGTCTCCAGGGCGGCCGATTTGCCTGTGTATATAACACAATCGGGACTCTGCGAAGCCGTCGTTGTTCCCGGGAATCCACATAACCCCTGGGATCAGCGGTTCCTGCACGCTGAGCTCTACAGACGCCGGATTGATCTTCTCCACACCCCCGACGCATTTGCTCCCCTGTTGTGGCGGGAAGGTAAAATCGTCGTGACAATTCATGACATAATACCTCTCGTCTGCAGAAGATCCTTCCATTCGGGATACAAGGCACGTCTTGCTCCTCTATGGCGCTTCTGGCTGAAGCTGCAGTGCCGACGCGCCGATGCCATCATAACGGTCAGCCGGCAGTCTGAGGCCGATCTGAAGCGCCATCTGGCTGTTCCTGCCGAGAAAGTGCACGTGGTGCTCAACGGCGTTGAGCCGATGAAGACGCCCACTGCGGAGCAAAGGGAGGAGATACGCTCCAGACTCGGCCTGACCGGCAGGACAATCCTTTATGTCGGCAGGCGCGACCCGACCAAGAACCTCGGCCTGCTGGTGAAAGCTTTTTCGATTTTGCGCAGCCACTCTTCGTACGATGTGAAACTGGTGCTGGCAGGACGACCCGATGAACGCTACCGGGAAGCCGAAGAGGAAGCTGCCAGGCTCAATGTTACCGGCAGCGTCATACACACGGGACACCTCGATGACGGCGCCCTGGCAGCTCTGTACTGTGAAGCCGATGTTTTCGTCTTTCCCAGTATTTACGAAGGATTCGGACTCCCCCTGCTGGAGGCGAGCGGCTTCGGGATTCCCGTGATCGCGTCTGATATTCCGGTGTTTTCGGAAGTGCTTGGTGACGCCGGCATACTGGTCGATCCAAACGCCCCCCATGCCTGGGCCGACGCAATTGAATCAGTGCTCAATGAGCCTGCGCTCGCCGCGATGCTGGCCCAGAAGGGGCTTTTACGGGCCGGGCAGATGACTGCATCCCGGCAGGCATCTGCGACAGTTCAACTGTACAACCGCTTCCTGAACACGAATTCAGAAGGATAATCCCGTGAGTCTCGAGAGAGCCCTGCATACTTCGTCCACAGGGATGGCGGACATGCATGCGCTCGTTCTCATGCCGGTGAGCTTGCAGGGGATGACTTCATTCCTCCAGCATGGGACGCACTTCAAATGCCTGCGAGCGTCCACATTGATGCATTTGGGGTAATCAGAGGCCCTGAGCCTGCCGTCGACCGGACCGCCTAAGAGCACGCATGGAAGGTCGAGTGCACCGGCCAGATGTACGAAGGCCGAGTCGGGAGCGACGATCGCCCGGCAGCCCGCAGCAAGGGCAAATGCCTTCCTGATCGGGAGCCGTCCCGGATCGAATATATTCGGGCCGCAAGGAATCTCAGTGGTATCGGAATAAAATATCAGGACCGGGTATGTCACCGAGATTCTCCGGACAAGTTCCCGCATGAGGGGGTAGTCACGATAGGACTCGGCCGCCTGCAGTTGAATTCCTATGACTGCCTGCCCCTCGAGTGAGTTCCGCTTCCAGAAGTCGGCCTGGAATTCCTTCTCTTCCTCAGAGATGAAATAGAGAGGCTTTCTGCCTGTTCTGTTCAGCGTGCGCCGGCCTATTCTCATTCCGCCGGCGAAAAGTGCGATCCTGTTCCTGCGCACGTCTGGTACGGACCTCGATTCGAACCTTGCTGCGGGGCAATCGGTGAGGTTGAACCAATGATCGTATTCCTCAGGCGCGAGCGGAAGGTTCTCGATGTCAATGACACGCACGTCGGAATTGCCTTCAAACAGTGCGTGGAAGCGGGCGGGAATCGCCATGTGGATCTCATGATCCGGAAACCTGATCTTGAGCGCGCGCAATCCTGGAGTCATCATAAGAAGATCTCCGACCCCGCCCATCGCCCTGGTTACCAGAATGGTCTTGCTTCTTCGTTTCGCCCGGATTGCGGGAGTGACGGCGGCCCCCTGCAGGCGCAGGACATGCCGCATCACCGCTGCATGAATAACGCCGTGCAGAAGATACAGCCATCCGAGAATCCACAGCCTCGAGAGCCTCGTCTTGCGGCCCAGACAGCCGGTCCAGTTAAGAAGGAATGCGATGCGGTTCGGAAGTGAAACACTCCCATCAGACAGCAGGCGGAACACGCCCCTATGGACCGTGACCAAGGTCCGGACGATCGCGGATCGAACTTCATGATCGTCGTAATAGAGCCAGAGTCCAGAGAATAGAGATGCTGTGTGGCGAACCGGATCGCCACACAGCACGAAGGACTTTGCAGACAGGCTGAGCATGCGCGGCAATAGTTCCCGGTTCGGTACGAGATAGAGCTTCTTCATCATGCCGGAAAGCAGTGCAGCGGTTTCATCATATCTGCCGGCGTCGAAAAGCGCCTCCGCACGCAGGTATTGCAGCCCTGCGTGCAGGTCTGGATAATTGCGGATTCCTAATTCGTCTGCTCTTTGGGAGAAAGCTGATATCTGTTCATCCCTGTTGACGGCATGGAATTCCCTGCAGCAGGCGAGAATGCTTTCATGAAGCTCGCGGGGAAAGGCTGAGGCCGATTTGCAGAACAGGATGAACTCGTCGAGAATGGCTTCAATGAACCGATAGGAAATATCTCCCCTGCTGCGGCCCATCTGCAGGGCGCCCCGGATCAGGCTGCTGTAAATGTGTCTGCTCGCGTAAAGGCTCCTTCTGTCTGCCGGAATGCTCAGGAACTGACGGTATACATTTGCGTCGCGCCCGTGGAATGCCATGTGCTCAATCTGCGCCGGCGCAGGGAGAATCATCCGATCATCTGGCATTGGAAACCTCTGCCGTGATTCTAGCAGCTGGACAGGTCCGTACAAGGCCCTGGAGCAGGGTGTCAGTGCACCCATAGGGAATTGGGTATTTCTGCGAATGGATAAGGCTGAAACTTATGTGCTAGGTTCACAACACCATGCGAGTGTTGGACCAGGAGGAGTTCATGAGGCTGATTTCGGTTTTGGCACTGTCTTCCTTAATCCTTGGCGGTGTTTCCTGTTCCACTGAAAGCCGGAGTGAGAACACAACGAAGATGAGCAGGTGTCCTGTGTGCGGGATGTCGGTTGAGGAGTATCCCAATTTCCTATGCCAGCTCCAGTTGAAAGACGGATCGCTGCTCTCGTTCGACGGCCCCAAGGACATGTTCACGTATTACCAGAATCCTGGCAAATACCATCCTTCCGCACAGCCGTCCGACATTGTTTCGGTCAAGGTCAGTGACTACTACAGCCTGGAGAGGATCGACGGGCGGGCGGCTTATTATGTTACCGGGAGCAATGTGTCAGGCCCTATGGGGAACGAACTCATCGCGTTTGAGAAAGAAGACGACGCGCAAGAGTTTATGGTCGACCATGCCGGCAAGTCCCTGCTGAGGTTCAAGGATGTCACTCCCCGAACGATCGAGGAACTGAATCAATGAGGAGACGCTCGAACTGCTATCTGCTCCTTACAGGAGCGCTCCTGCTCCTGATGGCGCTTGCATTCGGGCATGCCTCGATGGTGCGTGCAGACAACACTCAGGTGTTTCAGCGCCGGGCTGAACTGGTTCAGAGCCTTGGTTTGACCGACCTCTGTCTGTTTACCGATGCACGCTATTGCCGTCACCCGTCCATGGCAGACAGGAATACAGCATTTCAGGACAATCCGATGTCGTTTGAGCATTTCCCCTCCGGTTCGCTGTTCATGCCTCCGCCGCACCTGAAGGAGAGGACCGATGAGGTGGATTGAGAAGCAGAGAAACATTCTCGATTTCACCCTGGGATCGCTGTTAAGGAGGAGAGGGAAGAGCCTGGCATTGCTGATTGTGTACAGTCTGGTCATCTTCATGCTGGCTTCTGTGATTTTCTTCACGCACGCCATCAAGAAGGAAGCCGCTGTTGTCCTTGAGGGAGCTCCGGAGATGATCGTCCAGAGGCTGATCGCCGGGCGTCATGATCTGATCCCCAAGAGCTACGCCGACACCATACGGGAGATAAAGGGCGTATATGCGGTAAACGGCCGCTTGTGGGGCTATTACTACGATCCTACCAACGGCGCGAATTACACCCTCATGGTCGATAGCGACCTGAACGATACTGCAGGATCGATTGTCATCGGCAAAGGGGTGGCCAGGAATCTTCCGGGAGATAACTACGGCGCAATACCACTGAAGGCTTCCGACGGATCGTACCTGTTTTTGAAAGTCGGCGGCATTCTCCCCGCGGAATCCGAACTTGTTTCCGCAGATCTCATCCTGATGTCGGAGAAGGATTTCAGGCTTATGTTCGGGATTCCCGACGAGTACGTCACTGACATTACGCTGCAGGTGCGGAATCCGAAGGAATACACGACTGTCGCGACAAAGATTTCGCAGTTGCTTCCCGACAGCCGGCCTATCCTGAAGGAGGAGATCCTTCGGACATACGATGCCGTGTTTGATTGGCGTGCCGGCATCCTGATCGTAATCCTTCTGGGATCGATACTGGCTTTCCTGATTCTGGCGTGGGACAGGTCTGCGGGTCTGAGTGTCGAGGAAAAGCATGAAACGGGAATTCTGAAGGCGCTTGGCTGGGAGACTTCAGACATTCTCCTGATGAAGTTCTGGGAAGGAGTGGCGATATCGCTGACGTCGTTCCTGGTGGGAATTCTTGCGGCGTATGTACATGTCTTCTTTTTTGCTTCGGGACTGTTCGAACCGGTTCTGAAAGGATGGTCGGTACTGTACCCGGAGTTCCGTCTCACGCCGTTTATCGACGGCTACCAGGTGGCAACGCTCTTCCTTCTTACCGTGGTTCCTTTCACCATCGCAACCATCATCCCCGCGTGGCGGACTGCGACCATTGATCCCGATACCATGATGCGCACCTGAGCCCGCTAACGAGCCATGATTGAACTGAAGGATGTGCGGAAAGTCTACAATGCCGGCAAGCCGAGTGAATTCGTGGCTCTTGACGGCATCGACCTTAGCCTGGAAGCCGGCAGGGTAACCGTCCTGAAAGGACCGAGCGGGTCGGGCAAGACAACCCTGCTGAGCCTTCTGGGATGCATGGCGAGGCCGACGGCAGGGCGCATCCACGTTTTTGGCCGGGAAATAACCAGCCTTCCTGAACGGTTCCTCACCGAGGTGCGGCGAAAGACCTTCGGGTTCATCTTTCAGCAGTTTCAGCTCATCAAGGGGATGACTGCAATCGAGAATGTCATGATACCGGCCTATCCCTCGGGCGAAAGGCGCGCAGAACTCAAAGCGCGCGCGGAGAAGCTCCTTGAAATGCTGAACCTGTCCCACAGGGCCGAGGCCAACGCGGAATGGCTCTCAGGTGGGGAAGCTCAGAGGGTGGCGATCGCACGGGCTCTGATCAACAACCCCGCAGTGATCATTGCCGATGAACCGACTGCCCATCTGGATACTAAACTCGCCCGGGAGTTCATGGAGATCATCGAGAATCTTAACGGCGGCGGGATGACCGTCCTCATCGCCAGTCATGATCCGCTTATTCACGAATCTCCAGGAGTCGATCATGTAGTCACGCTGAAGGACGGCAGGATCGTTTCGCAAGGAGCCTTCCAATGCTCGTGAACCCGCCCATTTTGGCCCTGCTGATATTCTCTGCGCTGGCGAGCGCGATGCTCCTGTACTCCTGCGTGTATGGAATCAGGATCATAAAAGGTTGGGATATAAAGAGCGGCAGCGAATACCAGTTGAGCCTGGAACGGCGTACGTATCTGATCTCTACCATAATCAATTATGTGTTCGTATTCCAGCTTCTGTCGTTCTTTGTCTTTATCTACACGGCAGATCAGCTGCACACGGTTTTCGCAGGGGCCATGTGCGCGGCCGGAACCCTGAACCTGAACGAGTGGGGGTATCGGACTGTTCTGCTGAAGTTCCTGACCTGTGTTTTTTCCGGAGTGTGGCTTCTCATCAATTACGTAGACAACCGGGGTTACGACTATCCTCTGATAAAGAAGAAATACGGGCTGCTGTTGCTGATAGCTCCCTTTGCCCTGATAGAGGGAGTGGTGCAGGGCCTGTATTTTTTCGGGCTCGAACCCGATGTGATCACATCCTGCTGCGGGACTTTGTTCACGTCCGAAAATGAAGGGATTACTGCGGGTATTGTTTCGCTCCCACGCCTTCTTGTGCAGGGTGCGTTTTTCGGCACGCTGGCTTTGACAGTCCTGCTGGGGATCGCGCACCTGCGCCGCCGAATCCTAAGAGGATATCCGTTTGCCCTGTCGAGTATTGCAGCCTCGGCCGCCTCCGCAGTGGCGTTCATGTCCGTCATCTGCCTGTTCTTCTATGAATCACCTCTGCATCATTGTCCTTTCTGTGTTTTGCAGAAGGGATACGGGTATATAGGGTACCCGATATACTTCAGTTTTCTTGCCGCTGCAGTATCCGGACCGGCAATAGCAGTGCTCGACCCTCTGAACCGAATCGAGAGCCTGAAGACCGTTGTTCCTTCAGTCAGGAAGAGACTGATATGGCTCACGCTCGGCGCGCACTCGCTTTTTGCGGGCATCACGATCTACGAGATGATCTTTTCGAAATTCCAGCTGCAGTAATCGGAACTCAATACACCGCTTTCCCAACCCGACAAAGATCGCGTGGCCCTTACAAAGCAAGAATGCGCATAAGTACGCAGTACTAAAGTTGTACTTCTACGTATTGATACTTACTATTTCGGAATGTCTAATGGCCACCATCAAGTAGATGTGGATGAAAGTTCTTCGCACCGCGAAGTTGAGGAGACAACGATGAAAATGCTGAAGTTGATATTGATTGCGGCAATCTGCATGATGGTTCCAGCGGGCGCCTTTGGTGTAGAGCTTCTGTACAACGGCGGCTTTGAGGAGGTGAATACCGATGGAGCGCTCGAGCTCATCAATTGGTCCCATTCGTATAATGTTGAAGGATCTGGGGGGGCATGGGGGCAATTACCGCCAGGAGACGAGTCAAATCAATATATGGCGGCGATGGACTGGGTGGATAGGTTTTACGATGCCTGGCTGTATCAGATAGTGGATACCTCCGGGTATGGGTCTGCCACGATCTCGTTCGACTATTCGTTCTACACGTGGGCTTATGAAGAGGGGATTGGAGACGATACTTTGGCATTTGCCGTCGGAGTCGGATCAACCATTGTCAACCTGTTGACATTCCCGATTTCCGGTGGGGTTGTATTGGACGAGACGACTGAGTGGGCAACGTATTCACTGACGATCGACAATTTGGGCGGCGGCTATTGGTTCGTCGGTTTCGGCCTGTTCAACACCGGGAATGACATTTACGGTTACGAGTTCCCGGGCGATCCCGCCAGAGAGAGCGTCGTATTTCTCGATAACGTATCGTTCGATGCCACGCCGATACCTGAACCGGGTTCGCTGGCGCTCTTGGGTTCCGGGTTGGCGGGGCTCTATTTCATGGCGCGCTCCAGGAGAGCGAAACACGGAAAGACTCCGGCCGCGCTCTAGGAGGACTATACTCCCTGCGGACGTCCGGTCAGGGCGTCCGCAATGGTGTTCAGGGGGTAAGGAGAACTTTTCCGGCCGTTTCTCTCCCTTCGAGCGCCTG
>Ga0123335_1006040_pt1 | contig 14331 bp, 9 predicted proteins | sample BiotimSIPDNA_2_FD_89707 | JGI IMG/M metagenome (GOLD analysis project Ga0123335, IMG submission 89707) | Anaerobic biogas reactor microbial communites from Washington, USA - Biogas_R2 time_0 SIP DNA | ecosystem: Engineered > Bioreactor > Anaerobic > Unclassified | place: Washington, USA... | reverse complement strand
TATATTGATAAAGATTTAATTTATATAACTTATAAAGATATCGATCAAATGACAATAACTCATGTCGATGCAACTCAAATAGTAGATCCAATGAATAATCAATTGAGAACTTGTTTTGAATTGGAAGAGCTTGATGGGGAAAGAAATTTAATGTATAATGTGCCAAATGATGATCGTGTTGGTACCAATGGATATTATAAAAAGCTAAAAATAGGAGACAATTATTTTTATTTTACTAAATCTAAAGGAACAGAAGGAATATTATTTTCAACAAAACAAGTAAATTTTAACATAACACATGGGCAACATGATTTAGATAACGGAGTATATCCGAAAACGATTTTAGAAATTCCTCAAGAAGTAGATGTTACAAATTATATCTTAGGTGTTGACAGTGAAGTAGAATATACAGTTAATAATAAATATGATGGTTTAGTTAAAGTTGAAATTGATCGATATCGTTATTTTGAAGATTATAATCATAATCTTTATATCGAAGTTAGAAAAGGAAGTATAACTGATAAATCTAATATTTCATATATTTACCCAGCAGAACAATTTGTATTTAAAGGAATAAGTTTAACTAAGTTTAAAACTGAAGGAGTACCAATCTTTGATTTATCTCAAGATATAGATGAGGTTAGTACTAATAATGGTATTAGTAAGTAAAAAGAAGCTTTGCTTCTTTTTTTGTTATTATTGATTAATTGATAAATATCAATAATTAATGATATAATAATTTTGGTGATAATATGAACTTATATAATAATATTGAGCAAAATTCTTTATTGATAGTGCCTGAAAATATTAGATTATCTATTTTAAAAAATATAAATAAATTAGTAAATTATAAATTTATGACTAAAGAAGAATTTGTTAATAAAATGTCTTTTGATTATAGTGTGGAGGCTGTCGATTACTTAATTGAAAATTATAATTATACAGTTGAAAATAGTTATGAGATATTAAATAAATTGGTGTATTTAGAAGATACAGAATATTTATCTTCTAAATTAAACATTTATAATAAAATAAGACAAGAACTGATTGATAATTCATTAATTAAAATTGATTCGATATTTTATCAAAGTTATAAAAATAAACCTGTTTTTGTTTGTGGATATAAATATATTGATAATTATTTTAAAAAACAATTGTCTAAATTTAATTATAAAATTATTGAATTTAATGAAGAAAATAATATAAATGTGTTTGAGGTTATTAATGAAGAAGAACATATTAATTGTATATTCAATAAGATATTTGAATTACTTGAACAAGGAATTACATTAGATAAAATTAAAATTGGAAACATTTCAAAAAAAGATTTATTTGTATTTAAAAGACTGGCTGATATATATAAATTAAAAATTAGTATTTCTCAAAAATGTATGTTAAGTGAGTTGCCTATTATTAAAGAATATCTAGAATTATTGAAAAGTCATTCTATTGCAGATAGTATTTCTTTATTATCAAATGTTTCTTATGATTTATTAAATAAAATAATACTTATATCTAATTCTTTTTTAAAAGCAAAAAAACATTATGAATTATTAAAATATAAGTTTGAACATTCTAGTTATCAAAAAGAGAAAATTAATCCAGCATTAGAGATAGTTAATCTTCCTGATTATGAAGTTGCAGATGATGAATATTTATTAATATTTAATTTATCAAAAGAGAGTTTAATTAATTATAAAGATGATGATTTTTTTTCTGATGTAGAAAAGTGGGAATTAGAAATAGAAACTTCAGTTGAATTAAATAATATTGAAAAGAATAAATGGCTTAAACTACTTAAGAATACCAAAAATTTGTTTGTATATTATATTGAAAAAGATTCTTTTGCTTTTCCTAATTTAAATGTTAATATAATCAAACCAAAAACAAACTATTATTGTAAAAACAAATTACTATTTTCTTTAGGTGAAAAATTAGATGAGTATTCTAAATATCGTGTTTTAAATTCTGATTTAATTATATTATATAATAATTTAAAGACAAATTATCTTAGTTATGATAATGATTATCAAAAAATAAATCAAAGATTAATCTCTGATTATTTTAGTTTGTCTTATACAAGTTTAAATGATTATTATCATTGTCAATATAAATATTATTTAAAATATCTTTTAAAATTTACCAATTATGAAGAAAATTTTTATCTTTTAATTGGTAATTTATTTCATTATATTTTAGAAAAATTTTATCAACCTGGTTTTGATTTAGAAAAAGAATGGAGTCATTTTTTTGATAATAAAAAAATTAGCTCTAAAGAAGAAGTTTTACTAATAAAACTTAAAGAAGAAATGCAATATATTGTTAATCAATTAAAATTGGAAAAAGAATTGATGAATATAAAAGAAGTAAATTGCGAAGAAAAGATTAAAGTAAAGGTAAGAGATAACATATATTTTGATGGCAAAATTGATAAAATTGTAATTAATCATCCTAATTTAGTTAGTGTAGTTGATTATAAAACTGGAGGAATCAATAAAGATTTAAGTAATAATAAGTATGGTTTAAATCTACAATTGCCATGCTATTTATACTTGTTAAATAAATCAAACAAGTTTTGTAATTTAGAACCAATTGGTTTTTATTATCAACAATTATTAGAAACAACTTTCAATAATAAAAAAAGTATAGTTGAAAATAAAAATTATAATTTGAGATTACAAGGATATACCCTTGATGATGAAGAAAAAGTAAAACAATTTGATAGTTCTTATAAAGATAGTGAAATAATTAGAAGTTTAAAATTATCTAAAGAATTAAAGGGTAATTTATTGTCAAAGGAAGAAATAGATTGTCTAATTGAATTGGTAGAAGAAAAAATTATTAATGCTAGCAAAAATATTTTTGATAATAATTTTATAATAAATCCAAAAGTTTTAAAAGGTAAAAATGAATCATGTAAAAATTGTGAATATAAAGATATTTGTTATGTAAAAAATGAAAATATTGTTTATTTAGATGGTGAGGCGAATGATGATGAAGAATTGGACTAATGAACAATTAGAAGCGATTAATTGCGAAGGAACGAACATTTTAGTTAGTGCTGGAGCAGGTTCTGGTAAAACTTCAGTTTTAACAGAGCGAGTTGTTCGAAAAATTAATTCTGGAACTAAAATAAACGAATTGCTTGTATTAACTTTTACTAGAGCTGCTGCTGAAGAAATGAAAATAAGAATTCAAGAAAGATTAGTAGATAATTCTGAACAACTAGATTTGCTTCCTACAGCGTACATCACAACATTCGATAGTTTTGCAGCTAGTGTCTTAAAAAAATATCATTTCTTATTAAATTTAAATAGTAATTATCAAATTGATGAAAATAGTGTCTTGTTATTAGAAAAAAAGAGAATTATTGATAAAATTTTTGATCAATATTATCAATCTAAAGATGAAAGATTTTTAAAATTAATTAAAGATTTTTGTTTAAAAGATGATAAAAATTTAAAAGAAAATATCTTAAAATTAAATGATAAGATTATATTAAAATATGATTATCAAGATTATTTAAATAATTATGAACAAATAAATTTTAATATTGAAAAAATTAATGCTGACAAGAATTTATATTTTGACTTAATTAAAGAAAAAATTAATCAAATTGATTCTCTATTAAATAAGGCATCAAATGAAGTTGATATTGATCGTTATCATCTCTTTTTTGATTGCTTAAATTCATTATTAAGTGCAAATACATATGATGAATATAAAAATAATTCTAATATATCTTTTAAAAATGCATCACCAAAAGATAGTGAACAATTCAAATCAATTAAAAAACAAATCAAATCAAATATTGATGAAATAGTAGATTTATGTAAATTTGAAAACGAAACAGATATGATTGACAAGGTATATTTAACTAAAGATAATATTTTACTTGTAGTTGAAATATTAAAAGAATTTAATAAACAATTAGATATAGTTAAAAAAGAAAATCAAATTTATGAGTTTATTGATATAACTAGATTTTCAATTAAGTTAGTAAAAGAATATCCAGAAGTAAGAGAAGAAATTAAAAATAATTTTAAAGAAATATTAATTGATGAATATCAAGATACAAATGATTTGCAAGAAGAATTTATTTCTGAAATATCAAAAAACAATGTTTATTTAGTAGGAGATATTAAACAATCTATCTATCGCTTTCGTAATGCTAATCCTAATTTGTTTCAAGAAAAATTTGAATTATATAAGAATAATCAAGGTGGTTTAAAAATAGATTTAAATCGTAATTTTAGAAGTAGAAGTGAAGTTATATCTGATATTAATTTACTCTTTGATTATTTAATGGATTATTCTCTAACAAAAGTAAATTATCGCGAAGAACATCGCCTAATTTATGGAAATAATAAATATTCAAATGAGTTATCTAACAAAGCTGATAATCATTTAGAGTTATATAATTATTCTTTACAACCAGGTCAAAACAAAGTTGAAGTAGAAGCCTATTTAATTGGTAAAGATATATTAGAGAAGATTAATAATAAATACTTAGTAGCTGATAAAGATAATATGAGATCATGTCAATATTCTGATTTTACTATATTAATTGATCGTAAATCTCATTTTGATACTTTTAAGAAGATGTTTTCATATTTAGGAATACCATTAAAAATAAGAGGAGAAGAAAAAGTAATTAATACTAATCATATTTTAGTTATCAATAGCATTTTAAAATTAGTTGATAAATGTTATAGAAATAGTTATGATTTGGAATTTGAAAAAAGTTTTTATAGTTTGGGAAGAAGTTTTTTATTTGGTTTAACAGATGAAGAATTATATAATATTAAAACAAAAAAAGAATATCAAAATACAGAAATATATAAAAAATTACATGAAATTGCTGTTGATTTAAAATCATTATCTTTAAAACAATTATTAGAAAAAATAATTGAAAAATTTGATATTTATATGAAATTAATTACTATTGGTAATATAAAAGACATTTGTTTAAGGATAGATTATTTATTAAAAACTTGTGATTTGTTAGGTAATTTAAATTATCAAATTAGTGATTTAATTGAATACTTTGATTTATTCTTTGCTAGTGAAGAATTAAAAATGCCATCAATTGAAGACGAAGCAGGGGCTGTCTTATTAACTTCTATTCATCAATCTAAAGGATTGGAATTTCCAATTTGTTATTATCCATTGTTAGATTCAAAATTTAATAAAAAAGAGATGTCAGAGAAATTTATTTTTTCAAAACAATTTGGGATTATCACTTCATATCAAGAAGATTGTTTGCAACAAACTTTTTATCATTCTATAAATAAGTATCAAGATACATTGGAAGATGTTCAAGAAAAATTAAGATTATTTTACGTAGCATTAACTAGATCAAAAGAAAAAATGATTATGGTAGGAGATTTTAATCAAGAACCTAATAACGAATTAAATGAAACAGTAGATTTTTATGATAGATACAATTATAAAACTTATCGTGATGTAATAATTTCTTTAAAGGATATTATTAGAGATAAAATTAAAGATATTGAAACACTACAGGTAAACAAAGATTATTTAAATATTAAACGATTAGATTACGATTCTTTATTAAATCAAGAGGTAGAACCTATTAATATTAAAGAAGTAAATATTAATTATGAAATAATTGAGCAGAAAAAAGCTTCTAAAAAAATTAATAAATTATTAACAGAAACAGAACTTAATAATCTAGATTATGGTAATAAATTACATTATTATTTAGAAATGATTGATTTTAAAGAACCTAACTTTTCTTTAATTGAGGAGGATTTGATACCTAAAATTAAAGCATTTTTAAATTGTGATTTATTAAATAATATTAATGATTCAAAAGTATATAAAGAGTATGAATTTATCTATAATTCTAATCAGATAGAAAATAGAGGAGTAATTGATTTAATCATCGAAGAATCCGATTGTTTAAAAGTTATCGATTATAAAATGAAAAATATCGATGATGAAGCTTATGAAGAACAATTAAAAACTTATCGTGATTATTTAAAAACAATTACAGATAAAAAAATAGAGTTATATTTATACTCAATTATGGAAGAAAAATATAAATCAATCTATTAAAAAGTTAAAAGATACGATATAATAATAGAGGAGTGATCTTATGGAATTTGAATCTTTAAAAGAATTATATTTAAGAATTAAACCAGCTTTAACTTCGAAAAAAGAAGAATTAAGAAGAAGGGGTTTTAATTATTTTAAAGAAGAAGACTTATGGAATTATTTGAAAGAAACAAAATGGATTAAAACAGAGAATCTTTCTTTAGCAGAAATGGTTAGAGATATTTTTAATTTGGATTATAATGGATTAGATAAATATGTTTTAAATAATTTAAGAAATATAACTCCAGAATTGAATTTAAATGAGTAGGAAGAAGAGGCAGAAATGAAAAGAAGTTTATTTTTAATATTATTAGTTATTTTAGTTGGATTATCATATATACCATTATTTAAAGATATAAATTTTGGTTTAGATTTAAAAGGTGGTTTTGAAATTTTATATGAAGTTTCTAGTCTTGATGATCAAGAATTAACATCAGATATGATGAAAGCTACATATAAAACAATTAGTCGTCGTGTTGATAGTTTAGGTGTTTTAGAACCAGAAATAGAAATTGAAGGTAGTAATCGTATTAGAATTAAATTAGCTGGTGTAACTAATAAAGAAGATGCAGGAAAAATATTAAGTAAAGCTGCTACTTTAAGTTTTAGAGACACTAAAGATAATTTATTAATGAGTGCTTCTGTTTTAAAAGCTGGAGGAGCTCGCAATGAAACTGATAATCAAGGAAAACCAGCAGTAGGTTTATCTGTTGCTGATATTGATAAATTTTATGAAGTAACTAAAGCTGTTAAAGATTATCCTGATAATCGAATTGTTATTTGGTTAGATTTTGAAGAAGAAATAGATAGTTTTGCAACAACATATAATTGTGGAGATTTAGAAAACTCTAATTGTTTATCAGCTGCAACTGTATCTCAAGCTTTTTCTAGTGATGTTCAAATAACAGGAAGTTTTAGCAAAGAAGAAGTTTCTACATTAGTAGAGTTAATTAATTCGGGGTCTTTACCAACTAAATTGAACGAACTTTCATCAAGAATAGTAACGGCTTCTTTTGGTGAAAACTCTTTACAAAAGACTTTATTAGCGGGAATAATTGGAATAACTATTATCATGGGCGTTTTAATCTTTATTTATCGTTTTTCTGGATTAATCGCTAGTATTGGTTTGCTTCTTTATGGAGTTTTAGTATTCTTTATCTTTTGGATGATTGGTGGAGTTTTAACTTTACCAGGAATAGCTTCTTTATTACTAGGAATTGGAATGGCAGTAGACGCTAATGTTTTAAGTTTTGAAAGAATTAAAGAAGAGTTAAAAGCGAAACATAGTTTAAAAGAAGCATTTAGAATAGGATATAAAAATTCTTTATCTAGTATTATTGATTCTAATATTACTACTTTAATTGTAGCGATTGTTTTATTTGTTCTAGGAGAAAGTGCTGTTAAAGGTTTTGCAACGATGTTAATGATAAGTATTTTTTCTACTATTATGATTATGGTGTTCGTTGTTCGCAATTTAATTAGATGGTTTTTAAAGTCAAATTATTTTGAAAAAAAACAATGTTTCTTTATTGGATTTAAAAACAAAAAAACTAATAAAAAACCTTTATTTGAAAGATTTAATTATTTAAAAAAATATAAGTTTTTTGTAATAGGAACAAGTTTTATTTTATTAGTTGGATTAATTTTAACTTTAACAATGGGATTAAATCTAAGTGTTGATTTTAAAGGTGGAACGGATTTTACAATTACTGCTAATAAAATTAGTGAAAAAGAAATAAAAGCTAGTTATCAAGAATTAGGTTTTAAGGATATTGAATTAAGTAGGATTGATGAAAAATCAAATTATGTTAAAATAGGAAAAATTTTAAAAGATTCAAAAATTGTAGAAATTAGTGATCATTTTAAAGAAAAATATAATGCTACAGTAGAAAGTGGATCAGTATCAACAGTAGTGAAACAAGAGTTAATTAAAAATGCTATATTATCTACATTACTTGCTTTTATTGGCATTATTATTTATGTTTCTTTCAGATTTACATTTAATTTTGCAGTAGCAGGTATTTTAGCTTTAATACATGACGCATTCTTTGTTGTAGCAATGTTTAGCATCTTTAAAATTGAAGTAGATACTATATTTATTGCAGCTATCTTAACAATTGTTGGTTATTCAATTAACGATACTGTAGTTGTTTTTGATAGAATCAGAGAAGAAAACCTTAATAATAATAAATTAGACGAAGTTATTAATAAGAGCTTAGGAGTTACAATGAAACGTTCATTATTAACTTCGGTGACAACTTTAATACCGGTTGTGGCTTTATTGTTGTTTGGTTCAGCACAAATATTTAATTTCAATATTGCTATGTTCATTGGGTTAATAGCTGGATGTTATTCTTCAATATTTATTGCATCTCCAATTTGGTATATATTGACTACTAAAAGAAAAATTAAACCGTTTGTAAAAAAAGAAGTAATTGAAGAAATAAAAATAAAAGGCATTAATTCTTAAGGAGTGTTATTTTGGAAAATAAAATAAATTATGATATAGTTTTTTCAGAAATAAAAAAATATATTATAGAAAAAGAAGAATTAAAAGTTATTGATAAAGCATATCAATATGCTTTGGAAAAACATTGCGGACAAATAAGAATGGATGGCTCTGAATATATTGATCATCCTTTAAACATTGTTTTGATTTTAACAACATTAAAAGCAGATTATCAAACTTTAGCTGCTTCTTTTTTGCATGAAACAATTAATTTAGGAAACATTACAATTGAAGAATTAAAAGATGTCTTTCCTGGAGAAATAGTTAAATTAGTTGCAGGTATAACTAAAATTAATAAAATACCAATTAATATTAAAGGAAACTATACAACTATGTATTATAAGAGAATTTTAGTTGGTTTATGTGAAGATGTAAGAGTTATTTATATTAAATTAGCAGATCGTCTTCATAATATGAGAACATTATGGGCGTTGCCTGCTGATAAGCAAAAAGAGAAAGCTAAGGAGACCTTAGATATTATTGCTCCTATCGCTCATCATTTAGGGATTTATCAAATTAAACATGAATTAGAAGATTTATCATTAAAATATTTAAATAAAACAGCCTATGATGAAGTTGTTCAATGGTTAAATAATAGTAAGGTTGAAAGAGATCAAGCTGTTTTTGATATGAAAGAAAGTTTAGGTCAAATCTTAAAAGAAAATAACATTGAATATGAAATAAAAGGTCGTTCAAAGAGTATTTATAGTATTTATAATAAAATTACTAAAGGAAAAAAATTTGAAGATATTTATGATATTTTAGGATTGCGTATTTATGTAAATACAGTTTCAGAATGTTATTTAGCATTAGGTTTGATTCATTCTAAATATAAACCTGTTCCAAAAAGATTTAAAGATTATATAGCTAATCCTAAGGAAAATATGTATCAATCACTTCATACTACTGTCTTTGGTGTCGGTGATAATTTATTTGAAATTCAAATTAGAACTTATGAAATGGATAGAATAGCTGAGTATGGTATAGCATCTCATGCTTCATATAAAGAAAAAGGTGCTAATTATAAAGATTTTATTGAACAAAAATTACAAGTTTTTCGTTCAATAATTGAATTAAATAAAGATACTGATGATTTAAAAGAATTTGAAAAGAATATTCAATGTGAGATCATCGATAAAAATATTTATGTATATACTCCTAAAGGTGATGTTATTGAATTACCTAAGGGTAGCACTCCAATTGATTTTGCATATCGAGTTCATAGTGGAGTAGCTGAAAGAATGATTGGAGCAATTGTTAACGATAATATTGTAACTCTTAATTATAAATTAAATGATGGAGATATTATTAAAATAAATACGACTTCTATACCTCATGGTCCAAAAAAAGAATGGTTAAAGATTGTTGTAACAGCTCAAGCTAAAAACAAAATTAAAAATTATTTTAGTAAAATAGACAAAAGTCAAAACATTAAAAAAGGTGAGGATATTTTATTAAAAGAATTAAGAAAAATGAAAAAAACTTTTAGTGAATTTTTCTCAGAAGAAAATATTAATCTTGTTTTAGATAATTTAAAATTAGATAATATCGAAGAATTATATAATTGGTTAGGAATTGGTAAAATTAATGTTTCTACTGTCTTAAATTTAGTTCAAAAAGAAGTTAAAACTCCAGAAAAATTTTTAGCAGATAAATTATCAGCTTCGATGATTAAAGATTATGTTAGTAAAAACGATGTTATTGTTGCGGGTATTGATGAAATAAAAGTTAATTTAGCTCAATGTTGTATGCCAATACCTGGAGATAAAATAATTGGATATATTACTAAAGGTAATGGAATCAGTGTTCATCGTAGTGATTGCCCTAATATTAAAGATATTGATGAAAGAATTTTAGAAGTTCAATGGAATCCAGATCTTAATAAAAAATTTCCGGCAAATTTGATTGTTCAAACAGATCTTAAAGAAAATATTATGTTAGAGATATTAGCAAAAACAAACAATTTAAATATTTCAGTTCAATCGATTAATACTATTAATCAATTAGAATACTACGCATATGATTTAATTGTTTTAGTTGAAAACAAAGAAAAATTAAATAAATTAATTAGTGGCTTAAATCAATTAGACAAAGTAAACAGTGTAGAGAGAGTGATTAAATGAGAGCAGTTGTTCAAAGAGTTAGAGATGCCTCTGTAGAAGTTGATTCTAAAGAAGTAGGAGCCATTGATTATGGTTTGTTAGTTTATGTTGGTTTTAATATAAATGATCAAATTGAAGATATGGATTATGTTGTAAATAAAATAAAATTTTTAAGAATTTTTTCTGATAAAGATGATATAATGAATTTAGATATTAATAGTTGTGGTTCTAAAATTTTATCGATTTCTCAATTTACACTTTATGCTGATGTTTCGAAAGGAAGAAGACCAAGTTATGATCAAGCTATGAAAAGTGAGACAGCAAACGAATATTATCAACTATTTAACAAAAAATTAAGAGAAGCTGGATTAAATGTTGAAGAAGGAATTTTTCAATCTGAAATGAAAATTAAATCGATTAATGAAGGACCAATAACTATTATTATAGATAGTAAGGAGAGAAAAAATGAAAAAAATTAATTTTAAATTAATTAATACTTTATTATTATTGTTAATAATTTTCTTAGTATGGATTATGAGAGAATTATGGTTAGGAGTCGTTTCAAGAATTTGTGCGATAATTTTACCTTTTTTAATTGGTTTTGTCTTGGCTTACATTCTTAATCCATTATTAAAATTTTTAATTAGAAAAGGAATACCTAAAAAGATAGCTTTATCAATAATTTTTGTTAGTATCTTATTATTTATAACGATCTTTTTATGGGTTTTAATTCCTTCAATATTACCAATGATGTTTAATCAAACCCAAGCATTGTTTGTAACAATCAATGATTTTATACGAGATATTTCAGTAAAATTTGATTTAAATTTAATGGGTTTATCTAAATCAATTGAAATGATTGCAACAGATATAACTGGTGATTTAAGTAAGATGGTTTCTCAAGGGTTTATTAATTTTATTAGTAGTTCTTTAAATTTTGTAGCACATTTATTAATCGTTATTATTGCAACTATTTATTTCTTATTTGATATGGATAATATTCGTGATCGTTTTGAAAAATTCTTGAAGAGACTTAAAAATAAAAAAACATTTAAGTATTTTGAAACTTTAGATGATGCTATTCATAAATATATTAATGCTTTTTGTTTATTTGCTTTAATCATTTTTATCGAATATACTTTAGTGTTTTATATTATTGGTCATCCATATTTCTTGTTATTAGGAATCTTGGCAGGATTTGGAACGTTTATTCCTTATTTTGGGGGAATTATATTAGGTATAATTGCAATTATCACAGCATCTGTAATAAGTCCTCAATTACTAATTTTTTCTGTTATAGTAGCTTTAATTTTTCCTAATATTGATGGTTATTTTACAGCACCAAAAATATATGCAAAATCAAACAAAGTTCCAGCTTTATTAAGCGTATTTGCAGTTTTTGCAGGTGGTATGATAGCAGGCTTTATTGGTATCGTAATTGCTTTACCAGTAACAATAATTATATTAACAACTTTAAGATTCTATGATGAAGAAATCGATTCAGGAATCGAACATTTAAAGAAAAAAATCGATGATTAAATAAAGAGGTGACATTATGATTCAAAAACCAAAAGGAACAATTGATTTATATGGTAATGATGGTAAAAAATTTATTTATATTCAAAGTTTAATCAATGAGATAATGAAAAAATTTAATTTTGAATATATAAAAACTCCTACTTTTGAACAAACAGATTTATTCAAAAGAGGAGTTGGTGAAACAACAGATATTATTACTAAAGAAACTTATGATTTTTTAGATAGATCTAATCGTGAATTAACGTTAAGACCTGAAGGAACAGCTGGAGTAGTTAGAAGTTTTATCGAAAATAAAATGTATGCTGATTCAAATCAACCTAAAAAATTATATTATTTTTCTTCTGCTTTTCGTTATGAAAGACCACAAGCCGGAAGGCTTCGTGAACATACTCAATTTGGAATTGAAATTTTAGGATCAGATAGTATTTTAAGTGATGCAGAGGCAATTTCAATTGGATATAACACTTTGAAGATGATAGGTTTAAAAAACATAGTATTAAAAATAAATACTTTAGGTGATAAAGAATCGAGAGAAAGTTATAAAAAAGCTTTGATTGATTATTTAAAACCTAATATCGATCAATTGTGTTCAGATTGTCAAACTCGTTATTTAAATAATCCTTTAAGAATTTTAGATTGCAAAGTTGACCAAGATAGTGAAGTTTTAAAAAACATTCCTAAGTTTGATAATTATTTAAATGATATTTCTCAAACTCGTTTTAATGAAGTAAAAGATGCTTTAGATGCTTTAGAAATAGAATATGTAGTTGATAATAAATTAGTTAGAGGATTAGATTATTATTGTCATACTGTATTTGAATTTCAAGCTGAAATACCAGGTTTTGGCTCTCAAAATACAATTTGTGCCGGAGGAAGATATAACAATCTTGTTGAGACAATTGGTGGACCAGATACACCAGGAATTGGTTTTGGAATGGGATTAGAGCGTTTGTTATTAGCAGTAGAACAAGAAGAAAACAATTTATTAAATGAAAGATTAGATTTATTTGTAGTTAATTTATCTAGTACTAAAGAAGAAGTATATGCTTTAGTTAATAATTTGAGATTAAATGGTTTTTCAGTAGAAACTGATTATTTAGATAAAAATTTAAAAGCTCAATTTAAGCAAATAGAGAGGTTAAATCCTAAATATTTTGTAATAATTGGTGACGAAGAATTGTTAACTAATAAAGTTAAAATTAAAGATAATGATACCAAAGAAGAACAAGAAATTGATTTATTTGATTTAGTAGATTTTTTAGATTTCCGTTAATTTTAATCTGTTGAAAATTTAAATTCTGTTGAAAATTTAAATTCTGTTGAAAATTTAAATTCTGTTGAAAATTTAAATAATGTGTGTTAATATATTTATATAAAATAGGAGGAATAAAAATGAAAAAAGTATTAACTTTATGTGCTGTTTTGTTATTATTAACAGCTTGTGGAAAGACTGATATTGAAAAACTTGAAAATAAATATGGAGAAAACAACGAAGTAATTAAAGAAGAATTAGAAAAAATCACTTTAGCTGATGTTGACAATTATTTTAGTGGTTTATTTAAATATGATGAAAATGGAATGGAAACTAATCTAGGGTTATCTACTAAAGAGTTAGAAAACTTTGTTGTAGCAATGCCATATATGAATCAACCTAAATTTTATATGATTTTAAAACCAAAAGCTGATAAGGATTTAAAAGCTAGAGTTATTAAACAAGTTGAACAAAAAATAGACACAATGGAAAACCAAATTAGAATGACAAGCGATACAGCTACTGATGAAGAAACAAAAAAACAAATTATAGCTGATGCAGATTTGATTAAAAACCATTTGAAAGAAGAATATAAAGGTTATTTAATATATATTTGTTCTCCTGATAATGAAAAAGTTTTAGAAACAATTAAAAAATATATAGATAAAGAGTAATATTACTCTTTTTTTTTGATATAATAAAAACATGGTGATAAAATGGAAAAAATAAATTATTTAAAAAAACTAACAAAAAATTACAGAAAAGAAATATGGACAAAATTTGTTCATGCTCTTAATGATTTTGAAATG
>Ga0123335_1006039_pt1 | contig 14332 bp, 14 predicted proteins | sample BiotimSIPDNA_2_FD_89707 | JGI IMG/M metagenome (GOLD analysis project Ga0123335, IMG submission 89707) | Anaerobic biogas reactor microbial communites from Washington, USA - Biogas_R2 time_0 SIP DNA | ecosystem: Engineered > Bioreactor > Anaerobic > Unclassified | place: Washington, USA... | reverse complement strand
CGCAAATTGTTTTGATAAATTGAGCTCTGAGTTCAATACTTGGAATGTGGTGGAAAACTCCAAAGGCTACAACCAAATCGAATTGCTGATTAATTTTTGATTGTAGCTGGCTAGAGATAATTATCCCAATTAAATCTTGTTGAGAGAAAAAAACTTTTTGTTTTGTATCAAACTTTTTTTGAGCGATGTTTAAAAGTTTTTCATTACTGTCAACTCCCAAATACTCAAATTTAAAACGGTTTTTTAATAAAAACTCAGCAAATCTGCCATTACCGCAGCCTAAATCTAAAACTGAAAAAGTCTTGCTATCTTTTGAAATCTGCTGAAGAGTTGGTATTAACTGTTCCCAACCTTTCCAAGCTGATTGTCTCGTTTGATCAAAACTCTCTGCAATTTGTTGATAAAAGTTTTGATTAAGCTGATTGAGTTTTGTAACTGTTTTTTGATCCATATTAGATTAATTATTATATATAATGGAAGTATAATTGAAATTATGAATGAATCTGGAAAAGCGAGATTATCGGAAACAAATAGTCATCTAGAAAATACAGCTAAACTAAGAAAATATTTAGCTCGGATAGTTTTAATGTTACTTGTTTTAGGTATCGGGGCTGGTGGTGCTGTTCAGTATTTATTTGATCATCCTGAAGCTGCTAAAAGTTTAGACGCTTTTGCTCAGGCAATTTTACCACCAGAATATTATGGTTCTAGCAGAGCATTTTTTGATAATCGTGAAGAATGTGGTGCCTGTGCTGGTCCACTATCTGATGGAATAAGATTGGTGATGCTAGGTGATGAGGGTACAGAAGAATTAAATAATTATCGATATCAGTATGAAAAAAAGCAGTTGCTTAGAGAAGAATTTCTAAGATTAGTTGAAGAATATCAAACTAAAGAGACTGAAAATAGCGTTGCTCAGCAAATTTTTAAGCATATCATTTCATTGGGTGAATTTTCAGAGCCAGAAAAAGAGGTAATGTTTGATGTGTTTTCTGTTCTTCAAGAGCAATCAGCCTATTCTCTTGACTTCCAAAACGATCACTATCGTGCTTTATTAATCATTGATCGTATATTTAGAATACTATCAGCTAATAGGCAAGACGCCTTGACAACTGAAGAATTAGATTTTTATCTAGCTAAAAATTTACCCATCGACTTGTTTACTGATGTAATAATGATTAACCAGTTTTTTCCAGAAGTTTCTATTGCTGATAAGATAACTATGATTCCGATTTTTATTGAACACAATGAATCATCAGCTGAGCTTTTAAATTTTGCTCAAGAAATAACGAATAATCCAATCTATGAAGACAATTTTTTTGCTTTCCAGTTAGCTGTTGAGCTTGATGCATTTCAAATAGGACCTGATATAGATTTATTTTCCGTAATAACTCCAGAAGTTGTGGATCGATTAGCTGAGAGCAAACTTCCAGACAGTGTTTTAGTTAGGTTTTTTGGGTTTTATTATCTTGGAAACTCTGCATCTGTTACTCTTGATGATAATTCTTTTTTTTCTCTGATTAATATGGTGGAGGAGATTTATTTTAGTATAGATAATCCAAGTCTTAATGTAATGAGTGATGATGTCTTGTTTATTTTTACTGCTTTTAGATCATCCCCGGAGCGTGCTCAGAAAACAGCTGAATTAATTCAATTAGCTCATCGGTATTCAATTAATAATGTTAGAACTCTGTTTGATTTGATGGTCATTGCAGATCATATTTTTCCTACAAATAGTCTGGAAGATGCCATAGCCTTGATATCAGAGGAGGCTCAGTCATTGGGAGTTTCAATTGAAACATTTATTCAAAGCACAAGTAATATTACTATACCTGAGCAAAGATTTTTCTTTATGTACTATGCTAGTTTATTTGTAGAGAGATATGGAGAATTATTCCCTTCAGGAGAAATTGCTTTTGCTCTGTATATGAACACCATGAATCAAGCAGTAACTATAGGTATGCCAGTTACGGATGTAGCTTTTGCAAGAAAATTTGCAGTAATTGAAGAGGTTCTTATGCCTTTTTATAGTGATTTGTTTGAAAGAATTCCTCCTGATTTATCTTGGAGAGAGCTTTTTGGTTTTTTTTCTGATGTTAGAGGGTTATCTTATAGTGATCAGTTAGAGAGTGTAAAACAATTGTTGCCTAAGGGGCCTCTAATTTCAGCGGTTGAAGTACCAAGTAGAGAAGAAATGCTTTTTTTAGATTTGATTCATACTACAGCTGAAGGTGAGACTAGATCTGCGGTGATATCAAGGATTCATTTAATAACAGATCAGGAAAATCTTCAAGTCGATGATTTAAGGCATGGCTTTGGAGGAGGGTCGGCAATTTTAGCTTATAGAAAAGATCCTGGTAACGGAAGTCTAGATGTTTTAGTAAGCCGAATTTATAATTTCTCCGATGATGATGGCATATCGTCAGTGCATGATCCATCCATTCCTATCATAGCTAGTAGGCGTCTATTAATTATTGACGGTGATGGGAAAATGATTAAATTAGTTCGTACTGGAGAACTGGGATCAACAGAAGATGAAATTAGAGAAAATTTATTGAAGATTAAAGGTTTTAAAAAGGCTATTGAACTAACTAATTTTTGGGAAGATCCACTAAATACAGAAAATAGCTCAATTTACCCTCACTACATAATAATTACTGCATCTGGAGAATTCTATACAATTTATTTAGAAAATGGTTGTTCGTTGTACGGAAAATCATCTAAAGAAGCTCAAGCTGTCACGCTACAGTTAAGGGATTATATTAGTCAATTTGAAATTCAAACTGGTGAAAAAGTTGTTGGCCTTGCTAGATCAGATGTTGGTAAAGAGCAAGTAATTGTTAATCCTGTTGGAGATATATTCACAGCTTCAATCAATGTACCAATGTCTTCTAATAGTTCTCTTTCGCCTGAACATTTAGTTTATAGGCATCTTCCTCTGAAAAAGCAATAATATTTTTATTATAAACAATGTAATAAGATTAATGGCACTTTGTGGTAGAAGATTTTTATATACTTATCACCGCAAAATATTTAGTTAGCACTGTTTAATTAGTGAGAATTAAGAAAAGATTCTTTAACTGTAGTATACTTACCCTGATTTTTATTTGAATAATTGTTATTATGCTTGATATTAATAATGAGGAGCAACTACAAACAGCCATTAATTTAATTCAAGAAATTGAGAACTGTTTAACTCTGGATACCCCTACTATCCGCTCTCTTCAAAAAAAACATACTCCTCCCGATGGAAGGATGTTGTCTAAGGCTCAAATAATCGAGCTTTACAAGCTTTTAGCTGGAAAGCATGGGCTTTTGCCGTTCAATGCATCCATTGTGGCAAAGCTGAGAATGAAACCTATAAGAACCTCTTCCGGGGTAGCTCCAGTCACAGTTTTAACTAAACCATTTCCTTGTCCAGGTCAGTGCATTTTTTGTCCCAGTGATGTCAGAATGCCAAAAAGTTATCTAGCTAGTGAACCGGGTGCTCAACGTGCTGAGCATAATTTTTTTGATCCTTACTTACAAACATACAATCGAGTTCAAGCACTTTATGACATGGGTCATCAGGTTGAAAAAATCGAGTTAATTATTTTGGGGGGTTCGTGGTCAGTTTATCCCCTACCCTACAAAATTTGGTTTGTTAAGGAATGTTTTCGGGCAATGAATGAGTTTGGTATTAATGATGATCAACAAAAAATTACTGAGTTTTATAAAGAGAAAATTGATGAAATATCCAAATTAAAAAAGATTGCTTTAACCAATAATAGCAAGATAAATGAACAAGTTTTTTCTAAGTATCAATCGGCTGGTATCTCGGCCAAAGGAAACGCGTACAACTGTATGGTTGAGAAACTCTTTTCTCAATCAGAAAAAGAGGCTGGATTAATCGATTATCAGTCATCAGATTGGGATGAACTATTCGCAGAGCAGAAAAAAAATGTGTTAGCTAAAACTCGTTGTGTGGGTTTGGTGTTGGAAACTCGTCCTGATTTAATCAACAAAGATGAGGTTCTAGAGCTTCGAAAATATGGAGCAACTAAAATTCAATTAGGCTTACAAAGTTTAGATGATGAAGTCTTAAAACTTAATCTGAGGGGTCATACTGTCAAACAGTCAGCACAGGCTATGACTTTGTTAAGGCAAGCAGGTTTCAAACTTCACGTTCACTGGATGCCAAATCTTTATGGTTCTACACCAAAAAAAGATAAACAAGATTATTTAAAACTATTTTCAGATAAAAGATTCAAGCCTGATGAGATCAAGATCTATCCTTGTTCACTAATCGAGAGCGCCCCCTTGATGAGATATTATCAAGAAGGAAAATGGAAACCATATTCTCACGAAGAGTTATTAGACGTGCTCTCGTTTTGTTTAGAAAATACTCCTGAATATTGTCGAGTAACAAGAATGATTCGAGATATTCCGAGTTTTGAGATAGTGGTTGGTAATAAAAAATCAAACTTTAGGCAAATGGCACAGGATGAGTTAGAAAAAAGACAGTGTGTTTCTCCCAATATCAGAGCTAGAGAGATTAGAAACAGTAAGTTTGATATTAATCAAATTGTTTTAGATACTCAAAAGTACCAAACCTCATCAAGCCAAGAACTATTTTTACAATATGTTGTTCAAATAGCTGATGTAAAAAGAATCTTGGGTTTTTTGAGATTAAGTCTACCAACAAGTGAAGGGCATCTTGAAGAATTAAAAAGTTGTGCAATTATTCGGGAAGTTCACGTTTATGGTCAGTTAGTCGGATTGGGTCAAGGTGCTAATGGAAAAGCCCAACACCTTGGTTTAGGAACTAAACTGTTGTTGCGGGCAGAACAATTAGCTGCAGAAAATGGATACAAAAAATTGGCAGTGATTAGCGCCATTGGCACTCGTGAGTATTATCAAAAAAGAGGTTTTGAGGTGGGTGAGTTGTACCAATGTAAGAAAATCTAAGAGTTTTATTTTTCCTCAATCTCAAATCTGTCTTTAGTATAAGCGATTTTTTTCTTCATTACTTTTTCAACATCGATATCAAGCTCAATAGCGAGTAGTAGCAATGAGGCCATCACGTCTGCAAACTCATCCTCCACATTCTCTTGAGAAAAAGCTGCTAATTTTGATTTTCTTTGAAGGTTCATACTGGTTAAGATTTCATCTGCCAGCTCTCCAAGCTCCTCGACAATTTTCATGGTGCGTGCAAAAACTCTTTGGTTTGCGGATTTCAATGGCCAGTGGTGGTTTAAAAATTCACCAATAAACTTGTACTCATCAACTAGATTTTTGATTGTCATAAGTGGATATTGTACCACGATTAATTCTGATGATACCCCAAAATATCATTATTATTGTTAATGTATTTTTCTATTTCTTTTTTTAAACCCTCCCCTATCGCTGGTAATTGTTGCCACTCGTTTAAATTTGAAGGATTAATTAATGTGATTAGAAGTTGTAACTGTTGCGGAAGTTTTTGCAATAGTTGATGCTGTTGGATATTGTCCCAGCGATTTTTTTCATCTTGTGAAAATTTAATTTCTAATGGCCGGCAGTTACTGCAAACTCCACAGTCATCAGCAAGCTCATCTCCAAAATACTCAGCTAATTTCTTTTGTAAGCAACTTTTTCCAAGAACCATTTCTAAGAATGTGACGAATTTCTCTTTTTCTATTTTCTTTATAGCTGGAGAAGTTTTTGAGATCATTCCTTCTTGAATGTAAACATCTTTTTGGTGAAACAGTAAATAACAGTTACTGCTTTCTCCATCTCGTCCCGCTCTACCAACTTCTTGATAATAATTTTCAATATTAGCGGGTAGTTGGTAGTGAATTACAAAGCGAATGTTACTTTTATCTACACCCATACCAAAGGCGTTGGTGGCTGAGATTAACCTTGATTCATCACAAATAAACTGCTGTTGGACTTTTTCCCTCTGAGCGCTTTCAAGTCCTCCGTGATAAGGTAGTACTGGAGTGTGAGTTAGTTTATTATCAAGGTTAAGATGATTAATTAGAGCAGCTACTCTCTCAGTTTCTTTTCTGGTTGAACAGTAAATAATTCCTGAATCATTGCTGTGTTTTAGCAGAAGTTTTAGTAGATAAAGTTGCTTAATAGCGATGTTGTCGCAGCGGATAAAGTTTAGTTGAAGATTAGTACGCAGTGACGATTGTTTAAAAACAACTGGTTGTTTTAAAGCTAAGCAGCTAACGATGTCATTTGCAATTTTGGGTGTGGCTGTTGCGGTTAAGGCTGCGATCACAGGACGTTTTTTGAGTAATTTTACAAAATTAGGAATATGAGTATAACTAGGTCTAAAATCATGGCCCCACATTGAGATGCAATGAGCCTCATCAACCGCAATAAAGCTAATTGATAACTCTGACAGCACTTTTGCAAATTTAGTTGACTCTAATTTTTCTGGTGATAAATACAGAAGTTTGTATTTTTGACTGTTCAGATTTTTGATTCTAGTTTTAATTTCATCTGCTGGCAGCGATGAGTTGATAAAAGTGGCTGGAATGTTTTTTTGAACTAATGCTTGAACTTGATCAGTCATTAACGAGATTAATGGTGAGATGACCAAGGTTAAGTGGGGGAAGTACAAAGCAGGTACTTGAAAGCAGATTGATTTACCAGAGCCAGTGGAACGAATTGCTAGAGTGTCTTGACCCGAGATGATCGAGTCGACAATTTCTTTTTGACCCTCACGAAATGAGTCAAAACCAAAATATTGTTTAAGTACTTTTTCTGATGGAGATATGGAGTTAATCACTCCTTGATGTTACGGGGGAAAGATGAGATTTAGCTGAAAAATGAGATTTATTAGTTAATTATTAATGGTTCTTAGTTTCGTTAACGAGTTGATTAATTCTTCTTTCAAGTAATTCTCCTCTTTGGCGAGCATGGGTTTGAATTGGATCAGCGCTAGAGTACTCAGTTGCTTTTAATCTGCGTCTTTGCTCAATCGCTTGATTAAGTGAGCTTTGATAAGGATTGGGAGCAGCTGAGTTTGTCGATGATGTCTGTGACTGTTTTAAATTGAGGGGGATGTTGGAAAATTTCATTTTTAATATTTTTTGTTAATTAATTTAAACCCCAAGACTGATTGGAATATTTTTCTTGTTTAAGTTTTTTTTCAATTAATTGACCAATAAGTTGCATATCTTCTTTGGCAAGAGGCTCAAAATCATCATAAAAACCCGTGCTTCTGTCGGGTAAGTAAACCGCTTCTGGCCAGAGTTGCTTTTTGGCAGTTGAGGCTCTGCCAAAAATATGAATATGAAGGATTGGTCTTTCATTTCTTTTAAAAGCCCAATTGCCCAAATCCTCTAGATTAACCCAAATAACAGGCACTCCTTGTTGATTCATGCCTTCAATCATGGCTTCTCTAACAACTGATTCTAGTCTAATTAACTCAATAGCTTCTTGTGGAGTAAGATCATTAATGCAACTGATATCATGATTTTTTGGGAAAATCCTAATATGACCTCCCTCCTCTCTTGACACAAATGGTCGAGGAGATCTTTCAACACTAAATGTTTTTGTTTGATAGATGATATCTTGTGGAGTTGAGGTGGCCATAATGATTAAGGATTAAGTAAATGTTGCTGTCCAATCTCCGACATAATGGGTTATAACGATTACAATTACAGAGATCATTAGGTGTTCTAAAATAACTCCAAAAGGATTAATCTTTTGTTGTTTGGCTAAAAAATAACTCAGAATAATTATTAAACCTAAGCCCCAACTAATGCAGACGATAATGGCAGTAGACAGTGGTAAAAAAAGGACAGGAATTATAAATGATAAAGAAAAAAGAAATTTTGATAAAAAAGTGGCGATGGTTGACTCCCATATCTCCACCGTTGTGTTTTTGTTTTCAGCTTCTTGTGATATGTGAATTCCCAACGCATCTGACATCGCGTCGGCAATTGCTATTACGAGAATACCGCCAATAAGTACAAGATGAGAATGGGTGTTGGAGTTTAGTCCCACAATTAAGCCGAGCGTTGTGATTATTCCTGAGGTTGAACCAAAGCTAAGACCTTTTTTTATTGATAGTCTCATATGTAGTCGTTAAAAAAACTTACTATCTAAACTGTAATATAGTCTATTTCACTCTACTTCTAAAATTTTTCTTAGTTCATTTATGACGGCCTTCTCCCAAGCTCTCATAGCAAACCAGCCAATAAAAGGTTTGGCAATTGTTTGCAACCATTTTTTGTGAATATTGACCTCATATGTATAGTCGATTTTTGTTCCATCTTTTACCTTTTCTAATAAAAACTCTTCGTGACCAGATGTCCCAAACTTAAAGCTTTCATTATCTGAGATGAAGCCTCTTTGCGGGAGAATTTTTGTCTTCATTCTAACAGGAAAAGTGGTGCCAAAAGATTTTATTTGAGCTTCGATTTCTAGATTATTGCCCTCTTTTTTCTTAATAATAATTGACTTAGTAACTTTTGGAAAATTTCTTGGCATGTTTTCAAAATCAGTTATGAAATCAAAGACATTCTCAATAGGAGCTTTTATTATCCAAGATTTCTTTAAATGAATCTGTTTCATAAATAAGTGGAAGCTTGTCGACAACGTTGTACCAAATTAGAACCTATTATTTTCAAAAAATAAATGTAAGTAATATTTGTACATTGCCCCTATTTGTTTAGGTATTGTTTTAGTTACTTTATAATGTGAAAAGTGTTCAGTATTCATTTTTATGTTCTCAGATTTTGAAAGTTTGATTGCATAACATGTTGAGATGTCTTGACGATTATGCTCTGTCTTAAATTTACCAACATATTGTCCTACAAATTCCTTTTTATTTGGATCAATAGCAAGGCCTATCTCCTGCTTAGCAATTCTTTTCAATGTGTCATTAATTGATTCAGTTTTGAACATTCTTAATCCAGGAAGCGCCCAAACATTTTTATATGGTTCAATTTTTCTTTTTACTATAACAACTGATTTATCAGGGTAATAAAAAATAAGATCAAAGGTTGGTATTGGCATAAACTTTAGAATTTTTTCAAAAGTTTCTCTGGGTGCAAATGGATAGTTAGGCATATATGAAAATTATATCAAAGAATTTAGGTTCTAGTTTCCTGAGTCCTATGTGAAATTTGCCTCAAGGCAAAGTGAGTGTCGGGGCGATCGTACTATGTACGAACGACTCCTTCCCTTTATCGATACGATTATCTCATGTTTTAAGGAGTTTGAGTATAAGTGGAAGTTCTTATTTGAGCTTCCAACTTTAGATTTAAATTGTTAGGGCGATTGTTATGATTTACAAAAGAGGGAAAGGGACGAGTATTTATCGCAGTTCTGGTTTTAGGAATTATGGGTGCTTGATGAGTTTATTTTTATTTCCGTTCCAGATATTTTGGGTAGCTTTATTAACCGTATTAAGATCTATTAGGAACAAATAAAATCGATAATGAATTGATTAACTTTTTTAAGCATATCTGGTTGATATTGATATTTATGTTCCATTCCATCTACTTTCAACCACTGCTTAGGCTCATTAGCTTTATCAAACAACTTTCTTGTTACATTATTTGGAACTTTATCGTCTTTTTCACCTACAATAAACAAAATTGGACAATTTATCTCAGAAATAGTCTCGAGTGCATTATATTTTCTTGCGTCCTCAATGAATGAAAAAGGGATTCTTAAATTACCAAATTTTGAAGATGTTAGATCTCTATAACCAAGTTCTTTCCAACTCTTGTATTTCCCCTGTAAATCGTCCTCACTACCTGCTTGATAAGGTGTAACAATTAATCCAAGTTTATAAGGTTTAAATACCTTTGCTAAATGGCAAGCTATTACACCTCCCATCGAAAAGCCGAGAAGAACAGTTTCTTTCATATCAAATTCTTTTAAGATAGTTTCAATATGCTCAGTAGTGGAGGTGAAGTTATAGTCTTTCAAATTATCTGGAAAATTTGGCCATGCAATTTTAATAACGTGATGCCCTTTATTTAACAAATTAGATTCAAGATCTGTAAATGTTTTTTCTTCTGGATACCCTGTAAAACCAGGGATTATAACTATGTTCATAATTACTTTACTAACCTTAATAACAAAGGAAATTCTTTGTACTTTGGATCATCAGTTATAGAAAAGTGCCTCTGACCTTTCACAAGTATCTGTACACTGCCATCCATCGCTAACATCTCCAACATAACTCGCCCACGAACCTCATCATGTCCATAAGGATCGTTATCGGAGGTAATAATCATAAATTCACCAACATTCTTTCGTATTTTCTCCCAATCATATAAAGGTTTTACAATTCCATCACCACCTGGATAAAAAGAGAATCCTGAAATGACAATTGCTTGAGCGATTTTAGTGTTTAATTCTTCCAATACTGCAAGAACACAAGCTCCGCCTGCTGAATGACCAATAATTACAGTTCCTTCATTAAATTTGCCTCCCTCCATGATATATGGAACCCATTTTGATAATTGAGGATTGTTTGTATCTGGCAACTGAGGAACCCATACTTCATATCCTTTTTTGTCTAGTTCTTGTTTTAACCAAGGATACCAGTGATTTTCTGGTGTATCCTCCATTGCGTGAAGTATTATTGCGTTCTTCATAAGGTTATTCTTTTAATAAGTTATTGATTTGTTCAAAGATGGTATCACTCAGCTCAAATTCACCTGCTTTGAGATTATTCTGTCGTTCCTTTTGAGACTGTTCGCCTGGAAAATAGATTTCATTGAATCCCTTCATTTTCGGAGAGGTTTTAACCTCATCAATTAAAGATTCAACGTCTTTCTTGAATTCATCGATTGGTCTTAATATATTAGGATCAACAAGTATAAAGACAGAACCCCAACCCCCTTCAATATTGTGTCCACACCTTGAACCAGTTAATGCACCTCCTAGAATTTCAACCATAAATGCCATTCCTGAACCTTTATGTTCTGCATATGGTAGAAGACCACCTTCCATTGCCTTTTCTGGATCTGTAGTTACATTCCCTTCTGCATCTAATGCTGTGTTTTCTGGGATGCTTTTACTTTCAGCCTTAGCGATTAGTAAATTACCCCAAGTAATCTTTGAAGAAGCCATATCTAAAATAACAGGTAAATCATTAGTTGGAGCACTTATTGTTACAGGATTAGTACCAAATATCTCTTTTATTGAACCATAAGGAATTAATCCACCAGAGGAGTTGTTAAAACCAATAAAGATTAAATCGTTTTCTGAAGCTTTTCGTGCATATTGTCCAATAAGACCTGAGATCAATGCGGTATTGGTGACACCAATAATTAACATGCCCGATTTCTTGACTTTCTCGATTCCAATCTCTAAAGCTTTATTGACAACATACAGACCTGTTTTACCCTTACCATCGATAAGCAGGGAGACTGGTGTTTCCTTTACAATCGTTATTTCTTCTCCTCCAACTTTGATTTTCTCTCCCTTTACTGATTTTATAAGCATTGGTATTCTTACAAATCCATGAGTTTTCTTACCTGTAAGTTCTCCTTCAAGAGCATTCTCGGTACAGTATTCTGCTTCTTCTTGATTAAAACCGAATTTTATTAAAGTTTTGATTGCCAAAGCCTTTGCTTCTTGTATCTTTATTTTCATACGACAAGTAATAATAATTTAACTATTTAGGTCAACTTCAATACGGCTATCCACAAACTTTTCGTTAAACATTTCCGATGGAGCGAGTTTCCAGACCTTAATGGGAGCTGCTTTGTACAACCTCAATTTTGAGATTCCTTGAAAATCCTTATATTGTTTTGTAAACCTTTGTATTTGAGCTTTCGTATCAGCAAATCCTGTCGCAAGCATCTTACTTCCATAAATAGTAAGTCCTTTAAGGATCTCTACTTTATTAGTTACTTCTTCAACATTTGCCTTGATATAAACCGCATCTACATCATCTCCGATAGCAGTTGAATTAAAAATTGATATGGCTATTAAGGGATTTTCTCTAACTAATGTCGAATGTAAAGAATTAGTTGGGGAGTACCAGTAAAAGTCATAGTTAGAATCAATCGCATAGAATATATTGGCAATCCAAGGATCTCCTTGTTTTGATGCAACTGAGATAGTCATATATAAATTGTCACTAATTATTTTTCTAGCTTTTTCATTATTGTTCATAGTTTTTCTCTCACTCTAAATTTATATCCTTCAAAATTATTATCAAACTCGAATTTGTACTTCTCATATATCTTAATTACTCCATGTAATTTTAAGTATTCTTCTTGAGTATTCTTCTCTTTTAACCACTCTGGCGGATTGTTAAGCATCTCTTTCATTAAGTCCTCATTTTGAGAATAAAAATCAATGAAAAAATAGAAGTAAGATAGCTTGTATTTATCAGAGAATTCTTCGTTAAACGGGTTAAGTTGATATAACTTGCCAAATTTCGCTTTGTTTAAAAGTAGGACGGTTTCATAATCAAAGCCGAATTCATATATTGGAATTTCTTTGTCACCAATTGAGTACGTTGCTCTCGTTTCAAGCGTTTCTAAATTATTCCTACGATATTTTACTTTTTCTGTTATTCTTGAAAATGAATATAAACTCGATGGGCTACAAACAAAGAAGTAATCATCAGTTTTAGATTGATCTATGCTATCGTCAATATAAGTGAGTCTTTTTTGCTTTGACTTCTTCTTAATTTTTCCCAAAATATCCTTAATTTCGCCATTAATAAATGAATGTGCATATTCACTGCCGAGATTTGGATAATGAACATGCCATTCATCGACAAATGCTTCCTTATTAATGATTTGATTAATTCCCATCCTTTTTGTTGCTTTCTCCTTTTCATCCTTGATATTCGATTGATCGGAGTAAAATCCGTTCTTTGTTAAAAAACTTCTAAATTGATTGTTTTTCTTATATTCACTAATAAAAGCCTGTCCGATTGAGTTCAATTTTGTATTTGGAACATTATAATTTTTAATATATAACTCTTCATCTTTTTCTTGCTGTTCCTTCGCTTTTTCTAGAATTTCAATAGCTTTATTAAAATGATCGTCTAAATTGCTGTCATTTAAGTATTCTTTTAGTATGCTGTTGGATTTAATATTTTCGAGTTGAGATTTTATACTTCCTTGAGAATCCATCGCAAAGGCGTAGTGCCTGTCTGGATCTATTGAGTAAATTCCATTAGGATCTTTACGGATTGTCTCTATAAGCTTTATTGTAAGTATTAATATATACTCGAAGTCGAAACCAAGTGAATGTACTTTAGGCTCAAAATCACGTTCATCTTCATGTTTCCACCACTCCCAACCCCATCTGTCATTACTCTCATGTTTAACTACATTCAAATATATATCAGATACAACTTTTACTTCACTTGGAATGTAAGTCAACAATTGTTTTATTTGCTCAGCATATTTACTACTATCCTTATTAATTAACCATGAGCAAATTCCCCAGATTATTGAATATTTATTTAACTTAAAACTATATTCATATTTTTGTTTCTTTTTTTCTTTAATTAACTGCTTTTCTAACGACTTTGTATCTAATTTAGTATTTTGGGATATTTTAATATCTGTTTCTAGGGATTGAATCTTATATTCTGAATCTAAAAGTTCATCTCTATTCTCACCAAGACTTACAAACTTGTTTAAGAAATATTTAAATGAATCAAAATCAGAGTTCTTGACAGATGACTTGATCAGATACATATACTGCCTCAATATTTCTTCAATAAATCCAATATATTGATCAGAATCTTTTTTGCTTTTAAAATCATCTCTAAAATGTGGGAGAAGTATATAAGTTGCGATTTCGTGGATTACCATACTTATAGCATTCTTCCTTAAGTACTCAGCTTTTTGCGGATTGATATCTTTGCATCTTATTGATTCTTCATAACACACGTAAAAATACCAGCGTGAAATTGATTTAAAAATATAGTAGTCCTTTTTATTTACAGATGAATATAATAAGCCAAGTGGTAAATGTTTTGCCTCTAAAAGTAGGTCATTATTTGAACTTACTACTGCCTTTTTGAATATCTTTTCAAGATCTTCAAGTATCGTTGAAATCTCAATCCAAGTAATATCATTAGAAAAGTACGACATTTCATTTGTAGCATCTTTTGGCGAATATTGAATTTGATAATCTCTTAGAAAATTCCAAAATGTCTCTATCATTGAGCGGTATTTTTCATTCATAGATTTTACATCAGCATAGTTTTCTTCATTTATTGCCAATATATATTTCGAGTGTCAAGCACCCCTTTTCGTAGACACAGAGTGTAAATACTCGGAGTGGAATCTGGAAGGAGGCATTTTAAGTATCGAGTGAATTCTTGTATGGTTGTAGTTGTAAAGTGTGTGGTGGATGG
>Ga0123335_1006037_pt1 | contig 14335 bp, 11 predicted proteins | sample BiotimSIPDNA_2_FD_89707 | JGI IMG/M metagenome (GOLD analysis project Ga0123335, IMG submission 89707) | Anaerobic biogas reactor microbial communites from Washington, USA - Biogas_R2 time_0 SIP DNA | ecosystem: Engineered > Bioreactor > Anaerobic > Unclassified | place: Washington, USA... | reverse complement strand
TAATCTACCTGTTCCATTGAGTTACCTCCAGTTGCTTTTGTTCGCAGCCTAAGTATAACTGGTTTCATTCCTCAATGGAACCCCTTTTTTATTCTCTTGGGCAATTCATTTTACAACTTGCCGGCAATGCGCAATTCCCGAAACAGGCTTGACAGAGGAGCGCGAAGGGGGTATACTGAAGACGGCAAACCTCTGTATATACATTTCCGAATATCAACACTTTCGCCGGGTTTTCGGATATTTCGTATGTCGAAATATATTCGCATGTCGAAATACATTCGCATGCCGAAGCATCTTTACCGAAAGCCCGGCGCCCGACACCGACAAAAGGAGGAAGTTATGTCAAAATATCCGATAGGTTTCTGGAATTACACGCCCGTCGGCATGCTCGGACCCGAGGCGGTCAAAGACTGGACCGACCTGGGCATGAACATGGCGCTCAGCCCCGAGTTCCCCGAGGGAGCCGATCCCGCCCTGATGCTGCCGCTGCTTGACGCCTGCGCCGAAGCCGGCGTCAAGGTGATAATGAGCGACCGGCGCGCCCGCTGGTACGGCGCCGCCAAAGAGCCCGAGAAATACAGAGAGCGTTTCGCCGCCGCCCTTGCCGATTTCGGTTCCCATCCGGCGGTGATGGGCTTCCATGTGGGGGACGAGCCGACAAATGAGGAATCCTTTGCCGACTGCATCACCTCCCACCGCATTCAGCTTGAGATGGCTCCCCATCTGACCCCTCATCTGAACTTCCTGCCCTACTGGAAGGGCATCGAGCAGAGCATACTCAAGGCGCCCACCTTTGCCGACTGGGCGAAGTCCATGGTTGAGAAGGCGGACCTTCGAATCCTCTGCTACGACTGCTACTGCCAGATGAACCCCAACGACGAGGGGGTGGATCAGTATTTCACCAACCTGCGCAAGTTCGCCGAGGCTGCCGAGGCGGCGGGCATCGAGCCCTGGACGACCCTGCTGTCGGTAGGCCACTTCCGCTACCGTGTGCCGAATGAGGACGATTTCCGCTGGCAGATAAACACCGCCGCCGCCTGCGGCATGCGTGGAATCCTCTGGTTCTTCATCTACATGCGGGAGCCCCATTCAAACTACCGTCTGGCGCCCATCGACGAGTTCGGCGAGCGCTCCGAGACCTTCGAGCGGCTGTCGCGGGTCAACCGCCATTTCGCGCACCACTTCGGCGACTTCTTCATGGAGGCGAAGCACCTCGGCACCTTCTGCACCGTGACGGCTTACGGCGGCTATCCGCTGTTCGAGGACGGGGTAACCGACCCGGCGCTGCGCAAGATCACCTGTCCCCACAATCTGCCGGCGATTGTTTCCTTCTTCGAGCGGGAGGGCAGACGGCATGTGGCGGTGGTGAACAACTCCACCCGGGAGAGCGGTCAGTTCCGGCTCCACTTCGCAAAGGATCACCCGGTTCTCGAGCGCTTCAACTGGAACCACAGCTACTCCCCGATACGCCACTACCATCACGACGCCTTCTGGAACGAGACCGACACCGAGATTATCGGCGGCGACTGGCTTGCTCCCGGCGAGATGAAGGTCTACCGCATAAGCTGACACAAAGCCGGCGGTTGATTCGGACAGTTCGATTTTTCGTTAAATGACAGTAACTTGATAACATAACGGAGCAGCGGCAAATGTGTGTTTGCCGCTGCTCCGCTGTTTATTCTGTTAAAACCCGAATCAATTGTCTTTAGCCCCGGATTTCAGCCCTTTGTTCAGTTCGTCGACCTTCTTTCTTGCAGCCGCGTACTGAGCCAGCCAGATCACGGCATATATGGCGGCGAAGAGACCGATATAGCTCAGCACCCCGATGACGCTGCGGTGCATCCAGCGCATGAAATACGCCACCGGCATAGTTGCCGCAACGACTACGACGAAGTGAATCGCCGTCTGGCGCAGTATGCTCCAGTCTTCAATCAGCCATATGGCGCTTGATGCGCCGAATACGGCGCCGTAAATGAGCGAGACAGCCGCCTGTACCGCCACCGCGTTTAACTCACTGCCCAGTGCCTGAGCAAGTTCGGGCACCACAGGGTGAAATTTGCCGTCGCCTATGAAAAACGATATGAACAGCGGGATGAGATAGGTTATCGAAAGACCTATCGGCGCGCCTAAAAGCGCGAATTGGATGAATCTCTTCTTCATTTTGTTACCTCCTCAGATTCCTAAAACTCTCTTGATTTTTGATACGTAACGCCGTGAAACATACGCGGTATCGCCGTTTTTCAGAACCACCATTATAGTGCCGGCAAGGCTCAGGTCAAAGCTTTCCGCCTGACTGAGATTGATGATCTCCGAATTTGAAATCCGGACAAAGCCCTCTCCCCGGCTGCAGAGCCGCTCTTCAAGTTCATACAGCCGCAGACGCAGGGAAAACTCCCCGCTCCGCGTCTGCGCGTAGACCTTACCGCCCGCCGAGTAGATTCGCACTATCCAGTCTGTCGGCAGAAGCACCGCCCTGTCCTCCGAAAAGCCGGCGATGAATCCCGGCGCGGCGCCGGGAGACTCGCTCCCGTCAGCCGGCGGTCCGGTATCCGCCTCCTTGATAAGCCGCGTTATCCGCTCAACCTCATCGGTTATCCTGTCGGTTAAGATGATTATCCTCGGCTCTCTTGCCGTCTCGTCGATTTTAATCTCTATCTTCATTCTTGTTCCCCCTTTCGTTGACCTTATTATACCTTTTTCCGGTATCTTTTCAAGCGTTTTCCGATAAGCGGTTGGGGGGTACAACCGGTTTCTGCGGGCGGTTTTGTGCGCAACAGGTCTGTTACTGTTTATTCTTATATCGGTTCAATAAAAATGAGCCGCAGCAGGAAATTTCCCTTGCTGCGGCTCATTTTATGTTTATCTGTTTCACTTCCCCGCTTCAGCGGCGGCGCGTTTCATACGGTCGCGCCATTCCTGCTGCATGAACGCGGCTTCGGCGTGGTAGTCCTTGTAGGTCTGGAGCCCGAATTCGCGGCAGATGCGCTCTATCGGCCACTCGTCGTCATTGGTGGCGATGGTGAAGATGTTCTCCTCGCCGTGGGAAACGATGTGAACCCTGTCGCCAAGGGCGGCGCGCACCTTATCGATCTTCTGATACTGGCGGTCTATATGGAAGATAGTGGTTGAAAGGTTGATGTCTGCCATGCATATGGCGTTCCAGCGGGAGGAGGAGGCTATTGTCATGCCGGTTGGGTCGACTATCTTCGCGCGGTCGTCACGGACGGTGGACGCCACATAATACATGTTGTGGGCGGCATAGGTCTCAAGGAGATTTCCGCCGTTGTAGGCGGCGTTCCAGACCACAAGCTCGGCGCCCCGGCGAGCCAGCTCAGCCCAGGTCTCACGCCAGCCGATATCGAAGCAGGTCAGGCAGGCGACGCGGCCGAAGTCGGTCTCGGCGATGGGTATCTCCCGGCCGGGCAGCACTTTGCTGACCGTGGTTTCGCCGTAAACGGTGTGCCGCTTGTGATAGCGGAGGACGCATTTGCCGGAACGGTCGTATATGAGTTCGGTGTTATATTTATAACCCTCGAATATCTCAGCCGGCTCGTATATCGAGAACATGATGTAGCAGCCAAGCTCCGCGGCCTTCTCGCCGAAGCGGCGCTCGGTCTCGGCGTTTATCTCCTCCCAGGCGGAGCGGTCGCCGCCCGAGCGGAGAAAGCCCTCGGGGAAGCAGATAAGGTCGGGCTTATAGCCGGCCACCGAGTCGATAAGCTCAAGTCCGGCGTCCATCATGCCGCGCTGACTTTTGCCGGCGCGGATAGCCGCCATGGAGGTGGTTACAAGTCTGCATTTCTTTGACATGGTGATTCTCCTTCGGGATTATCAACTGAACAGCTGCCAGACGCGCTCGTATTCCTCGGCAGCCGCGGCTTCAAGGGCGGCATAGGAGGAGGCGAAATCGTTTGAGCCGTTTTTAATGAGGGTGCGGAAGAGAGTGCTCATGCCGTTCTTGTCATATATGGTGCCGAAGTCGAGTATGGCGCCGTCGAAAATCATGTTGTAGATAGCGTCGGAATACTCGTCGCGGGAATATTTCACCTTCACCGCCTGCTCGACGAAGGCGGGAATGACCCGCTCGTGTCCCTCGTAGGCGAGACAGTCGATGACGGCGGAGGCGCGGTCAAGGTCGGAGGAGGTGGCGGGGACGCAGAACACAGTGGTAGAGCCGGGGGAGACGGAGGTGTAATATTTGTCCTGCTTCTCATCCCACTTGGGCATGGGCAGCACGCCGTAATCGTCCTCCATTTCGCGCAGCCGCTTGGGTATGCAGGAGATGTTCAGGTTACAGAAAAGGGATTTGCCGTCGCGGAACATCTCCTGGGGCACCTTGTAGCCGCCGGAGGTGATGCAGGTTAGTTCGGTATCGTGGAAATAGTCATTTATCTTATTGACAAGGGAAACGGTCTTCTCGCTGCTCAGCGATAACTTCGGCTGACCCGAGGAGTCCTTTTCGGTTACACGGATATCGGCGCCGTACTGGAATGCGGTCACATACTCGCCGAGATCGATGGCGAGACCGTGGCGATCCTCCATATCCAGCTTGCCGTCGCCGTTGAGGTCCTCGGAGATGCCCCGGGAGTTTTCGATCATTGTGTCAAGGGTCCAGCCGCCGTCAAGGGCAAGCTCCTGCAGGTTGTCGAGGGCGAACATGTTGTAAGCCATGTCGCGGTTGAAGAGCATGACAATAATCGCGGAAGCCCAGACGAAGCCAATGTCGGAATGGAAAGCGTAGAGACAGCCGTTTACCGTCATCTCCTCATTGGCGGTCTGTGAGTACCAGCGCTCATTTAAGTGGAGGCTGGGCAGCTTGGCGGCGTCGGCAAGGGTGCCGTCGGTGGTGAGCGCCTTGAGGGCGGTGGGAGAGTGGGCGCAGAGGTCATAAGACGAATCGCCGGCGAGAACAAGGTTCTGCAGATAGCCGGCAAGGTCGCCGTAGGTTACGGTGTTGAGTGTGAATTTAACGTCGAGCTTGTCCTCAACGGCGCGGTTGCGGGCAAAGATGGCGTCAAAGACGACATCTCCGGTCTCGGCTTCCTGAAGCAGCTGATCGGGCATGTCGACAGACCAGCCCTGGGAGGTGAGCATACCGAAAGAATAGCCGTCATAGTCAAGTCCGGGATGCAGGTCGTAGGCAGAAATTTCGGTGACGGCGGCGGTCCCGGCATCGGACGAATCCGCGTTTGCGGGGGGAGCAGCCGCGTCGGTAGAACCGCCGGAAGCCCCCGAATCTCCGCCGCAGCCGGCAAATGCCGTAAAAACCAGAGCGGCAAGCAAAATCAATGAAATCAAACGAATTCTCATAAATTACCTCATATCACTGCGGATTATCCGACATCCATATCCACGGCGAGCGAACTCGCCGACACAAAAGTTCTTTGCCTGCTTCCCGGCACCTGAACTTCGTTCAGCTGCGAAGAAAGAAGGCGTCTTCCCTTAATTAGCGGCGGCGATATCAGCAAGGTACTGGTCGATGGAGGTCTGGGCGGCATCGAGGGTGGAGGCGATTCCGGAGGCGAAGTTATTCTGACCGGAGGCGATGCCGTTCAGGGTGCAGGTGTTGAAGAGATTCTTCATATTGGCGCCGAAAATGGAGACGAAGCCGACCATGGGATCGTCGAAGATTATATCTATAACCTGACCGGACAGCTCGTCGCGGGAATACTTGACCTTCATGGCGGTCTCGATGAAGCCGGTGATAACGGTGCGGTAGGCCTCGGAAGCCCAGCCCTCGAGAACGGCGCCAATCATATCGGCGCGTCCGGCGGCGAGGGTAATCGGGGCGCAGGTGATAGTGGCGGAGTCGTGGATATAGGTCACATAATTCTCCTGAGCGGCATCAAACTTGGGCATGGGGAGAATGGCATAGTCGGAGGTCATTTCGCGCATGACATTCTGAACGACGTTGGAGAGACGGCCGGTCCAGAAGAGTGACTTGTCGGCGGCGAAGTGCTCGGTGGAGTTGTCGATACTCTTGTCGGACTGCCAGACGCCGTCGGTCTTGTGGAGAACCTCGATGAGCTTGTCGACGACACGGACGTTCTTCTCATTGTTGAACACCGAGAGGTCGATTCCGCCGTCGTCGGTGCGGGCGTAGGTGACAATATCGCAGCCGAACATCATGTGAACGGTGGTCTCGTTGTAGCCATTGGGCACCATAAGCCCGTAGCGGTCGCCGGCGTCGGCGATGCCGTCGCCGTTTATATCGGAGTAGACGGGGGTGGTGAGCTCCATAAGCCGGTCATAGGTCCAGCCGCCGTCAAGAACGGCGCGGTACATGTCGTCGGGGTCGCCGTGAACAGACTCGTATATAGCCTTGTTGGCGAAGACGACGCCGCACTTGAAGTAGTCGTTGAGCGTGTTGTCGCCCATTAGATAGCGGTAGTGCTCGCCGTCAAAAGACAGCTCGTTTATAGCCGAAGTGCGCCACCAGGGCTGTGTTATATCGAGATGGGGCATGTCGGACATCTCGTAGAGATAGGGGTAAAGAGACTGGGTGATGGTGGTGTTGGCGGTGGAGACTATCAGGTCATACTCGTCGGAACCGGCAAGCACCATGGTCTTCAGCTCGGAAGCGACATTGCCTAACCCGGTGGTCCGGGTGGGCTGCAGGTTAAGGTCGACGCCGAAGCGCTCCTCAACTTTGTTGTTGCGCTCCCAGATGGCGTCCTGAATGAGGTCGCCGGTGTTCTCGCCCTCGACGTCCCACTGGCGGTACCAGTCCTCGTTGCGGTAGACGACGTTCACGACCTGACCGTCGAAATTCAACCCGTCGGGGATGTTGTCTTTCGCTCCCTCCCGGCCGGTGACAACATCCTCGGGGAGGGTCTCGGCGGCGGTGTCGGAGGTCAGTGTCGTTTCAAGTGTTTTGTCGTCACCGCCGCCGCATGCGGTAAACAAGACTGTGAACATAAGAAGGGCGGCGATTGCAAAGGACAGACTGCGTTTCATAGGCTTACTCCTTAATGGATTTATTTACTTATCGGAACGCGCGTATCAGGTGTTCTCCTCGTAGGAGAGTATGATCTTCTCAAGGGCGGCCTGCAGGGAGGGCTCGCCGGCGGCAAGCGTTGAAGCCACATCGGTGCTTCCCTTGGCAAGCAGGTCGCGGTGGAACTGGGTAATGCTGTTGGAATAGAGGTGGGTATAGCCGAAGTCGAAGATGCGCTCGCGGATGATAATGTCTATCATAGCCACCGACTCCTCGTCGCGGGTGTGCTTGGTCTTGGCGACAACCTCGTATAGCACCGGGGTTACCTCGGTGTAGGAGGCGAAGGAAAGGGCTTCTATGACAATGGAAGTGCGGTCGGCGTCGTTTATGGTGACGGGCACGCAGACCATTGGAGCGGAGCCGTTGACAAAGCCCAGGTAGGTTTCCTGTTCCTCGTCGTATTTCGGTATCGGCACCACGCCGTAGTCGGCGGTCATGTTGCGCCACCTTTCTCCGCGAAGATGGGTAAGGGCTATCTCGCAGAAGAGCGCACGACCTCCGGTAAAGGTCTCATAGGCGTAATCATAGTTATCGATTTTCGTAATGAAGTTGGATTTGTTGACAATGATAACGTCGTAGAGCTTGTTGTAGATATCGACGTTCATGTCCACGTTCATATTGATGTGGGGGATGTCGTCGGCATCCTTCTCGATTATGGTGCCGCCGGCTCCGTAGTAGAAGGAGTAGGGGCTGTCGAGATACCAGCTGGTGAGACCGTAGAAGTCATCCTTGAAATTGACGGCGCCGTCGCCGTTGAGGTCGGCGGTCACGTCCCGGGTCAATTCTGACAGCCTGTCAAGCGTCCAGCGTCCCTCCTGAACCACAGCGTAAGGCGCTTCGATGCCGCGGTTCTCAAATTCGTTCTTGTTGAACGCCATGCAGGAGGTGCGCAGCAGAGTGTTCGGCAGAATATCGCCGGCGGCAAGGAAAAGCTTGTTGGCGATAGAGAATCCGTTCTGAATCTGGTCGTCCCACCAAGGCTTTTCAAGATTTATGTAGGGGAGATCATTGACAGGGTAGTAGTAGCCGCCGGGGGCGTTGTAAGCGCCTTCCACCATGTGGATCATGCCCATATCGTAATCGTCGCTGCCGGCGGACACCGAATTTTTTACGGCTTTGGTGACGTCGGTGTAAACTTCCTTAAAGTCGGCGACGACATCAACATTGAAGCGCTCCTCGACGATGCGGTCACGGGCGTATTCGGCGTCGTTTAACACCTCGCCGTCCTCCTCCTCGATGCCGATGCATTTCTGATAGGTGACCACACGGAACTTGTAGCCGTTGTAGTCGGCTTCGGGCAGGTCGTCGGAGAGCACGGGTTCGGTCTCGGCTTCGGTTCCGGCGCCGACGGCATTTGTCGTGACGTCGGGCGCTGAACCGGAATCTCCGCCGCAGGCAGAAATCAATGAAGATATCATTAAAATCGCAAGGGCAAGCGCAAGAATTCTGAATATGTTCTGTTTCACGGTGTTTACCTCTCTGTTCAATCCGGTTGATTCGGCGTTTTGTCCTATATCCGCACACATATTATCACACTTTTCGGCAAAGTTGTCAACCGTTATTTGCATAAAACGCAAAGCCGTATTGCATTGCCCCGCCGGCCGTGCTATAATGCGGGAGAGGCGGGATAGCGCGAAAGGACGGCTTTCTCCGCGTTCCGACATGAAATATTATCTTCTCTCACTGCTGGGCAGCACGATTGGCTCCTATACCAACATGTGTGTCAAGCAGTACGACAGGCGGGCGGGGCATATCCGCTCCTCCACGGCGCTGTTCAATCTGATATTGGCGGCGGTGTCCACACTGTACTTCGCGGCTCTCTCTCTTGTGTCGGGAAACGGCATAGGCTTGCACCGGGAGGTCTTCGGCTGTTCGGTGCTGAGGGCGGCGGGCTACGTCATGGGGGTCATAGGCTATCTTGAAGCGGTGCACCGGGGACCTCTGCTCATAAGCATAGTTGTGAGCCAGATGGGCTCGCTGATACCGATAATATACAGCATCATTGTCTATAAGGAGCCGGTGACGCTTGCCATGGCGGCGGGAATGGCGGCGCTTTTCGGCGCGCTGCTCCTGTTCTACGGCGGCAGTCCAAAGGCAAAGGCGGCGAAATCTGACGATTCAAATAACAGTTCGCCTGAAGGTTCCGCCCCCGCCGACCGCTCGCGCCCGAAACCCTTCTTCTGGCTGTTCTGCGCCATGTCTTCCGTTGGCAACGGCATAGCCATATTGGCGGCGAAGATACAGCAGCAGGCTCAGCCGGGACTCTACCGGGAGGAGCTGCTCTTCTGGTCGATGGTCATGGTGACCGGGGTGTTCCTCGTCATGCTGCTCATACGCCCGCCGAAAGTCGAGGGGGAGCCGGAGGACGGCAAGCCGCCCTTCCGCATACCCGTACTCACGGGCGCGCATTGGGCGGTGCTCTATGCGCTGGGCAACTCGACGGTGAACTATATATCCACCATAACCGTGTCGAAACTGCCGGCGATAGTCTTCTGCATGATAGGCACCGGCTTCGGGATAATTCTGACGGTTTTCAATACCCGCATTATTTTCAAGGAGAAGCTGGCTCCCCTCCAGTACGGCGGGCTGGCGCTGGCTGTCGCCGGACTTATACTGCTGACGGCGTTCTGACGGATTTCAAAAATTTTATTCCAAGAGGTGACTGATATGAGCGAAAAAATCAAACGGGTGGGCATTCTCGGCGGAAAGCGGGGCATGTCCTTCTACGCGCCTATAAATGCCCAGCCGGGCTACCGGGTGGCGGGGGTTGCCGAGAAGGTGCCGGAGCGGCTTGAAGCCCTGCGGACGAGAGTGGAGCCGGACACGGCGCTCTGTTCCTCCTATGAGGAACTGGTTTCGCTTGGCATCGACGTCATAGTGCTGGCGAACTACTTCCACGAGCACTGCCGCTACGCCATACGCGCCATGGAGGCGGGCATCGACGTTATCAGCGATACCACCGCGGCTCCCACAGCCGGCGATTGCCTCGACCTTGTGGAATGCGTTGAGCGCACCGGGCGCAAGTATTTCCTTGCCGCCAACTGTCCGGTGATGGTGGGTCCCTCCGAGCTTATCAGGCGCTACCGTGCCGGGGAGCTGGGCGAGGTGCTCTACGCCGAAGCCGAGTATCTGCATATCCTGGGCGACACCGAGGAATCGGCGGCGGCGAACCTCTATCCCGAGATCGACCACTGGCGGCGCTATCTGCCGGGCACCTATTACAACATGCATTCCCTGGGCGTTCTTATGGCGGCGACGGGTCTGACTCCCCGCCGGGTCACCGCAATGGAGATATACACCGAGAAGCACGCCGCGAAGGTGCATCTCAAAGCCAACCGTTCGCCCGGCGCGATTGCCCTCTATGAGATGGACAACGGAGCGCTCTTCCGCTCCACCGGCTGCTGCGGTTTCGGTCCCAACGGCAAATGGTACCGCCTCTCCTGCGAGGGGGGAACCATCGAGACGACCCGTCTGAACCAGGACAGGGTGCTCTTCCGCCCCAACGGCGCTCCTGCCGAGGAATACGACCCCGAAGCCCAGTACACCGAGGAGGAGAAAAAGAGCGGTCACGGCGGCGCCGACATGCGCATCTGCCGCAAAGCCTGCACATACCTCAGCGGAGGCGACCCCGGGGTGTATCTTGACATTTACGCGGCGGCAGCCCTGTCTCTCGCGGCTGTCTACGGTCTTTATTCTATCCTTGACGGCAAAAGCTATGACATCCCCGATATCCGGGACAAGGCGGCACGGGAAGTCCTGCGGGGCGATTACCGGAATCCCTTCCCCGACCCCGAGAGACCGATAGATATCCCCTGCTCGGCGCATGAGATGAATGTACTTAAATAACGGATAAGCGAAGAATCAGCGAAGGGCAACCCCTGATTTATTTCGGGGGTTCGTTTTACAGGAAGTCGAAGTTTACGGCATACATTCATTTGTGAGCAGGAGCCTGCTCACATGTCGCAGGGTACTCCCTCTGCCATGGGGTACTCCCTCCGTCACGGCTTCGCCGTGCCACCTCCCTCTGAGAGGGAGGCTTGAGAGGCGCGCGTCTTAAAGGTTAGGCAAACGCCTTATATTATAGATTATATAAGGCGTTTTTTCAGTCCGCCGGGAGATTGTTACCTGTCAGGTTGTTCTCCAAATTGAATCAGCGAAGGGCGCGCCCTTCGCTGATTTTTTATATTGCTGTCACTATATAGCTGTCACTCCGCCCGCACCCTCTCGATGGCGGTGCAGAGACCGGTCTCGCAGTCGAGGGTCAGGAGTATCCCGCAGAGCACTATACCGCCCTGCGCGGTGTCGAACTTGACCGGGAGCCGGCGGGTAAACTTGTCGACAATGATGTCAGAGCGGATTCCGAGTATCGAGTCGGCGGGGCCGGTCATGCCGATGTCGGTGATAAATCCGGTGCCCTTCGGGAGAATGCGCTCGTCGGCGGTGGCTACATGGGTATGGGTGCCGAAGACCGCCGAGACCCGCCCGTCGAGATAATATGCCAGCGCCGCCTTCTCGGTGGTGGCTTCGGCGTGGAAATCCACGACGCAGAGGTCGAAATTACCCTTTTCACGGCGAAGTATGGCGTCGGCGGCGCGGAAGGGGCAGTCCATGGGGTCCATGTAAACCAGACCCAGCAGGTTTATCACCAGCAGACGGAAGCCTCCGCAGCCGGTAAAGGTGTAGCCGAAGCCGGGGGTGCCGGGGGGATAGTTGGCGGGTCGGATCACCCGCTCGGAGACGGCTAAATATTCGCGGATCTCCCTGCGCTTCCAGGTGTGGTTGCCGCCGGTGACAATGTCGGCGCCGGCATTTAAGAGGGCGTTTGCCGAGGCTATGTCAAGCCCGTTCCCCGAGGCGGCGTTTTCGCCGTTGAGTATAACGCAGTCGGCGTTAAGGGAATTTCTGAGCGATTTCAGCCGGGCAGATACGAAATCCACGGCTCCGGGACCCACAACGTCGCCGACACAGAGTATTTTTGTTTCCATACTTATATTACTTTAACAAATAGTGCGCGGACGTGGAAGCCCGCGCACATTTTCTTTCACTGTTTGTCAGAGGCTCTGCCGAAAGTGTTTGTCATAAGGGTTATCGTCTGCCGAAAGCCGGCAGATTGCTGTCCGGCATCGCGCTCTGCGGTGCAGCCTTTACTTCGCGTAGTCGACTGCGCGGGATTCGCGTATGACGTTTATCTTGATCTGACCCGGGTATTCGAGAGAACTTTCGATCTTCTTGACTATATCGCGGGCGGTGATAACCATCTGTTCGTCGGAAATCTTCTCGGGCTTCACCATTACGCGGATCTCTCTGCCTGCCTGTATGGCGTAGGACTTGTCAACGCCGTCGAAGCTGTTGGCGATCTCCTCCAGCCTCTGGAGACGCTTGATGTAGTTCTCCAGATCCTCGCGGCGGGCGCCGGGACGGGCTGCCGAGACGGCATCCGCCGACTGAACCAGCATGGCGATTATCGTATGAGGCTCCACGTCGTTGTGATGTGACTCGATGGCGTGGATGACCTCCTTGTGCTCTCCGAACTTCTTTGCGATATCGACACCCAACTGAACGTGGGAGCCTTCCACCTCCTGGGTCATGGCTTTGCCTATGTCATGAAGGAGCCCCGCGCGCTTGGCGAGGGCGGAATCGACGCCTAACTCGTCGGCTATTATGCCGCAGAGGTTTGCCACCTCGACCGAGTGCATGAGCATGTTCTGGCCGTAGCTTGTTCTGAAGCGAAGGCGGCCTAAGAGCTTTACAAGCTCGGGATGAATGGCGTGTATGCCCAGCTCGAACACGGCGCGTTCGCCTGCCTGCTTGATAACGGTATCAACCTCGCGGCGGGACTTGTCCACCATTTCCTCGATGCGGGCGGGATGGATGCGGCCGTCGGAGATGAGTTTTTCAAGCGTCAGCCGGGCGACTTCGCGGCGGATTGGGTCAAAGCTGGACAGGGTGATTGCTTCGGGAGTGTCGTCTATTATGAGGTCGACGCCGGTGGCGGTCTCGATGGCGCGGATGTTGCGCCCCTCGCGGCCGATTATGCGTCCCTTCATGTCGTCGTTGGGGAGCGGAACCACCGAAACGGTGGCTTCCGAAGCGTGATCCGAGGCACAGCGCATAATTGCCAGCGAGAGAATGTGACGAGCCTTTTCGTCGGCGTCCTCTTTTAACTGTGATTCGATCTCGATTATTCTTGCGGCGGCGTCGTGGCGGACCTCATCCTCGATGCGGCTGACAAGCTCCTCCTTTGCCTGTTCGGAAGTCATTCCGGCGACCTCCTCCAGGCGGGCGAGATGCTGCCCCACTATTTCGTCGAGGCGGGCGTTCTTTTCGTCTGCGTCCTTGATGCGGCGGTCCAGCTGCTCGGTCTTGCGCTCAAGCTGCTCGGTCTTGCGGTCGAGGCTCTCCTCCTTTGCGATTGCCCGCTTTTCGAGGCGGGATACCTCGTTGCGGCGCTCTTTGATTTCACGTTCGGCTTCGTTCCTTGCGCGGAGAACTTCCTCCTTTGACTCGACGAGAGCCGCCTTGCGGCGGACATCGCCCTCCTTGACCGCTTCGTCGATGATTCGTTTGGCTTCTGTTTCGGCGGAACCGATGGCGGCTTCGCCGATCTTCTTACGGTAGGCTATTCCGATTATAAATCCTAAGGGCAGTGCTATAACCAGCGTAACAAGGATGCCGATAATTACGGGTAACACTTGTTGGGTTTCCTCCTGCTTTCATTATTCTATTATGCTGACACGGCCCGCGGACGGGCAGCAGGACTGCTGTATATTCATGTAAATTATCACTTTGTAATGTTTATAAGCGAATATATATGCAGTAGGCGCTGCGAAAGGCAGGCCGGGTATATTTTAACATAACAAAACTATTTTATTACATATATAAACGAATGTCAAGGGCAATGAAGTAAATAAATTGTTATGTGTACAAAATTGCGGCTCTTGATTTGTACACAATACACAATATCACCGGTTCCGAATACCGCGTAATGACATGGTGCGTCATGGAAAAAGCCGGCGCCCGCTATTGACAAGCGATATTCTCTATGCTAAACTGCTGGTGTTAAAATGCCGCCCGGAGCAGGAAAATCCGGGGTGAAAAACGCTATTCGACGGCGCTGCCCGGGGCGGTGTCCAGATTCTCGGCGATTGATGAAATAAACTTTTTCGAGGCGGCTGACAGGGGTATTTTCTTAAGATACGCCAAAAGGAAGCGCCTGGGCTTGAAGGGATAGAGCAGCGGCACCTCACAGAGTGAGCCGGACGCCAGCTCTTCCCGGGCGAACTCCTCCACTATGAATGAGACCCCGATGCCGCGCAGGGCGAACTGGAGCACCAGATC
>Ga0123335_1006036_pt1 | contig 14337 bp, 9 predicted proteins | sample BiotimSIPDNA_2_FD_89707 | JGI IMG/M metagenome (GOLD analysis project Ga0123335, IMG submission 89707) | Anaerobic biogas reactor microbial communites from Washington, USA - Biogas_R2 time_0 SIP DNA | ecosystem: Engineered > Bioreactor > Anaerobic > Unclassified | place: Washington, USA... | reverse complement strand
CTGCGGGCCCTGTGGCTGCAGCTGACCATCAACGCCCGCCTGGCAGGCGGCCAGCGCCTGCGTGACATGCCGGAGGACTGGTTCGCCCTGCCGGATGAGGACAGCCATCAGGATACCCATACCGCCGCCATCGCGGTCATCGCCGCCAACCGGCTGATGGACCAGGAGCGCTTCATGGAGACGGACGCCCTGATGGCGCGCTTGCTGGCCCGTCCCGGCGCCATGGCCGGGCTGCACCGCCAATTGCTGGCCTGCGACCGCATCTACCTGGAGCTGCTGGACCAGAACCGGGACAGCGTGCTAAAAAGCCTGGACAGCCCGGATATGGCCCGGTTTATGAAGGCCATGAAGGCTTTTCCCTCGGTGCTGCGCACCCGCTACGCCCAGGCGCTGCTCAAAGACGGGGACCCGGAAAAGGCCCAGGTCATAAAGGCACAGTTTGACCGGGTGGCCTGCCGCTACCCCTATCCGGCAGACATCAGGGCCGAACAGGAGCTGATGGTCCGGGCGGAAGCCAGATACCAGGAGCGGGAGCGGCGCATGGCCGAAGCCCCGGCGGATTAATACTAACAACTTTACAGTAAAAGAAGCCACCTCCCCGGGTCTGTGGGTCCGGGGAGGTGGCTTGTATCAGGCTGGATTATTCTTCTGTTTTGGCGGCCTTGGGCTTCCGGGCTTTGGCCGGGGCCTTGGGGGCCGGGTCTGCCGCCGGCTTATCTGTCGCCGCTTTGGTGGCCCGGGGCTTGGCCGGGGCCTTGGCCGGCGCTTTCGCAGCCGTTGCCTTGGGCGCAGCCTTGGTCGCCGGGGCGGCCTTTGCTGCAGGCTCTGCCTTGGCCTTGGGCGCCGCCTTGGCTTTGGGTGCGGCCTTGGCCGTGGTTTTGGCTGCTGCGGCCTTGGGCTTGGCTGCCGCCTTCTCAGCCGGCGCCTCAGCCGCGACGGGCTTGGCCCGGGTGACCCGACGGGCCTTGGGGGCGGGCTGCGCCTCCGGTGCCGGCTCCGGGGTGCCTTCACCCAGCAGTGGGGGCATCAGTTTTTTGTACAGCTCCAGGTAGGTCCTTGAGGAATGCAGCCAGGAGAAATCCGCCGTCATGCCCCGCTCCTGAAGCATCGTCCAGACGCCCTGCTGCTCGTGGTAGAAATGCAGCGCGCGCCTGATGACGTTGAGCATGTCATGGGCGTTGTAGTTGAAGAAGGAGAAGCCGTTGCCTTCCCTGGTGTATTCGTTGTAGGACAGCACGGTGTCCCGCAGGCCGCCGGTTTCCCGCACCACCGGCACGGTGCCGTAGCGCAGGGCGATCATCTGGGACAGGCCGCAGGGCTCAAAGGCGGAGGGCATCAGGAAAATGTCCGCGCCGGCGTAGATCCGGTGGGCCAGGCCGTGGTCCATGACAAAGCTGGCGGAAACCCGGCCGGGGTAGTTCTGCTCCGCCCAGGAGAAGAGGTTGACATAGCGGCTCTCCCCCATGCCCAGGCAGACCAACTGCAAATCCTCCCGCATGATGTCGGCGATGACATAGTCCACCAGGTCCAGGCCCTTCTGGCTGTTGAGGCGGCCGATCATGGCCACGATGGGCACCTCAGGCCGCACTTCCAGGCCCAGCTCCTCCTGCAAGGCCTTCTTGCAGGCCGCCTTGCCGGACAGGTCCTTCACGCTGTAGTTGGCGGGAATCAAAGGGTCGGTAGCCGGGTCGTATTCCCGGACGTCGATGCCGTTTAAGATGCCGGAGAGGTGGTTGCGCCGGGCCCGCAGCAGGCCGTCCAGGCGCTCGCCGTAGTAGGCGGTCTGGATTTCCTCGGCATAGCTGGGGGAGACGGTGGTGACCTCGTCGGCATAGACGATGCCGGCCTTTAAGAAGTTGACATTGCCGAAATACTCCAGCTTGTCGTCGGTGAAGACATGGTCCGGCAGGCCCAGCATGTCCTGGACATCCTTGATGCCGAAGATGCCCTGGTACTGCAGGTTGTGGATGGTCATCACCGTACGGATGCCGTCATACAGGGGCAGCCCGGCATACTGGATGCGCAGGAGGGCCGGAATCATGCCGGCCTGCCAGTCGTGGGCGTGGATGACATCCGGCGCGAAGGGAATCAGCGGCAGGGCGTTTAAGACGCCGCGGCAGAAAAAGGCATAGCGCTCGTGCTCGTCGCCGCCCACGCCGTAGACATAGTTGCGGCCGAAGTAGTAGCGGTTATCCAGGAAATAGTAGGTGACCCCGCCCCTGACCAGCTGTTCGATGCCGCAGTACTGGCGGCGCCAGCCCAGGCTGACCTCGAAATCCGCCACGTGGAACATCTTCTGCTCGTACTCCTGGGGGATCATGCCGTACTTGGGCAGAATCACCCGCACGTCATGCCCCTGCTCGGCCAGGGCCGGCGCCAGGGAGCCCACCACATCAGCCAGGCCGCCCGTTTTGATAAAGGGCACGCATTCGCTGGCTGTGAATAGAATTTTCATGGATCGTTCCTCCTTTTCGTCGGTACACGACCTTATGAGGCTATCAAACGAACGCTTAAATTGTCAAGTTTTTGGCCACCACCAGGGGGTAGCTGCGGGGGGCGATGAGGCGCACGTTGTCCCTGAGGGTGGTCTGCTTGTCCAGGATGCAGTTCTCCACCTCAGCGTTCCGGGAGATGACGGCATCCTGCATGATGATGGAGTTGCGGATCACGGCCCCGGGCCGCACCACCACGCCCCGGAAGAGGATGGAGTTTTCCACCGTGCCTTCGATGAGGCAGCCGTCCGCCACCAGGGTGTTGGTGACCAGGGAATCCCCGGCATAGCGGGCAGGCATCTCGTCCCGCAGTTTGGTCCAGATGGGCTTGTCATCCCGGAACACCTGGGCGCGCAGGTCGTCGTTTAAGAAATCCATGTTGGCCTGGTAATAGCTTTCCACGGAGTCCACCATCCACACCCGGCCCGGGCATTCGAAGGCGCCGATGCGGTAGATGCGCTCCTGGACCATCTGGGCGATCATCTCCCGGGAGAAATGGTGCTGGCCGGAGGCCACCGCCCGGTCGATCATGTCGATGAGCAACTCCCGTCTGGCGATGAAGGCGCCCACATAGGTGTTTTCGAAATGAGGAATGGTGGGGTCCAGCTCGATCTTGGTGACCAGGTCCCCCGACAGCTCCAGGTAGCGGCCCCGGGCGTTGCGCCTTACGTTGCGGTCCTTGGTGTACAGCAGGGTGAGGTCCGCCTTGTTTTCCAGGTGCTGGGCCATCATGTCCCGGAAATCCACCTGGTAGAGCACGTTGCTGTCGGAGACCACGATGTTGCGCTCCGTGCTGCGGCGCATGAAGTTGGAATTGGTGTGCAGGGCATCCAGCAGGCCCTCGTACACCCCCACGTTTTCCCTGGACATATAGGGGGGCAGGATGGTGAGGCCGGAGCGCTTGCCGTGGAGGTTCCATTCCCGGCCGCTGCCCAGGTGATCCATCAGGCTGTGGTAGTTCTTTTGCATGATGATGCCGATGTTCTTCACCCCGGAGTGGATCATGTTGGCCAGGGTGAAGTCAATCAGCCGGTAGCGGCCCAGCATGGGCAGGGCGGCGGTGGCGCGGTAGCGGGTCAGCTCCTGGAGCTCGTCCACCCGCTCCCCGGTGTAAATCATACCTACAATATCTTGTTTCATCGCGTCTTCCCTCAATCTCCAAGCTGTTCGCCGGCCTTGAGCACATGGCCGGGTGCCACCACGGTCTTGCTGCCGACCACGGCGATGTCGCCTTCTTCTTCGCCGATCCGGGCGTTTTCGCCGATGACGGCGCCTTCTGCCACAATGGCCCGGCGGACGATGGCCCCCCTGCCAATCTGGGCATGGGGCATGATCACTGCGTCAATCACCTGGGCCTCCGGGGCCACCTTCACGTCTGCTGACAGCACGGAGTGGACCACCTTGCCGTAGATTTCGCAGCCTTCCGTCACCAGGGAGTTCTTGATGACCCCGCCGGGGGAGGCGAAATGGGGCGGTTCCCCCACGTTGCGGGCGTAGATGCGCCACTTGCGGTCGTGGAGGTTGATGGGGGGCGAGTCCAAAAGCAGGTCCATGTTGGCGTCCCACAGGCTTTCGATGGTGCCCACATCCTTCCAGTAGCCGCCAAAGGACCAGGCCACCAGGTGCTCGCCTTTTGCCAGCATGGTGGGGATGATGTTTTTGCCGAAGTCGTTCTGGCTTTTGGGGTCGCGCTCGTCCTCACTCAGGTACTGGCGCAGCTTGTCCCAGGTGAAGACGTAGACGCCCATAGAGGCATTGTTGCTCTTGGGGTGTTTGGGCTTCTCCTCAAACTCGGTGATGCGGCCCTCGCTGTCGGTGTTCATCAGGCCGAAGCGGCTGGCATCCTCCCAGGGCACCGGGCGCACCGCCACGGTGAGGGCGGCCTCCTTCTTGATGTGGTAGGCCAGCATCTCGGCATAGTCGCATTTGTAGATGTGGTCGCCGGAGAGGATCAGCACGTACTTGGGGTTGAACTGCTCAATGAAGGCCAGGTTCTGGTAGATGGCGTTGGCCGTGCCCTTGTACCACTCCCCCTCCTCGCCCTTGGAGTAGGGGGGCAGCACGAAGACGCCGCCGTCGGATTTGTCCAGGTCCCAGGGGGCGCCGGAGCCGATGTAGGAGTTGAGCTCCATGGGCTTGTACTGGGTGAGCACCCCCACGGTGTCGATGCCGGAGTTGGTGCAGTTGGACAGCGGAAAGTCGATGATCCGGTATTTGCCGCCGTAGGGCACCGCCGGTTTGGCGACGTGGCGGGTGAGGATGCCCAGCCTGCTTCCCTGTCCGCCTGCCAGCAGCATGGCTACGCAGGTTTTGTGTTGTTGCATTCCCTCATTCCTCCTTTTGGTCTGTATCGTCATCGGCTGATGCGCCAGGTGAACTGTCCTCTTCTTCCGGTTCTTCCGGCAGGGGCTCCTTGTCGTAGGTGAAATAGACCGTGGCCAGGGGCGGCACGCAGACCTGCACCGAATAGGGCAGGTTGTTGCACAATTCCTTCTCGGCCGTGATGGGCTCCGCGTTGTACTGGTTGGAGCCGCCGTATTCCTTCAGGTCGGTGTTGAAGACCTCCGTGACGGTGCCGGGCTGGGGCAGGCCGAAGCGGAACACCGGGTAAAAGGCGGAGGTGAAATTGGTCATGCTGATGACGGAGTTGCCGTCCTCATCCGTGCGCATGAAGACCACGATACTGCGCTCGTTGTCGTCCGCCGTGAGCCACTGGAAGCCGTCCCAGCTGTCCTCCACCTGCCAGAAGGCCGGGGTATCCCGGTAGTAGTGGTTCAGCACCCGCACGCAGCGGCACAGGTCCGGGTGGCGGTCGTAGACCATCAGGAACCAGTCCAATTGCCCGTCGTAGTTCCACTCAATGAAGTGGCCGAACTCGCCGCCCATGAACAGCAGCTTTTTCCCGGGGTGGGCCATGGTGTAGCCATACAGGGCCCGCAGCCCGGCAAACTTCTGCCACAAATCCCCGGGCTGCTTGTCCAGCATGCTGCCCTTGCCGTGGACCACCTCGTCGTGGGAGAAGGGCAGGATGTAGTTTTCGCTGAAGGCGTAAAACAGGGAGAAGGTGAGCTTGTCGTGGTGCCAGCGGCGGTAGATGGGGTCCAGCTTCACGTAGGAGAGCATGTCGTTCATCCAGCCCATGTTCCATTTGAAGCCAAAGCCCAGGCCCCCCATGTCGATGGGCCGGGTGACCATGGGGTAGGCGGAGGATTCCTCCGCAATCATCATCACCCCGGCAAAATCCCGGTAGACGGTTTTGTTGAGGTTGCGCATGAAGGCGATGGCGTCCAGATTTTCCCGGCCGCCGTACTGGTTGGGCAGGTAGTCCCCCTCCCTTGCGAAGTCGTGGTAGAGCATGGAGCTCACCGCGTCGCAGCGCAGGCCGTCCACATGGAAGTATTCCAGCCAGAAGCAGGCATTGGACAGGAGGAAGGAGCAGACCTCGCCCCGGGCAAAGTCAAACATCATGGTGCCCCACTGGGGCATCTCCGCCCGGCGGGGGTCCGCATGCTCGTAGCAGGGGGTGCCGTCAAAGCGGCGCAGGCCGAACTCGTCCCGCGGGAAGTGGGCGGGCACCCAGTCCAGGATCACCCCGATGCCTGCCTGGTGCAGCCGGTCGATGAAGCGCATCAGGTCGTGGGGCTTGCCGTGGCGGGCGGTGGCGGCGTAGTAGCCCGTCACCTGGTAGCCCCAGGACATGTCCAGGGGATGCTCCATCACCGGCAGCAATTCCACATGGGTGTAGCCCATCTCCTCGATGTAGGGGATGAGCTGGTCTGCGATGTCGCCGTAAGTGAGCATCTCGCCGTTTTCGCCCCGGCGCCAGGAGCCCAGGTGCATTTCATAGATGTTGACCGGGCTTTTGTAGGCCGTCCATGTGGCGCGCTTTTCCATCCACTCCTGGTCGTTCCAGGTGTAGCCGTCCAAATCATAGAGCATGCTGGCGGTGTTGGGGCGCAATTCCCCTGAAAAGGCGTAGGGGTCGGCCTTCAGGGTCCAGTTGCCGTCGGCCCCCTTGATGGCGTATTTGTAGGTGCGCAGCTTTTCCTCGGCCCCGGCATAGTTGAAGCAGGCCGGGTCGGCGTCCTTGGTGAAGAGGATGTCCGGCAGCCGGATCTCCCAGGTGCCGTCGAACTGCTTGGTCATGGGGTGCTTTTCATAATCCCAAAAACAGAATTCCCCCGTCAGGCTCACCGCCTGGGCATTGGGGGCCCAGACGGTGAAATGCCAGCAATCCACATCCTGCCATACGGGGTGCGCCCCGAAGGTGCGGTAGGCGTGGCGGCTGTTGCCTTGATGAAATTCCTGCCTTTGCGCGTCATTAAAAGGGTGATAGCGCAAGGTCTCTCCTCCCTTCCGTTGATGGTTCAAACACGATATTTCCTGCCTGAAGTATAGCATAGCCCGCCATCAGGCGCAACGAACAAAGAGGTCGCCCTTTCCAGACAAGATGCCCTTCTTGCAGCCTCCCCAGGGTAATTGAACCCCTGCACCGGGCGTGCTATGATGAAGCGAATCATCAGGGAGGGACGGGACATGGCCAGACGGAGCGAGGGGCGGCTGTTTACACCCAGGAAAAAGCGCAGGACAGGCTGCATCACCGTGGTGGTGCTGTTTGCGTTGATCATCGGGGTGACCCTCTTCCTCAACACCCTGTCCAACCGCTTCGTGCGCCTGACAACCCGCCGGGTGACGGTGCTGAACCTGCCCCGGCAGCTGGAGCGCTTCCGCATCCTGCACCTAAGCGACTTAAACGCCGCCAGCCTGGGGGCAGGCCAGGAGAACCTCAAGGCCGCCCTGGGCAAGGAGGCCTACCAGGCCGTGGTGATGACCGGGGACATGGTGGGCAAAGGCGGCAACATCGGCCCCATGCTGGCCCTGGCCCAGGCCCTGGATCCCCGGGTGCCGATGCTGTTCATCACCGGGGACAGCGACCCGGACCCCCTCCTGGCAGTGCCCCACGGGGACGGCGAGGTGAAGGCCGACTACATCCGGGCCCTGGAGGAGGCCGGTTTCATCTACCTGGAAAGCCCCTACCGGCTGGAAGAGGAGGGGCAGGTGGTCTGGTTTTGTCCCGGGGAATTGTTCATGCAGGACCTGGACAGCGCCAGGGCCGCCCTGATAGAGCTGGTGGACAGCCTGAAAACATCTGACAATCCCTATGAATCCGGCACCGCCGCCCGGCTGCGGCATGCCCAGCACCGGCTGCAGGTGTATGAGGATTCCGTGGCGGCCATGGCCCAGATGCAGGAGGGGGACACCATCGTCGCGGTGATGCACCACCCGCCGGACCCCACGATGCTGGGGGAGATGGCGCTGCTATACAGGGAGCAGGAGGAAGCACCCCCCGGCCCCAGCCTCTTTGTGGCGGGCCAGTTCAACAACGGCCAGGCGCGGCTGCCGGGCCTGGGCCCCATCTACATCCCGCCCCAGTCAGACGGCAGCGGCGGCTTCTTCCCCGGGGACGAGGGCTTCACCGGCCTTATCATCCACAAGGGCTACCCGGTGCACATCAGCCCCGGCCTGGGCAATTCCGCCTACTACCCCATCCCCCTGCGCCTGTTCAACCGGCCCCAGATGACCCTCCTGGAACTGACGTCCCGCATGACCCGTTAGGAGGCCTTCCTTGCAAAGCCGCCGCTTTTACAACCGGGAGCTCAGCTGGCTCAACTTCAATGAGCGCATCCTGGACGAAGCCACCAACCTGGACAATCCGCCCCTGGAGCGGGCCCGGTTTTTGTCCATCGTGTCCAGCAACCTGGACGAGTTTTTTATGGTGCGGGTGGGCAAACTGGAGCGCAAGAAGGACATGGGGCGGCAAAAGACGGACCCGGCCGGCTACACCCCCAAAGAGCAGCTGGACCTGATTTATAAAAAGGCCAAAGGCCACATCACCCGCCAGTACCGGGCGCTGAACAACCATGTGCTGCCGGCGCTGGAAGAGGCCGGCATGATGCTGAAAACGCCCGCTGCCCTGGACAGCAGGCAGCACAGCTGGCTGCTGCAGTACTATCAAAGCCAGGTGCTGCCCGTCCTGAGCCCCCGCACCATCCAGGAGCGCCACCCCTTCCCCATCCTCGCCGCCAAGGTGATCTATATCGCCGTGCTGCTCCAGGAGGGTGGCAGGCCGCCCCAGCTGGCCATCGTTCCCGTGCCCCGGGGCCTGGCCCGGGTGGTGCCCCTGCCCATGGGGGAAGGCCGGATGCGGGGGGTGCTGCTGGAAGAGGTGATCCAGGCCTTTTTGCCCCAGCTGTTTTTTGAGGGCCGGGTGCTGGCCCACATGCCCTTCCGCATCACCCGGAATACCGATTTTGTCATCAACCTGGACGACATGCACAACCTCTTAAACGAGATGAGCAAAAACGTCCAGCGCCGCTCCTACGGCAAGATTGTGCGCCTGGAAATCCCCAGAAAGGCGGACCCCAGGCTGCTTGCGATGCTGCGCCGGGGCCTGACGGTGGCCAACGAAGGGGTGGTGAAGGTGGACGGGCCCCTGGACCTGCGCTTTTTCATGCGGCAATTATGCGGCACCTCCGGCTTTGACAAGGAGCGCTTCATCCCCTTTGCCCCCCGGACAGACCAGCGCCTCCGCGCGCGGGAGAGCATCTTCCGCACCATCAGGGGCGGGGACCTTTTTTTGCACCATCCCTATGACAGCTTTGACCCGGTTGTGCGCTTCTTGTCGGAAGCCGCCACCGACCCCCAGGTGCTGGCCATCAAGCAGACCCTGTACCGGGTCTCCAACCACAGCCCCATGATTGACGCCCTGGCCCGGGCGGCCAAGAACGGCAAGCAGGTGACGGTGCTCATCGAGGTGCGGGCCCGCTTTGACGAGGAGCACAACATCGCCTGGAGCCAGGCCCTGGAGAAGGCCGGCTGCCACGTGCTCTACGGCGTGCCCCGCTGGAAGACCCACTCCAAGGTGACCCTGGTGATCCGCCAGGAGCCGGAGGGTCTGCGCCACTACACCCATTTTGGCACCGGCAACTACAACGATGTCACTGCCAAGCTGTACACCGACATGGGGGTGCTCACCTGTGACCGGCAGCTGGGGGAGGACGCCGCCTCCTTCTTCAACCTGATCCTGGGCTACCGCTACATCTACCCCATGCGGGAGATGATCGCTTCCCCCTATGAGCTGCGGGAGGCCATGCTGATGCGCATCCGCCGGGAGGAAGCCGCTGCAAAAGCCTGCAGGCCCTGCGGCATCACCATGAAAATGAACTCCCTCTCTGACCCCCAGATGATGGAGGCCCTGCTGTCCGCCGCCCATGCCGGGGTGCCGGTAAAACTGATGGTGCGGGGCATCTGCTGCCTGAATTACAAAGAGCACAAAAACCTGCAGGTCTTCAGCATGGTGGGGCGCTTTTTGGAACATTCCCGGATTTACTGCTTTGAAAACGGCGGGGAAAAGGCGGTCTATTTAAGCTCTGCCGACCTGATGACCCGGAACCTGGACAAGCGCATTGAGCTGACGGTGCCGGTGAAGGACCCCCTGATCAAAGCCAGGGTGGTCTCCGTCCTGGAATTGTGTTTTTTGGACAACCGCAAGCTCTGGCGTTTGGTGAGTGGAAACCAGTATGAACGGGTGCAAAAAGGCAAGCCCGAAATCAATGCCCAGGAGATGCTGATTCGCTCTGCTGACCCTTTGCTGAATCTCCCATAAGAGGTCATTAAAAAGGGGCAGGTGATCAGCCTGCCCGGTGGTGTCAGTTGTATCCTCGTTATTTTAGAATCATGTCGATGATGGCCATCAGGTCTTGACGGTCAACCTGCTGATCTGAATGGGCATTTGCCTTTACCATGTCTGGGCACTCCGTCCCATCAACCAGATAGTCGATGACAGACAACACATCAAACACATCAACATCACCATCGTCATCAGCGTCCCCATACGTGATTGCAGGGACCGGCTCCTCAGTTGGTTCAGGGGAAATTGTGGGCGAGGGAACAGACTCCCCTTTTGTCTTAAACCGGTATTCCTTTGACAGATACTCTGTCCCTTTAATCGTAGCTGAAAATTTGTAGGTATACTCCTGCCCTGGGAGCAAATCAACCCCATCTGTCCATTGGGTGCCTCCGTCTGTGCGTTTGCCCAGAGGATAAAAGGCTTTTTGGAATGATTCATTGATGTTTTCAATCTTTGGTTCGCTGTATTCAACGCTTAAAGCAGGTTTTAGATACATCTTGACCTGAACATGATCTTGATAAGCATTGTCATGAAATGTAAAGGAAATGGTTGCCCTCTTCCCGTCCTCGCTGAGTTGATCTGCTGATACAGCAGCGATATCTTCCAACTGCTTTGTTAAAACTGGAACTGGTGTCGGAGTGGGCGCAGTAGTGCCCTCCCCTTTTGTCTTAAACCGGTATTCCTTTGACAGATACTCTGTTCCTTTGATTGTAGCTGAAAATTTGTAGATATACTCCTGCCCTGGAAGCAAATCATGACCATCTGTCCATTGGGTGCCTCCGTCTGTGCGTTTGCCCAGAGGATAAAAGGCCTTCTGGAAAGATTCATTGATGTTTTCAATCTTCGGTTCGCTGTATTCATCGCTTAAAGCAGGTTTCAGATATATCTTCACCTGAACATGATCTTGATAAGCATTGTCATGAAATGTAAAGGAAATGGTTGCCCTCTTCCCATCCTCGCTGAGTTGATCTGCTGATACAGCAGCAATGTCCTCCAACTGCTTTGGCATAACAGGTCCAGGGGGCTGTGTGGGATGCACTGGCTCTTGATTATCACCTTTGGTCTTGAATTGATACTCTTTTGATACCCATTCAAACTCCTGCTTTGTGTTTTTATTTGTAAACACAGCAACAAACTTATAGGTATACTCTCGACCTGGCAAAAGATCCCTGCCGTCTGTCCACTGGGTACCCCCATCAGTGCGTTTGCCCAGTGGATAGTATACTTTCGATGCTTCATCGTCCACTTGTTCTGTGGATGGCGCACCGTAATCAGTATTTGCTGCAAGCTTTAAATATGTTTTAACCTTAAAACCTTTGTATATCACACCACGGTTAAAGGTAAATTGGATTTGAGCCTTCTTTCCATCGGCACTCAAGTTTTCAGCTGAGATGGTGGCGATTTCTTCTAATTTGCCCGATCTGGTAACATTTGTGTTGCCGTATTCGTTGTAATAACCCCAGCCGGTATATGTATCGAGCCCAACTTCACCAAGCTTGTGCAACTCAATATAGGGCCAGGGATCTCCACTCTTTGGGCGTCGCACCGTACCAGCAGCGTTGCCGCCACCCATGCTGATGGCTATGTGACTGCCACCTGCCGACCATACATAGACCGCACCTTTTGGTGCATTATAATCCTTTAACGTCCCTGGAATCACCCAGCGCGCAGTCTCATAAGCATTGCCAAATCTAGTAACTCTTTTATAGCCTCCAGCCTGAAATGCATCATTTACAAATGCCAGACAATAAGACTGGATTTTACCTTTGATTACTTTCCCATATATTTTTGTTTTGGTTTTAATTGCGTTATTGATGAAACTTTCAATTTTCGTCCAGTTTTTTGGCAAGGCACTTGCTTGCTCCATCGGCACAGCCAGTAAGACCAGTAAAACCAAGAATGTACTGAGGATCCGAGGCATCAACCGCTGCTTTCCATGCTGTTTCTCCATCAGAATTCTCCTTTTGCCACATCGTTCAGACTGGCATGCTAAACAAATACATGACGACACAAATTATGCAAACATGCATTTTTTGTCTAAAACTTCCTCTTCCAGTATAGCCTGTCCAGGGAAAATGTCAACTGCCAATCCATTGGCGCTTCATCAAGCTAAGCGCACAAACCATTAGGAATTGTGCTTTACAAACGTGCACCTGCTGAAACTGGAATGCTTGACAGAAATTTTGCAGGCAGATAGACTGATTTTATCGTATTTTAACCCAGACCGGGGAAGGAGCCAGACCATGATTCAGATTTACAACAGCCAGAGCCGGCAAAAGGAAGCATTTGTCCCCATCCAGGCAGGCAAGGTGGGCATCTACTGCTGCGGGCCCACGGTGTATGATTTTTTTCACATTGGCAACGCCCGGCCCTTCATCATGTTTGATGTGTTCCGGCGCTACCTGGAAAGCCAGGGTTTTGAGGTGACCTATGTGCAGAACTTCACGGACGTGGACGACAAGATGATTGACCGGGCCAACCGGGAAGGCATCACCGTGAAGGAGCTGGGAGAGCGCTTTATCATTGAATATTTCAAGGACGCCGGCGCCCTGGGGGTGCGCCCCGCCACCGTCCACCCCAAAGCCACGGAGCACATGCCCCAGATGATCCGGTTGATCCAGGGGCTGGTGGATGCCGGCATCGCCTATGAGAAGGCGGGCAGCGTCTATTTCCACACCCCGGCCTTCCCGGAATACGGCAAGCTGTCCGGCCAGAACCTGGAGGATCTGGACTCCGGCGCCCGCATCAACGTGGATGACGAGAAGAAAAACCCCCTGGATTTTGCCCTGTGGAAGGCGGCAAAGCCCGGGGAGCCCAGCTGGGACAGCCCCTGGGGCAAAGGCCGCCCGGGCTGGCACATCGAGTGCAGCGCCATGAGTATGGAATACCTGGGGGACCATTTTGACATCCACTGCGGCGGCCAGGACCTGCTCTTCCCCCACCATGAAAACGAGGTTGCCCAGAGCGAGGGCTACACCGGGCACCCCTTTGTGAACTACTGGATGCACAACGGCTTCCTCAACATCGACAACACCAAGATGTCCAAATCCCTGGGCAATTTTTTCACGGTGCGGGACATCCTGAAGGAATACGAGCCGGAGGATGTGCGGATGCTGATGCTGTCCGCCCACTACCGCAGCCCCTTAAACTTCAGCCGGGAGATGATGATGCAGGCCAGGGCCTCCCTGGACCGGCTGTATACGGCCAAGGCCCGGCTGATGGAATTGCAGCAGGCGGCCCAGGTGAAGGCGCTGTCGGAGGCCGACCAGGAGGTCATCGCGGAACTGGAAGGCATGGACCAGCGCTTCATCGCCGGCATGAACAATGATTTCAACACCGCAGAGGCCATGGGCGCCCTGTTTGAACTGGTCTACCTGGCCAACACCCGGCTGGATGAATCCAGCGCCCGGGCGGCGGTGGACAAGGCGGTGGACACCCTCGGGAAGATGACAGACATCTTCGGCATCCTCACCAAACAGGAGGATGCGGTGCCCGAAGCCGTCCAGGCCCTGGCAGCCCGGCGCGCCCAGGCCCGGAAGGACAGAAACTGGGCCGAGAGCGACGCCCTTCGGGAGGAGATTGCCAGCCTGGGCTACGCCGTGGAAGACAGCCCCCAGGGCCAGAAGCTGCGCAGGCGCTGATTGGGCAGCAGATTCGGGCACGCCCGGAAGAACATGCGAAATGTCCTGGGCCACGGGGCGCTGCTCCTGGGCCTGGGGCTTTTTTGTGCCCTGGTGGTGATGATGGTGCTGGAGCAAACCGCAAAGCCCAGCCCACTTGCCCTGCCCCTGCAGCCGGTTTCAGCCCCGGAAGCCACGGTGCAGCCCCCTGTTGAGGGCAAATTGAACCTGAACACCGCCACCCGGGAGGAGTTGATGACCCTGCCGGGGATCGGCCCCCAGAGGGCCGCCGCCATCCTGCGCTACCGGGAGGAAAACGGCGCCTTCACCGCCCCGGAGGACCTGCTGCAAATCGGCGGCATCAGCCGGGAGACCCTGGCGGACCTGGAATCCCGGGTCTGCGTCCGCTAGCGCCGTGGCCGCGCTCCTCAAGGGTCTGCGGGACCGCCTGCTGACCGGCGTCTTCCTGGCCTATTGTCTGGGCGTCCTGTTGGCCCGGCTTTTCGGTCTTCCCCTGCATATCGCTGTGCTTCTG
>Ga0123335_1006034_pt1 | contig 14339 bp, 10 predicted proteins | sample BiotimSIPDNA_2_FD_89707 | JGI IMG/M metagenome (GOLD analysis project Ga0123335, IMG submission 89707) | Anaerobic biogas reactor microbial communites from Washington, USA - Biogas_R2 time_0 SIP DNA | ecosystem: Engineered > Bioreactor > Anaerobic > Unclassified | place: Washington, USA... | reverse complement strand
CAAGGCACGGTCTTCGGGTGGGTTTCCCGCCCCTGGCTGAAGCCCATAAGCGTCATGTTGTTTTCGTTTCCAAATTTATTCTTGTAGGAAAACATATCTCTTTTATAAGGTATAAGTTCTTCCAGTGCAATGCATTAAAACAAGATCGGAGAGCTGGCATCATGAGTAACCCCAGGTGGAGCGAAGCGAAACCTGGGGCAAGGCATCCCCCCGAAATCAAAGCCTTGAAAAGGCGACACATGAACCGGCGCCGACATTGCGGATCAAAAGAAAATCAAAGGCGTTGGCTCAAGTGTCTTCATTTGCCGCGGCGCATATCGACGGCATGACAGTGTCGCCCCCTCAGACCGACGCATTTCAATTCACCAATATGGTTAAATGAATGAACTTTCTAACCATTTGATAATCAGCAAATTAGGAATAAAATCCAGCTTCAACCGCTTTTTTTAGGATAAAAGGAATCGATATAAAATGAGGAATAAAGTAATTAAAATAGTGATTCTTTTTGTTTGTTGCTTGTGCCTGGGGGTATTATTGTTTTGCCTTTCTTTATATTATCAAGCAAATTACACTTATCAATGTGATGATTATTTAACAAATGCTTTTATTGCAAATTACAACCAAACTCAATTTCTTTTTCTGGAGTTTGATACTAGGAGTGTTGAAAAAACATTTGGGACATCTGCTATATTTTTATCTTCTAATTATGTTTCTAAAGATACTTCCACTTCTGAAATCCATATAAATATCTTGGGTAAATATGCGGTTGCAAAGGGAAATACAAAATTATATTCCTCGCATTATGTTGTATTGTCAACAGATGATTTTCTAACAAATTGCACATATATAATTTCTGGCTATTCACGTAAAAAACTATTAACTATTTACAAAGAGAATAACAAATTATCAATCTCGCCTGATTCGCCTAGTGTAAATAATCATCCAGAGGTGGATGACGGGCAGAACAATGAGTGAAACAAAGCTGGAATGGGAAACCCACCCAGGCACCACCTGTAGTCCCATTCCGGCGTTGCAACTGTTTTTCTACACTTTGCCTCGGACCATGCGAAAAATGGAATATCTGAACATCGGGAATCGACCGAGGGCTTTACGGCCCTTGATTTTCGTTTGCCGGATGTGCGACGAGTCGGACTGCGAATGTCCCAGGGCGGTCGCAGTCCGGCGAATTTTTTTTGACTCCCCCCTTTGGGGATGGTAAATTACAGGTGGCAGAAAACTATGGACAACCGTCAGGAGAACTCGGTACTTTCAAGCAAAGGTCAAAAATGGTTTTTTGAAGCCTATGGGATGACTCTGAAAATTTTTATGTTTTTCTATAAAGAGTGTTTTAGCGATAGGAGTGTAAAATGAGACTTGCAGTATGCGCGATGCTTTTAGGATGCGGGATTTGTTATTCCCAACTATTCAAGGTTGAATTGCCAAGCCAGGCGAAGCCCTGCGAGATTCAGGCGGCAAGCGAGTTGAAGGGGTATTTGGAGAAGATCGCCAGGGAGCGATTGACGGTCGCGGGGGAAGGGAATGTGGTTTTCCACGTGGGCGACACAGAGTTCGCGCGGCAGAAAGGATTGGTTGGATTGCAGGACGAGGAATGGGTGGTCAAGTCCTTCGGCAATCAGGTTGTGCTCACTGGCGGCGGCACACGAGGCACGTTCTATGCCGTATGCCACTTTCTGGAAGACGTGCTCGATGTCCACTGGTGGAGCGAATTCGAGGATTATGTCCCCGAGCCGGGACCCGTCGAACTCAAGGCCTTGGGTCTCAAGGGAAAGCCCGCCTTCGCCTATCGGGACGTCTACCGCTCGGATAGCAAGGCGGACCACGGCCGACTGATGGTCTGCACCCGCCGGAATCGCGACGGCGACGCATTCGTCTCCGCCAAATTCGGCGGCTCCTTCGATTATGGACCTCCCTATCATGCCCATACCTTTGACCGATACGTCCCCGCTGCCAAATACCTGGAATCCAATCCAGAATATTTCTCGCTGATCAATGGAAAACGAGTCGGTGGACAGACGCAAGGACAGCTTTGCCTGACGAATCCCGACCTGAAGGCGCTCTTCCTGACGCAACTCCGCGAAGCGATTGCAAAAGGCGAGGAAACCGCTGCCAAAAACCAGGTTCCGCCTCCAAGGCTTTATGAGGTCTCGATGAACGACAACCAAAAGTGTTGCCAATGCGAAGCCTGTGCCGAGGAAATCAAAAAGTACAACCATTCGGGAATGTACATTAATTTTGTCAACGAGCTGGCACGGGACATCGCCAAGACTCATCCCGATATCTACATCAGCATGCTGGCGTACTTCTATACGGAACCGCCGCCAAAGGGCGGAGTCGTGGCAGACAAAAACGTCATCATCAAACTCTGCGATACCAAGACCAATCAAGCCGCCTCGATCCTCGAGCCGCAAAACAAAATCTTCAAGGATTTCGTCCAGGAATGGAAAAAAGCCTGCCATAATCTCTTTATCTGGGACTACGCCATTACCTTTGGCGAAGGACACGGAATGCCTTTCGCCTCGGAATTCACCCTCGCTGACCTCTTTAGGTTCTACCATGAAAACAAGGTGATCGGTGTGTTCTGGGAACAAGAACGGCAAATGACCGCAGATATGTGGGAACTCAAGCACTTTATGATGACCAAGCTGATGGAAAATCCATATGCCGACGATACCGCGCTCATCAATCTCTTCATGAACAAGTACTACGGAAAAGCCGCACCGCATATCCTGAACTACAGAAAACGAATCCATCAGGCACGAATCAAAAACAATGGGCATATCGGATGGTTCGCACCACAGGAATCATTCACCTACCTTACGGTTGGAGACATCGCCCAATGCCAGCAGGATTTCGAAGTGGCGCAAAAGGCCGTGAAGGGAGACCAAACCCTGGAAATGAGGGTCCAACGGGCACGGCATGGACTCGATCTCCTGACCATCTACGCCGCTACGCCACTCGTCCTGCAAGGAGAAGAACAACAACAAGCCACTAAGCTGGACAATGTCGCCGCCGCAAAGCGAATCCTCGGGCCGCTAAGACAACTCTGGCTCGATCGATTCCCAAATGGAAAAAGGCAGAAGGACGCGGAATTCGCAAAATTCTCATCCGTGACCACGGAAAAACAAGCCTTCCCGCAACCCGAACGCTTCAAGGGAACCCAGTATTACGACCTGACCCCAATCACATTCCAAAATCATGCCAAGGACGCAATCACGCAAGTCGATGACCCGGATAGCCAAATCGGTTTTGCTTGGAGATTCGACAGCGACAAGAGCCACTACTACGACCTCCCCTTTGCCATGGGCGTCTACGACGTGGCAAACGCCAAGGGCTGCGGCTCGGTCTCATTCCCAAAACCACTCGGCAAGGGCTATCAATGGTATAAGCTAGGCGTCGTCGATGTCCCGGGATCAGCCTACTTCTACCTGACAAGAGCCTGGACAATCCAAATCAGCCTTGCAAGAAACGAACTCAGAAACAAAAAACTCGAATTCTGGGCGGCAGTCAAATTCACCGGGCCCAAATACCATCCCGATGCAAAACCCGATGAAAAGAACCATATTTGGGTTCAAAGAGTCATCGCAATCCCACAACAATAACCGATTGGCTGAATTATGAATGCTGAATGCGGAATGCGGAATGACCCGTCCGACCCGTCCGACCCGTCCGACCCGTCCGACCCGTCCGACCCGTCCGACCCGTCCGACCCGTCCGACCCGTCCGACCCGTCCGACTTGTCCCAGTCCTAGAATCCTCCAACACCGAATCCAGAAGGCATGTCACATGCCATTTGAGTACGGAATTGAAGAATTTTTGCGTGTGTTTGGAGCCGAAAATCAGAGGATTGATTTCATGTATTCCTTGATGATTTCAGGCTTGGGATCCAGGGTTACGCGACGAGTCGGCAACGAGACCAGGGCATCCAATGTGGGATGATGTGCCAGATCCGCACCCAATGCTTGGGTAATTGCGGCGGAAAACTTTGCGGGATGTGCGGTTGACAGGCAAATGGTCGGTATGTCGCACAGGAACTTTTCGGCTACTGCGACTCCGACTGCCGTGTGTGGATCCAGGATGTACCCGTGTTCACGATGGTATTTGCGAATCGTCGCCAAAGTCGATTCCGTATCCCCTCGGCCTGCGGCAAATGTGGGATCTCCGGAATCTGACAAGGACAGCGATTTGGTCGAGGCGAATTCGGCCATCAAGTCACGAACCTTCTTCGAATCCTTGCCGACGCGGTAGTACAAGTAGCGCTCGAAGTTCGAGGCGACCTGGATGTCCATCGAGGGGCTCAAGGTCGGGCAGACCTGACCTCGGCTGTACACGCCTGTATTGAAGAACCTGGAAAGGATGTCGTTTTCATTGGTCGCCAAAATCAGTCGCTGGATTGGTGCGCCCATGCGCAGGGCGACGTAGCCGGCAAAGATGTCGCCGAAGTTCCCGGTCGGAACCGATACCTGGACGCGCTTTGCCTTGGTTTGCTCCTGGACTCTGAAAGCCGACCAGAAGTAGTAAACGATTTGCGCCAAGACTCGTGCCCAATTGACGGAGTTGACAGCGCCCAAGTGGTATTTGCGTTTGAAGTCAAGGTCGTTAAAGACATCCTTGAGCACCCGTTGTCCATCGTCGAATGTCCCTTTGACGGCGATGCAATGGACGTTTTTATCGGGAACCGTGGTCATTTGGCGTTCTTGGAGCGGGGAAACCCTGCCATCCGGGAACATAATGAAAATATCGATTCCCTGCTTGCCACGGACTCCATGAATGGCTGCCGAGCCGGTATCCCCCGAGGTTGCCCCGAGGATATTGAGTTTTCCCCCGTCGCGTTTCAGCAGATATTCGAACAGATTGCCCAGCAGTTGGAGCGCCACGTCCTTGAATGCCAAGGTGGGACCATGGAACAACTCGCTGATGAAAATATCGCCAACCTGCTTGACAGGAATGACTTCTGAAGCGTCAAACGTACTGTACGAACGCTTGACCAAGTCGCGAAAATCAGATTCAGGTATCGTGGAACCGATAAATGGCTTCATCACCTCAACAGCCAATTGAGGATAGCTCAACTTGCGCCATGAAGACAATTCAGCCTCGCAGACAGACGGAATCTGCTCGGGTATGAGCAACCCACCATCGTCCGCCAAACCCATCATTACGGCCTGTGTGAAATTCACGGCTTCGATCCCGCCGCGGGTGCTGATGTACTTCATGCTTAATTCCCAGTTTTTGTAGGTTCCATTTTCAAATAAACTTGACTATACCTATTAATATAAGCCCACTTTCTGAATCCTGTTCTTTTTCAAAGCCAAAACTCATCTTCATTTGCGCCAGAAAGAGGTTGCGATAGCGAGGAAAAACAGTCCGAAATTTTCACGGTTTCGTACTCAAAATGCATGTGACATGCCTTCTTGGTTCGGCATTGGAGGATTTGATTTGGGACAGGGACTGGGTCTGACTGGGTCTGACTGGGTCTGACTGGGTCTGACTGGGTCTGACTGGGTCACTCATCATTCATGCGACTTTTGGGTTGTTTTTGCCTCAGGCTCGTTTTGGGTTGTTTTCGTACGAGATTGAAAACATCTTCCGCGCCATCGAGCTTCAGTTGATAGACGAAGGACATCAGTTCGCCTAGTCGTCCCTTGGGAAAGCCCCTTTTGGTGAAGCATCGGAGATATTCGTAGGGGAGGTCGCAAATTGGAACCCCGTTGGGGAAATTTGGGGATGGTCCGAATTTCCCAAAAGGCATCCTGTATTGGCATGCTTCCCGCAAGGCAAGTTCGAATTGTTCTTGTTCTTTTTCTGACATTGTCATTATTCTCGGTGTTTGAGCATATCCCAGAGGAGGACGATTCCAAAGAGTCCTGAAAACAGGAATCCGAGCAGTCCCATGATCGAGGTTTCGTACCAGTGCGGCTTGGGGTTTGCGTGAATGACAATCGATGAACCTACCAGCATCGCTGCAAGGACAATCGCGGAGGCAAGGCGGTTGAAGGCGCCGTTGAAAACCTTGATGAGCTTGTTGATCCCTTCAAGCGTATGTTCGAAATGGAGTTTCCCCTGGAGGAGTTGGCTGAAGAGCTGCCTGACGTCGCGTGGCATTTCCTCCAAGGAAATACTTGCTTCGTGCGCGAATGACTTGCTTCGGTGCAAGATAGTCATCGGGTTGAATTGTTCTATCAGGAGCTTGCCTACATAGGGCTTGACCTGGGTCATGATTTCGAAGTCCGGGTTCAACGAACGCCCCAATTGGTCGTAAGATCCGAGAGCCTTGAGCATCAGGTAGATATGCGGCTTGAGGAACATCTGTTGCCGATAGCAGAGTTGATAGAGGTCGTGGAGTGCCCCTGACACGTCAAGGGATTCAAGTGTGCGATGCAGGTGTTGATCTGCAAATGTATTGATGTCACGTTCAAGTTCCCCTAGGTTGGGACGGGCATCGTTCTCTGCCAACGAGGCAAGGATTAGCGCGCAAGCCTTGTAGTTTCTCATCACGAGCTGGAGGAGCAAGTCGGCGAAGAGCTTTTGTTCATCGTGGGTGATTCTTCCGACCATTCCGAAGTCAACGTAGCAGATCGTTGCCGGGAGTTGGAAGAAAAGGTTTCCCGGGTGCGGGTCGGCATGGAAGAAGCCATGCTCGAAGAATTGTTCGAGTATGAGTTGCGCACCCAAGTTGCTGAGCTTGACCAGGTCGGCATCGGATCTCTTCAAGGTATCGAGATCGGTTCCCTTGATGCCCTCGACATAGTCCATCACCAGGAGCTTTTTTGTGCAGTATTGCTGGTAGATCTTCGGGATTTTGATGCCTTCACGATCGGCGAATTGCCGTTCGAACCTCAGTTGGTTGGACATTTCCCGGGAGAAGTCGAGTTCGGAATCAATGGTTTTGGAGAATTCCTCGATGATTTTGACGGGTCTTAGGAATCCGAACTCCTCGCTGTGCCGTTGGATTGCATAGGCGAGCTGGGTCAGGATTTCCAGGTCGAGCCTGATGTCCTTAGCGATGTCAGGACGCTGGATCTTGACGAATACCTTGGTTCCGTCCTTCAATTTGGCGCGATGCCCCTGGGCGATGGAGGCGGCGCCGACGGGGATGTCTTCAAACTCCAAGAACACGTTGTCCAGGCTGGTGTCGAGTTCTTCTTGGATTACCAGCTTGACCTGCTCGGTGGGGAAGGGCGGGACATCGTCCTGGAGCTTGCTGAACTCATGGATGAACTCGGGAGGGACGATGTCCTGCCTGGTGGCAAGAACCTGGCCGAGCTTGACAAACGTCGGGCCGAGTTCGACGAATGCCATCCTGAGTCGTTCAGGAAGGGTGTATTGCGCTGCGATTTCGTTGTTTTCGTTGTTCTTCCAAGGGAGGAAGATTTTCTTGAAGAGCCTTCCCCCCTTGCTTCTCAAGGATTCGAAAGCGGATTCGAAGCCGTATTTCATGAAGACGTGGACGATCTTCCTGAACCGTCCGAGGCGTCGATAGGCTCCAGGCAACTTACGAATTCTGTCGATACTAGACATAGATATGGGTCCTGCCTATGGTTTCATTTGTGCGTTCCAGTAGGAGACGATCTTGAGTTTAGGCTGGAGCGCCTGGTAGATGTCCGGGAGGTCGAAATGCCTAAGCACCTTGAAGGGAATTGTCGATGATGGCCATGCAGGCACGGGATCGTCAATCCATTGTTGGAATGAAGCTGGTGCGTCGGCAAGTTCGATTGAGGCGGTATTGTCGTGGATGAATCCTGCGAACGTCGCAAGGATCGCGCCCATTCCTCGTCCATGGAGATGGATTTTCTCCGCTCCTTCGGCGACGAGCAGATCCATGGTCCTGAGCACGTCGAAGACTCGTCTTCCCAGGTAGCTTTCCCCGAACATCACACCGAAGTAGTTCATCATGTGGTCCATTCCGTAAGCTTGGAAGAAGTCCCCGCCTGCCTCCTCGGGCATCGATTCGCCCAATCCCCTGGGGTCGATCATGTAGATCGGACCATCGGGATTGAGGTTTTGCGCGTAGGCTTCCTCGGCGTCCAATTCGGCGGAGATGTTAGGGAGGTAGAGGTGGACCTCCGCTTCAACGTCCAGGGTATTGTGCAGGTTTCTGTTGACAAGACGCTTGCGGAGGATCGCCCTGATATCACGTTCGGTTTCGACAGCGTATCGCGCCCAGAGCTTTCCGCCGGCGCTTGCCGGCCTTGGAATTCTGAAGTGCGGAGGATCCTGCGGACTTCGCTCGGGCAGGTGGAGGAGTTCGTTGAGCAGGGTTTTCCACTGTTGTTGATCCTTCGGGACTTCCCGGCACTTCGCCCAGCCTGCTGCGGTTTCGCGGACAAGTTCGTAGATTGGCTTGGAACCTGACTTGACGACATTTTCGGTGGGAAGGACCGCGAGTTCGGCTTCGGTGTGCGCCTGCGGCGTTGTCGGCTGTGCCTTTCCGGGCAGGTTGGCCCTTCTGTACATGAAGTCAACCATCGCCTCCTGGTTATGGGACGAGTATCCGTGGGTCGTCGGTCCGAGGAACATTTCCACATTCTCCTCGCAACCCATTGCTTTGTAGAACTGCTTCAGGTCGGCATAGGCTTCCAGAAGACCTCGACGCTCGAAGAAATCGTATTTTTGTCCCAGTAGCATGACGGGTTTTGGTGCCTGTGCAATCATGAGGTCAACCATTTCGAGTCCCGCCCCGATCACTCCCCGTGGGCATTGCTCCGCATCCGTCGGCAATTCGTTTTCCAGATTTGTGAGGAAGCTTGTGACGTGGCAACTTGGTGCGGCGAATGCCAATCTAGGTTCGTTTGCCCAGATCCATTCGGTGAGCGTGCCGCCGCCGGAGTTGCCGGTGATGCCGATTCTGGTGGGATCGACTTCAGGCCTGGTGAGCAGAACGTCCAGCGCACAGCGACCATCCCAGACACGCCAGGATGCGAAACTTTCGCCGATGAGTTCCAGCTGCTTGCCCATCACGTTGTGGGCGGCACAGAGATCCTTGCCGGCTCCACGGTATTCGAGCTTGGCGTATTGGTCGCGCTCGCCCTGGTGGATCGGATCGTAGATCAGGACGACGAAGCCGTTCTTGACAAGCCTCAGGCAGAATTCTTGGTAGGTATCGCAGGCTTTTCCTTCAAGGCTGTGCCCACATGATCCGAGTACTGCCGGTGCTTTGCCCTGGAGATTGTCGGGAATGTAGAGGTTTGCGGTGACCCAGAAGTCCTTTCTGCTGGCGAACCGGACTTTCTCGATTCTATATCCATCGCAATCGAGGATTTCACCGTATTCGATGTCCAATGGGCATTTTTCTGGGAATGGAGCGAAAGCCTTGGCGACGACCTTGCGTACGTAGTCTCTATATTTGATGGCGTCTTCGGGGGTTTTGATGGCGTCCAGCTTCTGTCGTCTTTCTTCCCTAATAGCCCTGAGCCTGTGGACGTAGTCATCGAGAACCATGTGTCCGTAACCGATCTTGTTCATTGGTTTAATCCTCTTGGCGTTGGTGTTGATAAATGGAATCAGGCTAAAAGCCAAACATATCTTCAATGCTTTGCTCATGGTAGTCATATTTGTCCGGGTAGTAGATTTTGTCCCTTCCTGCGACATCAAACATGTGGAGTCCCGTAAGCATGGAGCTGCTGATGTGCTCCAGCCGCTTGTCGCAGGGAATATAGACGGATTGGGTGCCGGGTCTCATTTCCTGCATGTAGCAAAGCTGGTTCATTTCGTAATCCAAGTCGTATCCGTTGCGAAGACCGCGTACAAGAGTCACGTCGCAAAACTTTGATTCCTGTTCGATGAGGTCGACGATCAGCGTGTCAAAATAGACGACTTCGTGGAAGGGAAGCACCTTTTCCAGCATCACGTCGCGCTCGATGTTCTTTTGAGGGTTGATTCCGACTGCGACAATGACCTTGTCAAACATCAGTTCCGCTTTTTCCAGGATGGACAAGTGCCCGATATGGAATGGATTGAAGGTGCCTGCGTAGATTCCGACCCTTGGGCGCCTGCGTTCCAGATATTCCACCAGGAACTCGATGGTCTGCTTGCATTGGGGGAAACGCTTGGGGAAGCGACTGAAGAATTCGCTGCGTCCCTTTCTGTAGTCGGTCATGTTGAGGTATTGGAATTCCCTGAAGATTTGGAATTCGTATTCGAGGAGATCGACATGGTTTCCATGGATAATCACTTGGCAATCGAGGTCGTGGAAGATTTCGGCCAGTTTCGACGGGGCATTCTGGTCCGTCGTTGAGAGGATGGTTTCCGCGATAAGGTCCTTGACGTCTTTCGGGAGTGGATTCCCGAGTTTTTGGAGAATGAATTCAAAGGCTTCAACGGATTGCTGCTCGCTGTCACCTCCTTCTGGCGTCCAGACGGCATCGTGGAAGAGCGCTGTAAGCAGGAGTTGCGAGGCGAAGACTTCGTCATCCCAGTAGGATTTTTCGATTCCTTTGCAGATTGACTCGAGGTGGTCGAGGGTATGGAAGTACCGATGTGGTTGTCGATACGCCTGCATGACCTTGTCCAACCACGGTCCTTCGTAGTCAAGCCGATAATAATTTCGTTTCTGGAGAAGCGACCGGATGTAGTTTTCAGTTGCTTTGGAATTCATGGTTAATGATTTTCCTTTTGTTGGTTGAAAAAAGAGGTTAAGAAAAGATAGTATTTCAGCAAGGATTTTCAAGGTTGACAGAAGGCATGGAATGGCAATGAAGAGCATTGGATTGGATTTAGGCACAAGTGCGATCAAAGGCGTGCTGTACGATGGCAAGCAAGTTTTGGCGGAGGGGCATCGTGACGTGCCCTTGCTTCGCGAGGGCGAAAAGGTCGAGATTGACGCCTTGGGGCACTGGGAGGATGCCTGGTCGCTGATTTGCGAGCTGGGACGCCAATCGGATGAGGCGATTGTCGGAATTGCGATGGCAGCGGCTTCGGGCAATACGTTGTTGACGGAATTAGACGGGACGCCGCGAACAAGGATCGTGTCCTGGCTGGATAAGCGGGAATCGCCGTTGGAACCCGTCGATTTGCACGAGTTGGTAGGCTGGCCCTGGAACGGTGGCTTCCCGCTAGTTCACCTTGCCTGGTGGAGGCAGCACAAGCCGGAGCTGATGGCGGACAACCCAAATGTGTTCATGAACAACGATTGGTTGGCGTTCAAGCTGACAGGCAAACGGGGGCTGGACCACTCGTCCGCAACCCCGTTTTTCTTGCAGGATCAGGCGCGTGGGGTGTATTCTGAGGAATTGCTTGCGTTGGTTGGCTTGTTGCCGAGCCAGTTGTCGCCCCTCTGTCCATCAGGTACTGAGATCGGTCGCTTGCGCCCCGAGCTTGCCAATGGGAATTTGACGTGCGATACAAAGGTATATTCGGGATCCTTCGACCATCCATCCGCAGCTCGTGCTGTAGGTATGACGACGCCAGGCGACATTTTGTTGTCCTGCGGCACGTCGTGGGTCGGGTTTAGTCCGATCGATACCCGTCGTGTCCGAAAGGGCTTTTTGTGCGATCCCTTCGAGTCGTACCGCGGCGGTCCTTGGGGCGAGATATTTTCGATAGCCCGGATTGGCTTGGAATTGGAGTCGTTCATCGTCAGTCGCTACGGTGATGGCGCTGATCGTTACGACTTGTTCAACTCCGAGGCGCTTGCCACCGAGGGCGCAGCTCGTGATTTGGTACTGTCAACGATTGACCGTTTCAAGTCTCGCTTGGAGTTCACTCCTCGCCGTTTGGTGATGGTGGGCGGTCCGTCGGAGGGAAAGGCATGGCGTCATTTCATCGGCGAGCGCTTGGGCTTGACGGTTGAGATATCCCCCTTTGCCAAGCAGGCCGGGGCAGTGGGGGCGGCAATGTTGGCACAACAATAGCATGGATGGATGAGCGACATGAAATACGATCTTGTAACAAAACTTGACAGAAAGGTCTTTGCCGAAGAACTGCAACCCGAACTCCCAAAACGACTCTTCGATGCCCATGTCCACGCTTTTGACAAGACATGCTTCCCAGAAGGATTCAGCCTAGGCGAGAAATCCTGCTACGCGAAATTCGGAGGCGAGCATCCAACGGAGTTGGCGAAGAAAATGTTCAAGGAACTGTTGCCGGGCATTGAGGTCAGCTTCAATTGCTTCGGCTCCGTCAATCCCAATGCCGATCGTGGACGTGATATTCCCGAGCATGACAACAAACGCGTGTTCGCAATGGCCGTCGTGTCCCCGGAGGATCCTGCGGAATTGCTGGAGGAACGCTTGGCGACCCATCATTTAGTTGGGGTCAAGCCATATCCCAACCTGGCAGCAGAGGCGCTGGGCAAGGGCGTCAATGATGTGACGCCGCTGGATCTGCTGACGCCAGGGCAACTCGAAGTCCTGGATCGGGCAAAGGGTATCGCAACAGTGCATATTCCGAGAAAAGAACGACTTGCGGATCCCGTCAACCAGGCAGAAATGCCTGAATTGTGCCGCCGAGCGCCAGATACAACCTTTGTGTTCGCGCACATCGGACGGGCCTACTTTATGCGAAATGTGGTCGGAATGCTTGACAAATTGGCGGAATGCCCAAATGCATGGCTGGATACGGCGATGGTCAACCACCCTGGCGTGCTCAAGTACGCTTTTGATCACTTCCCGAACGACAGGATCGTGTTCGGTTCAGACGCTCCAATCGCATGGCTCCATGGCAAATCCGTGGAAATCAACAACCAATATGCGTACCTGATGGGCGAGGACTACAGGATCGGAACCTCGATTTTCGACGCTGAGGGTGCGGTGGAATTCACCACGTTCTTCTACGAACAACTCCGGGCAATCCTGACCTGCGGATTGAGTCGGTCGCAAATCCAGCAGTTGCTGTGGTCCAACGCGGAGCGACTCTGGATCAATCGCTAAGGGTTGGGATGAATTCTGCCAATGCGTCTTTCCAGTGGGGCATTGGCGGAAGACCGCAATCGCGCAGGCGCTTGTTGTCCAGTGACGAGTAGTGGGGCCTCGGGGCAGGGCGTGGGAACTCTTCCGTGGTACAGGGGATGACGGCTTGATTGACTTTCGCCTGCCGGAAGATTTCCGTCGCGAACTCAAACCAAGTTGCGGTGCCTTCGCATGTCAAGTGCATGATGCCTGTTATGCCGGGATGATCCAGAAGCAGCCGGATGTGGTTTGCCACGGCGAATGTCGAGGTCGGATTTCCCGACTGGTCATTGACGACCTTGAGTTGCGGACGCGTTCCGTCCGCCAATTTAAGCATCGTATGCAAGAAGCTTGGACCTCCGGGGCCGTAAAGCCAGGCAATCCTGAGAATCAGGTGATTAGGGCAAAAATCCTGTATTCTCCGTTCGCCTGCCAGCTTTGATTTTCCGTAAACGGTCTTTGGATTTGTGGGATGGTCTTCCTGATAGGGGGCAGTCGCATCACCGTCGAAAACGTAATCGGTTGAGATGGCAATCAGCCTGGCATTGTATTTTGCTGCTGATTTGGCGACATTTTCCGACCCGGTTTCGTTGATTTTAAATGCCTGCTCGGGCTTTTCCTCGCAGGCATCGACCTGAGTCATGGCCGCACAGTGGATGATTAGGTCCGGTTGTTTGGCTTGCATGATTTTATCAAGGCTTGCCTGGTCGGTGATGTCGCAATTGGGCAAGTCCGCGATGGCGATTTGATGTTCCCCGAGGGTTTTCGCCAGGGTTCGTCCCAGCATTCCGTTGCCGCCTGTGATCAAGATTTTCATGGTTCGTCTCCAAATGATGTGGTTTTGGTGTGTGACGTGGTGAATATGATACAATCCCAAGGCGCTGTCAAGCCACAGGCGATGCAATTTGTTTTATAGCTCTGCCTCACACAAAATCAAGGCAAAACCACCTTGAAACCAAGCCAAAAAATCATCACTTTTGTACTTAAAATGTATGTGACATACCTTTTTCTGGCTAGTCTGGCGAAAATGGTTTTTGGCAGGGACTGAGGAAAGTGGGACTGGGACTGAGACAAATGAGACCTATGGGACAAATGGGACGAATGGGACGAATGGGACTGGGATAGGAAACTGGGACTGGGACGTTGACGTTGGTTTTTTCAGGTCTTGGGAATCTGGGATTGGGAGCTATTTCCCTCGAAAAACCACCTTGAAACCAAGCCAAAAAATCATCACTTTCGTACTAAAAATGTATGTGACATACCTTTTTCTGGCTGGTCTGGAGAAAATGGTTTTGGGAGGGGACTATGGGAATTGAGACTGGGACGGGTCTGACGGGTCTGACGGGTCTGACTGGGTCTGACTGGGGCTGACTGGGTCTGACTGGGTCTGACTGGGTCTGACTGGGTCTGACTGGGTCTGACTGGGTCTGACTGGGT
>Ga0123335_1006031_pt1 | contig 14346 bp, 27 predicted proteins | sample BiotimSIPDNA_2_FD_89707 | JGI IMG/M metagenome (GOLD analysis project Ga0123335, IMG submission 89707) | Anaerobic biogas reactor microbial communites from Washington, USA - Biogas_R2 time_0 SIP DNA | ecosystem: Engineered > Bioreactor > Anaerobic > Unclassified | place: Washington, USA... | reverse complement strand
GTTATGACTTTAATTGGCAAATTTATTGAGTTTAAAGGTCAATATTTAGCCGATTCAATCAATCGACCTTTCAAAATAGTAAAGTTTAAATTATCAAAAACAAATGAATTGGCAGGCACTATCGAAGACACGTGTATTGCAACTGTGGATGGAGTTCCATTCCCAGATGTTAATACAGGAGCCAAGATACAAGCAGGGCTTGATATAATCAGTGGATTACAAGAGATATACCAAGTTAGGATGCCGATTTTTATTGACAACGCTGAGGCTGTAACGCATTGGATGATTGATCTTAATTGCCAACAAATTAAATTATACGCCGATGAAAAATATAAAACTCTTACATTTTTTGCAAACGGTGAGAAACAGGAGGGGTAATATGTGTTATAAAACACCACTAACAAACCAAGAATTGAAAGAAAAAGGTTATAAAGAAAGTAAGTTTAACGATTACCTTTATAAGTTTTATGGCGGTTATGACGCAATCGTAATCGACAACAAAAGCCGAGAAGTATCGCACCCTTATGGGATACCCGAAGAAGCGTTAAGTGAATTGAAAATATTAAAAAACAACTAAAAAAGGAGAAAGAAAAATGTTAAATGAATTATTAGGAAAAAAATGTGTTGTTAGATGCGACCGAAGTGGAGTGTATTTTGGAACGCCAACTGAAATCAGTAATGATGGGAAATTGGTTAAAATTGAAAATGTAAGAATGCTGCATTACTATGATGGCGCAGCAAGCACTTTGCAGTTAGCAGATGATGGAACAAGTGCTCCTAATAATTGCAGGTTTACTAAAGTAATTGGTAGTATTGTTGTTACTGATGCTATCGCAATAATCCCTTGTACTGATAAAGCAATTACATCACTGGAGGGTGTTAAAGAATGGACAAGATAGAACTATTTTTGTCCAAAACTAACGGCTATGGCTCTGGCTCTGGCTATGGCTCTGGCTATGGCTATGGCTCTGGCTCTGGCAATGGCTCTGGCAATGGCTCTGGCAATGGCTCTGGCTATGGTGATGGCTATGGCTATGGCTATGGCTATGGCTATGGCAATGGCTCTGGCTCTGGCTATGGTGATGGCTCTGGCTATGGTGATGGCGGCGATGGCTCTGGTGATGGCGATGGCTATGGTGATGGCCTCCCTAATAAAATCGACAATATGCAAGTATATCGTGTTGACAATATACCAACTATTATCACACATGTAGTTGGCAATATTGCTAAGGGGTATATAGTTGGTGAGGATTTATCGTTAGAACCTTGCTATGTCGCTAAAAGTGGAAACTATTTTGCCCACGGAAAGACAAAAGAACAAGCAATAGCAGATGTAAATGCAAAGGCGTTCAGCAATTTAGATGTTGATGAAAAGATTAGTGAGTTTTTGAAAACATTTGAACTAAATAAAAAGTATAAAGGTCATGAGTTTTACAAGTGGCACAATCTGTTAACGGGGAGTTGCCAAATGGGAAGAGAAATGTTTATAAAAAAGAAGGGCTTGTCTTTGGAAGCCGAATACACTGTTAAAGAGTTTGTAACCATTTGTGAAAATGATTATGGCTCTGGAATAATTAAACAATTAGAAAACAAAATAAAATCAAAAGAAAAAGGAGAAAAGTAAAAATGGAAAATCAAGTATTACAAAATCAAAAACACGAAGTATCAAAACTTATCGAATTCGAGAAAAACATCTCAGATTCAGTCGCAAACAGAGTTAATCAATTAACAAAAGATGGCAGATTAAACCTACCAGCTAATTATTCTGTCGGAAACGCTATTGCATCAGCGTGGTTAATTATTCAAGGAACGGTTGATAAAAACGGCCGTTCAGCATTAGAGGTTTGTACCAAAGAATCAATTGCAAATTCTCTACTTGACATGTCTGTGATGGGATTAAATCCAGCTAAAAAGCAAGGATACTTTATCGTTTATGGAAATAAACTATCATGGTTTACTTCATATTTTGGAAAATGTGCGATTGTGAAAAGGCTTAAGGGAATTGAAAATGAGCCTATTGCAACGTTAATTTATGAGGGTGACGAACTAATCCTAACGCACACACCATTAAGGGAAGAATTGGTTCTAGATCACAAAACATCTTGGGAAAACAAGATGAAAGGAAAAATTGTTGGGTGCTATGCAACAGTAAAACAAGGGGAAAACATCCGCTCTGCTGTGATGACGAAGGCTGAAATTTTAGAAGCCTGGACTAAAAATCCAAGCCCAAGTAACAGACGTGAGCATGAAACCTTTGAAGGTGAATTTTGCAAAAGAACAGTAATCAATCGCTTGGTAAAAATGATTACTCAAACATCAAATGATGATGATCTATTAGCAGAAACAATGATCAGAAACGAAGATCAACACTTCGATTTTTCCGAAACCGAAATTGTTGAAACAAAAAAGGAAATCGAGATGAACGCTAACAAGGGTGAAAAAGTAGGTTTTCCAAAAGAAGAACAAGAAATTCAACCCACAGCGTCATCAGAAGATTTTAAGACGAACGAACAAGTTGACGATGATCCAGGGTACTAAAAATGGACATCATACCAATAGCAAGTAGTAGTTTTGGTAACGCTTATCTAATATCAGATGGCGTTACCATCCTCCTGATTGAGGCAGGAGTCAAACTAGATAGAATCACAGAAAAAATAGACCTTACAAGCGTTAAAGCGTGCGTTATCACCCACGAACATGGTGATCATGCTAAATTTGCTAAAAAAATAGCGAAATGGATGCCTATCTACGCATCGAAAGGAACATTCGATTGTCTAGATTTTGGAATTTACAATTATCAAAAAAACATTTTGAAACCAAACAAAATGGAGTCAATCGGAACTTTTAGAATAATTCCAATCAAGGCTTTTCATGATGCTAAAGAACCGTTTGCGTATCTTTTAAAAAGCACGATAACAGAAGAAACGTTGCTTTTTGCAACAGATACTAGGTATCTAGAAAATGTATTTGAACCGTTGGATTATATTATGATCGGGTGTAATTATGACGAGTCAACGCTACAAAGTAGATATACAAGTGGTAGTGTTACGAAAACACAATATAAACGGTTAGTTAACGCACACATGTCGTTACAAAATTGTATCAAATTATTGAAAGCTAATGATTTAAGTAAGCTAAAAGAAATCTATTTGATGCATTTGAGCGATAAAAATTCAAACGAACAAGAATTTAAAAGAAAAATACAAGAAATAACGGGCGCGATGGTGGTTGTATGTCCGAAATAAGGAGTGATGATAAATGGCAGAAAAAAGAATGTTTTCAAAAAAAGTAACCGATAATGATGAGTTTATAAAATTATCTTCTTCAGCACAAGCGTTATATTTTCATCTTAATCAAGGTGCAGATGATGATGGTTTCAATAATCAAGTAGAATTGGCAATGTTCAAATCACACGCTAGTTCTGATGACTTAATCGCGCTGTTGGGAAAAAAGTTCCTTTTGAGATTCGAGAGCGGTGTAGTAGTAATCAAACACTGGTGGATGCACAACACGTTAAGAAAAGATAGATATAAAACAACTAATTATCAAAACGAATTAAAGGCATTAGGGGTTAAAGATAATGGCTCATACACGCTTCTTGAAAGCAAAAATAAAGTTGGTTGCCATTTGGTTGCCAAAGTGGTAACACAGAATAGATTAGATAAGAATAGTATAGATAAGATTAGATTAGATAAGAATATAGAAGATAAATCTTCTATGTCAGCTGACACTGACACAAAAACACCACTTATCAATTATTCTTCTATTCTTAAGTATTGGAATGAACGTTCATTACTAAAAGAAATCACAGCTATTACAGATAAACGTAAATCAAATCTACACGCAAGAATTAAAGAACATGGAGTTGAAGCAATCTTCAAAATGATAGATCAAGTTAAAAACTCATCATTCCTACGTGGTAACAATAAACAATCCTGGACTGCTAACTTCGATTGGTGCATAAGACCTAACAACTTTGTCAAAATATTAGAAGGTAATTATCTAGATGCTTCTAAAAAATCGGAAACTCTTTCTGAACAAGTTGATAGAAAGGTAAATGATCTAAATACAAAACTAGGCATCTTTAACAGTAAAGAGCCAGAAAGGTATGTATAATGACTCAAAAAGAGGCGATGACAATTAAACAGTTAATTGATGGTGCATATCCAATAATCAAAAACAATCAAGATAGCGATCTTTCATATGTCACTATCTTGGTCGAATACGATTGTTATTTGATGTCTTTGGCGGTCAAGGAAATTATCAAAACATCAACCTATCCACCAACAATAGCGAACATTGTGAAAATGTACGAGAAAGTTAGAAATGAGCATCTGATGAAGATAGTAGATGAAATGGAAAAGAAAGGTTATTTCCCAGACACACCAAAGGGATGTTGCGATTATTGGACAGCGGTTGAGTGCGCTGAATCGGGCAAAATCAGTGATAGAGTTATGCCATACTTTTTGGAATATTCGGCAAGAGAAAACAAAAATATAAAGTGTTTAATAGTGGAGCAAGCCACGAACTTGCTAAAGGAGAGAACATGAACCTAGATAAGAGATGCTATGATTTTCCTGATTGCAAAAATTGTCCTCTTAATCACACGACAATTTGTTTGGTTGCAACACACCAAATGCACCTTACATTTAAGGGAGTTATTAAAAATATTAAAAATGATTTAAGACAAATAAAAAAACAAGAACAAGAACAAGAAAAAGGAGAACTAAAATGAACAAAGCATTAAAACTGAAACAAACAAAAGAGAATAAACAAAAGTTTTGGTCGCCGTTATTGGATTTATTAAAAATATCTACACCCGTGACAAGAGGAGAATTGCAAAACGCCGTAGGTTTTAGTGATAGGGCAGTTAGAAAAGAAATATCAAACATTTCAAAGTTTCACCCTGTGATTTCATATTCTAGTAAAAAAGGTTACCGACTAGCTCAAGATTTTAGCAAATTAAACGTTGAAGAAGCTGCAGCCGAATGGCTAGAAGTGGAACATTCGCTAAATGAACTTAAGGCACGGAATAGGGATATAAACAAGAGGATGAAACCGCTAATTGCATACCAAAAGAAAATGGAAAAGGTAAGGCCAGAAGTGTTGTTTGAGATTGAAAAAAAGAGAGTAGAAAGGAAATAATCATGAAACAAACGTTGTTGCTAAAAGCAAAAGAACTTCAAGAAAATGATTATTTATGTAATTTACATGGAACAGTCAAAGAAGTCAAAGATTTAGGGACACACCTAGCTGTAATTTACGATCGTGGCGAATACGAACAAAAGATAGAGCCAACATACGAATATGAATTTGCAGTCATCAGGGAGGTGGAATAGATGAATCAAGTAACGTTAATTGGTAGGCTAGTCAAAGAACCAGAACTAGTAAACGCTGGTGACAAACAAAAATTAGATTTTACACTAGCCGTTAATACAAAAGTTAAAGGAAAAGCTGACTTCATCAGCTGCACAGCGTGGGGTAAAACAGCCGAGATCATGGCAAAATATCTCAACAAAGGTTCTCAAGTATGCGTTTATGGCGAGATTAAAAACAATAATTACGAAGACAGCAAAGGGGTGAAACACTATGGGATGAAAGTGCAAGTTAACAGCATTGAGTTTGTTGGTAACAAAGAAAGCAGTAACGCAGAAGTAACCGAAGATAACAGCTACGATCAAGCACCTTCTTCAATTCCATCATCAAAGACAGAGGAAAAATCGCCTTACGATTATATGCCGAAATCAACAGAGCCATTTCCAAATGTTCCAGGCAAAACTAGTGTATCAGATGATGACTTGCCATTTTAGGAATGAAGTATGAAAAAAGATTTTGAAGAATATGTAAAAGAATTATTTAGCGAGCCAAAACCAATCAAGTTAGGCAACAAAAACAAGACTGGTAAATGTGGCATGTGCGGAATAAAGGTTGATAAACTTTATCCTTGCAAAGTAGGGCAAGTTGATTTTATGATTTGTGAACGATGTAAAAGAATAATGGGAAGGTGATATATAAATGAATAGAACTATTGAATATTATTCTTCAACTAAAGGGTGTATAGAATATTTAGACCATATTATAAAACAACTTGAAGTAGAAAATGACCTGCCATTATCAAATGAACAAATTGCATTTTTAACAGTATTAAGGACTTCAAAGAATAATCATTTATTACTAGATTATTACAGAGATAAATATGGGAAAATAGATATTAAAGACTTTAATAAGTGGTGCGAGAAATAGTATGACAATCCAACTAATAATTAACGAGTTAAAACGAGAAGGCGTGAATTCTAAACAGCGAGTAATAGACAAGCTAGAGAACTTAACGTTAGGAGAGTTACGAACGCTAAAGCGAGACATAAACGAAAGAATATGCAAGGAAAAAGGTGATGGGAATGCAATTTGAAGTTAAAGGCAAAATATGTGGCAAAGGGCGACCTAGATTTGTTCGTAGAGGGCAATTTGTGCAAACTTACACACCTGATACCACAGCAAATTACGAGAACTTAATCAAGTTATCATTCATTCAAGCAGGAGGGGAAATAATCAATAAACCAAAAGGGGTGTCAATCTCAATTATGGCAGGGTTTACACCCCCGACTTCGGTTTCAAAAAAGAAGCAAATTGAGTGTTTGGACAACAAAATCAAGTGCATTAAAAAGCCAGATATTGACAACATAGCAAAGGCAGTCATGGATGCGCTGAATAAAATTGCCTATGAAGACGATTCGCAAGTGGTAGAAATTAACGTTCGAAAAGTTTATCATGAGCAAGAGATGTTAGTAGTGCAGATTGAAGAAGTGTAAAAAGAGAACAGGAAAGGAAAAGAAAAATGGAGCGAGTGTTAGAAAAATTAAAAACAAACGATGAGTTTGAACAAGCGATCGCCGATGCAGTAGTTAAACAATGTGAACAAATACCAGCATTTATTGACAAACAAGAAAGAGAAGGTAAGTAATATGTTAAAAATTAGTCAAATGGTTTATGAAACAAGTATTAAACGAATGATTTTAAGAAGAATTTTACATTAAAGCATAGATACCTTTATGAGCAATATCATAATGTCAAACTAAAGGACGATGAGTGCGTATTATTTTTAGATGACGACCACAATAATTTTAGTAAAGAAAACCTATATAAAACATCAAAAAAAGTTCACCATTTAATGTCTGGGCATAGATTGCACAATGTAAAAACAGATAAATTAACAGTCATTAAGTTTTTAGAATGGAAAGAAAAAATATTTTACCTTGAAGGTAACATAGAAATATTAATGACCTTAAAAAAACACCAAAGAAAGGAACAAAACCAAAACTATGTATGAACAATATGTAATGATTGAAAAAAGACTTTTGAATAACAAGTCGCGATTGGTAATCGTAGAAAACGAACTAGAAAAGTTGATATCAAAACCAAACATGAAGTATGTGTCTCCATCGTTTGATAATGTTATGGTGCAAGGATCAAACTATAAAATGTCCGATATTGAAGTTTTGAATTACATTGCCGTTTTGCAAACTCAAAAAACTCAATTATTAAAAATGATTGAAAACGATAATAATATAATAATTAAATTAAATAATATATTAACTGATTATATAAATAATGTTAAAGATTATAAATATACATTAGAATATATTATATTAAGAGATTGTTATGTAATGAAAAATAATAATCATAAAAAAACATTGAGAGAAATAGCTGATGAAACGCATTACACGTACGATTGGGTGCGTAAAGTATCGAGAGTGGTTAGATCTAAATTAAGAGAAGCAGCAAACTTCGAGTAAAGGTGGAAGAAAATGATAGACAAAAAAATAATTAAAAATGGAATGTATTTTAAGTATAGAGATAAATATTATATTAAAATAGGTAATCGATGTGCTGAAATGGATGTTAATTCATCAATATTATTCAATGAAATTGAAGCTGAAGAAATAAAATTAATATTTAATAGTAATGGTACTCTTAAAATGTGTATGGAAGAACTTGATGAGGAGGAGGAAGAAGAATGACACCAAAAGAAGCATTAAAAGAAATTTTTAATGGTATGTATAATAAGCAAGGTTTCATTAAGGAGTTTAAGGTTATTGAACAAGCCCTCACCGAACTTGAAGATTTACGAGAAAGCAACAAAGAAATGAGAAAACTATTAGATGAAGCATATTCAAAAATACCGAGTAAAAATAATTGTGCTAAAGGGGAGATGAAATGACACCACTTATTGATATAAAAATATCTTTACATAACATCATATTACAAATAAAAAGTGTTGATAATAACTTTCTACCACATAGCGAAAAACGAGAAATAATAGACAAATTATATGAAGTTGAAAATATATTAACATTTAATGAGGAGGAACTAGAAAAAGAGTTATTAGATAAGGATGTGGAAGAATGAAAAGACAATACAAAGTAACAATTAGAGAGATATGCCCATATAATTTCAACCGTATTAGTAACTGTGAGGAGGTATGGTATCAAGGCATAGAAATTCATTGGTCTTGTGAACACATAGGGTATGGTGTATTAACTATTGAAATTACTAAAGATGGAAAATATGAGTTTGACACTGAAAATATGGGTTTAGAGTTTACTAGTGCTGTTCTTAAAGCATACAATTCATATTTATTAAAAAAGGCAAAAGATTATTTTGCAATAGAAAAACTAGAGAAAGGAAATAAGAATGAAACAAATTAAAAAATTATTATTATTAAGTATTGTATTAGTATTATCACTTACTTTAACAGCATGCAAAGAAGTCTCAAAAGGAGATTTGGCAGTGCAAACATTATTAGATCTAATTGACAGATTTGGCGAAACTAAAAGTTTTGAAAATGAATCTGAAATGGAAGATTATGATTTTTATTTTGTTACAAACGGCGATGGCACTATAGCTATAGGAGATGATTATTTTAATGAGTATGCTATACTAATTTATTCTAATTCACAACTTTGCATGATAGAAATTACATTTGCAGAATATGAAAAATTTGATAAATGCTATCCTGACAACATTATGATTAATTACGTTGATATGAACAATAAATCACATATAGGGTTAGATTATTATCATGATGCAAACATTTGGAAAGGGTGGAAAGACATGGAACCAGAAGAATTAAACATGTCGCTTAATGCATTTCTAAACGAACTAGTAAAAATGAGTATTGATGATGTTAAAAAATTACTAATAGAATTAGGTTATTTAGAAGGGAATGAAGAATAATGACAAATAATGAAAAAGTTTTAGAAACATCAAAAAGAGACCTAAAAAATCTCTTTTTTTTAAAATATCAATAAATTATTTAAAACAACGCACACAAAGGCACAACATATTAAAAATTATGTGTTATAATAATAGTGTGAAAGATTGTAAACAAATATATAACTTTCCATATATACTCCTTTCTCGTTTAAGAGCATATTATATTCCAGTGATATGCTCTTTTAATTTATCTATTAAAATTATTAAAAATATAAATACTAAATAAATAATATATATTATATATATATGTGTGTGTATTACTATATATATTTATATATTATTTAAACAAATATTATTATATATAATTGTATTATATAAAAAGGGGTGCAAAAAACCTAATGAATGAAGACAATAAAAAAAAACTAAATAATAAAAGTGGCAAAGGGAAAAATAAAAAGCCAAAACTTACTGTCAAACAGCAAAAATTTATTGTTGAGTATGTGAAATTGGGGAACATGACTAAAGCAGCGGAAAAGGCTGGGTACTCAAAAAAAATGGCATATTCAATAGGACAAGAAAACGCGAAGAAACTCGAAGAAGAGATTCGGGCCTATACAGAAAGCCGAATGAACAAGAAAATTGCAAGCGCTGACGAGGTCTTAGAGTTCCTGACAAAAGTAATGCGAGGTAAAATCAAAGAAGAGCAAATTGTGGTTGAGGGAATAGGGCGAGGATTTTCTGAAGCACGAATTGTTGAAAAGCATCCAACAGCAGCAGATAGGTTGCGAGCAGCCAAAGAGCTTGCCAAACGTTATTGTTTGAACCCAGACACGATCAACATTAAAGCACAAGGCACAATCGAAGATTTAAAACCATTGAGCCAATTATTGTTATACAACGACGATGAAATTGATCCAGGAGATATAAGCGATGATGACGCAAATGATTCCTAACCAATTGCCATTGCAATATCAACCACGCCAAGCAACAATTAAATGGAAACCATTTTCTAAAAAATGGAAAGATTATATTCACAAAGGTTTTAAATCAAAAATGAGCGTTGCAGAGGGATCCGTTAGAAGTGGTAAAACAATTGCTAACTGTATAATAGCTTGTGACTTTTTAGAGCGTTGTCCTGACAAACTGCATTTAGCAACAGGATCAACAATTGCTAACGCAAAATTAAACATTGGAGACTCTAACGGTTATGGACTTGAGCACTTATTTAGAGGCAGATGTAGGTGGGGGAAATACAAAGATAATGAAGCATTGTATATTAACACCTTAACGGGAGAGAAGATACTTATATTTGCTGGCGGAGGCAAAGCAGACAGCTACAAAAAAATACTAGGTAATTCATATGGCCTATGGATAGCGACTGAAATAAACTTACATTTTGATAGCGATGATTCAAGGATTAGTTTTATCAAGACAGCACTGGGCAGGCAACTAGCATCAATCGAAAGCAAAATATTATGGGACTTTAACCCTTGTGCGCCTACTCACCCTATATATTCTAATTACGTAGATAAATACAAAATAATAAATTATCTAGGAGGGTATAATTATCAGCATTTTACAATAATGGACAATTTGTCAATCACACCCGAGCGGTTAGAAGAAATTATGCAAACGTATGAAGTCGGGTCGCTTTGGTATCGCAGAGATATTCTGGGTGAGCGTTGTATTGCTCAAGGGCTATGCTATGAGTATTTTGCCAACAACACAAAAGAGTTTATTGTCAAGGACGATTACAAGAAAAATGAAATTATAAAAATAACTGTTGGTGTTGACTTTGGTGGTAGTTTATCATCCACTACATTTGTGGCAACTGGGATCACAAAAAACTACGAAGAAGTGGTTATACTTTTTGCCAAAAAAATAACAAGAGAATTAAATCCAATTGCATTAGAAAGTGAGTACATACAATTTTGTCATGAAGTCTTTGATTATTACAAGTTGTTTTTCATCACAAGGTGTGATAGTGCAGAGCAAATCCTTATTCGGGGTTTGAGGATGGCACAAGCCAACAATGCGCTGCCAACAACAATATTAAACGCAATCAAATCATCGATAATAAATCGGATTAGATTTATCAATCGTTTAGCAAGTTCGAAGCGATTAAAAATATGCGAAAGATGTAAAGATGTTATGGTTGATGCACTTTCAAACGCAAGTTGGGATCCAAATAAACCAGACGAGAGGTTAGACATTGTAGGGTTCAAAAACCCCGTTGATGTGCTAGACGCGATGGAATATTCGTTAGAAGAAGATATGCGGATGTTAATTGAGGTTGGTTAAAAAACAGAAAGGAAATATAAATAATGGATGTACAAGGAAGAATTAAGGCCTATGTTGGCAAATTAAATAGAAATTGTGAATCACAATCAGAATATTTGCCGTTGTGGGAAATGTGGTATAATGGGTACGACCCAGATTTTCACAAATATACTATTTATCAAAACGGGGAATATAAAACATTTTACAAAAAACAAATGAACTTTGGTAAAAAAGTATGTGAAGATATAGCAAACTTATTAGCAAACGAAAAATGTGATATTATAGTGCCAAAAGAGCAAAAGGAAAAACTAGACAACATTTTAAACACCAACAATTTTTGGTATTTACTCAACAAATATACGGAAATGGCAGCAGCATTGTCAATGTCAGCACTTGCAATATCGGTTACTGGCATCCCGATTGATAGTGCAGGAAATATGACAAGCAAAAAGGGCATCATTAAAATATCGGGAATTAATGCAAAAAACATTTACCCAATCACGATAGAAAATGGTGAGATAACCGAGTGCGCGTTTTACATTAAAAGCACAAATTACACTGACGTAATATATCATTTAAAAAACGAGCAAGGGTTGTACGAAATACACACCGAGCGGCAATATTCAAGAAATGAGAAAGTTATAAAAGCAGAGATAAGCATATTTCAAGCAAACACATCTACACCGTGGTATATGATTATACAGCTTAACCTTGCTAATAATCTTGACATTGATAGCGACTTGCCAATCTCATTATTTGCCAATTCAATTGACACTTTAAAAGCAATCGACAATAAATACGATGCATTCGACACGGAATATACACTAGCCAAAAAGCGTATATTTGTAAGTTCGGATTTAACACAAGTAGTTCCATCAACTGATGGTAGTGGCAATGTAAAGGTGGTTAGAGTGTTTGACACCAACGACATCGTCTTCTATAATTTGCCAAGAAGCGATGACGGGAAACCGTTAATTAGCACATCAAATGATGAAATACGTTACCAAGCATATATTGATGGAATTAATGAAGAACTAAACATCGCATCGGTTAAAATGGGATTCGGCAAAAACCATTATTCTTTAGGAATGGGTGGTGCTGGTGAGGGACGCGTAATGACAGCAACAGCAGTTGTTAGTATGCAATCACAATTATTTACCACAATTAAAAAGCATGAGATCGTTTTAGAAAAAGCGTTAAGGGGTTTCATTAAAACATTATTGCAAGTAGCAACAATGTACACACCCGATGAATTTCCGAAACTGCAAGATAAAGACATCAATATACGATTTGATGATTCTGTTTTCGAGGATAAAGACACAGAAATGGCACGCGACCGCACTAATGTAGCAGCTGGGTTGATGTCAGTTGTTGAATTTAGGCAAAAATGGTATGCGCAGTCGGAAGATGATGCGAAAAAATTTATCAATGAAAACTTAAAATATAGTCTTATTGATCATTACTTACCTGGGCTTGCACAAGGGGGAATATCTCCAAGCAAATATGTTGAAATTGTTTTTCCAGAAATGAATGAGGTAGAACAAAAAGAAATGATAGATTACATCACGACATATTTAGACAGCCTTAAAGCGTCGAGTGAACCAGATAGTATAGATGACGATGTTTATCAAGGCGACGGAGCGTAGTAAATGAATGACGAAATTATCAAAAGCAAGAAAGAAGAATTGCAAAATGCCGTAGATAATGAAAAACTAAACGTGATATCTCAAGATGTCGGGGTTGTATATTCAAATATTGAAAATGATGTTATCATTACTCTGAACAAGGAACTTAATAAACAAACAAAAGACTTGGAAAAATGGAAACAATATCATTTGAACCCTATCAATCAAGCCAAACTAAAAAAACAAATTGACAAGATTGTTCGGCGAGGCGAAAAGGCAGCGAGCAAAGTTGTAGAAGCCAGCAGAAACATAATCGGCGTGTATGAAAGAAGCAAAGCATCAAGCAACATCGAAAAAGGTAGTTTGCTGGTTAATACAGCAATGGACAATTACAATCGCTCTGTTGCTAAAATTGAACGCTTGGAGTCATCTGATGTTTTAAAAGAATCGATATATAAACAGACAAAACTAGGTATTGAAAAAGGGATAAAGGTTGTTTATCAAGATGGCAAAGTGTTTCGTTACAAAACATACATGGAAATGGCAGTGCGAACAAACATGGCAAACGAAGTAGCCAGCAAACAGCTCAAATATGGTGCAAATGCAGGAATAGTATTTTATTTATACAACACGATGCAAGATTGTGCAAAAGACCATCAAGATTATCAAGGGCAATATTACTATGATGCGCGTTGGGAAAGTTTTAATTTAAAACCCGAAAGCAAAGAAAAGATAGCTGATTTTATAGCATCAAAAAACATGATGTCAGTACAAGAGGTTGAAGGACCACCGATATATCTTGGTACGCGCCCTAATTGTAGACATAAAAAAATATCAGTGTCTATCGAACAAGCACTAGGAATACCAGCAGACAAGTTGGAAAATGAACTCGGAATATCTTATGGCTATTTTAAAAAGGACAAGCATATTGCGACAACAGAACATCACAAAAACGAACGGAACATTAGAGAATACCGAGATAGAATGAATCAGTACAAAGAGCTTGCCAAGCAAGATCCAACAAATCAAAACTACAAATTAGAAATCGTTAGAAACCGCAAACTGATTAAAAAATGGGAAGCAAGAGATTTAGATTTAAGGAAGCAAAATCAATGGTTGAAACGCGACAAGCGCAGAGAATATTCAAAAATATTAGTCAATGATATCGGAGCAAAGTATAACATTAAACTTTAGGTAATTATAGGCTATGCCTAAATTATATAATTTG
>Ga0123335_1006029_pt1 | contig 14352 bp, 12 predicted proteins | sample BiotimSIPDNA_2_FD_89707 | JGI IMG/M metagenome (GOLD analysis project Ga0123335, IMG submission 89707) | Anaerobic biogas reactor microbial communites from Washington, USA - Biogas_R2 time_0 SIP DNA | ecosystem: Engineered > Bioreactor > Anaerobic > Unclassified | place: Washington, USA... | reverse complement strand
GGGTTACGGATAAAGCGGATCACCTGTAAGGATCTGGGATTCTTATCCAACCGGTTGATCACCAGCAGAACGGTTAATCCAGCCAGGACGATTAATACAAGAAACAGCAGAATTGGTAAATATTTTTTCACGGTTGAAGATTCCCCAACATCGACCAAGGACCGGTCCAATGGATGCTGACAGGTAAAATTTTCCCCTGTAAATCATCCTTGCTATCCGCGAAGACCAGTTTGTTGGTTTCTGTTCTGCCCCGCCAGCGGCCTTTTTTACTACGTTCTTCAAATAAAACCGGCACTGTTCGTTTCAGATAAGAGGCATGAATCTGGCTGGCGATTCTTTCCTGAAGGTCTTCAAGGGTTCGAAAGCGGCGCCATTTTTCCATTTCCGGGACATCGTTTTCCATTCTGCGGGCGGAAACTGTACCTGTTCTGGGCGAATAGCGTGCCAGGTGGACGACATCCAGTTTCAGGTCTGATAAAAGATCATAGGTATCCTGAAATTGTTCATCGCTTTCGCCGGGAAAACCAACAATGATGTCGGTGGCGATTGATACGCCGGGAATCAGTTTGCGAATCCAGGCGACCAGATCACGGTATTGACAGTTGGTATAGCCGCGGCGCATGTTTTCAAGCACCTGATCATTCCCAGCCTGGATGGGGACTTCAATGTGCGGCATCACTTTGGGGTAATCTGCTACCACCTGCAATAATTCACCGGTCATATAATTGGGGTGCGAGGTTAGAAAGCGAATTCGCTCAAGACCATCGATGTTGTGCAGCTGGCGCAGGATTTCTGCCAAGGTTGGATAATCCGGCTGATCCATTCCATAACGGTCAACAATCTGCCCAAGCAGGGTGATTTCCTTAACACCATGTTCCACCAGGGTACGTGATTCGTTAAGAATTTCTTCCGGCGGGCGACTTTTTTCGATACCGCGGCGGTAAGGGATGATGCAGTAAGTGCAGGCATGCGAGCAACCTAAAACAACCGGAACGAAAGCGGAAACCAGGTTACCCTGAAGGTTGTCCGGAATGACAAGATCGCCATCCATGTAAGCAAAGCGGGTAAAGGTTTCATCCATCTCGTGAAGTTTGCCCTCACGTTTGAGGAGATATTCAACCAGCGGAGCCGGATCGGAGGGCGGGGAAAAAACATCAACAAACGGGAAACGTTGTTGAAGCCGCGGATTATCCTTGACACCAACCATGCAGCCCATCAGATTGATCACCAAGTTGGGATTTTTTTGTTTGAGAGGCTTGAGTGAACTGAGCTTGTTAACAGCTTTATCTTCGGCACTCTGACGGACGACACAGGTGTTTAAGATAATCACGTCAGCATCACTGGCTTCATCAGTATTCTGATAGCCGAGTTTCTCCAGGGAGGATGCCACACGCATTGAATCTGCCACATTCATCTGGCAGCCAATTGTCCAGATATGGTATTTCATGGGGGCTATTATAACAATATTTCCATGCTAAAAAGGACTGATATTGTCCGATTTCTGTTTTTTTATTACCAGCCTTGTTGAAAAGGAATTGTTTATTAATCGTTGGCTGTTGGTGAATAATTATCCGTTTTTCCAATTCCTTAAACCGTGCAGTGCTCCCAGCTGGTGAAAGTTATCTTCAATTTTTCTAATAAACCAGTAAAAATTTTCATGACCTTCAGAACAAGATGCGATTAAATTTTAACGTTCCGGAATAATTTTCTGATATATTAGTATTGATGAAGTTAATCAGTTTTCAGGATAGCGGTATCGTGCTCTCAAAGCGTCCATTAGGCAGGAAATGATGAAGAAATTATTGCGTGTATTCATTGTGTTTGACATAATCATCCTGTTTTTTCTGATTTCCTATCTGGCATTGAATCAGGAAAAACTCAAACTGAATAAAACAACCCGACAGACGGCGCAGGGTGAATTTGTTAAATTGAGCGATGGAATGGTTCATTATGAATTGTCCGGCAATGCGGATTCCGGGACGGTTGTGCTGGTGCATGGTTTTTCTGTTCCTTACTACGTCTGGGATCCAACTGTGGAGGCGTTGACTGAGGAAGGTTTTCAGGTATTGCGGTATGATCTTTACGGCAGGGGTTATTCGGACCGTCCGCGTGTTGATTACGATATGAATTTATTTAACCGGCAATTGTCTGAGCTTACCACACAAGTCATTCCGGATCAAAAATTTCATCTTGTTGGGCTTTCGATGGGTGGTCCACTGGTTGCTTCATTTACCAACCAGAATGGAGAACTGGTCAGTTCGGTCACCCTTATTGCGCCAGAGGTCTATCCTGCCAGCACGCAGGACATTTTCCCGATGAATGTCCCTGTTCTGGGGGAATGGCTGGTTGGCGTGTATATGGTGCCGTATTATCTGCCTCAATCACAGGTAAAAGATTTTTACCAGCCCAAAAATTTTCCCGATTGGGAGGATAAATACCGGGTTCAGTTGCAGTATAAAGGCTTTAAGTACGCGATCCTCTCCACAATTCGCAATCTGGTTAATATAAATCCGCTGGAAGAATATAAACACCTTGGAAATTCAGGCATACCGGTTCAATTAATTTGGGGTACGGAAGATCAGACCATTGTGGAAGAGGATATTGTGACATTGATGAAAGCCGTACCACAAATTGAGCACCATTTTATCGAACAGGCGGGTCATTTACCACACTATGAACAGGCTGAAATCGTTAACCCGCTGTTGATTGAATTTTTCCGGAAAGCCGCTGGATCGGATTAAAAACCAGAGACAAAGCGCAGCACCCGGAACGGGTGGATTTTTAAACTTAAAAAACTGATAGAATCGAAACCATGTCAAAGTGGAATTCAAAAAATATCAACCGGCTGGCTGCTGTTCTCATCGCCATCGCTTTATTTTTGATCCTCTTCTTGATTGGCTACAGTAAAAGAGAGTCATGGCGCGTGGAAGTTTTACAAACTTACATCCGGGGGGTGATCAACCCGGTCAGCGCTATTCCCACCGCCGTCAGCACGGTCAACAGTATATTGGAAACACCGATCCTGGTGATGCCGACCCAAACAGCCAGTCAGACACAAGTTCCTGAAACTCCAACCAGCACTGTAATTGTGACTGAGGAGCCAACAGCCACGGCAACCATGATCCCAGAGAAAGTAATCCTGCGTTCACCGCGTTATGAAAAACAGGATATCAACAATTGCGGGCCGGCAACTTTGGCGATGTATTTACGATATTACAATTGGGAAGGCGATCAGTTCACCATTTCGGATATTATCAAACCCATTCCGCAGGATCGTAATGTCAATGTTGAAGAGTTGGATCATTATGTTCGCAATTACGCCGGCTGGCTTCAAACGATATACCGGGTCGGTGGAGATGAAGGAATCCTCAAAGAACTCATTGCCGCTGGCATTCCGGTGATGATTGAAGAAGCTTTTATATTTGATGAAAGTTACTGGCCGAACGACGACCGCTGGGCGGGTCATTACTTTCTGGTGAATGGCTATGACGACCAGACCAAATCCTTCTTAGGTCAGGACTCTTATTACGGGGCGGATCGCTGGATCAGTTATGAAACCTTAAATCGACAATGGCAGACCTTTAATTACGTTTACACAATCATCTTTCTACCGCACCAGGAGGAAACAGTAAAACAAATCCTTGGCGATAATTGGGATCGTGATTTAAACCGTCAATACGCACTGGACAAATCACGCCAGGAAACTGAAGAAAATGAAAAGAATGTTTTTGCCTGGTTCAATTTAGGTACCAATCTGGTTTATTTCAGTGAATACAACCAGGCGACACTGGCATTTGACAAAGCCAGGGAAATTGGCTGGCCGCAGCGCATGCTACGTTATCAGTTTAGCCCTTTCATGGCTTACTTTCATTCTTTGCGAAATGATGATTTAATGGTACTGGTAGATTATGCGTTGAAGCGTACTCCCAATTCGGAAGAAGCTTTGTTGTGGAAGGGTTGGGGAATGTACCGTGCCGGAAAGAAAATGGATGCATTAAATTTATTTTCAGAAGCATTGGTGGCCCACCCTGGTTATGAGGATGCGCTTTACGCAATCAATTATGTGAATGCAAATTAGGAAAAACTGATGGACAAAAATAATAGCTGGATCGTCGTGCTGGTTATCGTTGCTGTTGCGGTGTGTTGCTGTTTGCTCTTGATTACCGCGGGCAGTACATATTTATTCATGAATTCCTCACAGGCTCCCACAGAAACCGGTAGTGTGAAACCACCTATAAGCGAACCGGTTTTACCAACCATCGATCTACCCGAAAACCCGCTACAAACAGGTACCCCGCCCAGCGTGGATAACCCGCATGATCAGGTTGTGATACCGGAAAATATTCTTTCCCAAATGCAGGAAATAGAAAAACAGGTGGAAAAAATACGCGGGCTGACCGGTATAGAGGAACTGGACAGAAAAACACTTACCCAGGAGGAATTAAGGCTGCGGGTTTTGAACGACTTTTTTGCAGACTACACACCGGAGGATGTCAAGAATGATGGGGTCATTCTGAGCCTGTTTGGATTAATTGAGCGGGATTATGATCTCTATCATCTCTTTATCGACCTTTACAGTGAGCAGATTGCCGGTTTTTATGATGATGAAACCAAGGAAATGGTTGTCGTTCTGGATGAAAATTTTGCAGGTCCGGAACGAATGACATACGCTCACGAATACACACACGCCTTACAGGATGCGGTATATGGGTTGAACGATGGTTTAAAACTGGATGATGAAACCTGCGAAGCGGATTCAGAGTATTGTGCTGCCGTTTCGGCGCTGGTGGAAGGTGATGCGTCATTAACCGAAGCCAACTGGTTCCGCGAGTATTCCACCAGAAGAGATAAAAAGGAAGTTTACGAATTTTACAAAGACTATACTAGCCCGATATTTGATAAAACACCGCCATTTTTAAAGGATGATCTAATCTTTCCTTACAGTCAGGGTCTTGATTTTGTCACCAGCTTGTATGAGAAGGGTGGTTATGAAGCGATTGATAATGCTTATCTGAATCCCCCGGTTTCAACTGAACAGATTTTGCATCCGGAACGCTACCCGGATGATAAACCCATCACCATTCAACTGGATGATTTTAGCGAGACACTGGGGGATGGTTGGCAGGAGATTGATCGCAATACGCTGGGTGAATGGTATACCTATCTTTTTTTAGCCAAACCACTTCATGAAGATTGGGCAATTAATGATAAATCTGCTGTCAAGGCTGCAGAAGGCTGGGGCGGTGATCTCTATCTGGTTTACCACAATTCGGAAAAAGATGCTGATGTTCTCATTTCACTCTTCGAGTGGGACACCCAGGGGGATGCGGATGAGTTCTGGAAAGAGGTCACGCGATATGGGCTGAACCGCTTCGGTAAAGCTAACAATCAGTCAAAAAACACGATGGGATGGAATACGTCTGACGCTGTGGTGAGCTTTAAACGCCAGGGAAAACAATTTTTATGGGTCAGTGCTCCTGATGAGGAAATCTCCAGCTTGATCTTGAAAAAATTCGACTTGTTCAACTAACTTGTGTGGTATGACTCTCGACCTCAGCCGTGTTAAAGCGATTTTTTTTGATATTGATGGTACGCTCAGCGATACCGATGATCTTTGGGAACATCGCCTGGCGGACAGCCTGGCTTTTTTGAAAATTATTACAGGAGGAAAAAACCTTCAGCTGCTGGCACGCTTTCTCCTGATGGTGGCGGAGTCGCCTGCCAATCTGGTTTATAAGATTCTCGACCACATCCATCTGGATGCGCAGGCGGCACGCCTGTTCAACTGGATGGCACACCGTCGCAAGAAAACTGGACAGGAACATTTTTGGATGGTCCCCTATGGGCTTGATCTGATTGAATTCTGCCAGCAGCGCTACCCGCTGGCGGTTATCAGCGCTCGTGATGAAAAGAGTACAATGGCTTTTTTAAACCAGTTTCAAATCACCAGCGCCTTTAAAGAAATAATCACCGCCCAGACCTGTGTGTATACAAAACCATTTCCCCATCCATTGCTGGAAGCAGCCAGGCGGATGGATGTGCCGGTAGAAAACTGCCTAATGGTAGGAGATACAACTGTGGATATCCTGGCTGGAAAAGCAGCCGGAGCACAGACCCTGGGGTGTTATGTGGTTTTGGGACAGAGAGGGAACTCAGGCGGGCAGGGGCGGACCAGATCCTCAGCCATACCTATGAATTGATGGAGTTAATTAAAAAAAGCAGCCAGTCATCCTGATGGGAATCAGGCGTGCAGCATGTTACAGTCTGGAGATAAAGGAACCTGAATTAGGTTTTGCGAACTTAAAGTTCGAGATGAATTAGATTCAATGAAATTGCTGTATTTTTTTGTCCTTGCTCGGTTTTATCGTCTTTTCTCATCGATCCAATGTCAATCCAGGAAAAGCCTGATTTGTTTTCGTCATCAAAAAATAATATAATGGTGAATGTTGATGAATAAATATATCGGATGCGATTTAGGCGGTACAAATTTAAAAGCAGCCATTGTTGATACCAGCAAAGGCAAGGTCATTCGTTCCATCAGCCAGCCTACCCAGGCGCGGGAAGGGCATGATGCCGTTATGGGAAGAATGGCAGCTTTATTTCTTCGCCTTCTGGAAGAGGAAGAACTCAGTAAAGAGGATGTCGGCGGGGTGGGTATTGGCGTGCCCGGTCTTCTCGATCTGGATAAAGGAACCACACTTTTTCTTCCCAACCTTCAGGGTACCTGGCCGGATGTGCCTCTTAAAGCGACGATTGAAGCCAAAACCGGAATTCAGACTTACATCCTGAATGATGTGCGATCGATCACCCTGGGGGAATGGACGTTTGGTGCCGGCAAGGGGTTTGACACCGTGGCGGTATTTGCCATCGGGACCGGTATCGGCGGAGGGTTGGTCATAAACGGTAGGCTGCATATGGGTATCGGCGGTACCGGTGGTGAGCTAGGTCACATGATCATCGATTTTAATGGACCGCAATGCGGCTGTGGTAATTATGGCTGCCTGGAAACCTATGCTTCGGGTCCCGCAATTGCGTCCATGGGTATTAAAGCCGTTGTGCAGGGCTTAACCACCATGCTAAGTGATCTGTGTAAAGGGGATCTTAATAAAATCACCCCGGAATTAATCACGCTGGCTGCCCAAAAAGGTGATAAGATTGCCAATGAAATTATGCAGAAAGCCGGTTTTTATATGGGTGTTGCCGCGGGCAATATCTGCGCTGCCATCGGGCCGCGCCGTATTATTGTCGCAGGCGGCGTTTCCAATGCTGGCGATCTGATTTTAAAACCAATGCGGCATGCCCTTAAAAGGATAACAATAATGCCGGTAGAACAGGTCAGCGTTGTGCCGGCAAAACTGGGTGACGATGCAGGTGTCATCGGCGCTGCTTTATGGGCATCCCAACAAATCCAAACATCATAATGAGGGTAGAAAATTGAATAATTTTATCGATGATATCTTTGCGGTTCCTCAGGCTTTACGCCAGGCTGTGGCTCATTTTCCGGTTGATACGGTCAAAGCCATCAAAAAAAGGATTGAAAGCGGAGAATATGACCGCATTCTGATCAGTGGGATGGGCGCATCCATGTTTGTTTCAATCAGCACACTGGCGCACCTCAACGGGTTAGATTTACCGGTTTTTACAGAAAACTCCGGCGAATTATGCTACCAGGGCAAATCGCAGATCGGGAAGAATACGCTGCTCTGGCTCAATTCACAATCCGGCAGAAGTGTGGAAATCATCAAACTTCTTGACGCACTGAAAGATCAGCCTCCCAAAACGATTGTCGCCACTGTCAACGATGCGGACAGCCCGCTGGCACAGGCTGCTGATTACCCGCTCGTCGTCCATGCTGGCAGTGAATCAGTGGTTAGTGTTAAGACCTTCTGCAACATGCTGGCGGTAAATATCATGACAGCGCTGATCCTCAAAGGCGCGGACTTTGAACCATTAAAACAACAGGCGCTACGGGTTGCTGATTTACAGGAAGAATTTTTGAACCAGTGGGATCAAAAGAAAACCGACCTGGATAAATTGCTGGCAGATTTTAAGAATCTCTTTATTTTGGGACGGGGGGCATCCTTTGGCACCGCAAAGTATGGTGCGCTGGTTGGGAAAGAATCGATCCGCACTGTTTATGATAGTATGCATGGCGCTGACTTCCGCCACGGACCCCTGGAACTGGTTCAGGCTGATTTATCCGCCGTCATTCTGGCGGGGGATAAACTGACCCGGAAAATCAACCAGACTCTGGCTGAGGACATTCTCAAGTTGGGCGGCAATGTGGTCTGGGTTGACGGACAGGCTGATAATACCCTCCCAACATTGAAGATTCCTTACGTTGAAGAGTGGACAATTCCCTTATTTGAAATGCTGGCGATGCTGCTTTTGGCAGTGGTGATTGCCGACCGCAAGGGCTACCAGCCGGGCCATTTCCGTCATATCAGCAAGGTAACCACAAAAGAGTAGTACTTTTTCATTCTGGTAAATTTAAATCCGGCACAGAACAGTACCGGATTTTTTTATCCGTTGATCAGGTGGAACAATAGCAAAAGTCCGAAAAAGCAGAAAAATAACTTCCTATTTACAATTTTCATTCTTACTCTTTTAAACCATCAAACGCCAGGGTGAGGGGGGCACCCAAGCGTTTGATTAATAATATTTTACACATTATTCTAAAAAAAGCAAGGGTTTAATCTACCGAATCGGCTGGATGTTAACAACTTTTAATCCATCGAACAATTTATAGCTGAACTTTTCTTCCTTCCATACATTTCCCTTCCTGTCAAAAAATATTTTGTGAGCCGGGAGACAAACCACACTTTTCCTTCCTTTGAAACCAAAATCTCGGTATACTAGATGAAATAAACTTAAGGATCAGGATGGCAACATGGTTCAATTGGAAGACATCAGAGAGGTGCGCCCCAGTCTGGACAGTGAATTTAACCCTGGTGCTTTTGTTCCCCGAACCGCAGCCATGCAGGATGCTTACGAATGGGGTAAAGAAATTCACCGTGGTCAATACCGGCTGAGCGGCGAACCCTATTTTGAAACCCATTGTGCCTGGGTAGCTGGTTTAATTGATAAACTGACCGGCGTTGAAGCCTGGACAATTGCCGCCCTGCTGCATGACAGTATTGAAGACCAGGAAGGCAGCCTGGATGCCATTCGCAAGCGGTATCCCGGTATGCTGGGGATGGAGGTTGCTCATATCGTCGATGGGGTCACCAAAATCAGCAACCCGCGAGATGGTAGCTCCCGTGACCTTGAGACGTTGCGTAAAATTGCCCGTTTTCGTGACCCGGGAGTTTTCCTGGTAAAACTGGCAGATAAAAGCCATAATGTGCTGACACTGGAACACATGCCTGAATCCAAACGGGTGGTAAAAGCGACCGAAGCGATCCGCGCTTATGCCAAACTGGCTGGAATCTTAAATTGCTACCGCTGGCGGCGCTGGCTGGAAGATCTTGCTTTTCCCCATGCCGAGAGGGAAACCTACGATCTTGTTCGCTCACGCATTGATGCGGATAAGCGCCTGGATGTCAATTTCATTAATGAAATGCTCAACCAGTTGCGCGGCATCATGGAAACTGCTGGGATGGAAGGTAAAGTTACCCTGACAGTCAATGGTTACTGGCAATCCTGGCAGAAAATCCGCCGTATGGCGCGTCTTCGAAAATCCGCCATGGATTCTTTTGCCGCTTTGAATGACCTGGTCAGCTTCCGTATGATCATATCCGACCCAGACCCGATGAAACCCTATGAATTACTGGCGCATGTCAACCGGTTTTTTGGTCCCTACCTTGACCAGGATCGTTTTGATGACTATATCGCCAGGCCGCAAAATGGCTACCGCGCCTTGCAGGTTACCATCTGGATGCCGGATTATGGCGCCATGGAAATTGCCATTGCCAATGAGGAAATGGAAGGGGAAAATACCTGGGGTGTCATTTACGCGCTCAAGCATGGAAAAGATATCAGTGAATATCGGCCAGTGGAAATTTTCACACCTACTGGCGGCGCTCGCTTTCTGCCGGAAGGTTCCACGGTGTTGGATGCTGTTGCGTCCATCCAGCAGGAAAATCTGTTGGATAAAATAGGTGGGGTTAAGGTGAATGGCAATCTTGCCATGCTCTCTGATAAGGTCAAACCCGGGGATGTGGTTGAGGTGGTCAGCGGAACAAACCGCCAGGCACCGCACCGCGACTGGCTGAAATTTGCTAACCCAGCCACTGCGCGCATGTTGCGCTCGGTTCTGGCAGTGGAAGATCTGCGCCGCGCGGCAGATAGCGGCAGGCAATCGATGCGCCTGCTTTTGAAGAAACGCGGAATTTTGGCGCTCGAGGATGTTGAGGAGCTTTACCCGGACCGGGTCAGCCAACTGCTTGAAATCACCAGCACAGCCAATTTGCAGGATCTCTATGCTGCCTTTGGCAGCGGCGCCCTGCGTGAACGAGATCTTGACCAGGCGTTGGATGAGGCGAATCTCTCCCGGGATCATGTTAACTGGACCACGGTTAACATTCAATCCGGGTCCTATGCCAACAGACCCGGAGTGCTGGCGAAGTTAGCCGGATTAATTTCTGAATCGAATGGAAATATCATCCGCTCAATCAACAACACCAAATCTGATGGCAGTTTTTATTTCCGTCTGGTTGTGGAAAACCTGAATATTGAGAAGGAATCCTTCATCCAAAAAGCTGCGATAATTTCAGGCATCAACCCCGATGAGATTGAGGTCGCGCCTTAATGAAAGATAGCTTCAGGCTTGATTTCATAAAAACATCAGTTTACTGACACTGACTGCACGTACCAAACAGGACTAAATGGTTTGTCACAATATCGAAATTGTATTTATTTTGCAGTTCAGTGAATAAACTTTTTACTTCTTCGTGTTCAATGGTTATTACATTGCCACAAATCTGACACACCAGGTGATGATGTAACCGGTCAGTAATTAATTCATAAACTGCGGATTGAGTCCCCATATCAGAAATAGAGACGACCCCTCTTTTTACCATCCTCTCCAAAGCCCGGTAGACTGTAGATTGATTGACTGCTGGCAAGTTTTTTCGAATTTCATTAAAGACTTGCAGGGAAGTCAGATGAGCATTTTCGTTGGATAACGTCTCAAGGATCTTTTTTTCTACGGAAGAAGTGCGCATGTTTTATCCAATAACAACTAAATTCAAATTATTGCAATTGCAAAAATTTTCATTATAATTTAATCATATCCCCTTTTTTTCCATTTCGTTCTCTTTTATCAGGAGGTTTTTGATGTTCCTTTCACCTATTCTTTCTCCAATGCCCATGCACATTCCGGATGGGTTCGTATCAGTAATTGTATCAGTTATTTTTTGGGTAATATCCATTGCGGTCATTGCGATTGCATTACGCAAAACCAATCAAACCCTGGGTGAACGGCAAGTTCCATTAATGGGTGTCCTTGCAGCAGCAATTTTTGCTGGTCAGATGCTTAACTTCAGCGTAACCGGAGGAACATCCGGTCATCTGCTGGGTGCCGCGCTTGCCGCTATCATCCTTGGCCCCTGGCCGGCAGTACTGGTCATGACATCGGTGGTTGCTGTTCAGGCGGTAATCTTTCAGGATGGGGGTATTCTTGCTTTAGGTGCAAATCTTTTTAATATGGCGGTGATTGGTGTCTTCGTTTCTTACACGGTTTACTATTTCCTGGTGAAATTATTTAAAGAGAAGCCATGGGGTGTTTTAGTCGCTGGTTTTATTGCGGCCTGGAGTTCAATTTTATTAGCTTCCCTTTCATGTGCGCTTCAATTAGCATTATCCGGTACTTCTCCGGCGAATATTGCCATACCTGCAATGGGAGCAATTCACGCACTGATCGGTGTTGGAGAAGGACTGATTACTGTAGGCGCAATCGCATTCCTGTTAGCTACCCGAAAAGATTTGCTCAATATAGGGCAGACACCTCAAAAAGAAGATAAAGGCATATGGGTTGCCGGAAGCCTGGCAGCGCTTATATTGGTCATTGTTTCCCCTTTGGCTTCCAGTCATCCGGATGGGCTTGAATGGGTTGCCGAACAACATGGCTTTATTGATATGGCAAAAGATGCGCTCTTCAATATTATTCCTGATTACACGATGCCGGGAATTAATAATCCTGCATTGGCAACCATTGTTGCAGGCATTATCGGTGTTGTGATTGTTTTCGCTATTGCGATAGGCATCGGCAAAGCTGAAAGAAAAAGTTCAACTTAAGATAACAATTGAAAATAAGATACACGGTTGCGAGAATTATTTACTCCAGAGAATAGTTTAATCCATAGAATTGATGCAAGGGTCAAAGTCTTGATGATCCTTGCATTAATTATCAGTATTAACCTGACACCACCTCGCGCCTGGCCTGCATACATTCTGTATTTAACGCTGGTAATATCGATCGCTTTGCTTTCCAGAATCGATATAAAGCTTTTTTTAAAACGAAGTCTGATCGCAATTCCTTTCCTCTTCGCCGCGCTTCCTTTAATTTTTATCAATTCTTCCCAAAATCAATTGCATTTTTTCGGTATTTTTCATATTCCTTTTAACCAGGATGGTTTTTTCCGGTTTATCAGTATTGCAATAAAATCCTGGATATCTGTCATGGCTGCAGTATTGTTAACAGCGGCAACCCGCTTTGAGGACATCCTAACAGCCATGGAACAACTGAAAGTTCCGAAAATATTATTGGTTATTATTGGGCTGATGTGGCGTTATTTATTTTTAATCGCTGATGAAGTAACCCGGATGCTGCGCGCCCGTGCCAGCCGTAGCGGCTGCAGCCTCAATAAAGGCAGAAGAAGCTCTTTGTGCTGGCGTGCCCGGGTGACTGGAGGTATGGCGGGAAACCTGTTCTTGCGATCCATCGAAAGAAGCGATCGTGTATATGCAGCCATGCTGTCCAGGGGGTATACAGGAAAGCCACCAACAACGGAAATTTCTCCCCTATCGAGAACGGATATTCGCATCCTTATCAGCGGATTCTTTCTGATGGTGAGTTTATGGCTGCTGGGAGTGATCACTGGAGGTTGAAGGTTGGATCCGTTGATTGAAATTAAAAATCTTTCATTTACTTATCCCGATGGAAAACGAGCCCTGGATGAAATCGATCTTCTTGTTTCTCGGGGCGAAAAAATTGCGCTGGTAGGGGCAAATGGAGCTGGAAAAACAACCCTTCTGTTGCATTTGAATGGGATTTTAACTGGCAATGGAAGCGTTCATATCAACAACCTTGAATTAAATAAGAAAAACCTTCCCAGAATTCGGGCGCTGGTTGGTCTTGTATTCCAAAACCCGGATGATCAGCTCTTTTCTACATCCGTCTTCGACGATGTGGCTTTTGGGCTTATTTACCAGGGTATTGATAAAAAAACCATTCATGAAGAAGTTCCTCACGCGTTGAAATTGGTAAATATGAGTGATTATCTTCACCGAACACCTTATCATTTAAGCAATGGGGAGAAAAAAAGAATTGCCATCGCGACAGTTTTAGTGATGCACCCTGAAATTCTGGTTTTTGATGAACCGACAACTGGATTAGACCCGCGAGCCAGGCGTGAATTTATCGAATTATTATCAGGTCTTTCGCAAACAATGCTGATTGCAACACATGATATGGATTTGGTCAGACAGCTAACCCCAAGAACAATCATCCTTAATCAGGGGAAAATTGTTGCTGATGGACCGACTGATCGTATCTTGGAGGATATGGATTTGTTAATGGAGAATGGATTGGTATAACTTCTGCGTTTGTATTTTTGCACCCTTTTCAGGGTTTGCCTCTGAATTCCATTCAGATAAGGTTATTCGATACATCATCGAACCCACACATTTGCTTGACATTCTTCCCTGCAACGATTAGAATTTTCCACACTAAGCCGAGTTAGCTCAGTAGGTAGAGCACACGACTGAAAATTGTGGTGTCCACAGTTCGATTCTGTGACTCGGCACTCAGGCGTCAGAGATGACGCCTGATTTTTTTAAACTTTTCGATTAGAATCGAAAAAATGAACAGAAAAATCATCATTCTGACAGGGGCTTTTCTGGTTGCGGCTGCCTTGGCAGGTTTTATCTTCATCCCCAAGAACCTTGTTGTAGTTATTAATGGTCAGGAACAAATCCTGCGCAGCAATGCGTTCACCATCGCCCAGGCGCTTGAACAGGATGGCTTCACCCTGAGCCCTGAAGATCGCATCCAGCCCGGACTGGATGCCTCTCTCTTCACCACCAGAAGAGTCGAAATCACGCTTGCCAGACCTGTAACCATTCTGGTGATCCCACCATCGGTGGAGCTGGAACTGTTTACCGCTGAGCGCGACCCGCTTAAGATTCTGG
>Ga0123335_1006025_pt1 | contig 14360 bp, 9 predicted proteins | sample BiotimSIPDNA_2_FD_89707 | JGI IMG/M metagenome (GOLD analysis project Ga0123335, IMG submission 89707) | Anaerobic biogas reactor microbial communites from Washington, USA - Biogas_R2 time_0 SIP DNA | ecosystem: Engineered > Bioreactor > Anaerobic > Unclassified | place: Washington, USA... | reverse complement strand
TTAAGAAGGGTGATATTTTTGACTTTCCAGTCGATTCCATAATAAGGGTAAGGAAGCCATTTACTTATAGAATCCACGATTTCTCCAGCTTTCCAATGGTCTTTCACGCGAAATTGAATTCCAGTGACTGCATCTCCCATCCCTAACAATCTCTGTAGTTCAGGAATCCCTACATAGGCTAAGTTACCGTCATATTCATACATTCCTGTTTCAAAAATACCAGAGACAATCACGGCTAACATTTTGGGTCCACCAGACCCCACCATTTCTTCTGGATTTTGAAAAGTCTGTAGTAAAATTTTTTCTCCGACAGAAACTCTTAAGCGACTTGCAAGACCACTTCCTAAAATAATGGAAGGGCGCAAATTCCCCTCCGAATCAGGAAAACTATCTACAGAATAAACGCCCCATTTCATGTGTTTATGAATATCCACTACTTCTTTAGAACGCTCAGCATCAATTCCATAGATCACGATACCATCATTGACTTTTTTTGAGCTGATGCCTACCTTATAAATGATGTATGGAGCAGAAGCAATCACAGAAGGTTCCTTAGCCCGAATTTCTGAAGCCAAGGCGTCGTAATCATACATCGGATCAGCGTTGTAGCTCTGGATTTCAAAATGAGCGTCTTTACCAATCATCTGGGCGGTGACTTCTTGTTCAAAGCCGTTAATCGCTGAAAGAGCAATGATTAAAGCAAAAACACCAATGCTCACTCCAAGCATACTAAAGATGCCAATCAAAGAAACAAAAAGACTTTTTCTTTGAGCTCCTAAGTAACGCCATGCAATGAGCCATTCTAATTTTTTCATTTTTTTATTCCGGTTTCATCAGCGGGAACAATTGTACATCACGAATTGTTTGTTGATTTGTTAGAAGCATTATCATTCGATCGATACCAAAGCCAACACCGCCTGTAGGAGGAAGGCCTGACTCAATCGCATGAAGAAAATTTTCATCCATCGGGTGCGTTTCATCTTCACCACCACGGCCACGAGCGACTTGTTCTTCAAGCAATTCACGTTGACGTAAAGGATCGTTTAATTCGGTATAAGCGTTTCCTAATTCCCAGCCATTGGCATAAGGCTCAAACTGCTCAATAAGACCAGTTTCTGTGCGATGCGTTTTACAAAGAGGCGTACTTTCTTTTGGCATGTCTTTGATAATTGTAGGCTGGATCAAATGTTCTTCTACAGTACATTCAAATAGTTCAAGAATCGCTCGCCCACGGCTCCATATCCCATCGAGTTTTACACCTCGTTTAGATAACTCGTTTTTCATATCATCATCACTTAACGAAGCAATTTTTAATCCGCTATATTTTTCAATAGCTTCAGCCATAGTGAGACGTGGCCAAGGTGCTTTAAAATCAATTTCTTTCCCTTGGTAATTGATTTTTGTTGTTCCATTTGCTGCAATACAAGCGCGTTCATAAATATTTTCAAAATGAACCATCATATCATTGTAATCAGCATAGGCTTCGTAAAATTCAAGACCTGTAAATTCAGGACTATGTGTACGGTCCATCCCTTCATTTCTGAAATTTTTACTGAACTCAAAAACCTTTTCCATACCGCCAACAATACAGCGCTTAAGATAAAGCTCTGGAGCCACGCGTAAATACAAAGTCATATCAGCAGCATTATGATGAGTGGTAAATGGACGAGCATTGGCTCCACCATAAATCGGTTGTAGAGTCGGCGTTTCGACTTCAATAAAACCTTTTTCAATCAAATACTCACGAATCGACTGCATGATTTTTGATCTTTTAATAAATACATCACGTACATCATCATTTAACGCCATATCTGTATAGCGCTGACGATAACGAGTGTCGACATCTTTAAATTCATGGAAAACGGTTTTATTTCCATTTTCATCAATGACTTCTTTTGGCACAGGTAAAGGACGTACTGCTTTAGAAAGCATGGTGACATGAGCGGCCTTCACAGAATACTCACCACTTTGAGTTTCCATCATGGTGCCTTCGACGCCAATAAAATCGCCGAGGTCGATTAATTTCACGACTTCATAATTATCTTCTAAAAGATTCGCCGCACAAACGACTTGTAAACGCCCGAAACGGTCTTTAAGATGCATAAAGCACATCTTGCCTTTGCGATTAAAACGAACCACACGACCTGCAAAAGAAATTTTTTCTTCTGATTTCAATAAAGATTCTTTATTTGCTTTTAATGATTCAGAATCATGTGAACGCTTAAAATGATGTGGATAAGGTTCTAAACCCATTTCGCGGAGTTTATCGAGCTTTCCTAGTCGTGCAATGACTTGATCGTTTTTATCTAACATAATACTTCTTCTGTGGTTATTCCCCTTCGCTTGTCGAAAGGAGATATGCATTAATAAAGGGTTTTAACTTTCCGTCAAGAACTCCAGTCGTATCAGAAGTTTCTTCTCCTGTGCGAAGATCCTTGACCATCTGATATGGGTGCAAAACATAACTTCTGATTTGAGAGCCCCATTCTACTTTTTTCTTAGAAGCCATTCGATCTGCACGTTTTGCTTCTTCTTCTTGACGGTAATGTTCTGCCACCATGGTTTTAAGCATTCTAAATGCCGTTTCACGGTTTTGTATTTGAGAACGCTCTGTTTGGCAGCTCGCAGCAATGCCTGTAGGAAGATGAGTCATTCGCACAGCAGAATCTGTTTTATTGATATACTGGCCACCCGCTCCAGAAGAGCGATAGGTATCCACCCGAACATCAGCCATGTCTATTTCAAATTCAATATCTTCATGAACGGGATAAAGATATACAGCAGTAAAACTCGTATGACGGCGAGCATTTGCATCAAAAGGACTAATACGCACTAAACGATGCACGCCTATTTCAGAGCGAAGCATACCATAAGCATATTCAGAATTAATTTCAATCGTAGCGCTTTTAAGCCCTGCGTCATCTCCATCTTGAACTTCCACTACGCGGAAGTCATAATTTTCGCGTTCTAAAAAGCGAACATACATGCGATAGAGCATGAGAGCCCAGTCTTGAGACTCTGTGCCGCCAGCTCCTGGATGAATAGAAAGAAGTGCTGGACAAGCATCATCTGGACCGTCTAGCATTTTTCGAACTTCCATCTCGGATACTTTTTTTGATATCGAAGAAAAGTCTTTTTCTATACTATCAAAAAGATCTTGTGAGTTCTCGGCTTTTGCCATTTCGTATAGTTCTGCAAGGTCATTGCATGTTGCTGAAACGGTATTCCAGGATTCGAGAACTTCACGCAAAGCGCCAATCTTTTTCATTAGCGCTTGAGCTTTATCTTGATTATTCCAAAGATCTGGATCCCCCGATTGCTTTTCTAAAACAGCGAGTTCTTCTTCCTTTGACTCTAAGTCAAAGATACCCCCATAATTTATCAATACGGGAGCGTAGATCTATAAGCCCCTGATGCGTTGTTTGAAACATTATTTGCTTGCTCCAATAGCTTCAGGAGGAGTGTAATCTTTATTGAGATATTGAACTTTATAGACTTTTCCTAAAGAATCCAAATAAGCCTTGATGGCTAATTGACGTTCTTGTTCCGCATTCACACGGAGGATATAGTCAATTTGGTGTTTATAGCTATCATACTTTCCATCATTTTTTTCTGTAAGCATGAAAAGTACAATTGCATCACTTGTTTCAAAAGCATCGGAAATATCGCCCACTTTTAATTTAGAGATGGCTTTTTCAAAAGCACTTCCTTGAGACTTCGCTACAAAACGGTTCATTACGCCACCTGTTTTCTTAGCTTGAGGATCATCGCTATATTGAGCGGCTAAATTAGCAAAAGTAGCTTTACCCATACGTACTTGAGCAGCTAAACCTTTTAACAATTCTTTTTTATCATTTTTGTCTTGTGCCTTTTCTCCCTTTTTTATTTTGAGAATAATTTGAGCACCACTGATGCTGTCATTAATAGGCACTTTCTTCTTATTGAGTTCCCAATAAGCTTGACGTTCTTTTTCAGTAGGTTCTTTTGGATAAGGAACCTTTTTTTCTAAAAGAGTTTCACTTTGAACTTGTTGCTCAATTTTTTCCTTAAACTGAGCAAGAGTAGCTCCAGTCTTTTTCAACTCTTTTTGAAAAACTTCTTCATTAGGGAATTGAGATTTAAAAAACTTCACTAAACTATCTACTTTAGAAGCAGGTACTTTTATGTTTTGTTTTTTAATTTCTAGTTTCAAGAGTTCTTGACCGACTAAGTTATCAATCACAGCCCAACGCAATTGTTGCATTCCTTCTGGAGGAATTTGACGCCCTTTGGCTTGCTGTTCACCGAGCATTCTTGCAAGACTATCTATTTTACCTTGAGAAATACCCGTTTTTTCAACGCGAATCACGTCTAAATTTTTTCCGCTCATTAATTGTGCCGAAACGAAAACAGACGACAATAGAAGGAACAAAGAAAAATGACGAACAAAAGAGGATAAACGCATATGTTTCCCTTATTTAAAAGATGATAGCCCGAATATAGAAAAATATCTATTCTCAGACTTTGTAAAAATAAAGTATTCTCGCATTATTTTACAAATAGACGAGCATTACGGAATAAACGCATCCAAGGGCCATCTTCGCCCCACTGTTTTGGATGCCAGCTATTCTGACAAGTTCTGAACACGCGTTCTGGATGAGGCATCATAATCAAAGCACGCCCATCTACCGTTGTAAGGCCCGTAATTCCAAAAGGAGAACCGTTAGGGTTTAGAGGGTAACGTTCTGTATATCGATCAAAATGATCGACATAACGCAAACTCACAAGACCTGTATTGAGGCATTCGTCTGCCGAAGAACAAGAACTGAATTCAGCACGCCCTTCGCCATGAGCCACAGCAATAGGAAGAATACTACCTTCCATGTCTTTCAAAAGAACCGATGGAGAAGCTTCAATTTTTACAGAAGAAAAACGAGCTTCAAAACGTTCAGAAGCATTTTGAACAAAACGTGGCCAATGAGCGGCTCCTGGAATCAAATCTTTAAGATTAGAAACCATTTGGCAACCATTACAAATACCTAAGGTAAACGTATCTGGACGATGGAAGAAGGATTCAAATTCTTGCCTTGCCTTAGGATGGAACAAGATGCTCTTTGCCCAGCCTTCGCCAGCGCCTAAAACGTCACCGTAACTAAAGCCACCGCAAGCCACGAGCCCCTTAAAATCAGCCAAAGAAACACGACCTTCTAAAACATCGGTCATGTGAACATCAATGGATTCAAATCCTGCTTTATCAAAAGCAGCAGCCATTTCAATTTCTCCATTCACGCCTTGTTCACGCAAAATAGCCATCTTAGGACGACTATTGAAATCGGCATTCACTTGAATATTGAAATTGATTTTTGGAGAAATACCTGGATCGTTTTTCTCCAGTTTTAATAAGTATTCGCTTTCAGCACATTCTGGGTTATCCCTTAATGCGGCAATTCGACGTGTTGTATCGCTCCAAATGGCACGCAAATCAGACAAGTCTTCTTTATAGGCTCCAATTTCAAGAGCATAAGAATCATTTAAAGAACCAATTTCAAATACAATATCTCCGATTCCTGCAGAAGCAAAAGCCTCACGAACAGAATCCACTTGGTCTAAAGCCACTTGAATGACAGCACCTAACTCTTCGTTAAATAAGATGTCGAGTTCGTTACCAGCAAGTGATTTAAGATCTAAAGAAACACCCGTGTGGCCAGCAAAAGCCATTTCTACAGCCGTAGTATAAAGACCGCCATCGGATTTATCATGATAAGCAAGGATTTTTCCATCAGCATTTAATTTTTGTATGGTTTCAAAGAAAGCACGAAGATCACGAGCAGAATCGACATCTGGAGCTTTTGCACCCACTTTCATAAAGACTTGAGCGGCAATAGATGCACCCATACGATTTTGACCGCGGCCTAAATCGATTAAGAATAATTTAGATGGTGTTTTAATTAATTGAGGTGTTAAAGTTTTACGCACATCTGCACAAGGAGCAAAAGCAGAAATCACTAAAGAAATCGGAGCAGTCACACGGTGGCTTCCTTTTTCATCTGCCCAAACAGTGCTCATACTCATAGAGTCTTTACCTACAGGAATTGTAATCCCTAAGTCTGGGCAAAGTTCCATACCAACGGCTTGTACAGCTTCATAAAGATCAGCGCCATCGCCTTCATAGTTTGGAGTTGCCATCCAGTTTGCAGATAAATTCACGCGCCCCATTTCTGGAACATAAGCAGCCGCTAAGTTAGTCAACGCTTCGCCTACAGCAATACGAGCGCTTGCTGCTGGAGAAATAATGGCGACTGGAGAGCGTTCTCCAATACTCATCGCCTCACCTTGATAAGAATCAAGTGTTTGAGAAGTCACAGCACAATCGGCTACAGGAACTTGCCATGGACCCACCATTTGATCTCGGCAAATCATGCCTGTCACGGTACGATCGCCAATGGAAATCAAGAATGTTTTATCTGCCACAGAAGGGTTTGCTAAAACACGATGAGCCACGTCTTTAATAGTCGTTGACGCAGGGAAAATTTCGTTTGAAAGAGGTCTTTTTTGGCTTGTCTCATTACGAGTCATGCGTGGAGGTTTTCCAAGCAAGACTTCTAAAGGCATATCAATTGGCTTGTTATTAAAATGAGAATCATTTAAGGTCAAGTGGCGTTCAGGAACAGCCTCGCCCACAACGGCGTAAGGGCAGCGTTCACGCTTACAAATCGCATCAAAAGCATCTAAACGATCGGAGGCTACAGCCATCACATAACGTTCTTGAGATTCGTTGCTCCAAATTTCAAGAGGGCTCATGCCTGGTTCATCATTTGGAATTTTGCGCAATTCAAAATTTCCGCCTAAGCCGCCATCGTTCACTAATTCTGGAAGTGCGTTGGATAATCCACCAGCACCGACATCGTGAATAAAAGAAATTGGATTTTCATCATTCAATGCCCAGCAACGATCAATCACTTCTTGACAACGGCGTTGCATTTCTGGGTTTTCGCGCTGAACACTCGCAAAATCAAGATCTTCATTACCACTACCGCTCGCTACAGAACTTGCAGCACCGCCACCAAGCCCAATAAGCATCGCTGGCCCACCTAAAACGATCAAGTGGTCTTTAGGATTAATATTTCCTTTGGCAATATGTTCTTCTTTAATATTACCAAGGCCGCCAGCAAGCATAATAGGCTTATGATAGCCTCTCACTTCAGCGCCTTTTTCAGCAGGAACTTCAGCTTCAAACGTACGGAAATAACCTAAAATATTAGGACGTCCAAATTCGTTATTAAAGGCTGCACCACCAAGAGGGCCTTCAATCATAATATCTAAAGGGCTTGCAATTCGGGAAGGCTTTCCAAAATCACGTTCCCAAGGCTGAACGGCACCTGGAATTTTCAAGTTAGAAACACTAAAACCAGTTAAACCAGCTTTTGGTTTAGATCCTCTACCAGTGGCTCCTTCATCTCGAATTTCACCGCCAGAACCTGTGGCTGCTCCTGGGAATGGAGAAATGGCTGTTGGGTGGTTATGCGTTTCTACCTTCATTAAAATATGCACTGGTTCTTTGTGCCAATCGTACTTATTTGTCTTAGGGTTCGCATAAAAACGTCCGCCTTCGTAGCCAGCCATCACAGCAGCATTATCTTTATAAGCAGACAAAATATTCGTGTGGTGACACTCATAAGTATTTTTAATCATTTGGAACAAGGACTTGTCTTTTTTCTTACCATCAATAGTCCATTCTGCACCAAAAACCTTATGACGACAATGTTCCGAATTCGCTTGGGCAAACATCATCAATTCCACATCGGAAGGATTGCGTTTCAGCGCCTTAAAGTTATCCACTAAGTAATCAATTTCATCTTGAGCTAAAGCTAAACCAAGTTCACGATCCGCGCGAACTAACGCCTCTCTACCTTCTGTTAAAATAGGGATCTCTACGAGAGGCTTTGGTGAATCATGATGGAATAACACGTCCAAATCTTCAAAAGCTTGAAACACTTTTTGAGTCATGCGATCATGAATCTTAGCAATCACATTACTTGAAACTTCTTTAGATGGAGTATTCACAAATTCGATGTAGTAAGCGATGGCACGTTCGATGCGTAAAATAGAGGTTAATCCGCAAATATGAGCAATATCTGTTGCTTTAGAGCTCCATGGGCTAATAGTACCTGGACGAGGAGAAACGACAAATAAAGTTCCTTTTGGAGAATGAGCTTCACGCGTAGGTCCATAATGCAAAATCTTATTTAAAGTTTGTTCTTCTTCAGAAGAAAGATCTTTGGAAAGATTCACTATATGAGTGAATTCAGCATAAACACTTTTAACAATTAGTTCAGATTTATTAAAATCCTGAAGCAATTTTTTAAGACGAAAATCAGAAAGGGCGGCAGAACCACGGAGAATAATCATGAAAAAGTCCTTGATAAAGGAGGCCAAAATACGATCAAAAGATAGAAAAAAGCCTTAAAAAATAAAGCTTATTCCTAAATGCATCTATTAAATAATCTTTGAAATTAAGGAGAATTTGGCTCTTCGATGACAGACAACTCAATTCGACGATTTTGTTTACGACCTTCTTCCGTATCGTTAGAAGCTTTAGGTCTAGAAGGGCCATAGCCCACAGCAACGAGTCGTTTTGAGTCTATCCCTTTGGATATCATATAGTTACGCACACTTTTAGCACGCTCTTCTGAAAGAATTTGGTTTAATTCATCTCCACCTTCAGAACTCGTGTGACCACTAATTTCGATTTTCACATCAGGATTAATTTTTAAACCCTTAATGGCTTCATTCAAGGTGTATAAGGAAGATTCGACTAATTCTGCACTACCCGCCTTAAAAGTAACGCCTGTTAATTCGGCTCGAGTATCATCAAAAACGACGCTTAATCCGCCTGTACTTGCCTTTATTGAAACATAAGGCGATTCACCACACTTAAAAGGGCCTGTGAGACTTTCGCACATGATATCGTAGGTATCTTCTTTTGGAATTAAAAAAGAAGCCTCTCCATACTGATCTGTTTTAACGGTAATTTTACGATTTGGGTTTTTCTGGCCCACAAAGACGAGTTTTTTGTGAGCTTGAGGCACATCTTGGAAATTAGTATAAGAAATATTTAAAACAGCGTGTGTTTTACTGGGAACAAGATCTCTTGCAAAAAGAGAGGCAAATAAAGCCAAAATTAAAGGAATTATACGCATAAAAACTCCAAATTCATGAATTAAGGTTGTTTTTTCTCAACAGACACACAAAAAAAAACAACAAAAACTATTATAAAATAGCTTCTTATTTTAATGAAGTTAAAATTATCCATTAAAAAAAAATGGATTTAATTCTAATTTTGACTTCGATTTTACAATTCGCTTGCATTAATATTACAAGCATACTTTAATTTTGTCATAGAAACTCAAACAGGAGATAAATAATGACTCATCTAACAAAAAAAGTAACCCTTGCGTTATTAGGACTAGGACTTCTAGTCAATACCTATGCTGCAGACGGTGACTTTAATTTAACTGGAACCATTCAAACTCAAGGTGAAATGTCCTTTAAGGATGACGACAAAGTCTTAGACAAGTTTTGGCTAAGAGCAAACTTTGGTGGAAAATATAGTTCTGAAAACTTCGATGCTCAAATCAATATCCGTATGTTCGCTCCTAATTTTGGAAATACCATTGAAGAAAAAAACTATGACAAGATTACTGCTGATGTTTACTGGGCAAACTATAAATGGGTTTTAGGAGGCGATAAGCTTAATCTTAAATTAGGCCACTGGAAAACGGATTGGAGTGAAGCAGGTAACTTTGGTACCTATATTGACCCAGTTCTAAAAAACAGAGGCCTCTTAATGCGCGACTATGCTCATGATGCATTTGAATTGGGTTGGACTCGTGGAATTTCTAACTTAAACGTGATGTTAGCAACCACCAGCAACTCCTTCAGCACTGGCTACATTCGTGTTGAAGAAAACGTTAAATTCAGCTTCCCATTAGAATTGAAAGCAGCCTATCGCGTGAATGCCATTGATGCCATGACAAAAACAGCTGTGCAAACACACCGCGTCGCAGCAAAAGCAGTTTATTCCATCATGAAAGACTTAAAAATATATGGTGAAATCGGATTATTAAAAACAGGCGAAAATAGCGATGTTAACGCTGCCACTATTGAAAACGATATCGCAGTGGCTCCAGAATATGCTCAAGGCTCCACCTATTTACCTTTTTATCTTGGTGTAAGTATTCCTACTGCAGGGATTCTTGATGGGTTAATGCTCGAAGCAGAATACCTAAAGAACAGAGATGAAATCAATAAGGATGCCGATGACTTTGCCTACACTGTTTCTTTAATAAAGAAACTTGGTAAAGCAAAAGCACAATTAAATATCTACTCTGGAAACGAATTGAAGGCTGAAGAAGTCACAGTCGCTCTTCGCATTACGACCACAATTAAGTAAAACGTTTTAAAAATATTTTATAGAATATACGCCTCGAGATTAAACCTCTCGAGGTTTTTTATTTACTTTATAAAAAGTCAAAATAAGTTACCCGATCTTAAGGCATGTTTACCGATTTTAATAAAACTATATCAATATCTATCGAAGATAAATATGTGGATTATGGCTTTGTTTTTGGAAGCGATCCCAAAAAAGTTTTGTTTATTAAAGCAGGTCTAGACGGGTCCATGAAAGGGTATCAAAACAAATATTTAGACCTTGCTTATGAGGTGAACCAAAAATACGGAATCACCGTTATTTGTAGTTCTAACCCAATTGTCCGCCTTTTATTAAAGTACAATCCAATAGAACAAGGGCTAAATGTTTTGGATGAAGAGCTTGGGAATATAAAAGAAAAAGATATTTATTATATGGGGTTTTCAAAAGGAGCTTATTATGGTTGCTATTATGGGTGTTCTTTCCCTGAAATCAAAAGACTTTTACTCATTAACCCTCCTTTGAGGACTAATACGGTAGCCATTCAAAAAGCCATAAAAAACTTTTCAAAAGAAACTATGACTTTTCTTTTTGGTAGTGAGGATCCTTCAATTGGCGATATAAAATGGATTGATTTTTTAAAAAATGAAAAAGTAAAAATCGAAATTATTGAAAATCAAGACCACTATTTTTCAAAAGACCATACCCAATTTATTACTCTAGTAGAAGAGTATTTATTATACGACATCAAAGAGAATAAGGTTTAGTAACAATCAAAGGTTGATTGATTCTGCTATTTACTTTTTCAAAAGAAACACTTATATTACAACGACTTGAATTACAACGACTTGATTTCTTCTTCGGAGAGGCCTGAGGCTTTTGCAATGGCTTCCATTGGAATACCCTGCTCTTTCAAGACTTTCGCCATTTCACGTGCTTTTTGAAGAGCTCCTTGTTCAATCCCTTCTTTAATTCCTTCTTTAATTCCTTCTTTAATTCCTTCTTTAATGCCTTCTTCACGCCATTCGTCTTTATGTGCATCCACGTATTCTTTTTCAAGAACATCATAAAGACTGGGTGTGCCGTATATGTCTTGATGTGTTACATAGTCCATAAAGTGTTCCCTGTCTTTCTGCCTAAATATCTTTGGTAAATATAATATTGTTTTTTTTATTAAGTCTGTTCGTTCTTCTTTAGGGATTGATAATAATGCATCTCGTGCTTTGTAATACTTTTTTTTCAAGATTTCTGGCGAAAAAGCGTGCTTCATGAGCAATAAGGCAAAGATGGTGGCTCCATCTAAATCTTCGGTTTTTTCTTCATCAAAAGCCTTGCCTACATCAATGAATTCACAAATAAAGGGTAATCCTATCTGATGATAATAAGGGGGATAATCAGGGAACATGGGCTCTTTTTTGGGATTCCATTCTAATTCGCCGTTGTATATAATCAAAACGACTGTCGGGATATTTTCTTGTTTTAAAACCATAATCCCATGCCAATATCGAATGAGTTGTTTGAATATTTTATTGTCTTTGTACGACTTGTGTTCTTCAATGATGCCCACCAAAAGTTTGGCATTTTTCTTTTGGTCTTTTAGCTGCACTGTAAAAGCAAGGTCAGCTGTCCCTTTGTCTTCTTCTGTGACAAAAGATTCTGAAATTTCTTGCAGAGTACTCAAATCCACGGTGTTGATAAATTCAGAAAGAGGAGTGCTGGTTTTCGCCGCTAAGCGTAGCAAGGCCGCTGTTCGTTCTGGTTTATAAAAGACAGAACGGAAAAAGTGATCATGAGAAAAAGATGATTTATTCATTATAAATCCTTGTTTATATGCAAAAAGCTTTAACACCAAACGTTTAAGACACTTGCATTGGTTAAAAATGGATGTATTAAGGATCTATTAAGAACTGGATTTTTTAATAAAACGTATTTGTTAAATCAAATGTTTTTCTATTTAAACGTAAATGGGAGATGGTTTTTTCATGGGAAAGCAATTTTTTTCATTAAAAGTCAATATTCATTACGATTAAATCTGAATAAGCATTGTTGACGGAAATGGTATTACCTCCTCACTCTGTTGTGTGCTACACAAGAGAGTTCGTCGGCAACAGCCATTTCCGTCTGCTATTTTAATAGTATTATTTAATTGAAATGGATAATTTTTTCATTTGAATCTGCGCTATTGAATTTACAATTCAAATGACGCTTGATTCGGCATGAAAAAACTCAGTTAGGCTTAGATGAGCATCTCGTTGATTTCCAATAACATGAACGCTTATGCTTCAGCATTTTACGTGAGACTTAGCACTTTTAGTGCTTTAGTCGGAACCATGCATAGCTGCGCTTAGTAAGAAACACGAACACTTAGGAGTTTACTCCTTTACGTGAAACTTAGTGCTTCAGCACTCTAGTTGAACCATGCAGAGCTGTGAGAAACATGAACACTTATGCTTTAGCATTTAGTGAGAATGATACCCCTGTGGTAGTGATCCCCTTGCGGGAAACACGAACACTTAAAAGTTTACTTTTTATGTGAGAGTGATACCTTTATGGTACAAATGAACGTTTGCCTTTTCATAAAAAAACTCGGTTGAGTTTAGATAAGATTTTCATTGTGTTGACATGAAAAAACTGGGGCGTTTTAGAGGAGCGTCTTAGGAAGTTTGGGAGATGTACTTTTCAGAAAAAGAGAATGGATGGACAACGGACGGGGCAACAAGAATTATTTTTTTATACATCTAACCGATGCAAGTCCAAAACAGGGTGTTGATGAGGGTCTAATTTTATTCTCTTTAGTATCATAAGAAAAAACATACAGCGAGTGAAGAAGTTCTTTTGTTGAATCAACTAAAGCCCACCAATAAGATGATTTCTCTTTATCAATTAATTCATATTCCCCGTTGTAATTCATTTCCATTTTCCCTGCATTTTCTTCTACAAAAGAACTATCACGAAATGTTTTTAAGGATTCCCACTCTTCATAAGTAGGAATTCTCCACCCTTCTGGACATACACTTATAGCAGTCTCATAATCATAAAGACGGCCATACTTTCTACAATTAGATTCCTTGTATTCTGGGCAAAACGACAATTTCTTTTTTTTATAGTGCCATATTTTATTTTGAATCACATATAATTCATATTCAGAAGCTTCTTCTGGTTTATAATTAAGATTATCAAGCATCCAAACTCTATTAAAGATCTCTTTCGTACGATATCTATTTCCATCTCTTGTATCAACCAAAATACTTGAATCTAATGGATAATCTTTTTTATTTGAAATAATGTTTCCCTCATGATCAAGCTGATATTTCTTTTGGCCACAACAAATCTTATTTGTCATAGCAAACAAAAACATTTTTAAGCTTGCATTATCACCATCTCCAGGATACATATAAACAAGATATCCTAAATCATTTTTCTCTACCTTGTAACCGACCCAATTAAAAAAACTAAAATTACCCTCGTCTATTTCATTTTGCCGTACTTTTTCAATCATTATTTTTTCTTTTTCAGAAAAAGCAGGCATCCTATATGAGAACTCATAGAAATCAGACAAAGAAAAAGACGCAAAGATAAACATTGAAATGAATCCAACACATAAGAAAAAGAAATAGAAAAAGTATTTCAAAACCGTTACCATTACCTTATTAGACATTGTATTGAATCCTTTTCAAAAACTAGCGAAGTAGAAAATCTGTTTGCTTTCAAAAAAGTTGAATAATTCAACCTATTTGCTGGTTCATGAAAAAAAACAGCTAATGTATCTTCATTGAATTTCATTCCTAAGAACCATCTATTAAAATTATCTGGATCACAATCCCTTGCTTTTTGAATAAGACTAATATTCCTTTCATTAATTTCTACAGGCGTACTATCTACACGAGCAAAAGCGACACAAAAAATAAACCCTAAAAAAGCACCTATCAAAAAACAGATAAGCATTCTTTTT
>Ga0123335_1006024_pt1 | contig 14361 bp, 11 predicted proteins | sample BiotimSIPDNA_2_FD_89707 | JGI IMG/M metagenome (GOLD analysis project Ga0123335, IMG submission 89707) | Anaerobic biogas reactor microbial communites from Washington, USA - Biogas_R2 time_0 SIP DNA | ecosystem: Engineered > Bioreactor > Anaerobic > Unclassified | place: Washington, USA... | reverse complement strand
ATTGCCTCCAGCTTATATTCCCTGTTTCGCCTGTTTACGCCCACGAAATCGAACACCTTCGCTCTGAGGTGGCTGCACAGCCTGTCCATCTGTTCAAGGCAGCTGATAAGGCCGTTTCCAGATCCTCCGGGAGCGGCTATGATCAAAACAGACTTTCCGGCTATCCCTCCCTTTTCCGCGAGAGTGGCTTCGCAGCGGCGGTAGCGGTCAAAGAACGCTTTCATATCCTCCGTAATGTCGCCCCAATAAACGGGCGAGACCAGCACCAATGCCTCCGCACCGGAGAGCTTGTCCTGAATGGCGCTGAATCCGTCGATTCCGAAAGCACATTTGTGCTCTTTTTGACAAATACCCCATCCGTCGTCGCAAACGGCGCAGCGCGAGAGTTTGTAATTATGCAGCTTGATGACTTCACACTCGGCACCGGCCTCCAGAACGCCGGTGCGCGCAGCCTCGACGCAGGAGCAGCTCAGCCCCTCGCTCTTCGGTGAGCCGGAAACGATTATTACTTTCATTTCAGCCTCCGTGTTTTCAGAATCTTCCGATATCTCTGGCGATCGTGGCCGCGGTCGCATTGGCCTCCCCTATGCTTTTCGGCACCACGCAGTCGCCCAACTGATAAAAACGTTTCGCGCAGTTTCTCAGCGCAACCGCTTCATCCGAAAGCGGCCGCTGGCCCGCGGCAATTATCACGGTATCCGCAGCAAAGTACTTTTCCCCCTCGGGCGTTACGCAATTGATGCCGCCGGCATCAATGCTGACAGCCTTCGTGTTGTAGCTGACATCAATACCCAGCATATCTATCTGAGCCTGAACGGTTACGCCATGAAGGAAGTTGCCGCCGGTATTCATTTGGTCCGCCATCTCGACGACGCTAACCTTCCTTCCGAGGTTTGTCAGATATATCGCAAGCTCCGTTCCGACAAGACCGGCTCCCAAAATTACCGCCGTCGCACCAACCTTATCCGGATCCGCGTAGGCTTCTTCGGCAAAGCATACGTTCTCGCCGTCAATCCCCGGTATATCGGGTTTGACCGGTACTGCGCCGAGCGCCGCGATTATCACGTCCGCGTTGACGCTGCTAGCGTATTCGGGCGTCACGGTCGTGTTCAGTCTGAGGTCGATATCGGAGCGCCCGATCAGGCGCCTTTGCAGCTCTATGTACTCCATCAAGTGAGCCTTAAACGGTACGTTTTCCTCACACAATATGCTTCCGCCCAAACGGTCGCTTTTTTCACATAAAATAACCTTATGGCCGTTTTTGGCGGCTGTCAACGCTGCCTGCATGCCGCCTATCCCGCCGCCTGCGACGAGTACTGTCTGCTTTTTAGCCTCGGGCAGAGCGCGCTGAAAATATCGTTCACGGCTGGTTTCGGGATTCAGCGCGCAGAAAAACTGACCGTGATCTTTCAGGTGCGAGAAGCAGTACATGCAGCGCATGCAGCGGATTATCTCATCCTCGCGCCCGTCACGCGCCTTGTTCGGAATGTCGGGGTCGCAGATCAGTCCGCGAGCCATCTCGGTGATATCCGCTTTGCCCGATGAGATTATCTCTTCCATCATGACGGGATCGGTGAGCGCGCCTACAGTGGCGACCAAGGATTTTTTTACATGTTTCTTTATTTCGGCAGCATACTTCACGTTAACGCCGTCTTCAAGGAAGATGCTGGGGTGAGTGGTCCCGAATACGTTGTTCTTTTCGGTAAGGCCTGTCGAGCTGCCTACGGAAACGTGTATTATATCCGCGTGCCCGTCGAGCTGCTGGGCAAACTTAATTCCTTCTTCAATGCCGTAACCGCCGGAATGGGCGGAGGTCCCGCTTATCCGCACCTCCACAGGGAATCCTGCGCCGCATAGTCTGTGTATAGCGTCGACTACTTCAACTGTAAATCGGGCGCGGTTTTCGATGCTTCCCCCCCATTTGTCGGTCCGCTTGTTGTTTCTCGGGTCCATGAACTGGTTCAGCAGCCAGCCGTGACCTGCGTGGACGGTGACCATTCCGAAACCGCATTCCTTCACTGCTTTCGCTGCTTCGGCGAACTTGTCAACGACATACCAGATGATGTCTTCCGGCATCTCCAGGACCTGAACACCGTTATAAACGCAGGCAGAAGGCCCGTAGACCGGCGGCTCGGTCCCCGGCGCGTAGTTCATCAGACTTCCCGCGTTCATGCCTGAGTGCTGGAGTTCGATAGAGAGTACCGCTCCGTGACGGTTTACGTTATCGGCAAGTCTTGAGAGGCTGTGGCGCACGTAGCGGTCGTCAAGGCTGACCTGATATCTGTGGCGCTTACCGTATTTGCTGTCTACGATAGCCTCGCCGAGCGTGATGGCGGCCACCCCGCCCTGGGCCTTCCTCTCGTAGTATGTCACAGCGTCCTCGGTGAACTCCCCGTCGAGCGTCACGTCAGGGTGACCAGTGGGCGCAGAGAATATTCTGTTGCGAAACAGAGTATCGCCGATCCTAATCGGTTCAAACAAATGCGGATAGTCGAGATAACCCATATTCTTCGTGCTCCTTTTGATATTAATATTAGTATTAGTATTTCGTTGCGTAGACTTATCTGCAAAAAGGGTCGTATGTACAATGCGCGCAAATAATTGCAGCGGTGCAGGCCGCAGCTGCAAACATTATATGACTGCCTGTCCGGCGTGTCACGGGAAAAAGTCAGCTTTTGTTTTGTTCATCAACAAGCTCTATAAGACCCCTTGTCTCCAGGATGGGCTCGATGAACAGGATCCCTTTTCCGGGTTCGTCAAGCTGGAGACCGTCGGACAGCGCCTGCACCACGTTGTCAACAAGATGGCTGGGAGTGAGGATAATAACAAGATCCTTTTCCGGTTCGATCTCAATGCCGAACAGTCTCGTACAGAGCTCCGCGCCGGCACCGCGCCCGTGCAGGATCGTGCCCCCCTTAACTCCGGCTTTGCGCGCTATTTCCATGACTTCGTCTGACATACCGCGCTCCACGATTACTGTCAGTTTTTTAAACATGCTTTCCCCTTCCGTATGATACGCAGCCGAACCTGCCTGTTCATTCTCCGTTTCTTTATTATTATGAAATCCCACTGTCTTCAGTATCGCTGTAGTATAAGCGATGCCGTGGCCGGGTTTGTCAAGGTGAAGTTCCTGCACAAGATAATCAAGTACCTCACCGGTCCTTCCGCCCCTGATAACAAAATTCACTATTTGTTTTTTCTGGCTCTTGATTCCCAGAAGGTTCAATACGTGGCTTTTAACGGTACCTTTACCCAACATTACGATCCCGTATTGAATACCGCTCTCTTTTGCAAAGCGGATGCATTTGTTGCCTTGGCTTTCATCGAGGATCAAAGTCAGGACCCGGTCACTACTGAGCATCAACTCATCCTTCGTGTCACCCATGATTGCCTCCAGTCGGTATTTTTGTTGAAACCTTGGTCTTTGGGGAACTGCGTGTTCTTACCTGATACAGCGCACCGAGCAGTTCGATCGCTATGATAGGCATCATAGCGACGATCGCTATCATCCCGAATCCGTCGGTGACGAGGTCGGCTGTCGGGACTCGATTAGCGACTCCCTGAACAAAAGCAAGCGAGAATGTTGCGGTCATCGGCCCCGAGGCAACTCCGCCGGCGTCGAAAGCCATTCCGACAAACAGATCAGGCACAAAGAATGCCAAAATGACGGCGATACCGAATCCCGGCAGCAGATACATCCACAGGCGCAGGCCGGGTATCAGGATCCTGAGCGCGGACATGAAAATCGATAGTCCTACCGCGATAGACAAGAATACCAAAACAAGGACTCGCCTCACATACCCGCCGGTGACATCTTCTATCTGATTTGTCAGAACATGGACGGCGGGTTCCGCAAGGACCGTTGTCAACCCAAGCAGCAGCGCAACTACCATCACGGGAATTGTTGATTCCATTTCTGCAAGTCTCTGGCCGATCTGGGTGCCGACAGCCATGAAGCCTCCGTTGACTCCCAGCAGAAATATTACGAGCCCGACAAAAGTAAAGATAAACCCCCGGACAATATCTACGACTCTGTTTTTGTGGTGTTTGAAAGATAATAACTGGAATACAATGTATACGATTATGATAGGCAGCAGTGACAGAAACGATTCCCATGCTATATTAGCAATCCTGGTACTATATACTTCAAGCAGGCTCATTTTCGTAATGGCCTCTTCGGGCAAGGACCCTCCGAGGCTGTCAATATCGAAGATCAGGCCCGCAATAACTATCCCCAATATTGCTCCGGTCGATGAAATTCCGACCAGCCCGAAGCTGTCCTCCTCGCCCTTCTTGCTGTCCTTTTTCAGGGCTGAAACACCGCCGGCTATTGCCAGCATAAAGGGAACGGTAATAGCGCCTGTCGTAGCTCCCGATGCATCAAACGCGATAGAGATAATGTCCTGAGACGAGAACAGCGACAGGATAAAGATCAAGCCGTACGCGGCAGCGAAGACGTACCTGAGCCTGACGCCGCGTATGATTCTCAGCATGCCGAGCGTCATCATAACGGCGATACCTACCGATACAACAATAACAACTGTTAAGCGTGTGAGTTGTCCGGCGGTCACCCTGTCGACCTGACCGGCCAGTATACCCAGGTCAGGCTCGGCGAAAGAAATGAAGAAGCCGATAACAAGACAGATCGTGATCGTCAAAGCAAAGCTTTTTGAATTGGCTATTGTATTTCCGATACCGTGCCCGATCGGGTCGAGCCCCTGGTCGATACCGAACAGAAACAATGTGAGCCCGACGATAACCATGACCGATCCGATCAAAAACGCGTACAACAGAGTCGAGTCAATCGGGCAGATCGTGAAATTCAGCACGACAACAATCCCTGTTATCGGCAGTACAGAAAAGAGCACCTCTTTTAACTTTTCCTTTAAACCTCCCAAATAAACACCTCTTTTGCAACAAATATGTTATAAGATCAAATCTCATCTATACCGGTCCGCAAAGCATCGGCACAAACAAGAGCGATCCGATTTGTATACTATTTCCCCCCTCGATCCTGCGATTTGTAGATATTTCATTCAACAGCCCTAGAGGAGCTGCTCTGTACGCATGATTATGTCGTCCTGGATCTCCGGGGAAAGCTGCACAAAGTACGCGCTAAAGCCTCCGACGCGGACGATCAGGTTTTTATGGTTTTCGGGGTGGATCTTTGCGTCGGCGAGCTCAGCTGCGTCGGCAATATTGTATTGTATATGGGTCCCTCCGCTCCTTAAGAAGGTATCCGTAAACACGGCCAGCTTTTTTCTGCTCTCGGGCGTCTTGAATATTGACGAAGAGAATTTTTGATTCAGAACGGAGGCGTATGATTCCTTAGAAGTTTTGAGGACCGAGTTTGCGACCGCGGTCGGACCGTTTATATCCGCGCCCCGCATCGGTGAGACTGAGCCGTCATTCAGAGGTTCTTTCTTTTTTCGGCCGTTGGGAAGCGCGCCGACGCCCAGTCCGCCGAAGTAATGCCATGAGAGCCCCTCACGCGCAACTACACGGTAGCCTCTGTAGGGCGAATCGTCGTACGCTCTTATTACCGAAGCCGAATATGCGCCGAGCTCGTTAATAAAAGCGTCAACTTCATCATTGTCGTTGCCGAATTTCGGTGCCTTCAGGCACATCTGTCTTATCCGCTCTCCGTCAGGGCCTTCAAAATTCGAGTCAAGAGCGTTCAGAAGCTCGTCCATAGTCAGCTTTTTTTCGTCAAAGACCAGCTTTTTTATAGCCATGAGAGAGTCGCCGACGTCCACAATCGCGCGGTCCGACAAACCGAAAATATGAAAATCGGGATCGGGCACCATGACGTCCTTTCCGGTGTCCATGCAGGCCTGAACGGCGACGCTTGAAAGGAACGGAAACCGGATCCATTTTTGCGCTTCTTCCCTTGCGAGGCGGCCGAGCCACAACGTCCTGTTGATGACGAAACTGTGCTGTTTTTTGAAAGCATCGTACAGCTCTTCAAACGCACCGAACTCACGGGGGTCTCCCGTTTCCAGCCCTAGTTTCTTTCCCGTCATTGGGACGACACCGTTGTGCAGGGTCATGTCAAGCATAACGGCCAGATTCACAGCCGCGACTCCCTCCATACCGTAATGCTCGACCATAGTCGGCAGTGTCGGATAGACGCATCCCAGGCCATACCAGTCGCGTGCCTCTTCGACAGGTATGCCGTCCTCGACGTAGTGTTTTATAACACTTTCGTCATTCTCAAGAAGCGGAATGCCTCCCCTCGTCTGCAGATTAGTCTCTATGGCTTTCTCTATAAGCCACATCGGGCAATTTTTATGCCAGCGCAGGCCGACTGTGGGGGACGATTGTTTCAAAAGAGCGACGGCGTGGAGGAAAAGGTAGCTCAACTCGTTTGAGGCATCCTCTCCGTTTTTGTCCACTCCTCCGATCTCTATGTTGTTTATTCCGAAATTGACCTGATGGCTCTCCTTGTCGGAGACGCTTGTGACATATATCTGCGTTCCCCAGCGCCCGATGAGTTCTTCTATCAGTTCCGCGGCGCGCTCCAGCGTCAACGTTCCTCTTTCAAGGTCTTTTCGGAAGTATGGATAGAGGTATTGGTCGGGCCTGCCCCACTGAGGATAGTTACATATGGGGTGTTCTAGATTTTTACATACGCCGACAATGGCCATGGACTGCAGAGCCTCATGGAGCGTCTCGGCGGGATATTCGGGAACCTTCCGGCATATACGCGCGATCTCATACAATTCCGCACGCCGCGAGCTGCTGGTCTCAACCCGGGCCATGGCTTCCGCCAGATCCGAATACCTGTGCGCCAAAGAGATGCATGCTTCAAGAGCGATGATCGCGGATTTCCAGAATATGATGCTGTCGACTCTGGTCTGCCTTTTTTCGATAAACGTTTCTATGTTTTTTCTGGCCTCATCTATGATGCCGCGAAGACCTTTTGCGAGGATCTTGTCGAACATCACCGCCGAAGTCTCGTTCGGGAAAAGGCCCGTATCCAAAGTCGGATCTTTGCCTTTCGCCTCCTCATAATCGGAGGCCCAGTCTCCAACAGCATCCCGCCACACAGCCGCGCACTTAGCGGGCGCGCATATGTCCCGGAAATATTCGGCGCTCTGCCTGAGTACTTCTCTTTCTTCATCTGTGATTGCGCTTTGCGCCGTTATGGTCATTCCGACCCCGCCGCTGTCGTTCCAGATGTCCGGGATATAGTCGCCGCAGGCGTCGATGGTTGTGTATGCTCCGAGGACACTGGGGGTGAGCCTCCCTACAAGGACGTCAAAATCAAGAATACTTATTGGGACATTCAGCACGATGTGCTCAAATTGTTTTGCCCTGCGGATCTGAATATCCTCTCCACAGGTCGCTTTCGCTGATTCCAGAGCGAGTCTTTGCCTGTCGACGAATATCTTGTTAGGAGCTTTTTTAACAGCGGTCTGCCAGGCTTGTATACGATCGCTCAGTTCGAGCTCGTCTATCTTCCGAAGCAATGTCCTGTCTACGTCTGCCATATATGACACCATCCTTAAATATGCTTAAAGGGCAAAAAAGCACCGAATTCCGACAGTCCCGAGCTGACCAAAATATAAGCGTCGTTATACTGAGTATATCACGGATTCCGGAAATAATCGAGGTAAAACATGTCTTTCTGTTCGCAGAGTAATTTATGCTGCTGACTGTAATACTTACCGCCGCATCCGGTACAGGCCGCGGGTGTATTATACCGGCTTTACCGCGCCTGGTTTGCCGCATATGATCTGACCCGGAAAAACTTCATCGAGCTATCTGAATAAAATGAATACAGTTTATTGATAATTATTCAGGACTGTGATATGCTTTTCATGCGAATATTCTTAGTCTTGAGTTTACCTCCCCAAAAGCGAGGAGGGAACGCGGGCATTCGAACATTCCGGCAGGAATATGTCAGTCAGGTTTCAACCGCTGTCAAAGGACACATGTCCCTGACAATGAACGGGATCAACGGAGCATATGCCTGCCTTTATCTTTAATCGGTCGACATAGGAGGTGGTTTCTATGTTTTGAAGACTTCCCTTTCGCTCGTTATTTTTTCATCAGCGCAAGTCAGGGGCGGCATATGCCGGAATCTGACAACACTGTACCGTAAGCGAGCGCTGTCCCGGTCAATCCATACGGGTTTTCGCGGCGTAATCCGGCGGCTGTTCCCCAATTAAACCGGAAGCAAATTAACTGAAAGGATCTGTGCACATGACAAAAGGAAAATTCGGCCTGAGCCTTGCGGCTGTCGCGGTGATTTCCTTCGGTTTCGTCGCACTAAGACAGCCTCAATGCGTATTGCTTGTCGCTGGCTTCGCTCTTCTGGCAGAGAAAGATGAATGGCTCAACCGTCAGGTCATGCAGGCGATACTGCTGACTGTCGCATATTATCTTGTCGATCTTGTGATCGGGTGGATATTTGGCGGTATTGCTCGGTTGTTCAGCTGGTCAAGGCTCTACGGGGCGGCCGGTGCTATGAGTTCTGTGGACGCTGTTTTGAGCGACTTGGTCTACATTGCTCTGATCGTACTGTGTGTTATTGCGGTGCTGCGGCTGGTCCGCGGAAAAGATGCGGCAATACCTTTTATCTCAAAAATGGCCGGCGGGGACTTCACCGCTGCTTTTGCGGCCAGACCGAAAGCACCGGCAGCTCCTGCTCAGGCGGTCCCGTCCGTATATACTACGCCTCAGCAGACAACTGCGGCTCCGGTGCAGCCGGGCACTCAGCCGCAGGCTGCCTCAGCACCGCAGGCAGGGCCTGCCGTACAGACGGCTCCGGTTGCCACACCGGCTCCCGCTGTGCAGCCTCCCGCACCCGTTCAGAATACCGCTGCCGCACCTCAGAGCGTAACGGCTCCGAGGACATGCCGTGTCTGCTCTTCTGTTCTGGGTAAGGAAGCCAGATTCTGCACAGTGTGCGGTACGAAAGCGGAATGAAAACACTATAAATAAATAGGAGTGAAAATATGTTTTGTGAAAAATGCGGGAGCGCTCTTCTGGATGGGGCTAAATTCTGCGGTAATTGCGGAGCGATAGCAGAGCCGTCAAAACCGGCATACACAGGGTCTGCGCAGTATTCGGCTCCGCCGCCTGATAATTCCGGCAGTGGGCAATACTCGCCTCCGCCTCCGCCGTATTCTCCGCCGCAGCAAACTTATTATCCGCCGCAGCAGAACTACCCGGCTCCGTCGAATACCGAGCCGCTTCGTATCGGTCAGTACATAGGTATGTTTATACTGTCGGCCATTCCGATCGTGAATATTATAATGCTTTTCGTATGGGGATTTGGCAGTTCTGTCAACCTGAACAAAAAGAATTATGCGCGCGCAGCGTTGATTCTCATCGCGATAGGTATAGTGCTTTCCATCATATTCTCTATCACTCTGGCCGGCTTCATCAGAAGTCTGTTCGGATTTGGCAGATACTATTACTACTGAGGCGGCCATCCTGCGACCGGGTTCTGAACTCACGGGGTTCATGTGCACTGAATTCACAAAAAGCACTCCGCAGATAAGGCAAGTGTCCGTTTCGAAGGTTTCAAAGTGTTATTGACAATCGGTACGGTATACTGAACAAACCGATGATTTCTAAAAGACAAGGGAGGTCATTTCCGACCTCTCTTTTGTCATAGAGAACCGCTTTTCGACAACATTCTGCGTGATTCCGAATCATACTGTCCGAACTATCGTGCAATTAATCCCACATTATCCCTATTGATGGCGGTATATCCTTTTTTCGAGAGCGAAAATTCTGTTGCTGAACTCCCCGGCAGGCATCCCTTCCAGTGTTTCGCGGTAGATCTCCATTCTGCTGTCGATCATATCTATTATTGAAAGCAGTTCACCCTCGGCGCACATCGGTCTTACAGCGGCTCCGAACTCGGGTTCGCCGTGATGAGACAGAATAAGATGCTGCAGCAGTACCGATTTTTCTTCCGGGATTCGAAGCGAAAACGCCGCTTCGGCCACAGCCTGAGCTCCGATCACAAGATGTCCGAGCAGCTGCCCTTTTACGGAATAATCAGTGACAAGCCCGAGGGGCGACGTTAAAAACTCCTCGCATTTTGCGAAGTCATGGAGTAAAGTGCCGGCGATCAGCAGGCTTCGGTCAATGACCTCCCCGTACAATCCTGCCAGGAATTCGGCAGTTTGCAGCATATTTACCGTATGCATAAGCAGGCCGTTCAGAAAGCTGTGGTGAACGCTCTTGCCCGCCGGCAAACTTTTGACTTTTTCGCCGTATCTTTTGAGCATCTCCCGGCAGATTGCCCTGTAATCCTCGTCCGCTATCGTATCGACTGTCAACAGAAGCTTTTTCCAAACTTCTTCGACATCAATCGGGGCGGTCGGAACCAGATCTCCGACACTGTACCGATCGTTTGCGTCCGCCGGGCGCAATCGCTCCACCGTGATCTGAAGCATGCCCCTGAACTCGGATACGACACCGCGGATCTTCACAACTGCCCCCGTATCGCTCTGATTTACAGGGCCGGAGTAATCCCAGAATTGCGCGTCTACCGCACCGGTACGGTCGGACAAGACCATGCTTAAGTATGGCTTTCCGGCCTGTGTGGTCTTTAAAAGTGCGCTCTGGAGCAGAAAGAAACCTTCGATTTTGTCGCCGACAGCCATATCTTTTATATACATTATCGCAACCTCTGTTTGAATTAATACCGGGACAATCTAACTTCGCGGCGCGCCAGAAAAGTATTCTGAATAATGTGACTTTTCTTGCAGCGGATCGATTTCCCGATCAATACTTCCCGTCGTCCCGCTTTCACGCGAATCTATTCGAAGCGGGCGTTATGCTTATGCGCCTGCTCACCCCAGAGCAACATCGAGCAGCATCATCAGCGCAAAGCCCAGGGCCATGCCGATCGTTCCGATGTTTGAATGTTCACCGGACTGAAACTCGGGAATGATTTCCTCAACCACCACATACAGCATAGCACCGGCTGCAAATGACAATATATAAGGCAGCACCGGTATGACGGCCGAGGCCAAAACGAGCGTAACTGCGGCTCCTACCGGTTCGACAGCACCGGACAAGAAGCCGTAGAAAAAAGATTTTTTCTTGCTTAACCCTGCTCCCACAAGCGGCAGTGAGATCACGGCGCCTTCAGGGAAATCCTGAATTGCTATGCCGACCGATAGTGCAAAAGCTCCCGCAACTGTGATCGTACTGTTGCTGCTCAGCATCCCCGCAAGTACGACTCCCACAGCCATCCCCTCCGGTATGTTGTGCAGCGTAAGGGCAAGCACGAGCATCGATGATCTCCCCAGCCGGGACCGCGTTCCTTCCGGACGGACGGAACCGACGTGCAGGTGTGGAATTACGGAGTCAAGCAGCAGCAAAAAACCGATACCAATAAGAAAGCCGACTACTGCCGGCAGCCATGCTATGCCGCCGGCCTCCGCTTCCATATTGATCGCGGGGATAAGCAAGGACCAGACGGAGGCTGCGATCATAACGCCGGAGGCAAAACCCAGCATCGCCTTCTGCAGGAGCGTATTCATTTCTTTTTTCAGGATGAAAACCGTGGCAGCGCCTAACGTCGTGCCCGCAAAAGGGATCATCAGGCAGAGCAAAACCGTCAAGACAGTGCTCAAATATTTCTCTCCTTCCAGTATTCGTCGATGATGCGCGGTTTCCGCAGGGCTCTGCGCCGCGGCGGTGACAGGATCATCTGTTATGTCACTGTATTCAGTATAACGTAAAATACGGTTTCGGAAAACACCCGATATAAAAAACCAACGTTTACCCGGGAAATTCCGGTCACGCAAATCTATGAATGTACATTCGCGCCGTTTCGGGCGATCCGTCTGCTTTTACCATGCGCAGGTATTCCCAGCCGTACCTTTCGTAAAACGACGTATGGTCTGTTACGAGGTATAGCGTATCGATTCCCGATCTGTGCATGTCCTCGCACACATAATTCAGCAGTTTTCCCGCGATGCCTCTGCGTCTAAACTCCTCCTCGACATACACCGCGCACACGTTCGGCGACAATTCTTTGCATTCGTGAAAATCGTTATCTATGCAGCCAAGGCCTCCGATGATCATATCACTTTCAAGCGCTAAGTACCACTGCGGTACAGCTTTCTTATTTTTAAAACTTGAATATATGCTTTCCTTATATAGTTCGATAGGTATCTTCCATTTGGAATGAAACCAGGCAGCCGCACTGTCTGCCATATCTCTGTGTTCGGAAAGTTTTATTATTTTCATCTCGTCATTCCTCCCCTGCGCGATCTGTTTTAAAAGCGCCGGATTACCGATATGACCTCATAAAGGATTTTGTCCGGTCTTTGATCCGTCTGCGGGTTTTTTTCGTATGGTCTTTTTGTCAACATGCAGGCTAAAAAGCTGTACTCCGTGCAGCCGGCATCGGCATATACGCATTTTTTCATTATCCTATTGAAAATCCCGGCGGAAACATTATATTTCTGTTATCGGGAAAATGCGAGTTGAGGCAATGGAAATTTCGGTTTATGAGTCGCAGCTTTACAAAGGACACGTGGCCGCGGTCATTTTCGCTCCGGTTACAGCGGCAACGGTCTTTATTGCCTATAACAATAAGCTGTTAAGGTGAGGTGTCTGTAATGGGAGAGCCGGTCCGACAAAATACTGTGCGGGAACTGGCGGTGTTTTTTGCGGCGACATTTGCAGTATCCTGGCTTCTATGGCTTCCTGCGCTGATGATGCAGAGCCGCGGCCAATCAATGCCTATTGTCCGAGACCTTCTTCTCAGAGCAGGTACTTTCGGTCCGACAGTATCCGGCCTTGTTCTGGCATATATCTTCGGGGGTAAAGCGGGGATACGCTCTTTGCTCAGGTCCATGCTGAATATACATATAAAGCCCGGATGGCTGCTTTTTACATTCTTTGTTTTGCCCGGAGTATCCGTGATATCCTGTCTTATTTACCGGCTTATCGGCGGCAAATTGCCGCAGCCGCAGTTCAAGCTCCGGTTTATCCCCATCGCTTTCGCGTATATTCTGATTCTCATGGGTCCTCTGGGCGAAGAGTCGGGATGGCGGGGCTTCGCGCTGAAGCGAATGCTGCGGCTTGCGGCGCCGATGAGATCGTCGTTTTTTCTCGGGATCATCTGGACGTTCTGGCATCTTCCACTGTTTTTCATTGAAGGGACCACGCAGAACGCTCTTGCGGGATTCGGCCTGCTTCCGGCATTGTTCTGCTATCTTATATACACTGTTATGATCTCCATCCTTATCACACTGCTGTTCGTCATGAGTAATTGCAGCGTTCTCGGCTCCATGTTTTTTCATACGATGGGAAATCTGTCGCTCGGTGCGATACCTCTGGTTTTTTCTAAGAGCGGCGCCGTGATCCTGCTCGTTGTCCTTTGCGCGGTGACCGCCGGATTTTCATATAAATACAGAAAAACTATGTTCGGTAAAGAGCAGTGACTATCCGGATCCGTACTCTGCCGTCCGGCCCGTTCACATCGATGATCGCATATGAAGGTCCGCCGTCTCTTGCGTATCGCAGCGCTCCGGGGCTTACAATGTGGACGCCGCTTTTTATCTCATGCACCGCAGTATGGGTGTGGCCGAACAGGATAATGTCTGTATGCTCCCGTTCTCCCATATATGCCTTTTGCATCACGCTTCTGTCTGACGAAAACACCGCAAGGTTATAATATACCGCAGCCGGCTCGTGCATGGCCTGCTCCGAATCGCCATGCGCCAGCCTTTCCCGGAGTGCCACGGTCTCCCGATACAAAGCCGCGGCTTTGTCGTTCTTTTTGAGTCTCTTATATGCTCCGGCCAGCTTCTCGCAATGACAGCTCCGTGAGATCTGCTTCCGATTCCAATACTCTGTATATTTCGGTCAGAATAATTATGATTATAATTTTAACCGCAACACAACCCCTGCTTCAAGTGACTATCACAATTATCTGCGGCAGTCTCGAGAAAAAATGTATGTTGAAGAAAGTCAATTTCTTCTGCGTTTTGCCCTTGGCTCAAACATGGTGCTTCCCGCAAGGATTCCGGCATTCGCGGGAGAATAAACATCGCTGCATTTCACGGCTATTGTGCTGCGATATGGGGGTACATATCCATCCGGTTTTTTGCGATGAAAAATTACGAGAGCCAAGGCATATAACCTTGACTCTCGTTTTCTTATCTGACATCACAGCCTTACCTGTGCGGCTGTAAGCCGCGCAAAGCAGCAGGCGCTCGTGCAATGTCCAAATTGTGGTGGAGACGAAGAGATTCGAACTCTCGACCTTACGGATGCGAACCGTACGCTCTCCCAGCTGAGCTACGCCCCCAAAGGATCGGTGAAGACCAGTCTCGTTTACCGGTGACAGCTGTGCTATTATACCACAATTATTCT
>Ga0123335_1006018_pt1 | contig 14374 bp, 10 predicted proteins | sample BiotimSIPDNA_2_FD_89707 | JGI IMG/M metagenome (GOLD analysis project Ga0123335, IMG submission 89707) | Anaerobic biogas reactor microbial communites from Washington, USA - Biogas_R2 time_0 SIP DNA | ecosystem: Engineered > Bioreactor > Anaerobic > Unclassified | place: Washington, USA... | reverse complement strand
CAAAGTACAGATGATCTCGAAGGATACAGAAGTTACATACCGTAACGGATTTGCATAATGATCAGGCGCTGGTATTTAACATCAGTGTAATGAAGAAAACTGGAAAATTTGAAACTACGGATTTCAAATTTTCCTGTTCCCTGATAAAAGATTTTTTCAGTAAAAATTATACCAATACAGGAACGGTCAAAAATATATATTGAAGATCCCATAACACTGGAATCGTTATGGGAAAAGCCAAACCAAAATTTCCGACTTATTTTCATCAATTAATCTCTATTACGCAGTCAGACTCTTTCTCCGGATGTTTCAATATTGAATCGTGCTCAAAGCAGTTCGATTCATCTCTCAATATTTTCTCATTTCTAATTTTTCTCATTAAAACAAATCGATTTGTCAAACAGGTTCGAGTAAGTAGCAGAAATGAATGCTGATAAGTCTTTAATTTAACATTTCCTTCTCTTTCACATTTCTAAAACACCTATCAAACTAAGGAGGCGCTATCATGCGTGTAGCTCTTTTTTCCTGGGAGTCTTTGCATTCAATCAATATCGGCGGCCTGGGTGTTCATGTGACTGAACTTGCTGCCGGTCTGGAACGGAGGGGGCACGAGATTCACGTTTTTACCCGCCGTAAACAGGATCAGAGTCATTATGATCAGATCGATGGAGTTCATTACCATCGGGTCGATCACGGCATCAGTGATAATTTTGTTCAGAGTATGGATTGGATGTGTCAGGCTATGGCTCATCGTTTCCATGAAGTAACCTCAATGATCGGGAAGTTCGAACTGGTTCATGCTCACGACTGGCTGACTGGCAATGTGCTTAAATATATCAGTGATGGATTTGGCACACCGGGTATTCTTACCATGCATTCGACTGAATATGGTCGCGATGGTAATGTTTTTCACGATGGCTTTGCCAGTTGGATTAGAGACACCGAATATGCTGCATGTAATCATGCGAAAATGATCATCTCAATAAGCGGATTTCTTGCTGAAGAGATTCAGCGCATTTATGGAGTACATCATTCCAAGATTCATGTGGTACCCAATGGCGTTGCGTATCATCATTTCAATGGTTATCTTGAACCCGGTCCGGTCAAGGAACGCTACGGTATAGCTCCGCTTGATCCTACCATTTTAGCTGTTGGGCGTATGATCGCGCAAAAAGGCATGGATCTTCTGGTGGAAGCGGTGCCCATGGTACTTGGATATTTCCCTTCAGCTAAATTTATTATTGCAGGTGAAGGTCCGGAGAAAGAAGGACTGATTAATCGTGCCAATCAATTGGGAGTTGGCCATGCGATCCGTTTTCTGGGAAGCCTCTCCAGAGGAGAATATAGCGAGCTGATGCGGTCGATTGATATTCTGGCATTACCAAGCCGCAATGAGCCCTTTGGTATTGTGGCACTGGAAGCCTGGGCGGCTGGTAAACCGGTTGTAGCAACAACTGCTGGTGGGCCAAGAGAATTCGTGTGGCATAATGTAAACGGATTTCTGGTTGATGCAAATCCGGGAGGTCTGGCCCATGGTATCGGTTCTCTTCTGGCTGATCACGACCATTGTCGTGCCCTTGGTCGCAATGGAAGGGTAGCGGTTGAAGACAGGTTCAACTGGGATACTGTAGCATCTTACACCGAAGGTGTCTATAATGCTGCCCTGTGTTGAAAAATTGGTTTTCTGGTGATTTGCTTTATGCAATAACTAAAAAAACGGGAGTGGCTTTATGCGGCTGCTCCCGAAATGCAGAAGTATATCAGACTCTAAGCAAATAAGGACAGGTATCGGGTCTGCTGCATAAGGAGTTTTTAATTCCGATTCTTTGTTTAGGTATTTTATTCTGATTCCTTCTTATTGTTATTGTTTTGATATTATTTCCTTTTTTTCCCGATTTGATATTGTCATGTTATTTTTTTCATCAGATACTCGAGTAGTTACGAATAATTTTAAATATCTGGTATTCTGTTTTCGAAATCACCACAGAACATTCAAACTCAACATATTAGGAGGTTTCAATGTTGGGAGATTTCGAAGAATATGTACCTGATGAAATTTTGATGGACATTGAATCTGATGTTTATATCCAACCGGATGAAGAGATCCGGGAGCTGGACTTTGAAGATGTGCATGATGCTGCTGTGGGAATCTCTTTTTTGAGCGATGAGGTAGATTCACCGGAAGAATTGTTTTCTCTGGATTAATACCTTTTGCTTTACCATCCGCACTGGCTCTAATGAGTCGGTTATTTCTCTTAGCAGTTACACCATTGCACGATTCAACGGGTCAGTGCAGCTTATAGGATCAAATCTTTAAATCAAAAAGTTGCCTATCCGATTTCAATAGCTTATATTGCTATTACCAGTTAAATGATTACCTGCCATTTTTCCATACAGGCTAAATCTAACAATCTTCACAGGAGTCTCAGTATGCGTCTTTTTAGCCGAAAAGTAAATCTGATCATTGCCGGTACATGTGTTGCCTGTCTCTTCTACGGATGCCAAAAAGCACCCGATGTTGAGCTGGCAGAGGCTAAAGCTGCCTTAAAAGCAGCCCTGGATGTGGAAGCCGACAAATATATGACCAAGAATTTTCAGAATGTTCAGAGAGTAGTTGAAGAAGCAGAAAAGGAAATTGCCAAACAGAAAAGCTCTTTTTTCCTGACCCGCAAATATACCAGAGTCACAAAACTTCTCAAAAGCGCAACCGATATTGCTAAAGAAATAGCCGTTGATGCACCGAAGGCAAAGGAAAACATTGTCGCTCAGGTAAAGGAAAATCTGGCGTTGACCAAAAGCATGCTGAACGAAACTGAAAATGACCTGAAAAAGGCCTCAAAATTAAAGAGCAAAAAAAGCCTTGTTCCGGATTTGAAAAACGAACTGAAAGTTGCAGATAGCATTGCAACTGTTGCTGCTGCCGAATTTGAAGCAGGAGACGTGTTGAAAGCTTCCAAAAGCCTTGATGAATTTCAGGCATCGATAAAAAGCATTACTGATCAGCTCAAAGGTCAGCCTGATATGTAATCCGATTTGTACATCCGGTGCAGAGTATGTTAATTCATACTTTGCACCTATCAATCTATTTTTTCTCAGTAGTGTCCGGTTAATTAAACAAAGAACACTTCATAAAGCGGCTAAATCATACAATAAAATTCCAAATTCCAAGCTGCAAATCCTAAACAAATCCCAATAACCAAATCATTCAAATTCCAAACAAGGAAATAATCCCGTTCCTGTTGAATTTCGAACCTCGCATTTCTAACTTTCTTACTCCTGTCCCTGTTTGGGATTTTGGATTTTGTGATTTAATTTGGAATACAGTGATTTTCGTAAGATAAACAGTACACTTCTTCGTTTAAAAATTTTTCCAAATTATTTCGATTAGAAATTGTTTTGCTATTAATTCCTGTTTTTTCCGATTTGATATTATTAGTCCATAATTATAGCAAATGGAATTAACCCTAATGATGATAGAATTGCATGTAAAACTGCCAAACCTGCAACTGTCCACAACATTTTGGGTTCATAATCGAAATTTTAATCCGATCAATCCAGAGTGCAATGTTACTTTAAAAAGGAGGTTCTGATGATCTTGAGTCGCTTGAAACGAAATGTTTCAATAATAATGCTCATATTACTGACTGGTAGTTCTGTTTTTACGGGAACAGGAATAGTATCAGCCAGTGAAAGCCGCCCCGCAAAAGGCAGCGTTAAATTTGGTGCGGATAATAATCCACTGGCCGGTGCGGCAGATAAGATGGGTTCATTTAAAACCCTTTTTGGTGATATCGCTGAAAAAGTTATCCCCACTGTGGTATCGGTGATTCCGACCAAAGTTGATACTATCGTATTTCAGAATAACCCTTTTTATAATTTCTTTGGTGATGAGTTTGGGGATCCCTTTGAGTTTTTCTTCGGCCAGCCAAGGCGGCGTCCACAGCAAAAACCTCAGATTCAGAAAAAAGAGCGTCGTCAGCAGGGACTTGGTTCCGGTGTCATAGTATCCAAAGACGGTTACATTCTAACCAACTATCATGTGGTTTCGGGTGCTGATGAGATCGAGGTAAAACTTCATGATGGACGTATTTTAAAGGCCGAAACTGTCGGCAGTGATTCGCTGACTGATGTGGCTGTCATAAAAATCGTTGAAAAAGTAGATAAACTCCCTGTTGCCTATCTGGGAGATTCTGACAAGATGCGTCCTGGTGACTGGGTGATAGCTGTAGGAAATCCATTCAGCCTTACTTCTACTGTTACCACCGGTATCGTTTCGGCACTTGGCAGAAACGTGAGTGGTAATGAATCTTATCAGAATTTCATCCAGACCGATGCTGCCATTAACCCCGGAAACTCCGGTGGAGCATTGGTGAATATTGATGGCGAGCTGATCGGCATTAATACAATGATTTACAGCAGATCTGGTGGATATATGGGTATCGGTTTTGCCATACCGGTGAATATGGCAAAAAAGGTAATGGAAGATCTTATCTACACCGGAAAGGTGGTCAGAGGATGGATTGGAGTTACGATCCAGGATATCGACCAGAATGTGAGAGCTGCACTTGATTTGGGAGATATAAAAGGTGTTTTAATTGCCGATGTGATAAAGGGACAGTCTGCTGATAAGGCCGGAATCAAACGGGGCGATATCATTATGACAATCGATGGAAAGGCCGTTGATAACACAAATGACCTTCGTAACAGAGTCGCAGCCCTGTCTCCAGACAAAAAGGTTCCCGTAACTGTTTTCAGAGGGGGAAAAACCATTAATCTCCAGTTGATAGTGGGGAAACGTGACCAGAAAATGATTGATCAGTTGTCTAAGAACAGTTCTTCCGGTGATGCTGAAGATGACGCAACAACCAGCAGTAAACTTGGATTCAGTGCGGCAAATCTGACACAAGAGCTGCGGCAGCAATATAATATCCCTAAAGATCTGAAAGGGTTAATTATCACCAGTGTTGAAAGCGGTAATGTGCCATTGCTAGAGGGGGATATAATATCTCAGATGAAAATTAAACAGAACGATTTCATTCACCTGGAGAATGTAAGTCAGCTTGAGAAAGTTTCCAAATCCATTAAAGCAGGGGAATCGGTGGTTTTCCTGGTTCACAGAGGAGGAAACACTTTCTATACCGCATATAAAATAAGGAAATAATTGTATCCACTGTGTATCACTGACTTTTCGGGAGCTCCCCTTGAGGGAGCTTCTGAAACTATCATTTAAGCCCAAATTGTCCATTAGACAGGGACTTAATTAGAGCCCGATAAGGCAAACCTGTTGGTTTTTTCCGATAAGCCCTCGTTGACAGTCACTTCGACGAATCTTCGAGGAGAAGTCTTTTCATTTAGAATAAACTACTCATCTTCGGATAAATCGAAGCATCTTAAAAGATGAGAGCGCCAGTTCTCTGCCGGCAAGACCAGAGTGTGCAGATGTCCTGTAAACTGGTTAAAAACAATGACAGGCACTTCCGTCCATAACTTTTAAATCCTTAGAGAACAGTTATTAAGCTTCGCCTTTTTTCGATAAAGCTTTCCAGATAAAGCAAAATGCTTTGGGCCAGGACCAAAATCCTTTGTGTTGAAACCAGTATACGATTGTTCAAAACACGGATACGGTTGCTCAAAAACACATATACGGTTACTAAAAATACGAATACGGTTGCTAAAAATACTGATACGGTTACTCAAAAACACAGATACGGTTGCTAAAAATACTGATACGGTTGCTCAAAAACACAGATACGGTTGCTAAAAACACAGATACGGTTGCTCAAAAACACAGATACGGTTGCTCAAAAATACAGATACGGTTGCTCAAAAATACAGATACGGTTGCTAAAAACACAGATACGGTTGCTAAAAACACAGATACGGTTGTTAAAAACACAGATACGGTTGTTAAAAACACGGACACGTTGACTCAAAACACTGATACGTTGGAAATAAACCCAAAATGGTTAGCACTTAAAGGAAACAGCTTTAAATTAACAGAAGAAAGCTCCACCCAAGCCAGGTGAATCAAAGAGGTGGGTAGTATGGAAAATTTTCGAATGTCTGCTTCATCTGGTATTAAGTGTTTTGTAGCTATTCAGGAATTGAAAACAAATAGCTGGTAAGAAATCAGTAGCAATCGACTCTCACAGAATCAGAAATATAATCAGATAAGCACTAAAGGGATATTCCGATTCTTCCGTTTAGATATTTATCTGTATTACTTCTGATTAGATATTGTTTTGATATTAATTCCTATTTTTTTTCGATTTTGGTATTATCATGTTATTTTTTGCCATCAGATACCTGAGCAATTTCAGTGTTTTTCTTATTCGTTTCCCCGCCTATATCAATAGGCTGCTTGAAGATACCGGGTTAGAAACCGTAAGTGTTCTCCAAAACGCTTTTTAATATAAGCATGTGAATGATCTCCAGGATTTTCACTGTATTCATGTTCGATATTCAGGGAATCAAGTTTATTATGTGCTTGACGATTGGCCTGCAGAGCGAAATCGGATAAGCCACAATCGATATATACCGGTTTTCTGGAACTGCTCAATTCTTTCAGTGTAAAAAGGAAAGAGTGCTCAGCCCACAACTTTTCATTCTTATCAAAACTTCCTAAAACTTTCTTGATAGTCCATTTTAAGGGGAATTGAGTCAGGTCCAGAATGCCGGAGATACTGCTGGCTGCACAGAAAAGCTCCGGATTCCTGCATAGTATGGTTAAGGCTCCATGCCCTCCCATGCTGGTTCCGCAAATGGCTCGCCCATTGGGACTTTTAATCACCCGGTAATTACTGGCGACAAAAGGAATCACTTTCTTTGTGATTAATGATTCATATCTGTAATCATCCCTTACAGGGCTGTCAATATACCACGAATCGTAATTGCCATCAGGGCAGACAAAGATCACCTGAAGGCTGTCTGCATATTTTTTTAATGGAATAATTCTGGACCAGCTTTTGTGATTGCCACCGTATCCATGTAATAAGTAGATAACCGGAAATTTTTTTTGGCAATAATTGTAGTTTTGAGGAAGAACGATTAATGCTTTATGCCTTTTCTTTTGTTTAATATCCGGAATCTTTACCACACCATCGGAACCATAAGTTAAGCAGCTATTTACAAATATCGCCAGTAATACCGGGATAATGAGTGTGGTTTTAAGGAATTCAGGCATAAAATATTTATTTATGTTGTTCTGTTTGTCCCTAAATTTCTCGCCCCCTAATCCCCCAAAGGAGGACTTAAGAGCGTCCAAAGCAACATTTTATAAAACCATAGGGTCAAGTTCACAGTTACATTATGCGATCTTAAAGTCTCCCGATGTACATCGGGAGATTTAGGGGGCTGCTTCAGGGAGCTATTTCCCAGTAAATATATCCGGCCACCGGTCATTTCCTGTATGGAAAGTCAATCGCACCCAGTCCTTTTCCTTGTCCTGTGAAATGTTCCAGATGAATAGCTCGTAATCATAAAGATCATGTTCGTGTCCATATTGGGTTGCGCACCATACCAGCCATTTACCGCTGTTATCAAGTTTCGGGAAGTATTCGTGAGACCGTCGTCCTGGCAAATCCATAAGGCGTATCTCTTTGGGTAAACGGAGATCAGATATTTTATCCACCGGCTTACCATCTTCATCAACTCTGATTGACAGTACTTCGGTATCGCCATTTCCCTGTCCTTCATTCATACGAATGACCCTGGTTTCATCAGGGTACCAGTCGATCTGGCATCCTTTCCCGGTGCTGTACCAGATGCTTTTGTCCAAATTCCAGATTCCTGTTTCTCTTTTTGAACCTCGAACCGTAATTGCAATTTTCTTACCGCTGGGGGAGAGCTGTGGTTGCTGAGAATAGGTTCCTTTTTTTAACGATTGCTCTGAATCGAAAATGTTTTTTTCACCATTATCCAAAAGGGATTTCACTACAACCAGAGCTCCCCGTGCAAAAACAATGGAATCTCCTGATGGTCGCCAGGTTCCCCAGCAGGCGTTTTCCGCGACTTTTTTCTCATCCGTTCCGTCGATATTTATTGTCCATAAATCCCATTTGTCGTGTTGTTCAGCATCGCTTTCCGGAACCCATCCTGATTTGCTTCTGACAAAAAGAACTCTGTTGCCATCAGGTGATATCCTTGGATACCAGTCGACATTGTCACTTTTGGTCAATTGTGTGATACCGGTCCCGTCTGCATTCATTAACCAGATATCGTGTTTGCTGTTTGCACGGGATGAGGACCAGACGATCTTTCCCTGTAACTTATTTTTAAAGGAATCTAAAGCCTTTTTTTCTTTTGGTGATGGCTGAACCGAAGTCCCTACAGGTGCTTCCTGGCTAAAAGTCGTAAATGCGGTTATCAGAACAATAGAAATTAATCTTAAAAACATGTTTTACTCCTTCGAAATAACTCTCAACATATTAAATACTTTCAACGGATCACGAACCAGAACCGATAATATAGCCTTTTTTACCTGTTCAGGCCGATTCATACTCAAATAAACAGAGGCGGTCAGGGTTTGTGCCTGGACATTTCCCGGATCTTCTGTAATGATCTTATTTAATATAGTCAATGCGCTGTCTTTTTGGCCTTTGAGTAGTTTAATACGGGAATATAACAATCTGCATTCCTGAGAACGATCATCAGCAAGAATCGATTCCGCAGATAAAAGATTATCGGTTTTTACAAGCATATTGGCCAGGTGAAAAACTGCTTCATCTGCCAGGTGTTTCTTATCAATAAATCTCTCTTTTAAACTTTGACAGATAGAATCGACGCTATAAACGTCATCCAGGCGGATATTATGATCTTTTGATAATGAGTCCATAATAAAAAGCGCTTCAGAACCATCGGTTGAAACCAGATTCCACTCAGGACTATCATAAAGATATTTGGTTAACCGGAAATAAAGATCAGTGCCGCATTGTGGTAATATCACATGAGTGATACCATACTTTTTGCAAAGACCAGGAAAAAAAACTTCCGGATGCTTTAAAATTGAAAGATACTCAGCAAAAAACTCCCGGCTGCGAAGTGTCAGCCTTGTATCCAGAAATACCTTCTTTTCAGGATAAAACTTCCATATCAGATATCCGCCATGACGATCGGCATTAAACATATTCCCCGGCACACTGGAATCCTTGAGATATTCTGTACTGTTAACAGGGAAACTGAACGGAGCGATTGTATAGAAGTTCTTTCTGAGAAATTGCAAGTGTGAAATTATTGAAGAAAGCACAAAAATACAAAGTAAAAAAGAGATGCATGTCTTAAGGATTTTTTTGTTTATTGGTGAAGAAAATGAAAGGTGTTTCATATTCCAGCAGAAATGGGGAATAAAAGCTATGGCAAAAAGAATCAGATTGCGTTGTGCCATATATGCCAGGGTTAAAAACATCAGTGATGAAAAAAGGAAGGTGAATCTGAGATAACGCTTCGAGAAAGCAGAGGATAAAGAAAGCAATACGATGATTCCGATCAAACTGTACGCATAATAAGCATAATCTGTATCCATCATGCTAAAAACTGACATGTTCTCGGTTACATTTGAGGAGTAAATGTTTTCTGGCAGGGGAGTAATATTCCTGAAAAGACGGAAGGCGAAATGCACTGCGTCCTGATAATATGGGTTAACCAGCATGCTTAAAAGCAACAAAGGGGAAAACAGGGTCATAATTTTCAGGTCGGTCCTGTTCAGGTTGGATTTATATCCGAACTGATCCGGAAATCTTGCTGACAGAAAATTGTTGAGCAATTCACCACTAAGATAAGCGATAAAAATAAAAGGCCCGGCCAGGAAAAGGCCCTGACTGTTTACCCAGGCAATTTGAACCGGTATAAGAAAGAGCAGGTAACGTTTTCTGCGATGCTTAAGATATCGCTCTAACAGGTAAAAAAAGAGGGATATAAAAAGAATAGTGAATATTATTGGACGCATGGTTACCAGATATCTGAATGAGTAAGCAATGAGTACAATTGGTAAACTGATCAGCAACACAGATCTCTTATCTGGTACTGATCTGAAAAGAATTGAGATACTTACAGCAAAGAGTGTGGCCTTGAAGACAAGCAGCAAGCCTAATCCACCTGCATTCTCTGTCAGGAAGGTTATTACCTGAAAAAGCCAGTGAACATCGAACCATCTTTGAGCCGTGTCAGTATAGGAAAACGGATCCGAAAACAGAAGGTGTCGCTCTTTGACAATCTCTTTACCTGCGGCAAGATGCCAGAAAATATCAAAATCGGAGATAGGGTAGAGCACGAAAAATCCACAAACAGCTCCAATAGCTACAGTTATCAGATTTTCTTTTGTTATCCAGTTTAAAGATTTGTAATTTTCAGATTTCATTCGGGCTAACAGGAAATGGTGAATCAATACTTCTCCCGGTGTTCATATAGTGCTTTGATTATTGCTCTTGTGAAACAGATACTGAAAGATCTCTGAAAGCCCACAGTTATAGAGATACTATTCATCAGGAAACCGTTCCCAGTTCTGTGAATAATTGTAGAGATCTCTTGCTGACATCATGTAAATCACCAACCTTTTATTACCCAGTTCTTTATGGCGTGCTTTCATTGCTTTTTTCCGCACCAGCGGGCCGCCGCCCCAACTGGTAATGATATCCACAGGCATACCGGTTTTGGCAGCAATGTGAGCTCCGACACCAGCACTCTTGCAGTCAACCGATTCATAGACACCGGTGAAACTGTCACCAATCAGCATCAATGGAGCACTGCTGTTAAGACTCTTATATGGAATACCATCAGAAGTCTTTACATGAACCGCTTTGAGTTCTATCGGCTGATATTGGATCTGTCTTGACTCCGGTAAACGATCCACTATATCGCCAAGCCTCTTGAAAGAGGTATCATTTAGCACATATTCGGTTTTTTCTTTGTAACTATCGTACCATGAATATTTTTTAATTCTATCGGCAATCAGGTTAGCTGCAATCTGCAAACCTCTGTATGACCAGTGGGTGTCCTGTTTCTGATACACTGTTTCGATAAAAGAGGAATCTTCCGATTTCGCTTTAAGAAAGTGAGGCAACAGATCTATTACTTCAATACCGGCATTCTGAAGATCATGAAGAAATTTACGGCTGAATGGATTGATGTATTGGTTTTGAGGGATCACTATATTTTCGGGGAGCAATTTCTCGAAATAAACTTCTTCCTTATTTGGTACAGCTACAAAAAGCAGGTTTATATTAAGACTGTCCAGATATTTTCTAAAGCTTAAAAGATGAGGCAGGGGATTTTTCTCCTGAGCCTGCCTGGTTATATCTCCTCCCAGAATGTATTGCAGAGATTTCACAAAGAAGAGCCATCCATCTTTTCCTTCAATACCCATCTGGCTTTCCGGAAGAGTATCGAGGATCTCTTTCAGTTTGCTTTTTAAAGAAGAACATTCTGTGTCCCAGGCCTCATAGCTGCCATATTCTTTAAGCTCTTCTTCAAAGTGCTTCTGGTTATCTATGAAGTTCTGAGAAACAGAAGTATCCAGCATTGCTTTAATGGCTACGCTGGTGATTTCTTCTGAAACAATTGTTTCTGTATTCTGTTTTTCATCTGTAATAAATACGTTGTAAATAGGTTTTTGGGGGGAAAACGGTTTACCTTCAATTACAGCCAGCGGATTGTCTATTATTAAACCTTTCAGCTCTTTTCTGATGTGTCGAGGTGTTGTTTTAAAAGGCCATCTGTTCTCGGTGGACAGGTCCAGAATATCGGTATTTCTGGTAGGATACCAGTATGATGCAAGATCGGTTATCCAATCGAGTATCTCCTGGTGAGAGAGAATCTTTTTACAGTATTGCTCCCTGATCCAGTCGATAACCATTGGAAGAGAATCTTTGTTAAGAGAATCCGGGTTCAGTTTTCCATAGATTTCCAGGAACCCATCCTTATCTTCATCGCTTACGTTTTCAAGAAAATTTACCCAGGGGCTGAAATCAATTTTTACCCAGAATTCAGTTGAGCTATTGGTTTGATGCAGATACAGAGTCGATATTTGCTGAAAAGGCTGGAATATCTCAGGGTTACTCCATTTAAATGATGAAACTTTAGATGAGAGTGTTTGAAAGTCGTCCTCTTTTACTACTGTCCACAGTTTTTTGATCAATGGTTTCCAGGCCAGAGGGGATTGCAATTCATTTTCGGTAAGTGGAGTCTCATGCAGACTGTTTTTAATCTCCAGAACTGCATTTCCAAAAGAAAGCGTGTCAAGCTTCACACCGGTTTTGTTTTTAGGTAACTTTATTTTGTCGAAATGATCAACAAGAACCGGATTCCTGTCGTAAGCCGAAAAGTCAAGATTGGCAAGTGTTGGAGAATCAATTTTTCGGACCATGACATTGGAATGAAGACATTTGAAATTTGGAACCAATTCCTGATAGGGGGCTGATGCCGTAATGGAGGATAAAAGCAAGATGCACAAAAGAAGTAATTTACTCATCAAGTATCCTGTCTTCATATTTTTGTCCGTTTTCAAAATATTAAACTACTGTGTTTCTTGTTCAACTCATCGGGTGGTAGAGCAATTATCAGTGTTGCTTTTCCGAAACAGTAATTGGTACCTCTTTCCAGCCTCCTTCACCAAAGCGCAAATCGCGTTCAACAAACTCCCAGATCACAAGCTTCTTTCCTTTAAGTAATGAAGCTTTTTTTGAAAGTGTCTGACGAACGATTGTTGATGCTCCGCCATCATTGACGATTGATGCCAGCGGTTCCGACAGTTCATAAGCCAGATGAGAGATCCATCCCGCACTCCGGGGTTCATCGGTCTGGTAAATTCTGGAAAAGCTGTCGCCCAAAATAAGAATACGCGCTTTCCTGTACTCATCTCGGTATAGGTTTCTGGAAATGATTTTTCCTGAATCATCTCTGATAACAGAAAATACCTGATAACATTTGGTTTTTTCCAGAGGCAGATTAAGCTGCATTTTTCCAATTTTAATATCAGACAGTCTGGTCATTACTCCAATATCACCGTTTCGGAAAACTTCCACAGTATCCATTGTATACTCGGTTTTGGGGAAGTTATCATTAAACCACGGCATCTGCTTGATTACAGATGCAGCCGATGTTGCTGCCAGTCGCGGTCCGCGGTTTTTCCAATGTGTGTCTGTGCGAAGATAGAGAGAGTCGCCAAAGAGCGAATCCCGTTGTCTTTCCTGTAAAAACGGAGTAAACAGGTCTACTGTCTTTACACCCTTTTCTGCCAGAATTTTAAGAATATGCTGGGAGTGAGAGATCTCATGTTTGAAGGAGACTTTTATGGCAGGATTGATAAGATCCGGATATATACTGGGTTTACCTGGCACTATCATTACCAAGAGCTCTATACCCATCTCTGATAGTTGATTCCTAAAATCAAGTATTACCTTTACGGGATCATCCATGACCGGTTTACTGTTATAATCAACCACCTTTGAGCGGGGATCGGTAACAGATGGTTTATGAAGGTATTCCACATCTGGCTTATAAAACATCCATCCGTTTTTTCCCATTATCGCCTTTTCTCCAGGATCACCAAACAGCTTGAAACTTACAAACTGAACAATCGGACGAATCGAATTGGCAAATATGGAACTGTTCTCTATCTCCTTTTCGTACTTTCTAAGGTAATGGTGGTTAAATGCAGTATATTTGAAAAAGTGATGAATCATTTCACCGATATAATTCAGACCATTTCTATTTATTTTGTTTGAAATGGATTCTATTCGGTTATAAATAGATGATAATCCAGTTTTAATGGAAACCGGATCTTCTTCCAGTACTGATATCTCCTCTGTCAGAGAATCTATTATGCCAACTATCGCATTTGCAGTATCATCGATATATCTGTTAATCGAGACATATTGATTTCGCATGGCTCCTGAAATCGATTTCGCTTCCTCCAGATGCATTATAAATGTTTCAGATTCTGAAACATCTGCATTATCTGTAAGGATCGAGTCTGCAGACCTGAGTTCATGTTTCAACTCTTCTAACAGTTGAGAAATTTTTCTGGCAGTTTTGGCAGGGGTGATGAAAGTGTCTTCAAAAATATTAAAACACTGAATACCTCTTTTTTCTTTGAGCTCTGAAACCGCTTGTATAACAGGAACCATTGCAATGATTACTATGAAGAACCAGGAAAACACTTTTGCTGCATTGATTTTCATTACGGTTCCCGTTAAAATTGAAAGTAAAGGAATGGGTTGAATGTCTGCGAAAACATTACTGCAATTGCCAATATGAATACTGCACCGGTCAGTGCATATTTATATCCACGAAGATTCTTTACCCAATCATAAGCCTGAACTGGTTGCCAGACCATAATTGCACAAAGCAGCATGGAGAAAAGATGCGGAAGACTCATGAT
>Ga0123335_1006016_pt1 | contig 14378 bp, 9 predicted proteins | sample BiotimSIPDNA_2_FD_89707 | JGI IMG/M metagenome (GOLD analysis project Ga0123335, IMG submission 89707) | Anaerobic biogas reactor microbial communites from Washington, USA - Biogas_R2 time_0 SIP DNA | ecosystem: Engineered > Bioreactor > Anaerobic > Unclassified | place: Washington, USA... | reverse complement strand
TTTAATGAAGTAGCTTATTTGCTTTTATTTGGGTATCTTCCAGACAAACTGCAGTTAGAAAATTTCAAGGACATGCTGGATTCTTGCAGGGATTTGACGGCTGGTTTTACAGAAAATATGATTCTCAAGGCACCCAGTTCCAACATAATGAATAAATTAGCAAGGGCTGTTCTTGCTTCTTATTCTTATGATGACAACCCGGATGATTTAAGTATAAAGAATGTTTTGCGTCAGTGTATAGAATTGATTGCACGTTTTCCAACGATGATCGCTTACGGATTTCAGGCAAAAAGCCATTACTATGATGGTAAAAGCTTGTTTATTCATAATCCGCAGTCAGGTTTGAGTACTGCACAGAATTTTCTCCATATGATCCGACCAGACAGCAGTTTTACTGATCTTGAAGCAGAAACGCTTGATTTGGCTCTGGTTCTGCATGCTGAGCATGGTGGAGGAAATAATTCGGCTTTCGCTCTTCATGTTGTATCATCATCCGGTACAGATACCTATTCAGCAATTGCTGCTGCAGTGGGTGCACTTAAAGGACCCAAGCATGGGGGAGCCAATATCAAGGTTGCTTCAATGATGGAAGATATATGCAATAATGTTAAAGACTGGTCTGATGAGGATCAGATAGCTGCATATCTGACAAAAATTTTGAATAAAGAGGCATTTGATCATACCGGATTAATTTATGGCATGGGACATGCCGTGTATACACTTTCAGATCCTCGTGCGATTATTTTGCGCAACAAGGCAGAGGAACTGGCAAAAGAAAAATCCAGGACAGATGAGTTTGAGTTATACAGGAGAATTGAACGTATCGCACCGCAGGTATTTAATAAAGTAAAAGGGAATAAAAAAACAGTATCTGCAAATGTGGATTTTTATTCAGGGTTTGTATACGATATGCTGAACATTCCCAGAGATCTGTATACACCAATTTTTGCCCTTTCAAGGATAGCAGGATGGTCAGCCCACAGAATTGAAGAACTTGTAAGTGGAGGAAGAATAATCAGGCCTGCTTATAAAAATGTTTCAAAAAGAAAACATTATATTTCTCTTGATCAGAGAGAGTGTATAAATGAACCTGTTGATGCTCTGGTTTTTGATACATTTTTATAGAAATACAGAACGGATCAATCATGGCGAAATCAATATTAGGAGGTTTGTATGAGTGAAACAGCAACAATAAAAATCACATATTGTGGTATGTGAAATTACTACCCTAAAGCCGTCAGTTTGGCGCAAGAGATAAAAGAAACATTTGGATATGAAGCCCAACTGGTTAAATCCAGCGGTGGAGTCTTTGAAATAGAAAAAAATGGTAAATTGATATTTTCGAAAAAAAAGACAGGAAAATTCCCGGAACCGGGAGAAATAATAAAGTTACTTTCCAAATAATAAAATAGAGATTTGTAAAAGATACTCCCGAAATTAAAATGTATATTTCTTCGATAGGTCAGGATTCCCACAGGTTTGAATCACAGGATTCTTCAAAGCCTCTCATTCTTGGAGGAGTTATAATCCCACAGTGTGTGGGATTAAAGGGAAACAGTGATGCTGATGTTGTCTTGCATGCTATTACAAATGCTATATCCGGTTTAAGCGGAATAAATATTCTGGGTAAAGTAAGTGACGATATTTGTCTGAAACATGGAATTACCGACAGTCGTGTTTATTTGGCTGAAGCACTTAAAACAGTTTCAGATTACAGGATATTACATGTATCTGTTACTGTCGAAGCTTTACGTCCACATCTTGCAGACTACATACCAGCTATTAGAGAATCAATCGCACAATTATTATCGCTTGAAACCGCACATGTCGGGTTGACAGCTACTACTGGTGAAAGCTTAACCGGTTTTGGAAGAGGTGAAGGAATCGGAGTTTTTGCAATCATTTCAGCGCAAAAAAATGTGAGTAATTGTAAAAGCATACTGTAAGTGATTTTTTGAAAACAAAACAGATAAAAGTAATATACCGACATTGAATAAGATAAAGTCGGAATCAATACCGACTCCGAACTACGGGTTGCAACCCCGGCGAGGCGATCGGAAATAGGCGGTAAAAAAGTCAGCAGTATTTCCATTCTGGCATCGAAATTCCGGGTCGGTGTCGGAATTGGTATCAAATCTTTTATCTATAGGATCTCTCTGTAAATCAAAATAGGATGGTTTATGGAAAATGAGGGTAAAAAAAACTGACTATCTGTATGTATGGGAAATTCCTGCGGTAATTTGAAAAAAGTTTGTTCATATAACCAAAAGGTTTTTTATCTTTTTTTGATACCACTGCAGTTGCGTAAGCAGGTACGGTGTATATTGAATGATGTCTGTCTGAGAGCCGTTCTACTTCAAGTCTTACAGGAATAAACAGTGTATCACCCTCTTCAGCAGAAATCAGGGTAACAGAGATTCTTACAGTTGGATGTTCTGTATCTTCAACCATTTTGTATAAACCGAACGTTTCACATCTTTTGAATTCTCTTTTAAGTTTTTCCCAGATACTTGTAAAATTTTTTAACAGAATCTTTTGCTTGTCAGGCTCTTGAGGCCAGAACCGGAGTTTTTCGAGAGAAATATCATTTTGAAGTGGTGCAAGGTATAAACGTTCATGTTCAACGGGTATTGTAGCTGTGCCTTCAGACACATTTCTCTTTATAGATGTGCAGTTACAGGAATATGCCAGGAAAAATAAAAGTGATAAATACAGGAATTGTTTCATGGGACAACCAGCAGTTTTCTTCGCAATGTTTTTGTCTTTAAATTATCGTAGCAGGAAACAGTTGCAACATATAAACCTGGAATTATTACTTTCCCGCTTCTGTTTTTAAGATCCCATTTCAATATATTTGAATTGCCAGCCTGATATGATGCAGCATCTGTGGTGTTAGGGGTAATTTTCTGTACTAAATTGCCATTCATATCAAATATTACAACATCTTTAATATCAACTCCATCAAAAATAATGTAATCATTATTTTTTCGCAAAGAAAAAGGGTTGGGATAAACTGCCAGATCGTTTTTTGTAAGCCTGCATTTTGAAAAAATTCCATATACACCAGGTCTGGACAATACTATCGGAGCTGCAAACAGGGTATCATTTCTAATAAAAAAATTGGTTTCAATAATCTTCCATGAAGAATCTGATTCCTGGTAAATGTATAGATCTGTTGAGTCTGGTACAGAAACCCTGTTTTGTGCAAATGTTCCTATGGCCAGTTCAATGCGGGATTTTTCATTCCAGAATTCAGGGTAATCGATAGTAAACAAAGTGGAAAGGGATGAGAGTGATTGGGCTTTCGCCATTTGGGTAAGAAAACTACTGCTTTCTGTAGACACTGCCAATGAGCAGCGAAGGTCTGATTGTGCCTCGATAAATATATCGGCAAAACTTTGTAAATCCGGAGATAAAAATTTTTGAATCGATTTTTCTCCCGAGGCTATATTCACCCGACCGTATTCAAAAGAGATATTGAACTCTTTTTTCAGATCAGGATCACCATTAGTAACAACAACTCCAGCTTCAATACCTCTGTTCCAGTCTGGAAGTATCAATAAACCATTGCCTTGAGAAGAGAGAGGTACAGAAATTATCGAATCACCGGATACTTTTCTGAAAAGTACTGATGCGGCCCATTTGTTATCAGTTTCTTTGGAATCATCAAGACTGGAAAGATGAATGATAAGTGTATCAGTTTGGAAATCAATTGATCGGATAAACACTTTTGCCATTGCGTAGGGATTGACTGTTTTTGTAATGCTAGATGATTTTGAAAAGTTGTAACTCCATTGCATTAATAAATTCGCATCAGGAATAAATCGGGTCGTATCAGCCCTTATGCCGGAGAAAAATGAAGCAGTATGGAAGTTATTGAGGAGCTTAACCCATTCATATCCCAGATTTTTTGAGGTTTGTTCCAGATTGGAAAAAAAGGGGAGCGGATTTTTATAGTTATTGTCAAATATCTGATAGATGAAATCTATTCCGGGAGTTGGCAGTGTATTGTAGCAAAGGTACAAAACCAGCAAGGAGTTACTATAGTCAAATGAGCCGGAAAGTGTGCTGGTTCGGCTCAGAAGTGAATAGTCCGGATAGGAAAAAAAGATATTCGCATATTGTATATAGTCGTTTATGTCACCAAAGAGCAGTTCTTCCATTGATGTAGCTGTGCCTTCAATCCAGCTTAAAGGGAAATCATCGAGGTATGTTGCACCATTGAGATTCCGGCACATGGCATATTGGACAGCGTGAAAAAATTCATGTGCACATGTAACTCTGACACCAAATTGCGGGTTCTTGTCATACCCAAGTTGACTCCATTCACTTGATGGCCAGTGGTTTCTTAGTGTAATATAACTTGCAAAACCGCCATCTGTACCTCTCTGTTCAGGAAACACATAAGTTAACCCATAATCGCCACTGTTTCTGTAATGTTCAACAACTACTTTGTATTTATTTGACGTATGTTTCTCACTTTTAAATGGAATTGGTTCAACAAAACCAAACCCGGTTATTTCAGCATTATATGTGCTGTCAAGAGCCCAGGCTACTTCGTCAATATAATCCGGAACTCCATTGGGGAGTTCACTTTTTGATCTCCAGTTTTCTTTGTTGTAGCCATAATTATCGGTTGTATCAACACAATCAGAAGAATTGGTATCTATGGTAAAAAAGATTTCAAAAAATCCACCTGGGGATTCATATTTCTGAAACCAGGAAGGAATCTGCGATGCTTGACGATATAACTGTTTGAATTCAGAAGAGAGATCATTCCACACTCTTGGAAGTGCAAAAAAATCGGATTGCATGAAATCGTGATATTGAGGATGTGGTTGGGGGGAGTATCGTGAAAAGGTCCGCTGTTGAACCCTGTTTTCAAGAAAAGGGCGCAGGCGATTTTCAATGGTTGTTATATGATTTACTGAAATTCTGTTTTGAGTAATTTTGTTTTGAGTAATCCTGTTTGGAACAGATCTGTTCGCACCTGGAGCAGATTCAGCAAAAACTGATACTGAAATTATGGTTAGAAAATAAATTTTAAATATTTGAAAAATATGTTGATTATTCAATTCCGGGTCCATTGAGGAGTTAATAATTAAATGGAACTTTGTTTCGGATATCTACCGGATAACGATTCAAAAATATATTGTGAGAACCTATAGACAAATTTGTTCATACCTGAGAACGAAAGATGGGCAGGCAGGTAAATGGGTTGCAGGAAATAATTTAAAGAACCTGATGGCCAAAAAGTAGCGTATTAAGTGCTTTTTATCATTGTTTAAATTTTTGGTTTATTTGATTACACCTTTTCAAATTCTTTGCTGACTTTTTCCAGTACTGGATATTCTTTTCTGTACGACTCATAGATCTCTTTTGCCAGATTAACCAAACCGCATTCTTTAGCTGCATCAAGCATATTCATGTATACATCCGGTTCTGATGGATTGAGCTTGAGAGATTCAACAAAGAGTGTAACTGCATCTTTATATCTTTTTTGGTGGTAGGAGACTATGCCCAGGCCACAGAATGCGGCAGCACTAGGTCCTTCCGTATCATTTGCTTCAAGATATTTTTTCATAGCGGAGCTGAGGTCACCATTTTCAAGATGTTTTTCTGCTTCTTCAATAAGTGAGCTGTAGATTCCCACGGATTGTGCCCTGATGGAGGTATAGATATTGTCACCCTGTTCAGTAATTGCATCAAGAATAACCTGAATCTCTTCAAGATCTGGTTCCAGTTCTAAAGCTTTTTCGAAAAATGGAAGAGATTCTTTGATTTTTTTTAGTTTCAGGGATGCATCAAAAAGATTCATTAATCCATCAACATAAACCGGGTGAAGGGAAACCGATTTCTGGAACATGAGATATGCATCATCCCAGAATTTACGATCCCAAGAAAGAATTCCCATATTGTTGAAAGCTCTCCAGTTCTGAGGGTCTTTTTCGACTATAGAAACAAGAATTCTTGCGGCAGTTTGATACTCTTTTTGTTTGATAGCTTCTTCCGCATTGATATTTTCTTCTCTGAACTGTTCTTTTGGAATTGTTCTTTCAGAGTTCATTTGCACCTCTCCTTGCTGATTATAGCTCAACAACATTCTGATTCGGTTTAAAGTTGATATGCTCCCTGATAAGTTATTAAAGGATAACATATTATATCATTGCTGAGCCATGAGGGCAAGAGGAGAATCGGGGGAATTGGGTGTTATGGTTTTCCGACTGTTTCTATTACATTTGTTGGCAGTCTGTTTTTGTTTTCTGGTTAAAAATGAGTTGCATTCAGCTTTATAGGTGTGCTAAGTTTATATCCGAAAAACAAACCTGTTAAAAACAGAAAACAGACAGCTATATCAATACTTTGATTTTTGATTGAGATTTCGTATTTTTTTTTTATAAGGCTGTATTTTTCTGAATGGTTTTTACGATCCAAGGGCTTTATAACAACAGTATCCTGCCACAATGTGTTGGGATTTCCAGATAGAAAAGGACAGCCTTTTTTTGCGCAGTAAGGCCTGGGGAAAGTCAGATTTAAATGCATGAAATATGCGCGCAAAGCTTTATATCCGTGATTATTTGCCCAGGTGACTAATAGTTTTATAAGTCAGTCGGTACTGTTAAGAAATACGGAAAAATATATCTTTATCACTTATCGTATTTAAATAACAGCAGTGTTGATAAATAATTTTGTGGAGGTAGTACCTTGATACAGATCAGTAATAAGCAGAACAGAATTTTTTTAAACCGTTTTTCAGTTTTATCCGGTTGCTGTTTAAAGTTTTTTTTGATATGTTCTGCTCTGTTTTTTGTAAAGTCTGGTTTTGCACAGGATGATATTGTGATTGAATCGATTGTTTCAAAAAATGAGTATTCTCCAGGTGATACTGCTGTTGTTGCGCTCAGCATTGATATTCCGGAAAAGTTTCACCTTTATGGAAATCCACTCGGACCTGGTATCGGGAAACCTTTATCAGTAAGTGTAACCGGTTTTCAATCTGTTAAATGGATAGAGGTTAAAAAGACTGAGGCTTCAAAATTTTCTCCGCCAGTTGGTGACTGGGTATGGGCTTATGAAAACAAAACCGATTTTTACCTGATTGGAGTAACAGATCCGGATTTTACAGGTACAGTTTCAGGCAATATCATATTCAGTGGACTAATATGTCATAATTCATGTATTCCTGTCAATAAATCAATACCTGTATCGATTGATGTTTCCACCAATGCTGATGATAAGGAGCATTTTGGTTCTGATAAAAAGTTACGTGAAAGTTACAGATCTGCAACAGGATCTTTTCAATTTGAAGGCAGCACAAAAAGTGATATGGCTCTTTCCAGTGATGAGTTTGGCGGTTTAAAGCTGAATAACAACGGTTCTGACCTGTTGTTGACAACAGCAAGCAATGCTTCTTCAGATAGCAAGGAACCGTATGAATGGAACTATTCACCTCGCGAAAAGAGTGTTGAATTTAACATAGCGATTGCGATACTTTTTGGTTTTATTGCAGGAATAATATTGAATTTTATGCCTTGCGTTCTTCCTGTGCTTGGGATAAAGATAGTATCATTTTCCAAATCACGTGAGGGGTCACGTAAGGAAACAATTGTAAGAAGCCTGTTTTTTGCAGCAGGAATAATTTCGGTTTTCATGATATTCGCAGCACTTGCTTCATTTGCCAATTTTTCATGGGGACAACAGTTTCAGAATCCAAAAGTACTGATTGGAATAATAGTTCTTATTGTAGTTTTTGCTTTGGGAACATTTGATATCTTTATGATAAATATTCCAGGATCTGTTGCTCAACTGGAAAGGAAAAGCGGATCCGGTATTTTAGGTGATTTTTTTAAGGGGATGTTTACAACTGTCATGGCGACTCCATGCAGCGGCCCTCTTCTTGGAGCTACTCTGGCGTGGGCTGTAACACAACCCCCCCTTGTTATTTTTACAGTGTTTACATCTATTGGTGCGGGTATGGCTTTCCCATATGTTCTTTTATCATTAAGCAGTAAACTTTCAGGTTTGATTCCCAAACCGGGAGGCTGGATGAATGATTTTAAAATATTTACAGGATTTATTTTATTAGGGATGGCAGTGTACATGATGATGAGTTTACCGCAGGATATGGTTGTAAGTACTGTAAGTGTATCAGTTTTCTTTGCTTTTGCTATTGTTGCATATACAAGATATGCGCCTTTTGGGTCCAGTCTGAAAAAAAAGATACTATCTGGCATTGCTGCCCTGCTCATTGCAGGTGCTGGAATTTATACCAGTTTTGCTATAATTTACAAAAACACAAATGTCGATTACGCATCAGAGGAGTTTGACAGTGAGTGGAAAGATTTTTCATTTGAAAAGCTGGAAAAGGCCAACAAGAATGCTCAGCATGTAATAGTTGATTTTACGGCACGATGGTGCATGAACTGTAAAATAAATAAGGCTGCGGTTCTAAACACTAAAGAGATCAGGGATCTGATCAGGGAAAAAAAGATTCTTGCGTTGAAAGTTGATCTTACTCAGCCAGATCCTCATGAACAGGCTTTTTTGTATCATCTGGGTTCACGAAGTGTGCCATTTCTGGCTATTTTTCCTGGAAATGATCCATACAATCCGGTAGTGATGCGGGATCTTCTTAATAAAAGAGAGCTTGCAAGGGAGCTTAAAAAGCTGTAGAAAACAGTTGACGGTGAGAAGTGGAAGTGAGCAGTGGGTTGTGTTCGTCAAAAACATCCAATCCTCATTGATTAAACCTTTCCTATCTTCTATTTTTTGTACTCTTCTTTGAATAAACTGTCAGTTTAAAGGACATTTTAAATCAGTTATATATATAGAGAGGCATGAAAAGTGGGTAAAAACGTTGTTCAGAAGATTATTGATTCGCATATTGTTGAAGGGAAACCGCAGTGTGGAACCGAAGTAGGAATAAAAATTGATCAGACTCTGACTCAGGATGCTACAGGGACAATGGCTTATCTTCAGTTTGAAGCGCTTGGGTTTGATAAGGTTAAAACTGAAATTTCTGTTTCTTATGTAGATCACAATACGATACAGGAGGGGTTTGAGAACGCTGATGACCATAAATATTTGCGTACAGTAGCATCACGTTTCGGAATACGATTCTCAAAACCGGGTAACGGTATTTGTCATCAGGTACATCTTGAACGGTTTGGATGTCCCGGGAAGACACTGCTTGGAAGTGATTCGCATACTCCTACCGGTGGTGGAATCGGAATGATATCGATTGGAGCCGGTGGTCTTGATGTGGCTGTGGCAATGGGCGGTGGTCCGTTTTATATGACATATCCCAGAGTTGTAAAAGTTGAGCTTACCGGAAAGCTGAGTCCCTGGGTGAGTGCAAAAGATATTATCCTTAAAGTACTCCAGATACTTTCAACAAAAGGAAATGTAGGGTCTATCGTAGAATATGGTGGTGAAGGTGTTGTTGCGTTAAGTGTACCGCAACGAGCTACGATTACCAATATGGGTGCTGAACTTGGAGTAACTACATCGGTATTTCCATCCGATGAAATAACACGGGAGTTTCTTGAAGCGCAGGGGAGGGGGGCTTGTTTTGTTCCGATTACTGCTGATGAAGATGCACAGTATGATAGAGTCATTACGATAGATCTTTCTACACTGGAGCCTCTTGCTGCGTGTCCGCATTCTCCGGGAAACATAAAAACAGTTCGTGAACTTTCGGGAACAGAAGTGGATCAGGTGCTGATTGGGTCCTGTACGAATGCGTCATATCGTGATATAATGCTTGTTGCGAATGCTCTTAAAGGTAAAAGGGTCGCTTCTGGCACAGAGCTTGGAGTAGCCTGTGGGTCGCGTCAGGTGATGAGTATGGTTTCCAGGAATGGTGCTCTTGCAGATATTATTGAATCTGGTGCGAGGATACTGGAACTGGCATGCGGGTTCTGTATTGGAAACTCGATGGCACCGCGGACAAATGCAGTATCTGTGCGCACATCAAACAGGAATTTTTTTGGCCGCAGTGGTACATCAAGTGCCGATGTTTATCTGGTATCACCAGAAACTGCGGTTGCAGCAGCTCTTACAGGTAAATTTACCGATCCCCGTGACCTGTTTAGTTCAGAGGATTATCCCAAAATCGAACTTCCGTCAAAATTTACAATTGATGATTCGATGATTCTGGAACCGTCAAATGATACTTCTGCAGAGATCTATCGTGGTCCCAATATCGGTGCGCCACCCTCAAATGATTCCTGTCCGGATGAGATAAAAGGTGAAGTAACGATTAAAGTTGGTGACAAGATTACTACAGATCATATTATGCCTGCAGGGAGTAGGCTCAAGTACAGGTCCAATATTCCAAAATATGCTGAATTTGTGTTTGAACGGGAAGCACCCGGGTTTTCGGAACGTGCACTTAAAAACCGCGAAAACGGGATTCATAATATTATTATAGCTGGGGAGTCGTATGGTCAGGGATCATCAAGGGAACATGCTGCTATCTGTCCCATGTATCTTGGAGTCAAACTTGTGGTTGCAAAATCGATTGAGAGAATTCACCGTGCGAATCTGATTAATTTTGGCATAATACCTGCTTTTTTTGCAAACGAAGAGGATTATGAAAGGATTGATGATGGTGACAAGCTTGAAATATGTAATGTAAGAAACGCTCTTGAAAGAGATGGGGAACTGGTATTGAATAACAGGACCAAGGGAGTCGAAATAAAAATCAACGCGATTCTGACAGGCAGGGAAAAGGAGATGATACTTGCAGGTGGATTGATAAATGCTACCAGGAACAAAAAATGACAGGATAAAGATAAGGAAAATGTAGCCGAGCGCCATTAATATGTTTATAGCTTGGGCACAAGCTCCGGTGGTGTAGACAAAGTCGGGTCCCGTTAGCGCGGGCCTGTCCCGTTCGCGGGAAAAACAGAGGCCTTTAGCCCCATGCACTTTAATATTTTACAAATTGATTATTTTTCGTCCCCATATTCTACAATTAACTGTCCACTCCAAACCAATAATGATTCGGATAAGCTATCGAAATCCACATTGTGGTTGGACTTGCCTTCTTTTATGTTTAAATATGCTTTCAGAATTAGCTGTTCATTTTGTGATACAGCGGCCATTAAATCATGATGTTTTTTGATATAAATACCTGTTTGAAGGAAGAAAATTGCCTGTACGACAAAAACAGATGCTTTGTAAAGAGATGTTAGTATGGCAGGATCTTTTTCGTGAACAAGATTGTGTACGCACATATGGTAGATATTGCAGGCACCAGTAAGTATAGCACTCCGGACATCATTTTTACTGATATGAGGAATCAATGAGCGAAGGTTACCCCAAAGAGGCGTTGTATCATGGTAAAACTGGAACAGGTCTGCTTTATTCCAGTTGAATATTTCATTTTTTCCTGATATGAAACCACAGATTTTATCGCGGTGTGAAAGTTTTGAAATTGCATTATCATAAGCTTTCAGGTCTTTGGCTGTTACTTTATCGAGAATAAGGACCACATCAATATCACTGGTTGCAGAAGCTTCTTTTCTTCCATAACTACCCTGAATCCCAATAAATAGTATTCGTGAAGCAAAAATAGTTTGAACAGTTTGTACATACGATTTTAACCATTCTTCAAGATTAAGTTCCATCTTATTTACCTTTTCCCAGAGTTAATAAAAATGATTATCACAAATTCCTGATTTGTATTGTTGCTTTTCTGTAGCAGGCAAACTGGATGCAATATAGTATATGATTGAATTTCATACATATACATATTGTCTACACCTGTTTTGAATCAACTTGCTGAATCTCCAGATGAAATATCAGATATAGATAGTTGCTACAATTATTGTACACGGTGATAAAAATATATATGTATTTTTGAAGCTTTAATCAAATTTAAAAATCATTATTGAAAATAGGCAGACTATTTAATGGCTACACTGTTGCTTTTATTGATATATGTCGCATTTATCAGTCTTGGTTTACCGGATGCCATGCTTGGTGCATCATGGCCTGTGATGCAGCCGGATTTTGATGTTCCTTACGGGTTTGCTGGTTTTGTACAGATTGTCGTATCCGGAGGAACGATTATTTCGAGCATGTTTAGCGGTTCGATGATTAAACGGTTTGGAACCGGAAAATTGACTGCATTAAGTGTTGCTTTCACTGCTGTTGCTCTTATTGGATTTTCCATTGTTCCGTCATTCTGGTTCATACTTGCTGTATCAGTTCCATTGGGGTTGGGAGCAGGTTCCGTTGATGCAGCACTTAACGCTTATGTGGCTAATCACTATGAGTCACGTCACATGAGCTGGCTTCACAGTTTCTGGGGAGTTGGTGCATTAAGCGGTCCATTGATTATGTCGGCCATTTTATTTGGTGGTTTTTCCTGGAGAACCGGGTACAGGCTTGTGGGTTCTTTTCAGATAGCTCTGGTTATTGTTCTTTTGGTATCAATACCATTATGGGATAAAGTAAAAGCCCGGAAGACAGATACTGTTGAAAGTGATGGTCATCTGTCGTTGTCTTCTGCCTTAAAAATCAGGGGAGTAAAACTGGCTTTACTGGTGTTTCTTTTTTATTGCGGTGTTGAAGCAAATATGATACTGTGGGCAGGATCTTATCTTTACATGTCAAGGGGTATGGAGCCGCCACTTGCTGCATCATGGGTTTCGCTGTTTTTAACCAGTATAACTGCAGGAAGATTTCTAACCGGTTTTTTAACCTTTAAAGTTTCAAATAACAGAATGATCCTGACTGGCATTTTGATAATTTTTGCAGGTGTTATTCTGATGCTTTTTCCGTTGCCGTTGCAGTTTGCGCTGACAGGTATTCTTCTGGTCGGATTTGGATGTGCTCCGATATTTCCCTGTATGCTTCATGAAACGCCAGTGCGTTTTGGAAGTAAAGCTTCACAGTCTATTATGGGGTTTCAGATGGCTTCAGCATATATTGGAACAACGTTTCTGCCTCCGCTTGTCGGGTTTATTACTAGTTATACGTCAATGGCACTTTTACCCCTGTTTGTATTTCTGTTCAGTGGTTTTCTTTTATTAAGTTTTATAAAACTCCGGCAAAAAACGGAATAGATTTTTTTTCCATTATAGCTGCCGTGGTTTAATTGGATTGCTATGCACAGATGTACATGATTGTTTTTACAAGTTATTAATTTTTATTTTCCAGAGCAATATATTACTTTTAGTGACAAATAAATTCAGTTTTAACCAGATACATGATCCGAAGAAAATTTATGGATTTCAGATTGGTATATTTCGAGTTAAGGCGTAAATGATCAGTAACAGTTATAGAATAATCAAAAAAAGGCGTAAAAAAAAAGAGGTGTCTTTTTCCAGGTTTGCTGCGATTGATTTTGAAACAGCTGATTATGGTCGTGACAGTGCCTGTGCAGTATCAGTAATTGTAGCGGAAAATGGCAAAATAATAAATAAATTTTACTCTTTAATCCGTCCGCCCCGAAGGGATTTTATTTTCACCAACATTCATGGTATTACCTGGGATGATGTAGCAAACAAACCTTCGTTTCATGAATTATGGCCACAAATGCGGCAAATGCTTTCAGATATCGATTTTATCGCTGCCCATAATGCTTCATTTGACCGCTCTGTATTGTATACCTGTTGCAGAAATGCCCGATTAATGATTCCGCAGACCGATTTTATCTGTACAGTCAAACTTGCCCGTTATGTATGGAATATCTTTCCGACAAAACTTCCTGATGTATGCCGTTATCTTGATATTCCCCTGAAACATCATGATGCACTTTCGGACACACTTGCATGTGCAAAAATTGTACTTGCAGTAAAAAACGAAACCATTCCGGTTTGTGTTTTTCTTGAGAGAAACAGATAGTATAAAACAAATGTTTCAAAAATGATGATTAATCCTGTTTTGAACTCAATATTATCATACTTTTAATTGGAATTTGGCAGGCATGCGCGCCCATATTAGTTACTGTTGATGCATGCGGTTCAGTATGTGTAGATTTTCTTCAAAACCAGACAGCAAAAGTTAAGGTGTTTTCGGTTGTATGCAGGAACCTTATTTTAATCCTTAAACAACAAAACTACAAAAAGACCACAAATACCACTAATTTTTCAGGGATTTTAAAAGATTCATACCGGCCCTCCTTATTATTCTTTCTTAATAAATTCAGATATGGAATAAAAATCGCTATGCACTTAAAAGGCTAAAATCAGAGGCACGATATGAAAACATTTAAAATTCGGTTTTAATTTTAATGTTCAGAACCAGATTGTTAACTATTTTATAGCCTTGAAAAACAGAAATCTCTGCGGATCAATTTTGAAAGGATAAATCATGAACCGGCTGGAATTAGCATTAAGAACATTTTTCTGGATATTTTTTAATAA
>Ga0123335_1006015_pt1 | contig 14379 bp, 6 predicted proteins | sample BiotimSIPDNA_2_FD_89707 | JGI IMG/M metagenome (GOLD analysis project Ga0123335, IMG submission 89707) | Anaerobic biogas reactor microbial communites from Washington, USA - Biogas_R2 time_0 SIP DNA | ecosystem: Engineered > Bioreactor > Anaerobic > Unclassified | place: Washington, USA... | reverse complement strand
TCGCTCCTAATCTCAAGGACTCCTGGACGGTTGGAGTATCGGAAAACTTTCAAGAACTTGAATGGACAGCCGAAGAATTCGATGGAAAAAAATATTTGATTCCGATGCAAACGCCGGCATCGGAAGAAGATATAACCAATTGGGGCTATACCGTATATGCTCGCAAAGACATTCTCGAAGACCTTGAAGTTGATCCGGATACGATTCACACGTCCAATGATTTGTATGAATTAGCAAAACGTATCAAGGCGGGTAACTATAAGGATATTAACGGCAACAATATCATTGTCGCATCAACATTCGCGAATGGTTGGAGTTATGAGTGTTATTTGAACTCATTTCGAACTAGAAACCGGTTCACAAATCTAAACAAGAATACTGACGGCTCCCTAGACTGGATTTCCTCATCAGACATGTTGGAAGAAGAAATCCGTTTCATGCATAAAATGATCTCAGAAGGGTTGTTTGACAAAACTGCTTTTTCGCATAACCAATCTACCGTTATTCAAAAACATATTACGGGAAGCGTCGCAATGACCGCGACGATCTATGGATCATTAAAACAAATGCTGAAAAATACCTTATATGTCGATCACCCCGAAATGCAATACATCCCCATGGGCCCAATCTATGATGCAAACGGTGTGGCGGCAATGCCAGACGGGTATCGGGAGAAGAGCGGTGAATACGGCTTCCCCGTATTGATGATTACAAGGGATTGTGAAAATCCCGAAGCGGTCATGCGGTATTTGAATTACATCAACAGCGAAGAAGGGAAAATCCTAAGCTATTTAGGAATTGAAGGCGAAGACTGGGAATATAACGACGAAAACAAAATAGTTCGGACAAACGAGTGGAACGAAGCGGTTGCTATAAATCCCAATTATGGTGTCGAAAGAGGAACGGAATATCATTATATCGGTATATCACAAGTGCCTAACCGCCTAATCAACGAGGTCAAAAACGACGGTGATGAGATTTATCAGAAAGTCATTGACATGTATCCGGTTCACACTGTTGAAGGCACCTACGCTTCTGCTTGGGATGATGAATTTGGAGAAATCCAATATTTACGGAATATTTTGGAAGCGATGGGGTATCAAACCACAATCGAATCGGCGTATTGTGCCAACACCGTCGAGCAGGCTTTGGCAATTCTTGAGAATTATCGCCAAAATCTCACTCGTAATGGATATCTTGAAAGATATTTGATCTGGCTGGAAGACAAAATTGGCGATCGGACAGATATTTTATATTGACCATTAAAACCAAAAGGAAGGAATACGCGTGAAGACATCTTTTAGATTGCGGATGACTAAATTATGGAAACATGTCTGGAACAAAAGAATTCTTTACGTATTCTTGTTGCCGGCATTTCTTTGGTATACCATTTTTAGTTACATCCCCATGGGTGGACTTATCCTGATCTTCAAGGATTATTCTTTTTCTGGAGGAATTTGGGGAAGTCCTTTTGCGGAGCCTTGGTATAAAAGTGTCCGGATGTTCTTTGACAATCCATTACTTTGGGAAATGATCCGGAACACCATCACTGTGAGCTTGCTTCGGATTTCAACCTTTGGGCTTCCCATTATCCTAGCGCTGATGTTGAACGAATTAAAACATCCCAGATTTAAAAAGATTATTCAGACCATCACTTATTTTCCGTTTTTTATCTCCTGGGCAATCATCGTTTCTTTGCTTGAACAATTATTGACTCCCTATGGAGCGGGAGGTCCGTTATATTCTGTATTGACGCTTTTTGATTCGACAAATACGATGAAGTTTTTCATGAATGATCAACAATACTTCTATCCGGTGCTGATATTCTCCCTTATCTGGAAAACAATTGGTTGGAATTCAATCATTTATCTGGCGGCCATGACCAATATCAATCCTGAATTATATGAAGCGGCCAAAATAGATGGTGCGAATCGATTACAGTTAATTCGCTATATCACAATTCCAAGCATAAAAATGACGATCGGACTCTTGTTCATTCTTTCATTGGGTTCGCTCATGGCTGCCGGATTCGAACAAATCTATCTGATGCAAACGCCCGGTAACTACGCACTATCAAATGTCCTTGACGTATTTGTTATCAAAATCGGTATTGAGGGCGGATATTATTCCTTAGCGACTTTTGTCGGTTTATTCCAAAGTGTCATCAATTTGAGCATCGTCGTTATTGCCAACGCAATATTGAGAAAGAAGATGGATATTGCCCTATGGTAAACAAGAGAAAAAAGCGAAATACATCCTATATTAAGGAAGGATTCTGGTCAAAAGCATTTGATGTCTTCAATATTATTACACTGCTAGTCATTTGTTTTGTGATGGCTTATCCCTTGTACTATATTCTTGTTTTGTCTTTTAATGAAGGGATTGATGCTTATCAAGGCGGAATATTCCTTTGGCCTAGGAAATTTACATTTGATAATTATCTCGTCGCCTTTACCAATCCACAGCTCGCATCCTCTTTTCTGGTGACAATCGGAAGAACATTACTGGGCACCGTCGTTTCTGTCTTTTTCATTGCTTTAATGAGCTACGCTTTAAGTCACAAAAACTTGCCAGGAAAAAGATGGATCACTAAATATTTCTTTTTCACCACGTTATTTAATGCAGGGGCAATCCCCATGCTTTTGTTGATTCGAGACTTGGATCTATTGGATCGGTTCATGGTATACATACTGCCGGCAGTGTATGGCTTTATCAATATGTTGATTGTCAAGATCACCTTTGATGGAATCCCTCACGAAGTACGAGAATCAGCGCAAATTGATGGAGCGGGAGAATTCACGATTTTTATCAAGATCTATTTGCCGCTTGCCAAGTCGTCCATTGTGACGATTGCTTTGTTCACAGCAGTGTTCCACTGGAATGACTGGTATGCCGGCAAATACTACGTAAGCGATCCGTTTTTAAAACCAGCAGCGACTATTTTGCAAGAAATGATCACATCTTCCGCTGGTTCTTCAATGTATCTATCGGGACATACCACAACCACATCGCAAACGCTCCAGGCTGCGTTTGTTGTGATCATAATGTTTCCTATATTATTAATCTATCCGTGGGCTCAGAAGTACTTTGTCAAAGGGGCTATTGTCGGATCAATCAAGGAGTAGGTGATGAATTTAATGACTAAAAAAATAATGATGAATTTATTGATGTTGTTGATACTAGGTGTGTTTCTTGGCTGTCAGAGTCTGTCCACTGAGACGACTTCCAACACAACGCAAACAACCACAGAACATTCGACCGCGACTACAACACCGACACAAACTGTGTCAAACCCATCGACCACCACGACTACGAAGGAGGATGAGAGTATGTTGAAAGAAGATGAACACTCCTTAGCATTTGATAATGGTAGGATTGCTTTTGTGATCTCCAAAGCAAACGGGAGTCTGAGTTCTCTCATCAATAAGGCTACCGAAAGAGATTTTATCAGCAACTCCGCGGGGGGGAACTTTTCGGTGCTTGTCGACACATCTACCGCCGATGCTTTTGCGTCAAATCCGAGAGGAAATAGCACCTATTTAATCTCCAGTAGAAACTTGTCGCCAACGATCAATACTAAAGAAACCGCTCAAGATATCGAAATTCAAATGATTTATGATTTAAATGAGAATAGCGAGCTGGAACTCGCCGATATCACAATACGTTCCTCTATTTTCGTATCAAAGAACGGACAAGAACTGACCTTTGAATATGAAATAAACAACGATAATGAACATTCGGTGGTCATCAATTTGACTGGACCAATTCTTTCTGGGATCAAGGATGAAGATCGCGGTCTGGATTTGTTTTGGCCCAATAAAGAGGGAAAAATTTATGATGATGTAATTCCCAAAGCCCAGACGACGTTAAAACTCTCTGAACAGTATCCCTCTCCTTTTTCCATGCAGATCGCTCAGCTGTTTGATGAAGAAGAATCCCTCTATTACTATGTTGAAGATAATACGCGAGAATATAAGGAATTTAAATTTGGAGCGTTTACCGGCGTTAAAGAACACGATCAAGGAACAGTGAAAATCGCTGATAAGATCAGTTTGTCCTGTACTCAATTTCCGTTTGTGGAAAGCTCAGAAAACAAGATGCTGTTTCGGACCAAAGTCGGGATTTCCAGTAAAGGCGACTGGTACGAAGGGGCAGATCTTTACCGAGATTATTTAATAAATTCGGGCATGACAAGAACATACAATGACATGACAGAAAACTGGACTGGGTTTGTAAGCGATATGATTGCCAGATGGGGCGATCGAATTGAAAAAACGTACACAGGCGTCAATGCATCGGATCAAGTGGTCAAAGATGTCGATCATACCGGCATTGATACCGTGGTGCTCTTTGGCTGGCATCAAGGGGGATTTGATTATAAGTATCCCGATTATGAGTTGTTTGAGGGCGAAGGCTTTGGATTTGACAATTTTAAAGCAATGGTAGATCGCGCTCACGCAAACGGTGATAAGGTGTTGCCATATCTGAACGCCCATATCATTGCTATGAACTCGGAATGGGGAAATTCGCTCATAGCTCCGGAATCGAATGTCACAAACATGTTGCAATCCGCAATCAAAAAAGCCGGATTCTCCGATTCGATATCAGTCAGTAATTACCCATCTTATTTGTATTATGAAACTTACGGAACTGATACCGGTTATTATGCCGCATGTCCATTCGATGATCATTTTGTCCAGCAGATCCAATCGGTGGTCGACACCCTGGCAGATGCGGGAGCCGATGGGCTTTGGATGGATCAAATGATGGAAATGCCGGCTTACCTTTGCTATGACAAAAATCATGGACATAAGACGCCGGCAACAGCTTATGGTGAAGGGTATCGAAAACTGTACGGTGCAATCGACGAGGCATTCCAATCTCGTTCAATCGACTATTTGATTTTTGCGGAAGGAGTGACGGATGCCTGGATCGAATACATTGATATCCCCGGGTATATGTGGGCAAGGCAATTATATGCACCGGATAACGTTCACCCTGGAGATAACCAACCCATGGCACCACATATCACTGTATATACGATGCCCGCTTCATTTTTGGGTATCAACAGTTATCAAACTGCGTATAACCATGCTCATGCCTTCTTGTTTGGAAGTCCTTTAGCAAGTGGATTGTCAACAATGGATATCAGCGTGACCTCGCTTTATACCAGCAATCCAGATATTTATATGAAAGGAAGATACATGCATACTTGCGGTCTTCAGATTTCGGATCAACGAATTTTAGGATCGATTATCACGGGAAGCGAAAACTCACTGGGGGTTCAACTTTATAACAATGGCACGGAAGAGATCACATTTGTGATTCAACTATCATTAGAAGACTTGGGAATTGAAGAAGACATCACTCAAGTAATCGAGTTGTTCTCAGAGATAGAAATGTCCGTAAACTCAAATCAAATCATTGTAACATTGGCTCCGGCGGAGATGGCGGCTTTGCGAGTGTCCTATGGTGATTGATTGTCGTAGGACTATCTTGCATCGAAGGTCTTACAGATATTCACGAAAATTTATGACTATAAGCAATATTCATTACCGAAAGATGTGAGGGATCATTTTATGAATAAAAGCATTATCAAAAAAGGGATTGCCGGGGTAGGCACAATGATTTTGACAATACTGATCGCGGCGTGTCAAACGGTGTCTACGACGGCGGTATCGACCAGTGAGCCCACCACGACGTTCTTAACTACTGGGACATCGACTAGCGATCCGGATGTGTCAAGCACAAGCGTTGTTACTACAACCCGTACCAGTCAATTTCAGATTATCGACAATCCCTATTATCTTGGTGTGAAGACGGAGAAGATGTCTTTGATTCTTCAAAAGACGGATGGGAGCATTACTTCTTTAAAAAATGAAGTCACGAAAGTTGATTATCTGTTGGATTCAGATGGTCATAATTGGTTCATGGTGGTTGATCACCAAACGTCTGATCCCTATTTGACACAGCCAGAAAGCTCAGATAATTTGTATCTTTCAAGTCGGATGTATCGTCCTACCATCCGTGTTCAACAAGATGACGATGTTCTGAGAATCATCTTGCGATATGATTTGGATTTTTTTGGAGATATAGATATGTCCGGGTTATCGGTTGTTCAGACGATTCGATGGGACGCTCAAGATACGATGCTAGATGTTTCATATCATCTAGAAAACTACACACAATTTGCAAGTGTCATTATGAAGTTTTCCGGAATGATTCTTTCGGGATTAAGTGAAAGCAATCAAAATCTCGATTTGTTTTGGTCTGATAAAGAAGGCAGAATCGTGGAAGATATCCTTCCTTATGCAAAAGCTAATCACTTATCTTACAAGATGGCGTATCCTTCACCGTATTCGACACAGTTAATGCAACTCTACAACGCCCAAGGATCGCTGTTTTACTTTATCGAAGACCCCACAAGAGAATTCAAACAATTTTTCTTTGGAGTATTTGATTCTCCTTATAACCACAACGAACAAGTTTTATCCAATCCAGTCAGTATGGGGGTTGAACAATACCCGTTCTTAAGTTTTGGACACGAGATCGACCTATGGACAATCAAAGTTGGCGTATCTTCCAATCCGGAGTGGTACGATGGGGCGGATTTGTATCGAGATTACTTAATCGGCATGGGAATGAATCGCGACTATAACGATTACGTAGAAACATTTACCGGATTTGCAAATACGGTCATTGCTTGGGCGCACGATGATTTCGTACAAACATATAATGGGGAATTCAATCCCGCAATCACCATCAGCAGTCTCGATCACGTAGGAATCGATGCGGTGTTGCTGCTGGGATGGCACCAGGGCGGATTTGACTCAAAATATCCTGATTATGAGTATTATGAAGGCGAATATTATGGGGAGGCCAACTTTATTGACATGGTTGAGACGATCCATGAAAACGATGATGTTGTCTTTGCATATCTGAATGGTCATATTGCGGCAGCAAATTCCAAATGGTCCGTCAAGTTGACTGAGAATGATGTGCCGAATATGTTTGCATCGGCGATCAAGAAACCGGGATTTCAATCAAGTTTATATCCGCATCAGTATGGCCCATACTTGTATTTGGAACGTTATGGCACGGGATTGGATTACTACGCCATGTGTCGAAAGGACCTGGCATTTCAAGACATCCTTTTAGAAGCAGTAGAACGACTGGTCTATGCAGGTATTGATGGATTATGGTTCGATCAAATGATGGAGATGCCGGCTTACCTTTGCTTCGACAAGAACCATGGACACCATACACCTGCAACAGCATATGCCGAAGGATATCAGGAAATCTTTGAAAAAATCGAAGCGATATTTGCTAAATATAATAAGACCGATTATTTACTGTTTGCGGAAGGAACGACCGACGCTTGGATCGAATATCTGGACATTTGCGGGTTGATGTGGGGGAGGCTGTTGTATGCTGGAAATATGAGTCCCAATCTGACCAAGTATACGATCCCTGCCAAGTTTCTCGGCTTGTCCGGGTATAATATTGATCTTCCGCATGCGTATGCATTTCTTTTCGGAAGCCCCATCGTGGATGCGGCATCCATGACGGATCAGAAAATAATCGAGGTATATAATAATAATCCTCAGATCTATTTCCGGGGGCGCTATCTGGATCAAAGAGGACTGGATATTTCTGATGCGGCCATCAAAGGAAGCCTCATCGTATCGGACTCTTTGCAAGAAATCGGAGTACAGCTGTATAACCCAACCAAGCAGAGTATCACTTTTACGATTTCTTTATCTTTAGATGAGCTAGGAGTGACGGGATTCGAACAGGTTGGATGGCAGAACCTATTTACCAACACAAGTGTTTCAACTCAAGAAACAACCATCACTATCACGATGGAACCCAATAGCATTCTTGCTTACAAGGCGATACTTGAATAGGAGGGAATAAACAAATGAAAAAAATACTGTTTTCTGTTTTATCGTTAGTTTTAGTGGGACTTTTTTTCGGGTGTAACGGAGAAACCACTGCCCTGACAACGACGAGTCTGACCACCAACCCGACGATGACAACCACAACAATGACGACAATCGATAATGCAAGCGATACGGTGGAGAAACAAGAAACACTCTCCAGCGTTACATTATCGAATTCGTATGTCTCTGCTTCGTTTAATCTTGACAATGGAAGTTTGACTTCCTTTGTCAATGTTCCGGCGGAAACCGACTATTTGTTGGGTTCTACCGGCGGAAACTGGGCAATGGTCGTTGATGTATCCACTAACGACCCGTTTCTGACAAATTACCAAAGTGATCAAGCGGTCTTGGTAACCAGCCGAACGCAAATGCCGGAATACCATCTGGATTATTCTGAGGATATCGGAGTGATCACCTTTACTTATGATGTGGTTTTTAACCATAATCAACAAAGTTACAGTGGAATCCGCGTGATTCAAACGGTCACAATCCGAAAAGGATCTCCTGAACTTGATTTTGAATACGAAATTGAAAATGCGTGCAGTCAAGCAATCACTGTGGTCGCCTTTACAGGAGCACAGCTATCGGGATTGAAAGATTCTGAAAATGGTGCATTGAATTTATTCTGGTCAAATAAAGAAGGCAAAATCTATGATGATGCGATCAACAAGATAAAAAACGAGACTGGGACGGATGAAAATCTATCAAATGTCTATCCCGGATTGTACTCGACGCAACTCATCCAATTATACAATGATGTCGAGTCGCTTTATTATCTGGTCGAAGATAATTCAAGAGAATATAAGATTGCAAACTACGGAGACTTCTCTACATCCACTGGATATGACTTTAATGGCGTGAATGTGACCGACAAAATATCAATGTCCTTCACCCAATTTCCGTTTGTTGGCAGTGGAAACTCCAAGTCGATTCACAAAATCGTGATCGGAGTTGGTCAGTTTGAGTCTTGGTATAAAGGAGCGAATCGGTACCAGCAATTTCTGATAGATAACGAGATGATTAACGACTATGAAAACTTTCCTGAAAACTGGGGAGGATTCATTGCTTTGGTCGGATCTCATTATGGATCCAAGCATTTTTCATCCTACACGACGGTAAGTTCGATCACAATCAGTTATGCGGATTGGATCAACGATGTGAATGACACTTCCGGGATTCACACGGAGGCGATTCTCGGCTGGAATGAGGGCGGGTTCGATTCGATGTACCCCGATTACGACTTTGCTTCTGGCGAGGGATTTGGCGGAGCCGAAGGTTTTCAGGCAATGGCAAACCAAGTCCATGCTAACGGCGATATGTTCTTGTGCCATATGAATTCTCGAATTGCGGACATGGCGGGAAATTGGAGTCAAACGATTGTTGATGAAAGTACCGGAATCAAGAATTACTATCAAGCAGGAGTGAAAAGAGCTGGATTCCGCTCAGGTATGACAGAAGCCGAAATTGAAGATTATTTAGTAGCGGAATCCTACAGCACCTCGACGATTTATTATCTAATGTCTTCGGCAAGCGATGCCTTTCAGGATCAAATCATCTCCGTTGTCCGCAGACTCCGTGAAAATGGAGCGAATGGCATCTGGTTTGATCAATTGTTTGAAAGAGATGCTTATCTCGATTATGATGTCAGTCATTCAATGAGCGATAATTCAACCCCGGCAACATTATATGGTGAAGGATATTTAGCGATTTTTCAAGCGTTTGACGAAATCGGAAAAACCATCAATCCGGACAACCCATGGATTATAAACGTAGGCGGAGGTGCCGGGGATGCATTTGCCAAATACATTGATGTATACGGTGGCAACTGGAGTCGCAAACTCGGTGCGAGAGACAATAGTGCAGATTCAACAATTGACGCCTCCGGGACCGAGAATTCCGACCGACACATCATGAGTCCTGAATTGACGAAATATACAGTTCCGGCCATCTATATTGGTCAGGCGGGAGCGGGCACGTTGGCGGGTCAGTCCGATGAGTTTGCGAGAGCCTTTGTGTTGGGAAGTCCATTTCTAGTCGAGCAAATCACGACCTCAACCCCGGCTCTATTGGCGGTATACGACTATTTCCCTGATATCTTCTATCAAGGGATCTATAAAGATCGAGTAGGATTGACTGTATCTGATCCCAATATCATCGCCAGTGTGATTCTGAGTGAGAATAATGACTCATTTGCAATCCAACTTTATAACTACAACAGTGAAGACTCCGGAGATTTCACTATCACGATTCAACCAGAACGTCTGGGCTTGTCTGGGTCTATCAGTGAAATTACCGACTTATTCACAGGCTCGACTCTGTCGATGACGGAAAATACACTGACTGTTTCGCTCGGAGCACAAGCCTTTACTTCTTTGCATGTTGCCTTAACAAATGAATAGACAAGGAAAATGATACCGATGGGACTATTGAAAAATTTAATTACGACCAAGAAAAGCATGACTCGCTCTATTTCAGCGGAAAATCCAACCGGAACTCCTGGAAAAGGAGGAATGGCAACAGAAGGAATGGGCAAGATTCATGCAAGAGAACTGGGATTGGGTTGGAAAATATCGCCCTGTATTACCATCGCTGCCGGAGAAACTTACACGATTGCGGATATTCATGATCAAGGCATCATCAATCATATTTGGATGACATGTCGACCTGATCGATGGCGGTCGACGGTTATTCAAATCTATTGGGACGATGCGATTACACCCTCTGTACAATCTCCGCTCGGTGATTTTTTCTGCCACGGGTGGAATGAACGAAGTGTTCTGAATTCTCTAGCTGTTACGGTGAATCCTGCCGGTGGATTCAATTCCTATTGGCAGATGGCTTTCAAAAAGAGAGCTAGAATCGATATTATAAACCTCTCTGTCCATGATTTGGTTTTATATTATCAAGTTGATTATGAATTGACCGATCTCGATGGAGAAATAGCCTATTTTCATGCCTTCTGGAAGCGCACCAATCCCGTGCCATATATGGATGTTCATACCATTATCGATAACGTTGAAGGAACTGGTCATTATGTGGGAACTTATATGGCCATTCAAGTCAACAACAACAATTGGTGGGGAGAAGGCGAGATTAAGTTTTACTTAGATAACGATCAAGATTTCCCAACGATATGTGGAACGGGCACTGAAGACTATTTTGGTGGAGCATGGAACTTTGAACAGCCAGAAGGAGAATATCACCTCTTTTCAACTGCCTATTCCGGGCTTCATCAGATCATTCGTCCAAATGGAACCTATCAGGCCAATCTTCGCTTTGGTATGTATCGTTGGCACCTCACGGATCCGATTCGCTTTGAAAGAAAACTGAAAGTCACGATTCAAGATTTAGGTTGGCGAAGCGAAGGGAGATATCTGCCCCTGCAAGATGATATTGCAACGGTGGCTTACTGGTATCAGACAACGCCCTGTGAAGGGTTGTCGCTCCCCCTTGATCCCAATATGATGGAAGTAATTTAACTACATAGATAGATAAATAAAAGGAGGAAGTATGAAAAAGATTTTGTTTTCATTAATGGCTTTTGTTGTGTTGTTCGGCTTGATGGCTTGTAATGATGCAAGCACCACAAACGCGCCGCTTACCACAACATCCACGACATCACCGACAACAACGGTGACGCAAGAACCGACATCTGATTCCACCATCACTACTGCATCAACAACGATCGTAGCACAAAACCGGACGATCAACGGAGTAGTATTGGCTGATGATGAACCTGTCGTTGGAGCTACCGTACGAATCAGAAATACGAGCTACCAGGTTGAAACCGGCAGCGACGGCAGTTTCTCGTTCGAGATTACGGAAAGTGAAGATTCACTACCAGAATTTCGTTTGATCATTACGAAAGAAGGCTTTGTTCAAGCCACCAAAGATGTTTTAGCGGTTGATTTTGTATCCAAAGTTGCTTCGGTAGAGATTAGTTTAAACAGCGCGACCGTCACACTTCATGGTGTTGTTTCGGATGCGTCCGGAGTATTGGAAGGCGTCACGGTAGAAATTTCTGGGACAGATGTTTCCACCACAACCAATGCATCCGGAGAATACACCCTTTCTATCGATCGCCCGTTGGGTGTGACACTCGTTTTCTCAAAAGAGTATTATGAAAGCAATTCACTTGTTTTGAGTAACTTTACGACGGGAAATAGCTTTGAAAACAATGTAACACTGACGGAAATGGCATTATCCGTTTCAGGTACTGTCTTCAACTTTGCCAGCGGTCCGATTGCCGGTGCGGTTGTTTCTATCGAAGGAACGCTTTATGAAACCATTTCTGGTGAAGATGGATCCTATTCGTTTGATGATCTGAGTTTGGCCAGTGATGAATTTACATTACTTGTTTCCAAAGATGGATATCTGAATGGAAGCGTCAGTTCAACCGATTTTGAAAACAATTCTGAAGTTGATTTGGAATTGGTTGCCGATTACATTTCACTCGGAATATTGGATGCGCCTTATAATGTTGAAGGATTTTTAACAAAATCGTCCACGGGATTTCATTTTCAGTTTTTAGCAGATGATTTCCGCTATGAAAGTGGAAAAGAGGAAAAAATCCAAGTATATTTTAATCCAGGTCCATATACTGAAAACACCAGAACGGGTGGTTCTCACACGATTGAAGTGGCGCTCACATCTAATAATGACATCGTGGTCGTGGTCAGTTATCTGAACGGTGTCAGCTTCCTTACGTCGATCTTGTGGGGAACAGAAGTCAACTTCTTTACAGAAGAAGTGGATGGCAAAGTGCTGATTTCTCTCTATGTCAAGTATTCGGTTTTCGGCGACTATGCCGGCGTTGATTTTGCGATTGATTCTGATGATGTTGTCGGTCTTGGTTTAAATTTCTGGACTGATCATGATACGGTTAACCTTTATCATTGGGCTCGTCCCGATATGTTGGGTGTGGATGGCAAAGCCATTGTAGCCCATGACAATCCGCAAGATTGGATCCGAATTGCTCCAGATGGCAGAAGTCTGTTTGAGGGATCTTCCAATACTGTGTTAACGCCTGCGGAAAGAACGATTACCGGTGTAGTATCCATGGATTCGACTCCAGTTGAAAACGCAACCGTAATGATTGAAGGATTGGAAATCTCAGCTACTACTAATGCTAATGGCGAATACTCTCTCGTCGTTCCCGCTGATAAAATCAATGTCAGTGTTCTGTCAATCACTGCAACTCATCCCGGCTATATTTATCAAAGCACAGTTGTCAGTGATGCCTTTACTGATAATCAAGCCACCGTCAATATTGCTTTAGAGCCGGTGATCACCAATCTAAATGTTTCCGGAAATGTTGAAAATGTCGAAGGGCTTCCACTTGATGGTGTCACAGTCTCGATTCGAGGAACTGATTTTTCAACGACAACCGACAGTGAAGGCTATTTCGCTTTTGTGGATATTGCTCATACTTCGACACCGTATACCCTAGATTTCTCCAAAGATGGATTTAAGGATAAATCCTTATCCCAAAACAACTTGGAAGTCAGTTTGACTGAACCAATTGTTCTATCCGTTGCACTTCCTGTTCAAGTTGGACATGTCGATATCAACTTGACGGACACGCCCGTCTATTTAGGAACAGTGGGACCGGATCAATTTGAAGTCTATCTGGCATATTTCGAAGGGAAAATCACTTTGACTTATGTTTCGACAAGCGGTGCGTTTACCACAGCACCATTTGAGGAAAGACTCAGTCAATATTTCAAATTTGGCGATTCGGAAACATACGAAGTTCGCGCGATCAACGGATCCTGGACCGGTGTTTATATGGTCGAATCCGCTGCTTGGGCAACATGGACTCCGGAAATCCATAATCCAGTTATAACCGATGTGGATGGCGTGTTTACACTAAGCCAAGACATTGAATTGAGCTATTTCACGAATTTGGGATTAACCCTAGATAACGTTTACTTCTGTGTTTTCGAAAAAACGGCTGAAGGCGAAGATGCTTTAGTGTACCTTGATGAAAACCAACTATCAATTAATGATAATTCTAATTGGCTTCGATTGGTGATTCCAACCGAAGGCGGGGGAGAAGTCATTGAATCACCGGTAGTCACCTTGACCAATGAATTCCAAGTGTTAGGGACGTTTGGCGAAGACAACATCACGGGATCAATCCGATATGAAGATGGATCTATCATTACACAATATGTTATGGCAAGCGGATCATTCACGAACACTGGATATGAAGAGGCTATTCGTCAATACCTTGTCTTTGGCGATTCTGAGATTCATGAAGTTCGATTAGTCACTAACGCATGGACCGGAGTTTACTTACCAACATCAGCAACCTTTGGGGCATGGACTCCGGAAATTGGAGTACCAGTCATCATTGATGATGGTACCAACGTCACATATACTCAAACAATTCAGCTGAGTTATTTTACAAATCTTGGATTCAGTTTGGATGATA
>Ga0123335_1006013_pt1 | contig 14387 bp, 7 predicted proteins | sample BiotimSIPDNA_2_FD_89707 | JGI IMG/M metagenome (GOLD analysis project Ga0123335, IMG submission 89707) | Anaerobic biogas reactor microbial communites from Washington, USA - Biogas_R2 time_0 SIP DNA | ecosystem: Engineered > Bioreactor > Anaerobic > Unclassified | place: Washington, USA... | reverse complement strand
TCACACGGCCCGCCTCCACGACGGCCGCATCGTGCTGGTCTACAATGCGCTGGAGAATGGACGGCAGGAGGTCGAGTTGGCGTTCTCGTCGGATGAGGCCAGGACGTGGACCGCGCCGGTCGCCGTGGCCCGCGGCAAGGGCACGACGTATCCGTTCGTGCTGGAGCACACGCCCGGAGAACTCTGGGTCGGGTTCTTCAGTGTGCCCCGAGGATTCAACCAAGCCAAGGCAAAGCTGATGAAAATCGCTACTGACGCCGTGGCTCCGACTCGCTAGAACGGCATCGTTCGCGAAATAACTGTCCGATCTTTCTGTGGCGTAAGCTTCCAGCTTGCGGCGGATAGTGGCCTCGCAAGCTGGAAGCTTACGCCACTTATTCCTCGAACGAAGCTGAACTGATAACATGCAGCACGTCACCTGCGTACATACCATGATCAACCAGAGGGAGACTACGCGATGAGAACTGACCTGAACCGCCGCGATTTTCTTGCGGTTTCTGCCGCCGGCATGAGCTTGGCGGCCACCGGGGTGCGAGCCGCCGAGCCCTCCTACAAGACCACCCTCCACAAGGCCGTCATCCTGGGCGCGGACCGCATGAACGAGGAGACGTTCAAGAAGCTCAAGGACGCCGGCATCGAGGGCTTCGAGGCCCGCACCGTGGCGGTCGACGAGGCGAAGAGGGCCCGTGAGTTGGCCGAGAAATTCGGTTTGCGGATCCACTCGGTGATCGGTGGCGGCTCGGTGGCCGGTTTGCGTGCCGCCCAGGCCTACGGCGCCGACGCCGTGCTCGCCCCGGTGGGCGGCTGCAGCGCCAAGCCCATGCCCGAACCGTGGGAATTCGACATCAAGTTCGACGAGGCCAGCGGCCACATCACCCAACTCGTCGCCCGTGAGAACGAGAAGTTCCAAGGCTACATCGAGGCCCACAACCGCTCGATGGACGTAGTCCGCGAGTCGATCAAGAAGCTCCTGCCCGTGGCCGAGGAGACGCAGGTCGCCATCGCCCTGGAAAACGTGTGGAACAACTGGTGCGTGCGGCCCGAACTGTACAACTGGGTCGTCGCCTCGTTCAACAGTCCGTGGGTCAAGGCGTATTTCGACGTAGGTAACCACGTCAAGTATGCAGGCATCCTCCGCGGCGACCGAATCGAGATCGCGTATCCGCCCGAGGTATGGATTCGCATCTTCGGCCCGCGCCTGGCCAAGGTTCACGTCAAGGACTACCAGCTCAACGCCGACGGCAAAGGCGGCAACTGGGCTGCGATCGGGCAGGGCAGCGTCAACTGGCCCGCGGTCCGCAAGGCCCTCGACGACGTGGGCTACAACGGCTGGCTCACCGACGAGACCGGCCTCGGCTGGTCCGAACTGTCCCGTCGCCTCGACCGCATTATCGCCGGTGAACCGCCCATACCGAATGGGAGATGAGGAGTAGCAACATCTGGCCGATCAACGCGACGCGCCGGAAGACGCCGCCGCGTCCATTCCGCGACACTCCAGAATGTCGACGCCCAGCATCTGGTCGCCGTTGATTCGCCGCGCGATTTCGCCGAACGACAGCCCCTGTTCCCGAGCGACGCGCGCATAGCTCGCAAACGGCTTGTACTTGTCGATCAGGTCCAGCGGCTCGACGCGTCTCCTTTCCAGCGGGTTCGGTCGGTCGGCGACCCCGTACTTCAGCCCGTTGTCCGACGCCGATTGCAGGGTCTCGCCGAGCACGTTGGTCAGGAACCAGAACGACTCGTCTGACGCATCCTTCGAAACCGTCGGGGCGAAGACGATCGCGGCGGCGCCGTGGACCGCCGGGGGTAGAACGCGCGGGCAGTCGCGGGTAAGAGCGTATACCGGCGCGCCGGTTTGATCGTCCGTCTTGAGCGCTTTCGGAACCACCTGGTAAGTCATGCCCTCGGATTCCGCCTTCGATTCGTCCGGATAGAACAACGCCGCGATTTCGACGCCGTCGTTCTTCAGCCGCGCAGGCAGGCCGCCGGGACGGCCGATTTCCGCTTCGTCGACGATCAAAACGACCCTCGTCCCCTTCAGAGCGGCGGGCAATCGGGCGGCGGATTTCGGCGATCCCGAAGATTCGCGCCGGACCGCGTTGACCGCGATCACCCCAACCCGCGCGGCAGTCGGATAGATATTCGGCGTCTTCCCGAACGGATGGCGGCGGTTGCCCAGGACCACGACGAACAGGTCCAGGCTCGGGTCGATCCAGACGGAAGTTCCCGTCCAGCCGCCGTGGCCGATCGCCCGCGGGGTCATGTTCCAAGGCCGATTCTTGCTCCCGGACCGTTTGTCCCAAACCAGCCCGCGGAGTCCGGCGGATACGGTTTGCGGGGCGACCATCTTCTCGAACGTCGCTTCGCTGAAAAGAGTCACCTTCTTGCCATCGCGCTGGACCAGCGTTCCTTTTCCCAGCCAGAGGGCCGACAGGATGGCCAGGTCCGGCGCGGTCGAAAACAGCCCGCAATGCCCCGCGACGCCCCCGAGATGGTACGAGCGGTAGTCATTGACGACCCCCTTGAACCAGACGTCGCCGCGCGTTTCCGTCGCCGCCGCGCGTTTGCGGCGCTGGGCGTCGGGATTGTGCATCGTGTCGAGCATGCCCAGCGGCCGGTAGAGGTTTTCGATCGTGAACGTCCGCAGGTCCTGGCCGGAGACTTTTTCGACGATGTGGCCGAGCATCAGGGTGTTGTTGTCCATGTAATCGAACCGCTCTCCGACCGGATACCGCAGTCCCAGGCCGCACAGCAGCTTCCAGAGTTCCTCCTTGGTCCCTCGGGTCTGGTTGTAGTAGTCCATGATTCCCGACGTATGCGTCATGCAGTGCCAGATGGTGATCCGGTCCTTGCCGTTGACGCCGAATTCCGGAAAGTAGTGGACGACCGGATCGTCCGGCGAAACCTTGCCCTGATCGACGACGACGGCAAGCGCCGTCGCGGTACAGGCGACTTTCGTGACGGACGCGAGGTCGAACAGCGTGTCGAGGGTGATTTTCTCCTGTTCGGGATAGAACTGCCGATAGCCGTACCCCTTGAGAAAGCAGAGCTTATTGCCGCGGCCGATCGCGACGACCGCGCCGGGCGTGTGGCCGATTGCGATCGTCTGCTCGACGACCGCGTCGATGTCCTTCAAGCCCGCCGCATCCATGCCCACGGAATTCGGCTCGACCCGCTCGAGCCAGTGGGGAGAATACTCTTCCGCGCCCGCCGCTGGAGCGAGCAGGAGGCAGATCGTCAACAGGAGTTTCTTCATGTCTTTTCGTGTCCGCGGTCGGCCCGGAGGCCGTTCCCTGCCTCTTCTTCCTTCATCCTTCCTTGGTCCATCTCCGTCATTCTGCCCTTGGCTGCTGCGACGGATTGCCGCTCACGACGATCTCATACCACACCGTCCGGTACTGCGGACCGATCTCGATGCAGCAGCCGCCAGGCGCGGGCGTAACCGGCACCTCGCCCTTCCGCTCGCCGCGCTCGTCCAGCGCGAAGCACGCTGTCCGCGCCGGGTCGGAGGGCAGCGTTACGGTCGCCGGGATGCCCTCGGCCAGCACGGTCCCGTCGCCCCAGTCGAGCCGGTCAGCCAGCGCGACCGAGCCCTCGCCCGTGGCCTCCAGCACCGTGCCTTGGTTTTCCGTCACGCCGGTGGCAGCCAGCAGGACGGTTGCCGCCGCGCCGCGCTCGCCGAAGCCCGTCGCTCGCCGCGAGGTGAGCGAGACCGTGGCCCAGCCGAGACGGGTCTCGCCGAGCGACAGCTTCACGCCGCCCAGCGCGATCTCCCGGCCTTCGGGGAAGCCGCTGAACAGCTTCGTGTTCGAGGTGTTGACGGTCCAGTAGGCTTTGCCGGGAAGCTCCCGGTTCCACACCAACTCGCCGGTGTCGCTCGCCACGATCTTGCCGTCCGGTTTCGCGATGGCCGCCGCCTCCGTGCCGGGCTTGCCGGAAAAGTCCATCGCGGTCTTGTGGACCAGCGCCAGCCGGCCGTCAAGGCCGGCGGACGTGATGCCGGCGGCGACGGAACCTTGGCGCACGAGCCGGTCGAAGTAATCCGGCAGCGGCAGCGCTCCGGTCACGGTCTGGTGCGCCTCGCGCACGTCGCCGCGGAGGTAGATGGCCGCGCAGGCCGGGAAGTGCGCCAGGACCTCGGTCCGCGCGATCATGCTGAAGAAATAGGTGTTGCGCCGCGGCTCGAAATCGGGGCTGTGGTTGTAGGTGTACTGGAACACGCCGTCCCAGCCCTGCAGCGCCCCGTAGGCCCGCAACATCGGCTGGCCCTCCGCGCCGTACTGGTTGGGGAACGGGTGGTTGTATTCGCTGACCGTGTACGGCTTGCCCGCCACGCGCTGGCCGGCCTGCGCCTGGATGCAGTTCATCGAGTTGACCATCGCCGCGTTGTGGATCTCCCAATTCGCGTGGACGCTCGGATGGCACCAGTAGGCGTGATTGTCCACGTAGTCCAGCTCGGCCTGCAGCATCGGCGGGCTGTAACCGCAGACCTGCGTCCCGGAGATCGGCGCCTTGAACTTCAGCTCGTCCTTGAGGTAACCGGCGATGCCGCTCCAGTAGGCCCGCTCGGTGTCGATGAGAAACTGGTAGAAGTCGCGTCGGGTCTGCAGGGGTGCGAACTCGCGGCTGTTCACGACCGGCACGGCGCCGAGTTCGAGATCCGCCCTATCGCTGAACGCGCCCACCGCCCCGGGTTTGAACGAAAGGTCGTCGATCTCGTACTCGCCGGTCTTGAAACGCGTGAACTGGATCTCCGCCAGATCCGTGGTCTCCGTCGCAAGGAAGGTGTGATGGATGGTTCTCCACTGCTTGCCGGCGCGATACGGTGCGATCAGCCCGAGCGATTGCCAGCCGCCCCGCGTCCGCGCCACGGCGAAGCCGAGATCGGGCGCGGGCTGGCCCGCCACCTGCCGGACGCGGAAGGAGACCGTGTAGGGCTGATCCTTCTCCAGCGACACGAGCCGGTAGATCTTGGGGAACCGCTCGCTGCCGTCGCGCGTGACGGTCACCTTCAGCACCCCGCCGGACGCGGCGACCGAAACTTCGGCGGTGCCTTGGTCGAGAATCCACCGCTGGCCGTCGAAGGCCACCGGCCCGTCAAACTCGCCCTCCGTGATCAACTCGTCGCCCAGCGGCACGGGCGTCCAGGCCCACGCCGTTTTCAGCGCGTCGCTGGAGGCGTATTTCCTTTTCAGCCAGGCGTTCCATTGGCCGCGGAATTCATCGGCTCGACGGCCGGTCAGCTGATCCAGCGCCCCGCCGAGATAGTTGTTGATCAGCGCGTTTTCGTTGTTGATCTCAACGACCGCCACGCAAGGGTCGGCGGTGTAGGACAGGCCGGTGTAGGGGTTAACTCGGGTCAACAGATCCCGCGCGTAGGCCTTTTCCGAGGCGATCATCAGCGGGTCGAAAAAGCTGAGTCCTTTGGGGAATCGCGCCACGTGCAGATTGATGTTCACGTAGACGCCGCGTTTCTTGAGCGCGGTGATCAGATAGTCCTGGCGGTCGACAGCCTCGGGCGCCAAGGGATGCATGGGCGCGGCGGGATCCGCGGAGAACGCGCCGGGGAGCTTGTCATCCTTGCCGAAGATGCCGGTCTCCTTCGGCGTCATGAAGTTGCCGTACTCGGCGTCGAAGTAGTGCAGCCGGACGCAGTTGATGCCGAACCGCGCCAGTCGCTCGGCCAGCTTGTCCGCCTGCGCGTGCGTCGGGAAATTGGCCGGGCCGGTAAGGTTGGTGGCGTGGAGCCTCAGCCTTCCCGCGTCGTTGACGAAGTGCCCGCCCTCGACGCGAGTGAAGCCGTGTTTGCCCGCCGGCGCAACGAGCAGGTGCGTCATGTTGACCGCGTTGTCCGGGGCGTCATACGAGATCAGGAACGGAAAGAGCGGCGGGTGCTCGGCCCCGGCCGCCAGGCTGGCAATCAACCCTAGTACACAGGCCCAGCCAGCTCGGATAGCAGTCCTCATGTCGCGTTCTCCTCAGCATACCGACACCGGTCATCACGACCAGCGTCACTACAAACGGCGCCGCATGTGCCGTTAACAGGTGGTCATTACTCCTCGCCGATGGGAGTAACAATGACATCATCCAGCCGGACGGTTCCTTTCTGGTGGAAGAACCGGACATAGAGTCTGGGTTCGGCCCCTTTGTCAACCGTCAAGCTGTAGGTCTTCCAGACATCCGAATCGGCGGCAAATTCAAGCACTCCGGTCTGCCCTTTGAAGGGATATCCCTTGTTTTTTCCATGCTCGTATCTTCCGGTCCAGAGCCGGGCCTTGCCATTTCCGGAAGCCCGGAAGGTGATCCGAAGTTTCCGCACCGGGGCAACATACCAGTTGCCGATGATCCCGCCTTCGAATTCGACAAAATAGTTGTCGCTGGAATCCTTATGCAGCAAAGTGCTGCCGGCGGCGTTACTGTCGCAGCTCCAATGGACCGGAACCAGAGAGGTCTTCCAATGGCCTTTCCATTGCCGGAAAGGCGGCAGCTTCTCGTTCTCGCAGACTTCATTGAACGAGGCATTTTTCCAGGCGGCGGGGTCATGCCCCTGGAACAGTCCGGCGATTCGGGTTGGGGTGAACTTGATGATGCCGAAATTATCAACACCGTGAAAGTGGCCGCCGCACCAGCTGGACAGTTCACTCTTTTCCGACACTTTCCGACAGCGCGCGACATTGAGTTTCCAGGTCGCGCCGTCAAAACACTTCATGCCGATGCCGGCCGTGGGAATGCGCATTTCCAGGGTCCAGCGGTCCGGCAGGACTTTGACCGCATATTCGACGCCGCTGTCATATTCGATGTCGCGTTTATTCAATCCATGCCGGGCGTCAATGAGAGAGCCTGCGGAATTAATGATGTAATGATAGTACTGATCGGCCATTTCCGGATAATGCAGGAAAACCTCCAGGTTGTTGCCGATCTTGCTGTAGGGCCCATCTTTCGGGAGTCTTTTTGCGATGATCTGGCCAGGTGCCGGTTCCATCGCCTCGACGGCCAGATAGAAGGAATCCGGCTCATAGATGGCCCGGAAGTAAGTCTGCACCGGTTCTGGCTCGGTGTGGGTCCAGGGCGGGTGTTTGAATCCGGTCATGACATCCGCCGTTTTCCAATCCTGTTCCGATAGCTCTCCATCGATTGTGATCGGGGAAGTCCTCCGATAGACATTGAGTTCCTTATAGTTTTCCAGATAGGTCTTGCGGGCGGCCTCCCAGGTATAGGCGAAGATATCCCGTTCCCGCCGGACATGCATCCGGGCCCGCGGGTCCGGATCGCCTGCGGCAGCCTCATCGGCCCGGACCAGCAGGGCTTTCAGCTGATCCTGGACGCCGGGCTGATCCAGGCAGCGGCCCAGCGGTGCTCCCAGCCCCCAGCCCATACAGCCCGGGGTCTCGTGGAAGGCATTGCTGAGCAGTGCCCGGAATTCCTTCATGCCGCCGTCCCAGCCCTTCCCATAATAAAGCCGATTGCACTCCTCGTAGAGTTGCTCGAAATCCTGATTGATGTCAAACATGAACTGGGCGGAGAGATAATTCGTCTGCCACATCGCAGCCCAATTCAAGTTGTGTTCTGAAATCGGACCGCGGCGTAGGGGTTTGTAGACTTCGGCATCTGGCGGGGGCGGAACGATGCAGAAACCCGAGCCGATCAAGCCGAGCCCGGGATAATCCTTGAAATTCTGGTAAAGGACGCGTTCTGCGGGCAGAAAATTACTGCCGACCGAGCCGTCTGCGGCGATTTCGTCGCGGTTATAGGCCTTGACGCCCAGTTTCTTCCAATCGAGATACAGTTTAAGGAATTCCCGGTTGACCGAGCAGTTCGGATCGGTGATCGGGTGCCGCCAGCATTGGTTGTTAAAGCTCAGGCAGACGGTCAGGCGGGGATCAAGTTTAATGCCGCTGGGCGGCATCCAGAAATTCTGGTAGGCCCAGCCGCCGAGACGCGCATCGGGTTTGATTTCCCAAACCCGTCGGGCGAGGTTTTGCACCAGCGTCCAATAGCGGGTGGCCATGCGGTTCTTGGCCGCTTCGTCCGGAGGATCGATTTTCCGGCATTCCTGGCATTCGCACCAGCCGGTGCCGTCATTATTGCCGATGATGATCAAACCGTCACTGCCCGGCTGAATCGCATAGGAAATCAGGTTCTTCGCCATGATGTTCAGGACTTCGGGATTGCTGGTGCAAGGCTGGTATTTCTGATCATCCAGCAGGATTCGTTTGCCATTGATCATCGGGAAGTATTCCGGATGCTGCGCAAAGAGTTCCTTCAATTCCGCTTCCTTGGGGTATTTGCCGAACAACAGGACCGTCAGAATATGTCCGCCGATCGGGACGCCGCGGGCGCCTAGTTCCTGCATATGCTTTCCATACTGGGGATGATTCAGATGCATCAGGCTGCATTTCACGGTCATCCCGTTGCGGACCTGCCATTCCCGCGTGTCGAAATAGGGTTTGTTGACCACGACAGAGTTTAATTCCATCTGCCGGTGTTCGAGATAGGGATTGCGCACCGTGTTCTGCTCTGACACCGCGATCGTCGTGCGTGGCTGAAAGTACTCGCCTTCTTCGCCGGGGAAAATCCAGCGGATGCCGCCGTATTCTTTTAGGATTTCGTAGGCTCCATAGAGGGTGCCAACCGGGTCTCCGCCGATAATGTAGAGGCCGTTTTTGCCGGCCCGGATGGCAAAGCCTCCTTCTTTCAGTCCCGAAACCTGCACCCCGGCGGCTGCGGTCAAAGTCTGGTCCAGGGTGGTGCCGAGGAAAACAGGATAACGATTGTCGCTTTTCACCGGCGCGATCGAAGGAGTCTCCCCGGCCGAGATTTTCGCCAGATACTTTGCCAGTTCCCGGGCAGCATACTGCACGGGAAGCGGGGCATCTTCCGCAACGATAATCTGCGACACCGCCTTGCCGTCCTTCAGCAACGGAAACTCCGCCGCCCAAAGCCCGGGCGCCAGCAGAACCGGGAAAAGTGAAAGCAGAATGTTGCGCATGACTTGTTCCTTCTTTTTATGGGTCCCATGCCAGCCGCCTTGGTCCCCTGCCCGGTTTCTCCGTCCTTCGGCGGTTCACCTTATCGCACCAGCAGGACGCGATCTACGAGGACCCGGGGCTTGGCTGGGGAGTCTTTCTGGTACGGACTGCCGACGAGCTTGATGGAGGCGTAGACGTTCCACTCGTTGTCGGCTTCGGGGAGGTAGGCAGAGTCGATGCCGATGCTCAGCAGCCAAGTCCAATGCACCCAGAGGATCGTGGTCGGTTCGATCGCGAATTTGCCGAGAGGATAGAGGTGGAACTTGCCGTCCTGGGGGATCTCGGCCTGCGGGACCGTGCGGTTGGCGAGGAATCTCTTTTGGGCGCGGTTGTAGACGCCGAGGTTGAAGGGGCGGGCATGGTACTCACGGCCTTCGCCCTCGGGGAGGATGCCGGCCTTGCCGCCCAGTCCGTCGGGATCGTCCACCACCTTGATGCCGCTGCGGAAGTTGGCCCAGTTGATGTCGACGACCTCCCGGCCCGCGAACTCGGCGGGAAGCTGCATGGCTTTGCCGGTGAATCGCAACTTGTCGGTTTCGATCTGGAGCTTGGCCTCGGCCAGCTTCGCGCCGTTGCGGGGATAGGCCTCGGAGTTGTAGAAGATCTCCGCTTGCAGGAGGGAGTTCTTCTCGTAGCGGCCGAAAAGCGTCAGGAGGTCGGCGGGCGGATTGCCGCCGGCCGGGAGCTTGTCCTTGTAGCGACGGTGGAGATTGAGCAGGGCCGCATCGACCGGGACTCGCTCGCGGCTGATGTTCTTGAGCAGCACCGGGTCGGCGGCGGCCAGGCGTTCGGCTTCGTCGAGCAGGCCGTTGACGGTGGCGAAGAAGTCGAGGTCAAGATAAGCGAGGGCGTTGGGCGTGGTGAGCCCGAGGGCTGCGTCAGCGGCCTTTTCGCGGTCCTGGAGGCAGTTGAGGTATTTGAGCATCGGCGTGGCGGCAGGCCCGTAGAGAGCTTTGCAGAAACGCTCCGCCAGTTGGTCGTAGGACTGGTCGGGATCCTGCATCATCTTCAGCCCAAACCAGACCTTGAAGGGGAAGAAGCTGGTCACGTCCGGAGCCTCGCACTCCACGAACAGCGTCTTGACGTGGTGGTCGCGGTAGAATCGCATGTCCTCCTGGAGATGACGCGCGTTGAGGTACGGCGGATGGTAGGGCTTGGTGTAGAGGATCCAGTAATCCCAGACGGCCAGGTTCGGGGCGATCGCCGCCCAGCGGACGAAGTTGTCGTGGTAGTCCTGGTTGCGCGGATGGCTGACTGGGAATTGCGTGTCGGCCTTGCCGGAAGGAGAGAACTCGCAGCCCAGTTTGCAGACGCGGACGAGCACGTTGCCGGCCGGCTTGATATGCTGGGGCGCATCGAGCGTGAAGGTGTAGGCGAATGTCTGGACGTAGATGTCGGGGTAATCCTTGGCGATGTCGGCCGCGACGAAGTTGATGAAGTCCAGAAGCACGCCGCTGTACGCGCCCTCGCGCTCGAGCACGGCCAGGCAGCCCGGGCACTGGCATTCGCCGTGGCAGTCATTATGGCTGATGTCGTAGATGCGCGGATAAAGGGCCGGCGAGGCAGCCTGCTGACGATCGCGCTGGATGAACGCACGAAGTTGCGCGCAGACGGCTTTGCGCACCTCCGGGTTGGTCAGACAGATTTGCGAGGGCCCCGAACCTGAGGTCGACCGCACACGCTGGCCGTTCTTGTTCAAGGCGAACCACTCGTCAGGCCAGTCCTTGGTGGTGTAGGCGTGGAACGTATGACAGCCCCCGGGCGAGCCATGGGGCTCGCAACCGCCCAGCTCTTCGGGGATGTGGATCTGGGCGTTCATCTTGTTGCGTACGAGGAACCGAAGCGTGGCGTTCGACAGGCCGACGCCGCTGTAGATGCAGCGGTTCATGATGGCCGGTTTGGCGCGCACGTTCCACGAAATCGCCTGGCGGTCAAGCGTGGGAACGCTTTCGGACTCGACGTCGGGCCAAGTGACGCCGAGCCGTTCGAGCAGGTCATAGACGCCATACAGCGTGCCGCGAGGACGCCCGCCAGCGACGATCAGGCTTCCGTCCCTGGCCCGAAGAATCCATTCCTCCTTGTCAAGCTCCCTGCAATCGATGCCAGCCTGCTTGGCCAGCGCGGTCGGACCGACGTAGATGGCGCATTGGGCCGCCTTGGCCTCGGAAACGGTTGCGCATGGCACGCCGGTCATTTTGCTCAAATAGGTGTCGAGTTCCTTGGCGGCCGTCTGCTCGGCGACGGTCGGCGAGTCGGCGAGGACGATGGTCACTGGGCGGCTCTTTTCGAGGACGAAGACGTCTTCCCCGGCGGCAACGGAAGCGAGGAACGCGAAGGTCAATACGGAGGCGACGACTCGATACATGGCGGGGCTCCTTGGGAGTTGTGGAGGGCGGTGGCAGGGGACGCTGGTTCTTTCTGGGGCCAGTCGTCTGTAGTAATCTTCAAATCCGCGTGTCGCCGACTACTCTCTCAAGGTTGGAGTTAGCCGGCAGACTTGAAGACCGTCAACGGCGGATCACTTCTTGAACAACTCGCCGATGGCCTCGACGGTCCGCTCGACCAGGCCCTGGCCGCCTTCCGGCCCGATCATGATGACCAGGACCTTGGCGCTGTAACCGCCGGCCTGCACGGCGCGCGGCGTCGGCACGTAAGGTAGCGTAGCCGGCGGGACTCAGAGCGGGGCGCGGAGCAGACGTCTGCGCTCCGCGCTGCGGGTCACGGTGCGTCAAGTCTCCTTGGTGACTCCTGGCACCGGGACCGGGTAGTAGCCGTCGGCATCGGGCTTGACCGGCGGTTCGGAATCGTAGTTCAGATCGTCGATCTTGCCCGGATAGAACTGGAAGTTGGATGTCGTCATTTGTTCCCAGGTAACTTCCATCCCCGAATGGACGGCCGCGCGGCCCATCAAGTCGGCGAAGTTCGACTGCACGGCCCGTTCGACCTCGTTCTGCGGCTGGTCCTTGCGGATGTTTTCCAGCAGCACGTTCCATTCGGCGTCCCAGGGGTTGTACTGCTCCGGTGGCGCCTCCCAGACGATGTTGTCATTCGCACACCGCTGGTTCTTGTAGATCCGCGTCGTTCCCGCGTGGATGTCGCCGGAGAACTGGGCGGCGCACTTGGTCCCATGCACGTACGTGGCGAATTCCCGGTAGCAATGTCCGCCCAGCCAGCGGGCGGCGTCGGTCGCCTTGGTGCCGTCGGGGAAGGTCCATTCGATCGAGATCGAGTCGAATTCCTGGCCGCGGTCACGAGTGTCTCGGGCGCGGCCGCCGATGCCGCGGGCCACGGCGGGCAAGTCGCCCTTGAGCCAAACGAGTTCATCGATCTGGTGGATGTTCATCTCGGCGTACAGTCCGCCGGAGACCCACTGGAAGCTGGTGAAATTGCGGATCTGCCACATCAGGTCCGTCATGTTTTCCGGCTTCTTGCCCAGTCCTCCTCCGGCAGGATGAACCCGGTAAGCGCGGACCAGCATGATCTCGCCCAACTGTCCATCGCGGATCCGCTTGATCAGCTCCTGCCGATTCACGCTGTGGCGGCACTGCAGGCCGGCCATGATTTTGAGGTTCTTCTTCTTGGCCTCCTCGCCGGCTTGCAGCATGCGCCTCAAGTTCGGAGCGTCGGGCGCGAACGATTTCTCCATGAACACGTTCACCCCTTTCTGCACGGCGTATTCCAGTTGCAGCGGACGGACGTAGGCAAAGCTGGTCAGCATGGCCACGTCCTTGGGGCCCAGGCAGTCGATGGCCTTCTTGTAGGCGTCGAAGCCGATGAATTGCCGTTCTTTGGGCACGTTCACCCGCTCGCCGAAGCGGTCGGCCAGGGCTTTGTGCGCGCGGGCGAGCCGGTCTTCGGCCACGTCCGCCATGGCGTACAGCTGGACGGGCCCGTGGATGGAATTCAGGGCGTTCCCGACCGCCCCGCTTCCTCGCCCGCCGCAGCCGATCAGCGCCAGGCGGATGGTGTTGTCCTCCGCGGCGTGGACCCGCGGAATGGCCACGTTGGCCAAGCTGGAGGCCGCGGCAGCCGCCGTGCCCCACTGCAAGAACTGGCGGCGCGAGGCCCCCGGAGACGATCCCTGCGGCGATTGCGTTACTCGCGTCATCGCTTTTCTCCTTTTTGAAGATCAACCAACGGAACAGCGGCGTTTCATGGTTCGTTAGCTCCCAGACGCCGGCGACAATCTGGATTAGAGCAGACGCGCCGGCAGAATCAACGCGAGTCGGAGAATTCATCGGCTTGACAAGGCCTAGTCCGGCTTCGAGACTGAGTTTCGTCAGGCGACCGCCTTGGGGCCCGGTAGCTACGACAAGACCCCAGGACCCCCGTGAACCATCACAAGGGATTCCGCATGAGCGTGTTGAGCCGACGTAGCCTAGCGTTTGAGAAAGTGGCGTAAGCTTCCCGCTTGCGATAGCTCTCCGACCTCTTATATCAAGGAGTATTCTTGTGAGTACATCACGACGCCGTTTTCTTCGGAGTTCCGCGCTCGCCGCCGCCGCCGCTTCGGTTGCTCCCCTGGCGGCCGCGGACAAGCCCGCGCCCCCCGCCCGGAGCGCGCCCCCTGCTCCCAGCGACGATCCCCGCATTCTGTATTACGACCAGTTCTACTTCAAGGAGAAACCGATATTCCGCTTCGAGTATCCATTCGACGGCGGTGTGCTTCAGGAAGGAACCGGCTATCCGATTCTTGGCACGGAGACGGGAGGCGACGGAGTCAAACGGCTGCGGATTCACGTCGTCGTCCGGGCCGGTGACGTCGGGAATCTTCAGGTCTTCGATCCCGAAGGTACCGTCATTCCGATGGAACTTATCTCCGGCGCACTCATGGGTACCGCACTGCTCAAGGACCGTTTGTCCATTCTCAAAGCGCGCGGCACAAAGAACGGCAAGCCGGTCGAATTCACCTGTCGCGTTCTGTGGGCGAAGAACGCGTACAAGCGTTATCGGTGCTATATCGACGACCACAGCTTTTGCTTCCGAGATATTCTGCAGAAACAGTCCAAGAGCATTTTCGACTGCTTCTATTTCGCGAAACTCCGCGAACTGTACAAACGCTATCAAACGAAGATCGTTTTGAACTGCTTCAACTCGACGCCGGAACGCGACTTTACCCTTTCGATGTTTCCGGAAAAGTACAAGCCGGAATTCGAGGACAATGCCGATTGGCTCCGGCTGGCTTTCCACTCGGAAAATGAGTTCCCCGGCGAACCGTACCGCAACGCGACACCGGAAAAACTCGCAGCCGACTTCGATCTGACCGCGACGCAACTCAAACGGATCGCGGGCAAAGCCTATACGGCGGGACTGCAAATCCACTTCGCCATGGTTCGCGCCGATTCCTATCAGGTCTTG
>Ga0123335_1006012_pt1 | contig 14391 bp, 7 predicted proteins | sample BiotimSIPDNA_2_FD_89707 | JGI IMG/M metagenome (GOLD analysis project Ga0123335, IMG submission 89707) | Anaerobic biogas reactor microbial communites from Washington, USA - Biogas_R2 time_0 SIP DNA | ecosystem: Engineered > Bioreactor > Anaerobic > Unclassified | place: Washington, USA... | reverse complement strand
GCCGGATTTCTCTTTGAGTCACAGAATATCACCCGCACTTTTTTCTCAAGCAAGGTTTCAAGAAGACAGCCTGTTATTGAAACTGCGGTATTTTCAATTATGAGTATTGCAATTTCATCAACCGCTATCTTCTTTGTTTCAAGACCTCTGACGGTCATAAAGCCCATCTTATAGTCAAGTTTTGCTTGATTTGAAATTATCACCGTTCGCCAACTCATAAGATTTCAAGAAGATTGTCTGATTTTTTCTGCCATAAACCGGAAACGGAGGAGTCAATTATTCGAACATCAGAGTAGTTCTTTTTCCAGTTTGAAACGGTCACGCTGATACGTGTCTCTGCCGCTCTTGCAACACCGCCGATAGCTGTTAAATCAATACCTGAGGCAAGACGACCGAAAATCTGATGAATATTGAGCAAGGCTTTTGCCTGTTCGACAGCGGACAGATTAGAAAACTTCTCTTCTCCCTTTATCAGAGTTTCAACCGGATTATTCAAACGCTTTTTGTAAATGTTATTCTGCAATTTATGAATATAAAGGCGATAAAGCTCTAAGTTTTTTTCAACGGAGACATTATCGTATTTTTCATCGTAGATATGATTCGGCTTTTTGGCGACCTTCTCAACAAGCATTTCAAGTTTTTTAAGATAGTACTGCCAGAATTTATTATCTGAAAACTGAATACAAGATTGTGCAATCAGCCTTTTTCCGCCACCTGAAATTCCGGATATGCAAACTCTGAAACCATCCAATGAAAGAACAGTGTTCACCTTCCAAGGACGCATTCCCATCGGGAATTTAACGCTATCAACATCTTTGCCGAGAATATGCTTAAGACGCTTAAAGGAGTATTCTTTTGCAAATTCGGCATCGTCGAGAAAACGTTGTCCATGTAAGAGTTCAACGGACATAATCAGTGTATCTGATTTTTTCCCAATTGTATATCCTACGGGGATATAGAACATCGCTCCCGCTTTGTTGTAGCCACCGTATTTTTCCGTAGGCATTCCTTTTTTGAGTGGTGTCAGTCCGGCAGCAGCGGGGACAGGCATTTGGTCGAACAAACCACCTTTTTTGAAAAATGCAAATTTCGTAAAATGAGCGTTGTTCTTAACCGCGGTAGCCTTGACTTTTGCAAGCATATTTTCGCCGTCCCATACGGTTACTCCATTACAAATAACCGGACGTGTGAATAATGTTTTCGGCTTGACACTATATCTTTCATTGATATTAAACCAACGTTTTGTAAAACGCATATTATAAACATTTCCGCAAACAATATTCAGATAAGCATCAACTGCGTGATGAAGGTCGTTAAATGTTCGGGATTTAAGCAGATCGAACTCCTGTCTGAAATCTGAGGTAAGTTTCGCCTTGCAATAAACAATTTCTGTTTCAGGCAGACGTTCTTTTAGCAATGTTGCTATCGCCTTGGTAGATTGCGAGGTTTCAGTCATCTGACGATTGATGAATTGATACTTTTCCTCTTCGGTAAATGCGGTTGCTCTTGTCAGACGATGGTATTTTTCATCACTTATCAATTTTGCTTTATTGAGCATTGTCCAGAATGAATACATTCTTGTGCGAATATTCTCAACGATGGGATAGGTATCACCTTTTGCACCGTTTGCCGATGAAAGCACAAGCACCATATTATTTATAATGCTGTCATCTTTTACGAATGATTGCGGATAAATATGATCAATGTCATATTCTTTTGTTCCGAGTTTTTCTAATTCCAATGCTGTTCCGGTGTACATACATTTACCGAGTTGCAAGTAGTATAGGAAAAGTTTATCGCTTTGGAGTTTGTTGTCGGCATAGTCTCCCATTGCTTCAAGTTGTGCTTTCAAAACTTTTACATCTTGTCCGCAGTTATCATAAAGGTCAAGAATTTGTTGTTTTCTTGTTTTTGTGCGTTGTCCTTTCTGATCAGGTCTTGCACCACGTGTCATTTCTACAAATATCTTTTGGGGAGCACCAAATGCTTTAGTTACATCATCTAAGATAGCAAGTGTCCTGTATATCGGTCTCTTAACGGCATTTGAAACATACATTTCGTCCAATCTGTCGGAAAGAGTTATGGGATGCTCGCTATAATAATCGCGTTTGATGTTTTCAATGGTATCTATATAACCTAAATCTGAAGAGAGGAGTTCCATCAGATTATTCTGTGTATTCCTTAGAGCTTCAATTATTGACATTGCTTCACCGGTATCATTGCATACAACACCGTAAATTTCAGTAAGGAATTTTCGAGAAAGACGACCGAAATCTTTAAGCTTTATTCCGGTGATATATTTGCGATCCGCTTCGCTGATATGCGGATAATTTGAAGCCAACCACTTTCCTAAACGAGTTTTGTCTTCGGCATAAGATGCTCTTTCAATAATTCGTTCAACATCGTTGATTGAAAGCGTGCCGGAATCTATAAGTCGTCGAAAAGCAATTTGCGGAGCAAGATTTGAGTTGATGTTAATGTCTATACCGGTCAGTGCCTCCGTATTTCCCTTTTCAAGAGCACCAACGGATACCAGAAAATCAACGAGTTTCTTCTTGGTTACTTTTTTATTGGTCATAAAAAGTTCGTTGTATATACGTTGTTTCAGTTCAACGGAAATATTATTGCCGTTTATCTTAATGTTGTTGATTTCATTAAGAACGGTATACTCGTGATAAAGAAGCGAATCTTTCGGTAAAACCGGCTCGCCGGGAAGATAAGTGCAGGTATTGGTCATTCTCTTGATAAATTCCTCTTCACTTGCATCAAGGTCAACTTTTTCTTCAAAATTCCAAGGATAAATCTTTCCTTCAGCCTTCCTTTGAATCCATGCAAAATCGGAATGCTTGTTAAGCGGACCGACAAAATAAGGGATTCTGAACAGAAATACGGAAAGAATTTTTTGCGACGGTGTGAGATTATCCTCATCTTTTTGTGCAAGGAAAGGTAAATACAATTCGGCATTTTTTAGCAATGCATTTAACTCATACCAATATAACTGATGGGGAATAACGCGGTTGTCCGTAGTCTTTTGTTTCGGCATAAATGCATGTAACTCAAGGCGGGCTTTCATATCATCAAAAGCCGCAGTATCTTCGCTGTCCGGGGTGATGTTTTTTATAATCCCTGACACGAATTTGTTAAATGCTTCACCATTGACAGTATTCCACTTCTTATCTCGTTTTTCGTCTGTATGATGAGTATAACCGGGGTAATTATCCTTGCCTAAAGTTCTGAAAACGTCATCATACTTTTCCGGTACGTATTTCCTGATTATATGTTTCAGCAAAGCAAGATCCGACTTATGCTGTTCATAAACGGCTATTTTTGATTCGGAAATACAACTTGCATCACCGAGGACATCGACAAGTACAGACCAATCATAAAGGTTTCGCAATGCAGCAATTAAGGAATAGTCCTCGCCGATATTTGCCTCAAGTTCATCAAATTTCTCTTCCTCTTGACCGAGCGAAACAGAGCCGAAATCTTCATATTCGTCATTCGCAAATATATCTTTGCACTTTACAGAGCCTCCTGATAAAAGACGTACAATCGCATCACGACTAAAGGGAAAATCCTCGGTAGGTTCTTTGGAGGGTTTTTTGCCTTCGTACAAAAGTGCTACAAGCTCTTTTGATTTGGCAGTAACTCCGAGTTTCTTTTTGAGAATATCACCTATTTCAACAACCGAATCGCAGTCCCAAGGCATGCTGTATTCATTTGAAATAAAGTAATCACGGAATTCGTCATAAACCTTTGTAAAGTCCTTTACAGAGTCGATGTTTTCCTTATCAATATTACTTAGGAAATGACCTCTATGTGCGACAAGCCACGCACAGGCAAGATAGACAAGACGAGCATCATGAGGCTTGTTGCTTGTCATTAACTCATATATCAGATGGTGAATTGTCGGATATTTCTCATGATAATCCTTGTCGGTGTAATCCTTATCATTGAACAAGGTATAACCCCAACCGGCTTCATCTCTGAAAAGGTGGGCAGACTGTATTCTCTTGAAAAAATCGGGATCAGATTTGCTTATCTCTTTCGCAAACAGTTCTTGAACGAGCAATACACGCTGTTGTCTTCTGTCAAGCCGTCTTCTTGCTGTACGGAAGTTACGTCGTTCGGCACTCAGAGATGCCTCATCAAAAACAGTAACTCCCCATGCCGGTTCACCATGGAATTTCAGCAAATTATATTGGTCATCACATGTTGCATAACCAACGGAATTTGTACCGATATCAAGTCCCAAATAATAATTTTTCTCGTTTTTCATCTTGACAAATCTTCCTTTCTGTGATATATTACTATTGTAGTTTTGTAGTCCCTATGAAATTACACTGTGAGTTCAAATAAAAGTTTACTCAAATCGTCGGGCAACCGACCGCACAGTGTGTGCATTAAGGATCTCTTAAGTGAGATCTTTTTTTGTTTTATGGATTAAAACATTTTGTTCACAAGTATTATTACTCCTATGTATATATTAACACATTAATAATAACTCTTTTTGTTACAAAAATCAAGGGCTAATATTAAAAATTCTGACAAAAATGATTAAATATTTATTCTTAACCCTTATGATACACTTCAAAATGAAACCGATCACCTGTGGATTCATTAGTAGAACCGACTTAAGCAATGAAGATTCTATGTTTTTGTACAATCTGATTTTCCAAAAGTGCGAGAAAAGCTTGAAATAAAGCTTTTTCTCACATTTTTGGGGACAAACTAATATTTCAAAATAATATCACAAAATTATTAATAAATCTATCGCCTGTCTCATCAGTGCAAATACCTAAAATAATTTATCTCTCTTTTAGAAATATTATTGACGAAATGGTGGAAGCGATATATAATGTAATTAATCTTGTTGTTTTAATTATTTTTGGAAAATCATGCGTTATTATTTAGGATAAATTCAGTCTATTTAATGCATAATTCTTGCTATTTTACAATTTTGTAGCCTGCCGATTTATAAAAATATGTAACAAACATTTGCTGAAGGAATTAAATATTTAATTATAGGGATTGATATGGAAAAGAAAATGGACAAACCGAATGTTATCATCATTATGACCGATGATCAAGGCTATGGTGATCTTAGCTGCATGGGTGCGACAGATTTCAGAACACCGAATATTGACGGACTGGCGGAAAACGGAATACGATTTTCTTCAATGTATTCGGCTTCTCCGGTCTGTTCTCCGTCGAGAGCCGCTTTGTTGACGGGCAGATATCCCGGCAACGCAGGTGTGCGTGCTATTCTCGCCGGACACAGACGTGCTTCCGGACTTAATGACAGCGTGCCGACTATTGCGACAGCGTTGAAAAAACTCGGGTACACAACCGGTATCATGGGCAAATGGCATCTCGGGTTAAAAGAAGATTGCCGTCCGAACTCGAACGGATTTGATGAGTTTCGGGGCTTCCTCGCAGGTTGTCTCGATTATTATTCTCATATCTTTTATTACGGGATGGCAGACGGTGGCAAAAATCCCATTCATGATTTGTGGGAAAACGATAAGGAAGTATGGGAAAACGGCAAATACCTAACAGAAAAAATAACCGAAGACAGCGTTGACTTTATTCAAAGACACCGATCGGAACCGTTTTTCCTTTATGTCGCATATAATGCACCGCACTATCCGATGCATTGTCCGCAAAAATATCTTGACAGATTTCCGGACTTGCCTGAGGACAGAAGAATTATGGCTGCTATGATCAGTGCTGTTGATGACGGTGTAGGCAGTATAAGAACGGAACTCGAAAGACATGGGTTGCTTGAAAATACTATTATCTATTTCCAAAGCGATAACGGTCCTTCAAGAGAATCCCGTAATTGGCTTGACGGAACGGAGGATTTCTATTACGGCGGCACAACGGGTAAATTCAGAGGACATAAATTCAGTCTTTTTGAAGGGGGTATCCGCATTCCAGCAATACTCAGTCAATACGGCAAAACAGAGGCAAAAGTTGAAGACAAGCCTTTTATTGCGACTGATATTTTCCCGACAATTCTCGACGCCTGCGGCGGAAATCCCGAAGAATATAAACTTGACGGCATTTCGCTGTTGCCACTACTGAAGAACGAAAAAGCTCCGGAACACGGTTATATTTTCTGGGAAATGGAAGAACAAACAGCCTGCAGAAATGGGAAATATAAGCTTTTGATTAATCCCCGTGCCGCGGAAGAAGAAAAACCCGTTGCTGATGTGTTCCTTGCCGATCTCGAAAACGATCCGTCGGAAACAACAAACCTCGTCGAAATACTTCCCGACATCTGCGAAGAAATGAAAAACAAAGCTCTCGAATGGAGAGCCGGAATAGAAAACACATGGGAAGAAAATTTTGCGAAAAACTATTCTTTGACAAGGTAATTGCCATCAATTATATAGCATTGAACTATCAATCTGAGAATGTAAAAAATAATATAAATGGCAACAAGGCTTGCAATTCTCTTTAATAATTTAATGAATGAGGTGGTATTTTGGAACGTTTTATTCTTGATCAAATTAAGCCAACATTACAGCATTTGCCGAAAAATCTTATTAAATCATATTTCATTCCGCAATCAAATAAAGAAACAATCGATTTTAAAGAAAAATACGGGTTTTTTAAGGGTGTTTGCCATCCGAGTGAAAATTTCGATCAGCTGAAAAACGCAAATATTGAGTGGACCAGATTCGATTCTCCTTTTCCTTTTGACGATGAGGGGCACGAAACCGTGGCATATATTGAGTTCAAAAACAAACTGCGACGCTTCCAAACTAATGGCATTAAGGTAATGGTTGTAACTCCTTTTCCGGACGCATTCCTTGCACACGGCATGGATGTACGGAAAAAGGAAGATCACCCGAAAATAACTGCGGTTGCGGAATTTCTCGTAAAAGATCTTAAAGACCTTTGCGGAGCATTCCAAATTGCAAACGAAATCGGTATTCCGCGATTCACGTTGCCTTTTTCGGTAAAAGAAGGTGCGGAATTTATCGGAATTTGTGCAAAGGCAATGACACCGTACAAAGGTGATTTGCCTATATGTTACAACTGTGCTGGTCCTCAGGTAGACTTAAATATTTATCTCAAACCTTATATGAATTATTTCGATTTCGTCGGTATTGATATTTATATGGGTTGTTTCTTTTTCGGCACAATGTGGCTGTTTGAGGCTTTGCTTCGCTATCTCTATGCGATGACCGGCAAACCCATCATTCTGTGCGAATTCGGATATATCAGTGGCGGTGTACCGAAAACTAAAAAAGAAAAACTTGAAATAATAAAATCATACGGGGCAAAAAACAAAAGAGATGCTCGCAAAAACATCGAAGCATTCATTGAAAATATGCCTGAAACAATGCGTAAATATATTAAACATTGTGCACAGGATTCGAGCCGTTACGCAAATTATGTTTTTAGGTCAGAATTCACAAATCATTTTTACAAAGAACTTCCGAAAACCTGTGTTATTCCCGGTTATCATCATACTCCGGAAGGGCAAGCGAAGTTTTATCGTGATATTATCAAAAGGCTGGCATCTCTCGATTTTATGTGCGGTCTTATAGTTTACTGCTGGCGGGATGATGAAAGATGCTATGTCTGTGGGCAGTCGGATTGTCCAACTGAAACTCGTTGGGGACTTGTTACTTGCGATGAAAATGAAAAACCTTCTTACTTCGCGGTCAAAGACGAGTTCGGAAAAATATAATTATGTCTTGTTTCGCAAAATCAGCTCCTTACAATTTAAGTATACTTGAATAATCCTTTTCATTCAAGGTGCAAAACATAACAAACTATTCTCTTGATAGTGATGATAATATATTGACACTCTATTGTTTCAAAAATGAATTATTAAGAAAGATAAAAAATCAGAACTTGCCAAATTATTAAAAATATGCCCTCCAATATTGGATTAACTTATACTATATTAATAGAATATGCGACACCATGCAATATAAAATCTAAGAGGTCAGCAACGTGGCTATCCTCTTTTGCTTTCGGTGTATACTTGCATAATAATTAATGTTGACAAAACAAGCACAGAGTTAAAGTGATATTTTTCACTCCGCTATTTTTTCAGCATAATCCAGACGAATAATACTACCGGATTTACACTGATATGCTATCCGACCAATAAAGCCAATATAATTTATTGACATATCGGAATGAACAGCAAAGAATGAATTCGGCTGTTTTTCAGTTGGTTTTGTGCCATCTGGAAATGTGAAGCCCTGATTTTCAACATCTTGCAGAAAACGCAAAGCCGTCTGATTGTCGGCAAGGTAAACAAAAATAGGTTTGCTGTTGCTTTTTGCAAATTCTGAAAGGTTAAACATTATATTTCCTCCATATAATTTATTACCATACAGAATACAGAGGAAACGAAAAATCCCATCGTTACCGACAGGATTTGAAAATCAATAATTCATCACCCCATCGATCAAGCATTAGCACCTTACCTTTCGGCAGGTTGCTGTGCGGTCAACGGGCTTGTCCCTCACGCACTCTATATGGTGATAACAGTATAACATAAAATTAAAGAAAAATCAAGTATTTACGGTATTTTTTCAGATTTTCAGCAAAAACTTCATAGTTATAATCTCATTCTATCGGTTTCACATCATTCTTTCTTGCTAAAAGCAAACAACTCCGAGAGCAAAAACCCTCGGAGTTATCTATGTTTAGAATGTAATGGATTTAACAGGTTCGAAGGTTTCGCCGATTTTGTAGGCATCAACACTACGTTCGGTAACGACTAAAATATAATCATTTACGATTATACCGCGAAGGATTTGAGTGTAATAGTAATAACTTTCATTGGGTTCGATATTTGATGCGGCATAGAATCCGCCACCGACCAATTTTCCGTCAACAACCGAGAAAGTCTGGATACCTTTAATTGATGTTGAATAATACACATTATCCGTATATGTTTGGTAAATCTCTACAGGTACACCAAAAAGTCCGTTCTTGCCAACTGTGAATGCACGACTTGAAAAATTATAGATACCGGCACTTGCAATTGTTATTTTGTCGCCTTCTGTCGGATTGGACATATCGGATACATCAAACAGACTGAATTTAGTTCCGCTGTTAAGACCGTCCTCCGTGCCGTCATAACCGATACCTATCATATATTCGCCGTAGGGATGAAGATAATCAGAAAATCCGGTGATTTTTAATTGTCCTTTTTCAATCGGATTTATCGGGTCTGACATATCAAGAACGAAAAGCGGGTCGGTCTGCATGAAAGTTACAACATAAGCCGTATCTCCCATAAAACGAACACCCTTGACTTCTTCGCCCGCTTGAAGTTCGTCAATCGAACCGACAATATTCAGAGCTTTGTCAAGAACAAAGACTGCGGAGCGGACATTGAAATCGGTATCTCGTACAGTAACGGCTGTTCTGAAATATCCCTTATATTCATCAAGAGCAAAACTGCCGTTTGCAACTCCGGGAATTGTTCCGTCTGCGGTAAAAGTGATTGAACCGTCAGAAATATCGAATTTGAAGATGGTTGTTGAGGAGTAAACTTCATATGTTTCACCCGTAGAGGAAGTGAATACCCTTTTTTCTTCACTATCCCCATTCCAGCTCCAACTCCAGTTTTCACTTGTTACATAGAGATTATCTCCGTTGCAGAAAATCTCATTTGCCGTACCCAAAATCGAAAGAGCTTGTTCTTCACGTGAGCCGTCAAGAGCAACACTTAAGAGATTGACATATTGAGTTGATTTATCATCTAACACAATGATAGAATCACTATTCAAATATTTCTCCCCTTCTTCGGTAATTACAGACGGTATACAGGTATTTCCGCTTGTCCTCCCATTATATACCGACCAGATATCTACGTAATAATTATTGATAAGAATAAGATTTCCATTGATAAGTCTGCTGTCAAGATTTGTACCTTTGGTTGTATAGCGAGCAGTTTCAGCAATATTTTTAATATCGCTTATATCATAAATAATTACACCCGAATATTGAGTAGCAAGCCAAATTTCTGATTCTTCTACGTCAAATTCAATGCCCGTTTCCTGTTCAACCGGGTATTCTTCTTTAGAATAAATGTAATAGTCTACGATAATTGCTAAAGTTTCTCCCGACAGATACATATCCTTGATGTTGTATCCGCATTCAGTCTGCTTTTTCGGGATAAGGGTATTTACATGAACAGGATCTTCAAGGTTATTGATATCGATAATCTTAATAGCATCTTTGTAAGAAGAATAGGGCATATAAGCATCAACCATCCGCAAAGCAGGGTAAGAATAAGTTTCAGAATTTTCATCAGAATTACTGCTCACAACGAAAACATATTCACCATTTGTTTTGATTATATCCGCTTCATCAATACCTTCAACCTGTAAATTGGTTTCCGAAAACTCTCGTTCTCCGTTACTTGCACTATCATCAGGTTGCGGAGATTGTGTTTCTGCGATTTCCGCACGAGTAGCATTGATTACTGTATCTTTATAATACATACCATCAAAATACCCACCTTGCTCAGTCAAATCTTTTGCCTGATTTGTAAAAAGCTTCAAAATACCGTCATAATCATCAAAAGTCTTGCTTCCATCAGGATAAACGGGGGTAAATGCTAAGGGCTGATAAGTTTTTACAAAAGAGTCAGACGTATCTGTCGGTTCCACGGTTGACAATTCGATTTGGGATACAGGTATGGTCTGAACATCTGTAGGCGGATCAGTGGATTCGTACCAATCAGGTAATCCGATAAGTCCCAATGCATATCGGAGAATATTCCCCGCATCGCTTAGACTTATTTTCTCATCATTATCCCAATCCGCCAGTGTTACATCAAATTCACCATTAGTTTCTAATCCCATCGCATGTCTTAAGACTAATCGTGCATCGCTTGCATTGACATTGTTGTCGCGGTTAACGTCGCCGATAACAAATCCCTCAGTTGCTGAAACAGGGGTTATAATTACACTTACGAGAAGGCTGATTATCAAGATACCGGAAATGAGAAGCCCCGGCAATGAAAGGATGCCTCGTGATTTAATTTTATTTTTCATTTAAAACGCTTCCTTTTATATAAAATTCTTTTTTTGATTCTTAAATCTAAACTGGTACAATCTCTCACTTTGTTTATCATAATTATTCTTTCGCTGGGGAGTTGAGCAGTCAAACTAATTTTTGAAATATTTCTTGCGAATTATTAGCCATTCTTACGAAACAATTATATCACCTAATAATGGATTTGTCAATCATTTATTATTAAAATTTATGCAAAATCGAAAAAGACATTTATCATAAATAAGTATTATTGTCAATAGTTTTTCCGAAAATGACAGCCGGGAACATTGAGAATCATTTTTCATTTTAGGAAACCAATAACAATTTTCTATTTTTCAAATTTGTGAACGAAAATCTCTTAAGAATATCTCGCAAATTAAAAAATGACTGTGTCTTCAAAACCGCAATGCACAGTCATTATATTGTTTACCGAGTTAATTTTCTTAATCTTCCCTGAATTTTCACATAAAATCAATCAAGATCATTCTCTAAAATCATGCTTGCTTTATCGATAAAAAATCAAGCCTGATTCATATGCCGGAGAAATCGGGATCATAAATTCGTAACTGTATGCTTCAAAGCCATATACTTGCAAAACATCATTCCCCAGATATTCTATTGTTGCACCTGCAGACAAAGCCATTACGCCGTTTGTGTAATAAACGGTTCCCAGGGTTAAAGTTTTACCATCAGGCGAAACATTATATGTCGCTTCCGCGTATGCCAAGCCTTCAAGATAATTTATGCAAAGGATTATTTTATCCTTACGGATTCGTATGTAATCATAGAATTCCCATTTATAATCCATATCTTCACAATATTTTGAATAAAACTTCCCAATGTAATCAGGGAAAGAAACATTATCCGGTGTTTGTCCGGAATAAAGTTTTACATAATCACAACTTGCATAACCATATATTCCGTCAAAACATACGTAATAGAAATTATTATACTTAGCACCATAATCAAGTACATATAGAGTGCTATCCTTGGGCATTGTGTCAATTATATCGCCATCGTAAGCCGAATTTCGAAGATTTAAGTCATCTCTTTTTGTATTAACGTAAGCCTCAGCCCACCCTTCATTGTTATACGGTGGATTTGTATGTATCGGTGCCACAGTTGTCTTATCGGCTGTAGTAGCATTTGCGGTAGTATTTATTGTGGTCGTTGTGTCATTAGATTCCGTTTCAGTCGTGGAATTTGGCAAAACTGACGGTTTATCTTTGTTTTTAACCAATACAATTGCAATTATGGCGGCAACAAGTAACACAATTACGGCACAGAGAATAGGGATAATTACTTTTTTGTTATCTTTTTGAACCGGAACAGATGGTTGATAAGCAGGAATTGGTTGATACACCGGAGTTGGCTGTACAATCTGCGATTTAACCTCAACATTGGCTTGATTTGTTGGCGAAACTTTAGCACCGCATTTCGTACAAAATAAATCAGCACCCGATAAAGCATTTCCGCACTCAGCACAAAATTGCACATTCTCTGTTTTGAATTTATATCCGCAATTTGTGCAAAACAAATTATCAGCAGAAATACTGTTATTACAAGACGGACATATCCTTGTTTTATTTTCAAAACGATGACCGCAAGAACTACAGAATGTACTGCCGAATATAACCTGATTATTGCATTTTGGGCAAATCGTATAATTCATATTTTCCATAGCAAACCTCATACGGTATTTTTGTTGATTATACCATAACCTTTTAGATTTTGCAACAATTATTTGGGAATAAATATAAATATTTTTTCACTTCAAAAACAGTAATTTATAAAATTAAATTTTCAATAAATCTCTTTGTAAATCATGATGTGATAAACATTGAATAACCGATGTTTAATTTACAGAAGATTAGCATTAAAACAACGCTACTGACATAATAAACCGTAGCGTTATTCTATTTTTATCCTAATATTTCAACCTGTTGATTATTCTGCTTTTGAGAACATATCCTTACCGACTCCGCAGAGGGGGCATTCAAAATCGGCGGGCAGGTCTTCGAACTTTGTGCCGGGAGCGATACCGTTATCGGGATCGCCGATTGATTCATCGTATTCCCAGCCGCAAACATCACATACGTATTTCATGGTTTTTCTTTTTCCTTTCTGTAAAATTATTTAATTAAGAAGGGAGCCTGATAGATTATCATGCATCTCCTTATTTAGAAAAATAAAATATGTTGGGAATAACGTCAACTCCAAAAGTCGCAATTCCCATTCTGAACATCGCTTTGGCATGAATTCTGTCGTGCCATATAAATCTTCTCAAAACCTTTGCAACACGGATGGGTTATCAAAATCAATCCTTTATCTTTTCAAAAACTTCAGCACCGTGCTTGCAAATAGGACAGATAAAATCATCTGGGAGATTTTCGCCTTCGTAAATATATCCGCATATAGTACAGACATATCCTTTTTTATCTTTGGTTTTAGGCTTGGGTTTAACATTATTCTGATAGTATGTGTAAGAAATTGTTTCCCTGTCGGAAATCACTCTTGCCTCCGTAACGAAACAAATAAACATTCCGTGAGTATCCAAATCCACATACTGTTCAACTGTTAAGGACATATAGGCATTGATATATTGCGGTAAAATTACCAAGCCGTTATCGGAACGAAGTTGTTTACTGTCATCGAACTTATTGACATTTCTTCCGCTTGCAAAGCCGAATGTTTCAAAGATACTAAATGGGGTATCAACCGTCAGACAATTTATATTCATTGTTTCCGTCTGTTTAATCACATGGTGAGAATAGTTATTCTTGTTGATTGTAACCGCAATTCGATTAGGCGTGTTGGTTACCTGAGTTACCGTATTGACAATCATACCGTTGTCTTTCTTGCCGTCGTTACAAGTTACGACATAAAGACCGTAACCGATGCGGAAAAGTGCTGTATAATCATTCTTGTTGACAGCGGAATCCTGTAGAGAAATATAGTCTTTACATAATTCTTCCGCCAATAAATGAAGTTGCATTGAACTTTCTTCATTAAGTGCGGACATAATCTTAACCGTTGCTTCGGTATATGTCAGATTTTTGCAATTTTCCAACATAGAACGCATCGTTTTAGTTGCCATAGGTGCCCAACTTCCGTTTTCAATAAAAGAAACTGTACGATTGCTGAAATTACGCTCTGTTAAATGCTCGATAAACTCCCGCATAAAAGGGAAAATATCTGCATTATAGGTGGTTGTTGCAAGTACTAATTTGCTGTATCTGAACGCATCTGCAACAGTTTTTGACATGTCACAGCGTGCCAAATCATTTATAACAATATTGGGGCATCCGTTTTGACGCAACTTATCTGCCAGTTGAAGAACCGCTTTTT
>Ga0123335_1006011_pt1 | contig 14391 bp, 15 predicted proteins | sample BiotimSIPDNA_2_FD_89707 | JGI IMG/M metagenome (GOLD analysis project Ga0123335, IMG submission 89707) | Anaerobic biogas reactor microbial communites from Washington, USA - Biogas_R2 time_0 SIP DNA | ecosystem: Engineered > Bioreactor > Anaerobic > Unclassified | place: Washington, USA... | reverse complement strand
GTGATTACGACGCTCTCTGCGTGTCTTGGGACTCATGATGGCTCCTTGGTTTGTTTAAAAATACCAGAGGAAACCACTTATAATCAGCTTTTTTTCTGTATTAAATTTTCAGACCGTTATAAAAAGCGCATTTTCTCTCACATAGGATTCATTATCTGTACTCAGCATCAGGAAAGATGTCAAATAGGCTCTGCAAAAACAGTTAATTATTCAAAAACAGGTTGACTTTTATGATAAATAGATTATAATACATATTATGAGACTATTTTCTTGGACGATGTAGAGGTTTTTTCTGTGTTACACAAACGAACGATTGTGATACATCTATGCTGATTGGTTATGCACGAGTTTCTAAAGCTGACGGTTCTCAGGTCGTTGATCTTCAGATAGACGCTCTGAAGAGGGCCGGAGTAAATGAAAAACATATCTACAGAGACCAGGCTTCGGGGAAATCGGAGGATAGACCAGGCCTGGCAGCATGCCTTAAGGCACTCCGGAAAGGTGACATGCTGATAGTCTGGAAACTGGACCGCCTCGGCCGGGATCTCCGTCACCTGGTCAATACGGTTCAGGACCTTACAGAAAGAGAAATAGGCTTTAGAGTCTTATCCGGACAGGGAGCGAACATTGATACAACCACATCGAGCGGAAAACTCGTTTTCGGGATTTTTGCGGCCCTGTCGGAATTTGAGCGGGAGCTGATCCGGGAAAGAACTATTGCAGGTCTGAAAGCGGCACGAGCGCGCGGACGCAAAGGCGGAAGAAAATATGTTCTGACGAAATCTCAGGTAAGGTTAGCAGAAGCTGCAATGGGAAAGAGGGATACGCATGTAGGAGACCTCTGCAAAGAGTTGGGAATAAGCAGACCGACACTGTACAGATATGTAAGCCCGAAAGGGAAAATCAGATCCGCAGGTAAACAAGTCCTTGAAAGGATATAGTATGAAAATTGAGTTACAGTTAAACGATCAGGAACTTTGGGGAGTAGCAGAATTTTTTAAACGGATCGGCTATGAGGACATAAGGCGTTTTTCAAAAGATGATGAAGAAGCACAAAGTGCATTTTCAGCAATCGAAAAAATAAGATCTGAATTGGCAAAACGTGGAGTTGATCCACGTTAGGAGGAATTATAACAGCATACTTATTTAATTCAACATACAATCCGTACCTGGTTGAAAGGCAGCCCCGTAATAACATGTGCAGAATTCTTGTAATCAGTGACATTCATGGTAATCTTGAAGATTTGTTATACCTGACGGGTCGTAGTAATAGAAGGGAATATCAATTTTTAAAGGAAGAATTTGATCGTGTATTCCTATTAGGAGACTATATTGGTGATAATCCTACTTACTGCACGGTTGCTCAAGGAGATTCCGTTCTTGAGTTTATTAAAGATTATTTGATTGATAATGAAGACAATATCATTCTACTTGGAAACCACGAGCAATGCGAAATTGAAGAGGAAAAAAAGAGGCATCCACAGTTTAAAAATCTGTTAAAAAAGTTACCTGAACAGCAAACAGTATTTATTAATGATAGAAGAATTCATTTGCAACACTCTATAGGCAATGCTCTTCCTGATGTTGATGTTATGATAATGTCGGATGAGATCGAGGCAGATATCATTCTTTTCGGCCATGATCACCAGAGCAGAATATTAAAGTATGATAAAAAAATATTGATAAACCCAGGATCACTTTGGGGAAATCTTGGAGGATATTCACATACTTATGCTCTGCTTGATTTAGATGCTAATAGGGTCTCAATAAAATCTGTCAAAAATAGCGAATTGACCCTTATTAAATCATGCGACATTTAGAGAAAAAATGTGAGTTGAATTCATTGGGGATTTTTATGGCTATATTTTTTACATCAGATACCCATTTTGGACATAAAAATATAATCAAATACTGTAAGCGACCATTCAGTTCTGTCGAAGAAATGGATGATGCATTGATCGAAAACTGGAATAAAAAAATCAGCCTAAGGGGAAACACGGTCTATCATCTTGGCGATTTCGCGAATGCACATAGAGCGGAAAAGGTTTTGGAATACAGAAAACGTCTGAATGGCCGGATAATATTGATTGAAGGAACTCACGACAATTTTGATGATAAAAAAGCATGCGGTTTTACGCACATGACCCCTCTGTTGCCAATAAAGCACGAAGGTGTTTCAATTACACTTTGCCATTATGCGCTTCGTGTGTGGCCTAAATCTCACTTTGATGCATGGCACTGTTATGGCCATTCTCATGGAAGATTGGAACCGATAGGCAAATCCTGGGACGTAGGAGTTGATAATAATAACTACTCCCCTATTTCATTCGAAGAGCTCTCGACCATCATGGCAGATCGGCCACATAATCCAAACCTGATAAAGGTAAAAACCGAGTAACCTATTCAGGAGGTAAATTTTATGACTAAATACCACTTCCCTGCAGAAATTGGATTGAGTGAAAAGGAAATAGAGATCCTTGGACCGATACCGAGTAAGGTGATTCATGCGAATAGAGATTTATGGCAGGGATTGAAAGAAGACATCAGCAGCTTCGGAAATCAGAGCAGCGACTATTATTCATCGTATGAGGAATTTACTGCTCTTTGTGCTACAGAGATCCGGTGCCTGAGTGAAGACCTGAAAAGCAGACTGATTCAATGCTGGAAAGAAGTAAAACGGCTGATCAAGATTGAAAAAGATCAAGCCATTCTGGACCGGTACGGAAGATGTGCAGCCGAGGTGATCGTTCACCGTGCATCAAAGGCTGCTTACTATCTTTGAAATGCAAACATTAATTGTATCGGAATTTCTTAAAACATGAATTTATCAAAACAGAAGCAGCGAATACTAGATGAGAAACTGATATTACTTCGGGAATACAACCATGGCAAAGGACCGAAGCCAAACTTTTCTACAGAAGAACTCAGAGAGGTCCGTAGATATCAGGCATGGAAGTTGGAGAACCGGGCAATTTTCACTACAACCAAACCAAAGACATAGGAGGCCCTATGTTGTTAAGCGTTGAGCAAGCAAGGCGAATCTTAAAGGATGAAGATTCAGAGTTTGAGGTATACGTAAACATGTTTTTACGGGAAGAAAAGGGCGTTAATTTATTTTATGTAGTTATTAAAAATAAAGCGACCGGTAAAAAGTATAAGTGTTCTTATTGGCAAGGATATAAACCATCTATTGATGTTTACTACAAAGCTTTTGACAGAGATAAACCTGAGTTTACCGAAGTATTTGATGATATGATAGAGGTGGAATCCTTTCTCATAAGGTTATTAAAAATGGTTCAGGCATACAATAGCGGAGAGGGAGAAAAGCCGGAGATCCCCTTGGCACTCCTGGATATTATTGAAAGAAACCGTCGATTCTAAGGTCATGGTTTTGATGCTGTCAAATATGCACCACTATTGCAGTGGGAGATAACCAAAGGCTTCATGACAAGGCGTGTTGATATCATAGAAGGAGAACGATAATGGGCAACAACTTTTAGTCGCTTCAAAAAGTTTTCTTGCCGCAGTGTCTGAGGTTACAAAGCCATCAATATCAATCTCAATATCTGCCTGAGAGAATAACTTAATATCATTAATGACCACTACCCTTTGAGCACCATCCGGTACACCGCTATTCGCCCGTAAATTTAATAGGATTTCACCCGCCCTGACAGCATGATTATAGTTGAAAGGAACTATTTGCAGATTGCGCATTGGTAATTCGGTCGGTTTTCCTTTAACGCAATATTCAGCAATCGAGATAGTAGAACATTTGAGTACGATTTTCTCTTTTAGAAAATATCGGAAGTACTCTTTTGCATTCTCATGTAAAGCATCTTTTGGATTTAGCAGCCGGATTAAAAAACTTGTATCGAGCAGGAGGGAATTAATAATCAGCTCCTCTCAGATCCCGGAGCCATTCATCAGCATCCTCAACGTCTGCCCAACTATCTTTAGCTTTATCGATCAGTGAATTTATGTAGTTCTCATCGTATTCTTGTGAATACTCTATGAATTCAACGAACTTTAGAGAGCTTGCATCGACTTCACCTGTTGCCATATTCTGCCGTCCTGTTGCCCGTATGCCCAGCGGCTTATAAAGCGGATTATGCTCGTAATGCGCAAGCGTCTCTTTCGGTGTTTGAATACGAAAAGAAGCTAATCCAGGTACACTTACATGGACATTCGGATTCGTTTTCCCGCCCATGTTTGTAATGTCACCATAGAAATACAGTTCTGCAGAAACCCATTCATCTGTAGGAAGCGTATAGTCTGTCGAGGGATCAATACTGAGGCGGTTCGTATGATCCACGGACGTTGATATCTCAAAACTGTAGTTCTGCTTTTTTGCAGTTTCCTGAAGTGCTACAAAGGCTTTTGCTGTTGGATATTCGAGAAAATCAATGGCCTTCTTCTCTTGAATCTGACCCAATACGGCATTAAATCCTATTACCACCTGTAAACTTGTTTTAAAAAGGTGCCTAACAGATCCATCCTTGATTTCATAAGCTATAATCGGACGATTTTTCCTTTCAAGAGCAGGAAATAGAAGCTCTTCAGCATGACCGAGAATAGCACGTAGTTCGGAAATGTCGTATGTTTCTGGAGTAAGGGATAGTTGCCCTTTTTTGCCGGTTATATGAATTTCTATGAAGCCTTTGTTTTCCATAGTTCTACTCGTTGTCTAATATATTACGAGAAACCCACTTGATTGTACCATTTTATCATCTTTTTGAAAAATCTTAATTCAGAAAATCCACTTCATCTATTTTCTTCATGATCTCATCCGTCTTCACCAGAGCAACTATGATTTTTTGGTAGTGTACAATGTCCTCATAGCTAAGTTCCCTCCCCTTCCGGTCTTTTAACCACTTTTGAGCTGGTTGATACCCCCCGATGAAGAATTCCCATGCTACCTGGGGAACGTTTTCGAAATACTGGTCCGGGTTAATCCATACTTTCAGATCTTTGTACTCGATCTTTCCTACTTCGTTGTTTCCGTCTTTAGGATATTTCGTAATTAGTTTTTCAACAACAGGGCTTTCAAGGATGTGAATTTCCCGGAGTTCACCCCCGAGCTTGACCAGTTTCCAGAATATTTCTTTGTCCTTTGGATAATGCACGCGGGGGAAGTCGATTTTCAGAAATTCCTTGTTTTTTTCACGGTACGAAGGAGAATGAAGCACTGCATAGATGTAGTCAAGAATATCGATAGGAGCGAATTTCTTTTTACTGTTTCCCTCCTTTTCAGGAGTGAATGTAAGACTAAGCCCCTCACCTATCTGTTTAACAATATCCATGTTCAGGTTTGGTACACGAGAAGAACCTGAAGAGAACATATCCGATTGTGAAGAGTCTGAATCTGGATAGAGATAGAGAGGGAAATGATATGAACCAGTTGAACTCTCCGCTGTTTTCATTTCAGATATGGTACGTGAAATAAAGAAATGAGTAATAAGAGGTGTTTTTGTTTGTCGACCAGCCAATAAAGAGAAGTTGTCTTGAAAGGAGTGCTTTATTTGCTCTTTTCTATGCCTGACAACCAATTCAGTATCGTAGTAAATAATTCTTTCGTCAAATGGACGATATGTTATACACTTGCATTTTTCATAACTATAGTCATTTTTTTCATGCTGTTGTAATTGCACCATTAGTTCTTTTGTAGTAAATCCTATAACAATAGCATCCCTGTGTGTTTTGATACCTGCAGCTTTGACTGTGAATAGTTCGTCTATAATAAAGCCTGCTTTATAACCGTCTTCATCAATATAGTTTTTAATAACGAAAAAATATTCTGGTGCTTTATTTTTTAAAGATCTCCATTTAATGGTTCCTAAACTATTCTTGGTTACAAAATTATACTTCTGTTCTCTTTTAGCCTGTAGGTCACATGTTAAAACATTTCCTAACTCATTAGCTTTCTTCTTACCTGTTTTTACAAATAGATTGATGGAAACACCCTGCATAATGTCAAAAACATTCTGATCCGGAGAGCCATCAGGGCACACTTCCTTTTTCTTAGAATTACCATGCAAATTTAAAATGTAAATTTTATCAAATGTATTTAATAAGTTTTCCCGCATTTTTCGAAAAACTATCCCATCGGTAAAGCTATTATTAGAGATGTAGGCCAATATTCCACTGCCATTTTTTTCAATGAAGTACTGCCCATAACGAATGAACTTTACGTAATCATCAGAAAGAGAGTTGTAGCTTTTTTCTTTCAGATCCTTTTTGTAATCCTCTAATAATTTATTAATCCACTCTCCCCTATTTGTACTACTTACACTATAAGGAGGGTTCCCGATAACACACATCACCGGCGTATCTCTTTTCACATGATTTGCCTCATTTGCCTCTTCACTGAGCCAGTTTGCAAACAAAGTTCCTGTGTCCGGATGGTGTTCTTCCAGGCTGTTTGTCAGATACACTTTGAAACGCTGATCCTTGTTTGATTTATAGCCAGTTTCACCAAGCAAAAGATCAAGTTTCAGATGAGCCATTGCATAAGAGGCCATGAGGATTTCAAAGCCGTGGAGCCGTGGTATGAGGTGTTTATCAACATATTGATTCCAGATCCCCTGCTGTCCCTCAAAATTTTTGTACACATGCTTTATTACTTCTGCTAAAAAAGTTCCCGTACCAGTTGCCGGATCGAGGATCTGCACCTTATGTACAATTACCTTTTCTTTTTTATATGCCTGTTTCTTCTTATCAAAAGTCTGTGTAGCAACTTCAATTTCTGTTTTGGAAGTATCTGCAAGGCCGTCTTTCAAGCCAAATTCCTGCTTTAAAATATCATCCACAGCCCGAACAATGAAATTAACCACGGGTTCAGGGGTGTACCAGACTCCCCTGCTTTTTCTAAGAGCAGGATCATATTCAGAAAGAAACGTTTCGTAGAAATGGATTATCGGATCACTTTGTTTGGTCGCTTTCCCGAAGTCTTTTAGCAGATCCGAAACATTGGTTGCCCGGAAAACATCTGCCAAATCATCAACAATCCATTTTATCCGGTCATCGAGATCATACCCTGCAATATATTGAAAAAGTTTCCGGAGAAAAGGATTAGTTTTCGGGATGAGAGTTGCGGCCTCTATCCTTGAAAAGGTATCCATTGAATCATCATGCAGCCGAGCCGCGAACATTCCGTAAGTAATTGTTTGAGCGTATATGTCCGAGAATTCCTTGATTTTCAGATCATGAATAAGAATTTGCTGGAAAGCCTCGAGCTGGTCCCGGAGGGCGTTATTTTCCCTGTTCCCCTCGTCTTCGCTTAGGGCCGTTTCAATCACTTTAGCCAGAAGGCGGGCTTTTCCAGCCATGATTTTAGAGAGCTTTGAAGATGATTTTATTGTCTGTCCAGTCGAATCACAGAAATCTTTTATCAGGGTATCAAATTCATCGATCCGCTCTTCGATAAGAGTGATTTTCTTTCCCTTTATTTCCCCTATTCTGACTTTATTTAGTAAATCGCCGTCCCTGTAAAACCTGAATTCCAGATAATCAGTAATAATTAAATTTGAAAGGGAGTTTTTATAACGCTCGAATTGTTCTTGATAGTTTTTACTGTCGAGATCGGCCCCTACATCTTTTGCCTCGATGTACCCGACCGGAATTTCCTTCCTGGTGATGATATAATCAGGAGACCCGCACTTGATCCGCTGCGGTTCATTCGTTACCGATATTTTTGATACGAGAGATTCAATCAGGGTCTGCAAATATCCCCGGTAGGTATGCTCTGTTGAAATTCCGGAAGTATATTTTTTTGAAACTTGATTAACGTATTCTCTAATGTCCATTCACCCATCCAACTGTGATTTTGTGCGGTATAAAATTTTTTTTATGACCTTATCCTTATTCTCACCATACTTGATTGTATATGCCGTTCCCCTACTCTCCCCATCCCAAAAAGCTACTATTGCATCACATTGATCAACAATGGTTCTATTCCGGACAATCGGAGCAGATCGGCCATACTTTTTATAATCCGGTATATGCTCTATTAAGTCAACCTTATTCTCTTTTGCCCATTTCGCAGCCAGGGAATCCGCACCGACAGCACCACCAGAGATAATTTGTTCAATACCCGGAATCTCTTTCAATATTTTTGAAAGTAGAAAATAATCATTGAAACCTCTGCTGCCAATTACAGCTACTTTCATTTCTTCCTCAGCTCTACATAACCGATCATTTGTACAAATGTATATTTATACATTTTAACATTTATACAAATGTGCTTTTAATCATTGTAACATTTGTATATTGCTATAATATAAATAATTCTTGCATAATACAACAGAATTAATTTATTTTTCTATACAATTGTAACTTTGTACATTTTAACAAAGGAACAAACATACATGAGAGTGCTTTCGATAATGAACAACAAGGGCGGGGTAGGGAAGACCACCGTCGCAACCTGGCTAAGTCAGGGTCTGGCTATCATTGGTAAAAAGGTCCTCGTGATCGACAATGATAAGCAGCACAATCTAACAAATTCCCTGAGTGCTCCTGGGTCCAGCCACAAGAGGACGATCCGGGACATTTACCAGCTTCAGGACTTTGACAAAATCAATGATCTTCTCACAGAATCGGTTTATGAATCCACCATCGAAAATCTTTTCTACATCCCTTCAACAGCCCGGCTCTCTTTTCAGGACATTATTGATACCGAAGTTTGGAAGAACGTTTTTGAAATATCCTCACTGAAACATTTCTTTGATGTGGTGATATTCGACAACCCGCCAGGGAGCGACCACCTTCAGGCCTCAACGCTCCTTTGCTGTGACACGGTTATTATCCCGACAGAGCTTAAAACAAAGGCCACAGAAGGGCTTTTTGAGCTTTATACCTGGCTTACAGACTCAATGAGATTTACCCCGGATAAGATCAGGATCATTCCCAACGGTTACAAAAAATGGAAGAAATACGAGGGATTTTTAGGGATCATAAAAAACCAGTTCGCTCAATCGCTCACAACAGCGATCCCATATGATGAAGTTTTTGACGAGCTGGACGCAGAAAGAAAGATCCTGTTTTTTTCCCGGCTTCGTGCGAGAGTGGTTCCTTACGTCATCAAGATAATTACTGAGATTTTTCCCGATCTCCCGGACCATGACAGCCTGGAAGTAGAGTTCATCGAAAAAAGACACGACCACGTATCCAAAACAGCAAGAATGCGCTTTGTTGAAAGGATGAATGCCCATGGCAATTGATTTTACAAAGGTACAGAAGGATGTTGCGTCAAAAGCAGAGACGATTCCGACCAACTCCTTGAAACCAACAGAATCCACAAATAAGGCTACTGAGAAGCGAATGAAGCCATCAAAAGGGGAGGACCCGAAGAAGTATACCCGTATCGGCTTTGATCCGGACGTATGGCAGGCTATGAAGGTTAAAAAGCTAATGAATGATGAAAATTTCACTAACCAGATTAATAATGCGCTTAGAATGTACTTGGGATTGAAAAATTAGCTTATTTTCGACAAGAGAAGCCCATTAACCACACAATCCCCATAAGAGGGGTGGCAGAGTGTCCCCTAATGGTGAGAATGCCTTTAAGGACGGTTTTTAACGGTAATACTTTCAAAATACAAAGTATTGCCGTTTTTTTAATACTAACTATCGGCATTTGAGGCACAATTTTACTGATAATCGAAGCCTTTTACTCCACTTTTTAGGATTAAAACAAGAGAAAATGCATAATATCAGCTTCATATTTAGCGACTATCGGCATTTGAGGCACACACTATCGGCATTTGAGGCACGTTTTGTCTTTTTTTCTTTACATGCGTTATTGTTTAGTTTATTTTATATCGGCATTTGAGGCACACACTATCGGCATTTAGGGCATAGTAACTGTTTTGTTTATTTTTTAGGATCGGTTTTTATGCAAGTCACTATCGGCATATCAGGCACACACTATCGGCATTTGAGGCACACACTATCGGCATTTGAGGCACACACTATCGGCATTTGAGGCACGTTTTCAACGATCTATATAAGTATTTTAAATATGTTTTAAATATGTTTTTAAATACCGTTTAAATATTGGAGCAAACGGGTTATGGAAACAGAAGAGAACAAATCACAGAAAAACCTTCCTTCATCCATTGCAGATATTATTAATCAGAATCCAGCATTCTGGAGAGGGGATCAATCAGATCCGGATGAGACTATACAGGGAAAGCCTCTAAAAAATACTATCGAGATTCAAAAAGAAGAGACTCGAAATGAATCGAAAGATAATCTGAAGAATGCAGATGAACCAATTGTTGATGATGACGGCGAAGATGATTACTTCATATCAAAACCGGCAAACTCTTCTTTTGAAATAAACCTGGCGGAATTCCCAATAGCCTACCTAAACCGGGGTAACCTTCCTAAAGGGTATTCCAAGACAGAATACCAATACAAGGACATCATAAAAGGCCGAGACGGGAAACCGGTTGAACGTACCTGGACAATCGAAGCACATGCGACAGAAGAAACGAAGAATGAGGTAGGGGAGAGGCAGAAAGTAAATCTTGGTTTTGGAGGACCGGCCACATTGGAAGTTATGTATGAGTTATTCCAGCTTTGGAATGAGCAGGGATTTAAAGAACCGAAAATTCATGTGGGATCTTTTTACAATTTACTGAAAAGGCTTGATTGGGGAACGGGTAATACTCAATACAAGCAGTTAAAAAAAGTTCTTAGTTGTTTACATGGGCTGCACATAAAAGGGGAACAATGTTTCTATATCCCTGAAATAGATCGGTATGAGAATGTAGACTTTTATCCCTTTCCCAGAATTAATACTTACACAAAAGAAGAAAAGAAAATTCGTCCAGATGATTATGTTTATGTCAGTGTCGATCAGGAGTTTTTTAATGCAGTAAAATCGAAAACGGTTTACTATATCCCGTTTGATAGATTCTACTTTAAAAAGCTTAAACCGATGGAACAAAAATTAGCGTTAATGATATCAAAGATATTTTCTCCTTATCGAAAGAGTCCACGTTTCGAATGGCGTAGAAACATATTTGAATTGTCGAAACAGATACCAATTCTTACACAAGAAGCCAACCAGACACGCAGACAATTAAAACGAATTTGTGAGGGATTACTTGAAAAGAATTTCCCATTCCTTTCAAGTTTTAAAATAGAAGGCGATACGATCACTTTTTATAACAATATGCAGACTTCATTGTATCTGATTCCCGCGAAGCAGGAACGAGAAAAAAAGGATTATGATACTGTAGAATATCTTATCAATGAGCAGTTGAAGATATGTGGTGATGAACACAGCAGAGCATTTTATACATTAGTTGCCAAGTATGTTCCGATTGATTTGATCTTTCAGGCATTATCCGAGGCAAAGCAGGAAGGGAAAGTTAAAAGAAAGCTATATACAAAAATTATCCTTGAAAAAGGAAAGAAATACCTTGAACCGCATTTGAAGAAGGCAATTGAAAAAGAAGATGTGATAGAGCTCCCTGAAGACGATAAAACACGGATAGAAATAGAATTAGCTAAGGAGAAGGATGCTTTTGAGAGAAGAAAAAGAAACACTTTTACACAAGAACCAGAGCCAGATACAGAAGACTAATATTCCGCGTTGGTAATAAGAGTTCCCCAATGTTCCACAAGCAATCTAAACATGCTGTTGTGACACAATTTTAATAGACCCACAAACCTACTTCATTTATAGAAATTCAGCTAAATTTCGTGCAAAACCCACTAATATAGCCCGTTTTGATGCTTCGCCACACCTAACGTACCATAGGTAGTATCAGTTACCAAGGTTATTTTCGTTATCTCATTGATATTCAATACAGATAAAGACAAGGTAGGTATCATTTTAAACCTTTGACAAACTGTTTAACTACATGATAAATAGAGTAGATACAACCAAGGAACAGAGGTTAGAAAGAAACCGGTGATTTATGGACTAAAAACGTAATCCAGTATTGAGAGAATGATTAAGCAATTGCAGAGGTTTCTATTATCAGGATATTAATATTTGAAACGCTTGAAAGGATGCCTTCCACTTGCGAAGGAAATTCGTAAACAGAGAGCGTTCTATACTCAATCATATCACTGGAAAAATAGAAAGAAGATAACATATTTGAACCGTATATTCATTAACCATATAATACTATTCTCTATTAAGAAAACGTGTTGAGTTAATGCAGCTTTCTTACCTGATCCCCATGTGTATGTTTGAATAAGAGGAAGGTTTAACGGCCGGGCGTGAAAGGGAACACTAAACTGGTTTTGTATGCGTGATATGATTCTATCTGAGATATAAATACATCACTTTAAATTGTAATACGTGCATCATTTCATATAGATATCGAGCATGAAAGGAAAAATAGAAAGTGATATTCAGGAATGATAATTCCAAAATCAGCTTACAATGAACGGTGATATTCCTTACACTTCAAAATCATATTTATGGATATAAAGATGATGCAATATTCGATACAAACATAGTTGAAGATCTTCTTAGAATTACCCTGCCAATCTATTTAAAAAACTAGGTTTCAAATCACGAATGAATTAAAGATAATAGGGCCAAAACAGAGAAGGAAATTGACCCCATATAATAGCAAATTTGGCTTCTGAATAATACTTCTAACATGAAAATCGCTGGCGGGACTGTTTCATACTGGCATATCAAGCCCGATCTTCATAAGGGTGCCATCGATTTTATTTTGCCACCCTTTCGGTAATTCTTGGTAAATCTGATGAAGCCTCTTAATATGCTTTCTTTTTCCTTCAAAAAATTCAAAGAGTCCCTGTGCTGCAGCAATATCTTTTTCCCGTTTATCCATCTTTTTTCTTCTTTGACTGACAATCAGTTTATGCAAAGCAAAGGCTTCCGGTTCCGGCAGTCTGATAATGATATCCCTGAAGTGGTAAGCAAAATTATATGTGAGTGGAATACCCATAAAGCGGAGTTCTTGTGTTATAACATTAAGGTTTTTAAATTTGAAAACAGTCTCATCATTTTTTGCGCCTGCTTCGGTAAGGAACTCGAAATTGAAATCCTCATGAATGAATTTTGAAAGTCCGCTAAGACGATCGAACTCAATAGTAAATCCGGCCTGTTCCATTATTGCGGAAACGTCAACGGCTTCTTTAAACTTCATTTTTTTGGGTAAGAGTAAATCTGCATCGGACGTTGTCGCGGCAGGGATCTGAAAGGGGTTATTATAAATCAGTCTATAAAAATCCTGGCACCAGCTTCCAATAAGAACACAATCAGTTAATACACCAGCCTTATGCAAACCCGATAAGACACTATAAAGGAGTTCAAATTTTTCCACGGAGCACCTTTTTGACCTCTTTTAAATCTTTTTGTACCTTTTTAAGCGATTCCTCATTTTTGCGTCTGCGTTTTATAGATTCCAATGCTGATACAGCTTTTGCACTGTGAATCTCTCCGATATATTTATAAATGACCTTATCATCTTTCCGCTTTACCAGGTATAGATAATCTTTTTTGCCGATGTGTTTTATACGGGGAGATCCCTTAATTTCACAAGAAATTTTCTCTCGATAAACTATCTGCGCTTCATCTAAACGGCTATGTTCTTCTTTCATAATGCCAAATATGATGCTCATATTGCGCTCCCTTTAAATACCTATACCCAACATCTATTATAATATACGGAAATGTTGGGTAAAAGATTTTATTCATGCAGTCCAGAATATTTTTAAAAACTTGTTTTCTTCCTGAAGATCCCCGAATACAATATCACGCCCCCACCCTCCAGGAATTTACGAAGGGCTGCCCGTCATTCCGTAAACTTCTATTAGGTAGGCGCAAAGCCGCAATATTGTGTGCCGGTGCTGGGTACAGCACCGGTTTTGGCTCCCCCGCTCCGCAAAGCCTTCGCGGTCCCCCCAAAAAAGTTTACTCCATGCCAGTCATCCCTTCGTTTTTTAAGAGTGGGGGTGGGGGGTAATGTTGGTTTAGGAATCTCATTCTGTACGTTTTTTCTTAGTCCAGTCAGAATTCTTTTATGTATAAAATTATAACCATGGTTCTGTTTTCTTATTTGACATTCGTTATTGAAATATATAGTTTCGTTAGTAAAAAGGATTATGTTAGAAAGGAAGGAAAAATGCTCTATAAGCTATTAGGATTATTTTTTGGTTCTTCATTGTTATTTCAAATACAAGCTGAACATGAATGTGATTCATTTCTCCCGGTGCGCTTTTGAGTTAAAGTCCGCTTTCTATTTAAATTAAGCTCACTCCATAGCAGATGTCAATTGTATTGCCTTCTCCTTTCTTTGCATCCATATTAAGATTAGCTTCTCTAACGCAACGGTTTACCTGTAGCCTTAGATTACGGGCATCTACAAGACGTTCTCTTCGTGCAGACAGAATAGCCTT
>Ga0123335_1006009_pt1 | contig 14394 bp, 15 predicted proteins | sample BiotimSIPDNA_2_FD_89707 | JGI IMG/M metagenome (GOLD analysis project Ga0123335, IMG submission 89707) | Anaerobic biogas reactor microbial communites from Washington, USA - Biogas_R2 time_0 SIP DNA | ecosystem: Engineered > Bioreactor > Anaerobic > Unclassified | place: Washington, USA... | reverse complement strand
TACCAACCGGTTACTCAGCTGAAATTTGTCCTGGTGATGGGTTTGGGCCTTGCCTTGCTCGTTGGACTGGTTGCGCTCGCCATTTTTCAAACGCGCAATGCTGATCGAATTTACCCTGGCGTCAGTGTCGCCGGAGTAGACCTCTCTGGTCTAACCATGGGAGAAGCCCTGATTAAACTCAATACCAACTTTTCCTACCCAACCAGCGGTCACATCACGCTTACCGATGGCACTGACAGATGGGTCTATACACCCGAGCAGCTTGGACTCTCCATCAATACCATCGCCAGCATCGATAAAGCTTATCGCGTCGGGCGCTCATCCAATAGCCTCCGCAATCTCTCAGAACAACTCAACACCTCCCGTGTTGGTCTTCAAATTGACCCCGAAACCACCTACGATCAACGACAGTCCTACGCTCGCTTGCAGGACATCGCCAGGCAGATTGACAAACCGGTAGTTGAAGCCGCTATCGCTCTCAATGGCACCGATATTTCCGTCACCTCAGGTCAGATTGGCTACTCGGTCAATATTCTCGCGACTCTTAAACAGCTCGAAAACCTGCTCTTTTCCCGGCAGGAGGGCATCGTTAATCTCGTTATCAAAGAAACCAAACCCGAGATCATGGACGTTTCCACCACCGCTGCTCAGACAGCCTCCATGTTGAGTCAACCGCTCACCCTGGTCATGCCGGATAGCGATAGTTCCGTTGGTCCATGGACAATTGAACCCCCAGATCTGGCCAAGCTGCTCATCTTTCAACGTTCCTCCGACCCTGCCAAAGCAGGTTTTGAGATCAGCCTCAACCAACCCGCGCTTGAGAATTACCTGACTGGCATTGCCCCTGCCATAGCGCTCAACCCAGTCAACGCCCGCATGACCTTCAACCCTGACTCGCGTACTTTCAACGTCATCCGGAACGCCGTCATTGGCCGTGCCCTGGATGTTGAAGCCAGCCTAACCGCTGTTACTGAAAAGTTTCAGGCTGGCGAACACACTGTTTCTCTGGTGATGAAAACCATTGATCCCGCCGTTCGTGACGATACCGCCCCCGAAAGCCTCGGCATTCGAGAGTTGGTCTTTGAAGACGCTTCTTATTTTTATGGCTCAGAGCCTGCCCGCCTTCAGAATATCCACGCGGCTTCTCAGAGCTTCCACGGTGTCTTTGTCCCTCCTGGCGCGGTCTTTTCGATGGCTGATTATCTGACTGATATCAGCCTCGAAAATGGTTACGCCGAAGCGCTCATTATTGTTGGTGACCAAACCGTAACCGGGGTGGGCGGCGGAGTTTGCCAAGTCAGCACGACGCTTTTTCGCACTGTTTTTTTCGCTGGTTTTCCGATTGTCGAACGCCATGCGCACGCGTACCGTGTTGGCTACTACGAACAGCAAGCCAATGGGTGGTCTAATTCTAATTTGGCTGGTCTGGACGCCACTGTCTACGTTCCTTTAGTCGATTTCAAATTCCGCAACGATACCCCCAACTGGCTGCTCATGGAAACTTATATGGACGGCTACTCACTGACCTGGAAGTTCTACGGCACCAGTGACGGCCGCACGGTGGACTGGACCACCACCGGCGTCACCAATATTGAACCCCCGCCCGAACCCGTCTATCATGAGGATCCAAAATTGGCCGAAGGACAAATCAAACAAGTTGACTGGGCGGTGGAAGGCGCTTCAGTCAGTGTTTATCGCACGGTCAATAAAGATGGCCAAGTCTATCTTACCGACGCCTTCCATACCCATTATGTTGCCTGGCCAGATCAGTATACTTATGGGCCTGGCACCGATATCAGCGGCTTGAGGCATTGAATTAGGCCGAAAAATAGCCAATTCGTCTTCATGGTAAAATAGCCGCGGTTATCTTAAGCAGTCAGTGTGGAGGTTTTCATGCTCAATCAGGAATTACTCGATTTACTGCGCTGCCCGGTCTGTGTTAAAGAAAAAACCGGAGCGTTAGAATATTACAAAGAAAGCTGGCTCGTTTGTCAGGATTGCGATCGAAAATATCCGGTTTGGGAAGAAATCCCTGTGATGCTCATTTCCGAAGGCGACAAGTGGCAGCAGACCAAAAAAGAAGACCTGGCTGTCCCTCCACCCAGACCACAATAAGCAGTCCGCCCTATTCGCCTGGATTGTCAGCCCAGGCGCTTTATTTGAAAGTACAAGCAATGGAAAAAAAGAACAGAAAATCAACCCCACCCACCAGCCAAAAGCCTCTAATTATCCTGGGCATTTTGGTTCTGGTAGGTTTTCTTCTGGGATATGGTGTCAGTCGCGTCAGCAGTAATTTTATCGCCGGCATGACCATCCTCAAATTGCCTGGTGAACCCGTCATGGAGGAATCCGCGCCTGAAGCAGCGATCCTCCCCGGTGAGCCGATCCCCGTCGTGACTGAAGCTCCGCCCCCAATGGTTGCTCTTCCCGAATCTTGGGACGGTAAAACTCGGGTTAACATGCTCGTTATGGGAGTTGACGCGCGCAGTCCTGACGCGACGGCGCCACTTTCAGACACCATGATCTTATTTACCTTTGACCCTGTGTCGAATACTGCCGGCATGCTTTCCATTCCCCGCGACTTGTGGGTTAAGATTCCTGGCGGCGATTACGCCAGAATCAATACTGCTTACAGTGTCGGTGAATCCCTCCAGCTGCCTGGCGGTGGGCCGGCCTTAGCCGCCGAAACCGTTGAGGACTTTTTGGGCGTTCCCATCCATTATTACGCCCAAATCGACTTTTTCGCTTTCATCGACTTCATAGACCATATTGGCGGTGTCAAAGTAACGGTTGAACAACCTATTGATCTGGCCTTTGTTGAGAATGGCGGGTTTGCCTCGGTTGAGCCTGGCCGTTACGTGTTCAATGGCAGCTACGCCCTCGCATATGTGCGTAATCGCGATGGCGGCAATGGCGACATCGACCGCGCCAAGCGCCAACAGCAGGTCATCCTCGCGGTGCGGGATCGTCTGATTCAATATGATCAGCTGCCCAAACTATTAGCTGAGGCGGATGTTCTTTATAAAGACCTCTCGCGAGGCATCAAGACAAACCTTGAGCTTTCGCAGGCTTTCAGCCTCGCTCGGCGCATTCTCGAGATGGACCGCAACAATATCCAACATTATGTTATTGACTTTAACCACGTCAATCCCGGTACAGGGCCGATGAACGAAGCTATCTTGCGCCCAATCCCCGACCGCATCCGCGAACTGCGCGATCAGGTATTTTATGGGGCAACGGTTTCCCCCGAACAAGCTGCCCAAACCCGCCAAACCAATCTCGAGCAGGAAAACGCGCTTGTTTCTATTATTAATGGTTCAAATACACCTGCCCTTGAGACCACTGCTGCTGACTACCTCAGAAAACAGGGGGTCAACGTGAGCAGCACTTCTCAGGGCGCTTATCAGGGCTATACCTCGATCACCATTTACGACGGCAAGCCCCATACCGCCAGATATCTGATCGACCTGCTGCAGATTACTCCATCGTCGCATATTGTCTACAGCTACGACCCCAGCGCCGCTTATGACCTTGTCATCGTGCTCGGTGACGACGTTTCCTCGCGCATCCCTGGTCAGTAGACACAGGCGTTGACGAAAATCTGAATTTCAGTCTTTCATGTGAGAAAGACAGTTGCAAGCGAGCCGCGCTGAAACCGTCAAGCTCCCCTCGGAAGAAGCTAATCAGCGCGGCAAAATTGTCAGGGCAGACCGCCATTCGCCAAACGGCCCGTGAACGCCTGAACCGACAAAAAACATCAACCCTGTTTATTTCATCGACTCAGAGTACAATCAGTTAAAGATCATCCATCCGCAGCTGAATGATGACTATACCTTTTAAGATTGCTCCAACTGTACGATTTACTGCGCTACTTCTGCTGAGCTTTCTGCTTGTGGCCTGCACAACACCCGTCCCCAACTCGCGAACTTCTAACATCATCGCGGAACCTTCAACTAAAGTCTTTACCCCACATGCCGTCCTGACCATCGAACCAACCGCCGCGAAGACTCCGACGCCCGCCAGGATCTCGCCAACCCCAACGAAATCAAAGCCCAGCTCAACTCCAAAACCAACCAGCCTGCCAACAAAAGTTCCCAAGCCGACTGAGACAGCTCAATCCACAATGCTGTCTGATTCGAATTCGCCCACCCAGGCTCAATCGGCTTGTCCAAATGGCTGCGCCTCTCATCAACCCGGCTGCGACATCAAAGGCAACATCAACAACAAGGGCGTCAAAATCTACCACATGCCTCACCAGGCTTATTACGACCAAACCAAGATCAGCCCCGAAAAGGGCGAAAGATGGTTCTGTACTCCTGCCGAAGCTGAAGCCAACGGCTGGCGCCCCTCCAAAAAATAACGCCTTTTTCAACCCCTTTCCATTAACCAATGATCTCGCTCGCAAAGCGCTCTGGATGTGTGTATAATCACCCATGGCAAAGGATTAGATTTATGACAATTCGCACCATCTTCCCCTTCACCGCCATCGTTGGGCAGGAACGCATGCTTCGCGCGCTGATTCTCAACGCGGTTGACCCGCGTATTGGCGGTGTCCTGATTCGCGGTGAGCGCGGCACTGCCAAATCTACTGCCGCCCGCGCGCTGGCTGCGCTGTTGCCGGCGGTCGAGGTCGTCGAAGGCTGCCGCTTTGGGTGCGACCCACATGATACGCTCAATTGGTGCACAGAATGTCAGGAACGCGCTGCGATCAGCGCGGACCCTCTGCCCATTGCCATCCGCCGCACGCCATTCATAGACTTGCCCGTTTCCGCGACCGAAGATCGTGTGGTCGGCACGCTTGATATCGAACAAGCCATCCAAAAAGGTGAACGCCATTTTGAGCCCGGCATCCTGGCCGCAGCCAATCGCGGCATGTTATATATAGACGAGGTCAACCTGCTCGATGATCACGTCGTTGACATTTTGCTCGACTCAGCCGCCATGGGCGTCAATATTGTTGAACGCGAAGGCATTTCATTTATTCATCCAGCCAAGTTCATTCTGGTTGGCACGATGAACCCTGAGGAAGGCGATCTTCGCCCACAGCTCCTTGACCGTTTTGCCTTTTCCGTTGAAATTCACGGCATTCTCGACAAACGCCAGCGCGTCGAGATCATGCGCCGCAACCTTGGTTTCGAAACTGACCCCAGACAATTTCACGGGATGTGGCTCGACGCCGAAGAAGCCCTTTCCAAACAGATCGCTCAAGCCCGCAAACTGCTGCCTCATGTGGCTTATACCTCACGCGACTTGCTGATCATAGCTGATCTGACCTCCTCCATGGAGGTTGACGGCCACCGCTCTGACCTTGTCATCCTCAAAGGCGCCCGCGCCCAGGCCGCCTTTGAAGGCCGTGGGGCCATTACCCCTCACGATATCGCTCTCGCCGCGGAGCTTGCCCTGCCTCACCGCGTCAAAGCCGGACCTTTCCGAAAGTCCGAAATGGGCATTCAGGCTCTTGATGAACGCATTGAACAGCTCAAAGGGCAAACCGTTCCTGGCGACCAGCGTCAAGAATCTGAAGACGCTGAGGATGAGGACGCTAAAAAAAAAATAACTCCCCTGACATAAGCGATAAACAGGATGACGACACACCCATCCCGGTTGGCGAAGCCCAGCAGGAAATTTTTACCTACCTCGACGCGCGCTGGTGGGATGGGGGCAAGACCGTCAAGCCTGGTGAGACCTTCGAACCACGGCAACTCGACACCCCTCTCGATGAGATGGTGCGCAAGCAGGGCGGTCGCCGTTCTCAAACAATTTCTAAAAACAAGCGCGGCCGCTACATCCAGGCACGTCCCGCCCCCAGCGATATCACCGATGTAGCTTTTGATGCCACCCTTCGCGCCGCTGCTGTCTTTCAATCCCGGCGGGGAGATCTCAAAAAAGAACGCCTTGTCGCTTTCGCCATCCGCAGCGATGATTATCAAAAAAAAGTACGCGTGAAAAAGACGGCCAACCTGATTCTCTTCCTCGTAGATGGCTCCTGGAGTATGGCCGTCGCTGAGCGTATGAGCGCTACCAAAGGCGCCATTCTCTCGCTGCTGACAGACGCCTACCAGCGCCGCGATCGGGTCGGCCTGGTGGTATTTCAGAAAGACCGCGCGACGCTCGTTCTTGCCCCAACGAATTCCGTCTTGCTTGCCCAACGCGCGCTTGCCAGTATCCCCGTCGGCGGCAAGACCCCCCTTGCTGCTGGCTTACAGATGGCTTACGAAGTGATTAAACGTGAAAAAACACTTCACCCAGATGTCCAACCCCTGCTGATTGTACTTACGGATGGCGCTGGTAATGTCCCGCTCGGTGCTGGTCCCGTTCAGACTGAAATTGACGCTCTCGCCACTCTTTTCGCCGCCGAAAATATCCATTCCGTTGTTATTAACATGGAGCATAAGGCCTTTGATCAGGGTTTAGCCAAAAACCTCGCCGATCACATGGGCGCGGTTTGCTATAGCCTTGATGATCTAAGGAGCGACACACTTTATCAGACTGTTCAAAAAGAGATGAACGCCCCAACTTCGATCACCAGTCGCGGGGCGGCGCTCTGACAGTCCTCAGCCTGAAATGATCCCTTAAAACAAATGGGAGCTGTTAGGCTCCCTTTTTTACGATCATAAACAACAACTGCTTATGCTGATTCTTCAGTCGCCGCGACAACTTCCATATCCGGAAAGAATTGTCTAATCGTGCCCGCTACCCAGCCCTGCATGGTCGCAGGCAACAAGGCGCAGCCTTCACATGCCCCGCCAAATTTGACTTTGATTTTATTGTCTTTAATCTCTACCAGTTCAATCCAGCCGCGGTGATATTGTTCGATATATGCGCTGATCTGGTCAATCAAACCCTCAATCTTTTCTTCTTTTGTATAGGTTGGTTGTTCACTCATAAGCCACTCCTTACTATCTAAAAGTGTAACATATCTCAAGTCTACAATTCCGGTCAGCGTTTCACATCAAAACAACGCGTCCTGCAATTTCCACAGCTGAAAGCTTTTTCGATGCTCCGGACAGGCGCCAAATTTCGCCAAAGCTGCCCGATGTCCGCGCGTGGCATAGCCCTTGTTTAAATCAAATCGATACTGCGGATAATTCCCTGCCAGTTCTCTCATTCGCTGATCACGCGCTGTTTTCGCCAAAATCGAGGCACAGGCAATCGAAAGCGAGCGCTGATCTCCCTTCACCAGGGCGGTCTGCTCAATCATAATTTCCGGCACTGAGAAATAATCGATCAATAAATGTTCCGGTTTAATCCCGAGTCCATCCAACGCTCGCCTAAAGACCAACCGCCCAGCCCTGCCCATGCCGAGTTCGTCAATCTCAGCCGCTTCCACTACCCCAACGCTCCATTCACACACAGCTTGCTTTACCACAATCGCCGCTACGTCCCGTTGCTTCGCGCTAAGCTGCTTTGAATCCCTCACCCCACTCAGAAGCTTCTGGGTTGCTTCCGACATCTCGCAAGGCAGCACAACAGCCGCTCCATATAAAGGCCCAGCTAACGCGCCGCGGCCAGCTTCATCAAGACCAGTTACAACGCGCAAGCCTTTGCGCCACAAGTAATTTTCAAATTCAAGATTGGGAGATTTCGGCAGCAGGCCAGAATCAAACTTTCTTCTCACGGTACAGCCCACGCATGACTTTCGAACGGATTTCAAACAGCTCTCTGGCCATTCTCAACGAGTCTTTCAATACGCTTACCCGACTGCCCGGATCATAAGTCCACCGGATGGGCACTTCCCTCAGGTCAAACCCCAAATCCCGCGCGATTGCCAATATTTCTACATCAAAGCTCCATCCTGTCAGGGTCTGTAGCCTAAAAATACGCTCAGCGGCTGCCGCGCTGAAACATTTAAAGCCGCATTGCGAATCTTGCACCCCAGGCAAGACCAGCGTACGCACCATCGTGTTAAACAGACGCCCGATCAAATGCCTGACAGGCGGTTCATTCACACGCACCGCGCCAGGCGCCTCGCGCGAGGCGATCGCCACCGGTACGTCCAGCCGAGGCGGCAAAAATTTATTCACCTCTTCGACCGCCATCGACAGGTCAGCATCCATCATAAAGCGATAATACCCCTTCGCCGCCAACATGCCTTCTCTGACTGCCAGCCCTTTGCCGCTTGCTTTGAGCTCGATCAGCTGCAGCTCAGGCCATGATCCAAGCAGATCTCTCACAATCTTGCCCGTATTATCACTGCTGCCATTCTCGACCACAATCACTTCGCAGCTATAGGGTTGAGCGTTCACGAACTCCCGAATCGAGTTAAGCGACTGAGGTAGTCGGTTAGATTCATTATGCGCAGGGATGATAATGGACAAAAAAGGATTATCAGATGGATAAATAAATTTCATAGCTCGCCCTTTAACCATCAAGTCGGGGTGGGCGGACTTGAACCGCCGACTTCTGCGTCCCAAACGCAGCGCGCTGGCCAACTGCGCTACACCCCGGCGAGATCAAAGTATAATCGGAATGATGAATGCTCGTCAAGGACGCACCACCTTCCATCGGTTTTTCTCCGGGTTTGTCTTAGTTTTGGTCCTTGTTTTCGCGGTCGTCGTCATCAATGCCTATCGCGCCCATCCCTCCAACCTCTTGCCGTTGTCAATCCTTTCAACTGCTCAGACAAATTCGGCGACTCAGGCTTTATCACAACCCTCGCCAACACCTGCTCAAACCCCTGTTGGTGCCTCGGCTTGCTCCACCCTTTCAGGGTCGCTCCATGCCGAAGACATGCCGAGCGCGATCCTCGGCGAAACTTTACACTACCAGGTTTATCTTCCCCCCTGTTTCGATCCCTTCGCAGACCGACGCTATCCTGTTCTCTATCTGCTTCACGGTCTCTATACCGATGAAAGCCAATGGAATGACATCGGGCTCTCGAAAGCAGCAGACGAACTGATCGCGGAAATCGATACGGCTTTTATCGTGGTAATGCCTCGCCTCATCAATACCGATATTTCGCGCAAATTTCCCATTCATCAGGTCATCCCCGAAGAACTCATCCCTCATATCGATTCAACTTACCCGACGTTGGCTGATCGTGATCACCGCGCTATCGGTGGTATTTCCCGCGGCGCTACCCTCGCGCTGCGCATCGGTTTCAACCACCGCACACTCTTCCGGAAAATCGGCATGCACAGCTTTCCAATGCTTATTGACGAATCAAACCGTTTTGCCAAAGCAATTGGCGAAATTGGTAAGGACGAAAGACCCGAACTTTTCCTCGACGTAGGCGACAGCGACCCAGAACAATACCTCGCGCGCAACTTCGAACACGAACTGGCCAAACTGGATATCCCTCACAGCTGGCATCTGTTCAGCGGTTCCCATGATGGAGCTTATTGGGCAGAGAATATAGCCGCCTATCTCAAGTGGTACGCGCAGGGTTGGTGACCCTCGCTCTAACCAGTCAATTGTTCGTTCTTCTTTGCCCAATAGCGCTTAAACGCGTTTGATCCGCAGGCTTCCACGCTGATCTGGTTCACCCAGCGCTTATAAAACGCTTCTTCCTCCGCCCTCGCGCGCTCATTTAAGTCTGCCCAATCGCGGGATCCCCGCGCGGCGTTAAGCCAGTTAGTCTCAAGAGCGTCCCGATCCTCATAAAATTGGGCGGGCAGCTCTCTTCCAAGCGCCGAGCGATGAAATTGTTCGCGCTTTATCCAGTCCGCCTCAGGCTTCTCCTCTCCAGCCGCCATCACCGGTAACCCAACTGGTTCACCAAACTTCCATGGTTTAAAAAGTGAAATGCAGGGGGTTGAACTGCCTGTCAGCCAGATTTTGATTTCTTCATCCAGCTCAACCACCATGCTCGCTGTCGTATGATCGCCGATCAATCCTCCCGCGTGCATGCATGTACTGCTCACACTTCCCTGACACAAAGGATTCTTCACTTTCCGGTCATGTCGCCGCAAAGTCCCCATCAAAGCTTCAACAGAGTTTGCCTGGCCAAGCGCTTCACAGGTCTGCTCCCACCGCGATCGCGACCCCGAAAAAAATGTGAACAGCAGGTCGCTGTATTTCTTTTTAAAATCGACAGCCTCTCCCCCGCTGTACGCATCGCCCTCTCTCCCAATGGTCAGGCGATTCGAGATGCTTGCCTTTGGGTATTGCTTATATACCCAATTCCGCCCAGCCGTCTCAAGCACGAACAATTCCCGGCGGTCCATAATCAGAAAGGCGTTGTCGTAATAAAAATTATGGTCAAAGCCACAGTTTCCCCCCTGTCCATGCCGCTCAAGCAGGTTGATGATCACATCTCGTGCTTCCGCCGCGCTTGCCCCGCGCTCCAAAGCTAATCTCAGCAGGTCCATCCCGGTCAGTCCGGTCTTCGCATAGGCCCCCTTCGTGAAAACGGCTTCATTGCCGATACACACGCCATGCTCGTTGACACCCATCTCTGCTCCCCACATCCAGCTCGGCCGCGAGAGCAGGCAGCTGTGCGTGTGAGAAACCTGATCGATTTCAATATAGGTTGCTTTGAGCATCGGCTCTGATGGGTCTCTTGCCGGATAAAATTCACACACTTGCGGCTCATTCGGGCTGCGGTCGCTGTTTTTAGCGAAAAGCGCTTTGTCTTCCAGAATGACACCCAATGTATCGCACATCATACCCTCCACAGATTATTGCCGTTGCCAACATTGACGCTGACCAGTTCTTTTTGCGCCACCATGCCAGTTATCCTGATTTTACCCGATTAGGCCGTCGACCTTGCGATATTCTGAAGTAAAATTAAGTCAAATATAGCTATATGCAAAATTTGACCAACAGATCACGAAAGGAAATCCCATGTATCAAAAGCTAATCATCATCGGTAATCTCGGTCGCGACCCCGAAATGCGCTTCACCCCCGATGGCAATCCTGTCACCCAAATCAGTGTCGCTACCAGCCGCAGATACAAAGACAACGACGAAACCACCTGGTTTCGCGTCTCTGTTTGGGGCAAACAAGCCGAAAGTGTCAACCAATATCTCCAAAAAGGCTCCAAAGTCCTCGTAGAAGGTCGCCTTTCCCCAGATTCCAACGGCGGACCCAGAGTTTTCCAGAAAAAAGACGGCACCTGGGCTGCCAGCTATGAGGTCACTGCTGAAAACGTGCGCTTCCTCTCTGCCAAGGGCGAGGTTAGCGGCTCACCCAGCGGCATGGACGACGCCGGCGACGACGATATTCCCTTCTAAACCATGTCCGAAGCCAAACCTCTGAACGTCGTTCTGCCCGAAGACCTCAAAGCACAATTCGTCAATATGGTGCGCATCGCCCATACCCCTGGCGAATTTGTGCTTGACTTCACCGCGGTGCTTCCCGGCGTCGAAGACCCCAAGGTCTCAACCCGCGTCATTCTTTCACCCCTCGGGATGAAGTTGATGCAGCATGCCATCACCGACAACCTGCGCCGCTACGAAGCCACCTTCGGCGAAATTCGTTTACCCAGCGGTCATACCCTTGCTGACGACCTCTTCAGACCCTGTGGTCCCCAAACTTCAGGTAGCGAGGATTAATGCCTGATCTCGATGATATTTGCAACCAGATTCGCCAGGTTTTCGATCAAAAAACCGCTCTGCGCGATCAGGCGCTCAGCAAGGCGCGGGAACTTACCCGACATGCCTCTCTGTCCATTCGCGCGGTTCACCGTGAAGACCACGCCGAGGCTGACCTTGAGCTGGACACCTGCAAAAGGTTGGCTGAGGAGTTGAAAACCAGCCTGGCGCCTCATCCAGATCTTTATTTCGCCGGTTACACCCAGGACGCACTCAAAGAACATGTCGAGGCTCATCTGACAGTCGCGTTAATCCGCGGCAATCAATTGCCAACTCCCGAAGATCTTGGCGCTGAACCAGCCGCTTACCTCAATGGCCTTACCGAGACCCTTGGGGAATTACGCCGACGCTGTCTTGACCTGCTGCGCCCCGGATATTCAGCCGAAGTCGAACGCCTTCTCGCAGCGATGGATGACGTCTTCACTCAGCTGGTTACCATGGATTATCCTGATGCTATTACTGATGGATTGCGTCGCCGCACTGATCTTGCGCGTGGCATTATTGAGCGTACACGTGCTGATATCACTGTGGCTTTCCGCCAGAGTGAGCTCGAAGCGGCTCTTTCCAAGCTTTCTAAACAGCTGGATGACCCTGCATAACCCTTTTAATTACCGCTTTGAACAGAGGTGCCTCCCGGCGCCTCTTCATTTTATGTAAAGTTAGGGCTTAATTATCTTATGTGTACGATCAAAGCCTCCGAACTCGGCTCTTTTCTATACTGCCGACGCGCCTGGTGGTATCAGCGTCAGGGAATCGCCTCCGAAAACACGGCTGCGCTAGCGAACGGCAAGTTCCACCACAGCCAACACGCATTTAACGCCAAGATCAGCATATTGCTCAAATGGCTGGCGTTAGGCCTCCTGCTGATCGCCCTCGCCTTGATTTTTGTGAGCTTGTTGCGATGACGACCGTTCAACTTGGCCTGCTCCTTCTGGTGGTGGCTGGTTTGTTTTTTCTGCTCAGCCGCTATAAAGCTCACCAATCCGGCCTCCCCTCCGGTAAAATTGTCTATTCCGACAACCGGGTCTTTCAAAGTTTGCCCCGACCGCTCTACGATTCAGCCCTCAATTTGGCAGGCAAGCCCGATTACATCGTCGCTCTTAAAGACGGCACGTTCATCCCTGTTGAATACAAAAGCCATCCCGCGCCAGATCGGCCTTACGATTCCCATGTTTTACAATTGACTGCCTATTGCTATTTATGCGAAATATCATATGGGCGGCGCCCGCCCCACGGTTTGATCCGCTACGCCGATAAAACCTTCCAAATCGATTACACCCCACAGCAGGAATCAGTATTAATAGAGGTGATCACAGCGATGCGCTCCTGCGAATGTCAATCCGTGTTCCCTAACCGTTCCCATCACCAGACATCGCGCTGCAGAGCTTGCGGCTACCGCTCTCTTTGCGACCAACGCCTCTGATTTAAGAAAGACCCGCATAATAATTTGAAAAAGTTCTTTTTGTGACTCCGCAAATCATTAACAACCTTTTGATTTTCCCTTATAATATAAGAGCAGGCACTTAACAGTTTAATTAATATTGGAGGTTACTGATGAAAAAAGGTTTGATCCTGCTTGTTCTTGTAATCCTGATTACTGGCAGCTTACTAGGCTGTCAACCTGAGGCCCCATTAGAACAGACCTCAAATCCCCCCAGCTCCCCTTCAAAATTGGATTCCATCAACACAGCGGGCAAAATCATGGTCGGCACTTCGGCTGATTATCCGCCCTATGAGTCGGTGGATGAGTCAGGCAAATATATTGGCTTCGATATCGAACTGATGGCCGCCATTGCTGAAGGCATGGGCGTGAAACTCGAATGGGTCGATATGCCCTTCGATAGCCTCATCGCCGCCGTGCAGGAAAATAAAATCGACCTCTCTATATCCTGCTTCAACTACAGTGAAGAACGCGATCAACAGGTTGACTTCTCAGAAGCCTACTACACTTCCAAAGACGCATTCCTTGTCGCCAAAGGCTTCTCAGGCACCATCGCCAAACCAGAAGATGTTGTCACCCTTAAAGTCGGCGTTCAATCTGGAACAGTTCAGGATGATTGGCTGACTTCTAATCTGATCGACACGGGCTTGCTCAAAGAAGAGAACCTCTCCCGCTACGAACGTGTTGACCAGGCTGCTCTCGACTTGCAAGCAGGGCGCGTTGACGTACTCATGCTTGATGAAGTCCCTGCCAAGAACCTGGTCAGTCAATATGAAGGCTTCAATATCGTCCTCAGTGCAGAGCTCTCCACCGGCCCACTCAACATTGTCCTTCCCGACGGCGATGTCGCTCTGAAGGCCGAGATTGACAAACAGATTAAGGCTCTTCAAGACTCTGGCAAAATTGAAGAATTAGCCCAGAAATACTTCTCAGAATAATCATTCAAAACTGACCCCGGCAAAAACCGGGGTCAGTTTCATCTCATTCAGTGATTAATCCTCTGGAGAGATTAATTTGGATGTTGCAAACTTCATAAAATACATTCTCCAAGGCACAGTTTATACCCTTGGGGTGACCGCGGTTGCTTTACCTTCAGGGTTAATTTTGGGCACCCTCTTTGCCCTGCTCGCCGTTTATGGCGGCAAAACCCTCAAGCAGGTTATGAGTCTCTACAGCACTGTCATGCGCGGTATTCCGCCCATTGTGCTCTTGCTGATTCTATATTTTGTCATGTCCGGCGAGATCAACCTCTCCCCATTCTGGGCGGGCTCAATTTCCCTCGGCATCATCAGCAGCGCGTATCAGATGGAAATTGTGCGTGGCGCCATCCTCTCGGTGTCAGCTGGCCAGATGATGGCCGCCCGCGCTATAGGTCTCACCCGCATGCAGGCGATTATCAATATCATCCTGCCTCAGAC
>Ga0123335_1006007_pt1 | contig 14394 bp, 10 predicted proteins | sample BiotimSIPDNA_2_FD_89707 | JGI IMG/M metagenome (GOLD analysis project Ga0123335, IMG submission 89707) | Anaerobic biogas reactor microbial communites from Washington, USA - Biogas_R2 time_0 SIP DNA | ecosystem: Engineered > Bioreactor > Anaerobic > Unclassified | place: Washington, USA... | reverse complement strand
CAGCATTCTAAGATGTACATGAAGCCTTTCATTCTGTCATTATTTTTTGTTCCAAGGCAAGATCCAATCCAGCCTGTCTTTCCTTTCAGCCGGTGGCTGAGGCTCTCGAAGCCACCTTTAATTACGCCTGTGCCGTGGGACCGCCGAAATTCAGGGGGAGATGCGGGATGCCGCCGCTTTCGATGTCTTTTATGTTACCGTGTGCAGCTTCAAATTTCGTGATATTATCTTTTAAGGCATACAGCAGCCTTTTGGCATGCTCGGGTGTAAGGATAATCCTCGACTGAACATTGGCCTTGGGCATGCCCGGCATCATCCTGATGAAATCAATTACAAATTCTGCCGAGGAATGGGTTATTATGGCAAGGTTTGAATAAATTCCCTGGGCTACATCTTCTTTCAGTTCAATATTGATCTGGTTCTTTATTTCTTTCTTTTCTTCCATACGATAATATGTTCTTGAGATTATCAGACCAATTTACAATAAAAAAACCGGAGTATAAACTACCCCGGCTTTAAGTATGATTTAATGTGTGATATCTAACTGCTGAAATCCACTTCGGTTTCTGCTTTCTCTGTCCTTCCCGATGTCATGCTGTCCATCTCTTCCTGCGATCCGACGATGATCGAATCGTACCTGCGGATACCTGTACCGGCAGGAATAAGATGCCCTACAATAACATTCTCTTTCAGGCCTTCCAGTTCGTCAACTTTGCCAAAGATGGCGGCTTCGTTGAGTACCTTGGTGGTTTCCTGGAATGAAGCTGCCGACATAAAGCTCTGTGTCTGCAATGCAGCTTTTGTGATACCCTGCAGGATCTGTTCAGATGTTGCAGGAACAGCATCGCGTGCTTCCACAAGTTTCATATCCTTACGTTTGAGAATGGAATTCTCATCGCGCAGCTTCCTGGCAGTGATGATCTGACCAGGCTTCATGGTCTGGGAGTCGCCTGCATTGGTAACAACTTTTTTACCGAATACAAAATCGTTCTCTTCCATGAATTCCCATTTGTCGGCAACCTGTCTTTCAAGGAACTTGGTATCGCCCGGGTCTACGATCTCTACCTTGCGCATCATCTGCCGTACGATGATCTCAAAGTGCTTGTCGTTGATTTTCACACCCTGCAGACGGTATACTTCCTGTACTTCGTTAACGATGTACTCCTGTACCTTTGTGGGCCCTTTGATAGAAAGAATGTCGGCAGGCGTGATGGCACCGTCTGAAAGCGGTATACCGGCCTTCACATAGTCATTTTCCTGGATCAGGATCTGTTTCGACAGCGGAACAAGGTATTTCTTAACCTGGCCCGATTTTGAGGTAATGATGATTTCCCTGTTACCTCTCTTTATCTTGCCGAATGATACCTCTCCGTCGATTTCAGATACAACGGCGGGGTTCGACGGGTTTCTGGCTTCGAAAAGCTCTGTAACCCTGGGCAGACCACCGGTGATGTCACCTGATTTACCCACAGCGCGCGGTATCTTAACAAGGATCTCTCCTGCTTTCACCGAATCGCCTTCATTTACTGAAAGGTGTGCGCTTACAGGCAGGTTATATGATTTCAGTACCAACCCATCGTTTGACATGATCTTGGCAACAGGGTTCTTTGTCTTATCACGCGTTTCAATGATCACTTTTTCACGGAAACCTGTTTGCTCGTCACTTTCTTCTTTATAGGTTACGCCTTCAACAACGTGCTCAAAGGCTATCTTACCGGCACTTTCCGAGATGATCACGGCATTATATGGGTCCCAGTCGCAAATAAGGGTGCCTTTTTTCACATCGCTGCCATTCTTTACATATAATTTAGCACCGTAAGGTACGTTATGTGTTGTCAGCGGAATACCGGTATTCTTATCAACAATCCTCAATTCAGCCAGCCGTCCGATAACAATATCTATTTTCTTTTTGCTTCCTTCATCCTTTTCCACGGTACGAAGTTCCTCGATTTCTACACGGCCATCGTATCTTGCAACAATGCTCGATTCCGCGGCGATATTCGAAGCAGTACCTCCAACGTGGAATGTACGCAGGGTAAGCTGTGTGCCAGGTTCTCCGATAGACTGTGCGGCGATAACACCTACAGCTTCTCCGATCTGGACCATTCTTCCCGTTGCCAGGTTACGCCCGTAACACTTGGCACAAACACCCTTCTTCGACTCACATGTGAGCACCGACCTGATCTCTACCTGTTCGATGGGTGATTCTTCTATGATGTCGGCAATCTCTTCATTAATCTCATCGCCGGAGCTAACAACAAGGTCTCCTGTCAGCGGATGGAAAACATCATGTACAGCAGTACGGCCGAGAATACGTTCGCTAAGACTCTCAACAACCTCTTCGTTGTTCTTGATGGCTGTTGCAACGAGGCCTCTCAGCGTTCCGCAATCCTCTTCAGTAACGATCACATCCTGCGATACATCGACAAGACGACGGGTAAGGTAACCAGCATCGGCAGTTTTTAGGGCTGTGTCGGCGAGACCTTTACGTGCACCGTGTGTTGAAATGAAGTATTCAAGAACTGAAAGCCCTTCTTTAAAGTTCGACAAAATCGGGTTTTCGATGATCTCGGAACCCGTTGAGCCGGACTTCTGCGGTTTTGCCATAAGACCACGCATCCCCGAAAGCTGGCGGATCTGTTCCTTGGAACCTCTTGCACCCGAGTCGAGCATCATGTAAACGGCGTTGAAACCCTGTTTATCTGATGAAAGTTGTTGCATGAGTGCCTGAGTGAGGCGTGCGTTCGTATGTGTCCATATATCAATGATCTGATTATATCGTTCATTGTTGGTGATGAAACCCATGTTATAGTTATTCATAACATCATCAACAAGCGAATAACCTTCCTTTACAAGGTTATCTTTTTGAGTGGGAACGATAACATCTTCAAGGTTGAACGAAAGTCCTCCCTTGAACGCCATCGTAAAGCCCATATTCTTGATCTCGTCGAGGAAGTACGATGTGCGTGCAATTCCTGTTTTCTTCAGCACTTTACCAATGATCTCCCTGAGAGATTTTTTGGTCAGCAGAACGTTCAGGAAACCTACTTCTTCGGGTACAGCTTCGTTAAACAGTACCCTTCCTGCCGTAGTTTCAATGAGCTGGGATTTTTCACCGATTTTAATCCTCACCTTGATGGTTGCATGAAGTTCAATTCTGCCTTCATTATATGCAATATGAACCTCTTCAGGCGAATAGAATGTCATGCCTTCGCCCTTTGCCTTAACGGGTCCGCCCGGGGTGATGGCTTTGGTCATGTAATACAGCCCAAGGACCATGTCCTGTGAGGGAACGCTGATCGGCGCTCCGTTGGCGGGGTTAAGAATATTGTGTGAAGCAAGCATCAGTATCTGTGCTTCCAGTATGGCTTCATTGCCTAACGGAAGATGAACGGCCATCTGGTCACCGTCGAAGTCGGCATTAAAAGCGGTACATACAAGAGGGTGTAACTGAATAGCTTTACCTTCAATAAGTTTCGGCTGGAAAGCCTGTATACCCAGACGGTGAAGCGTGGGAGCACGGTTCAGCAGCACGGGATGTCCTTTCAGAACGTTTTCGAGAATATCCCATACAACAGGATCTTTCCTGTCAACAATTTTCTTGGCCGATTTAACGGTCTTTACGATGCCTCTTTCAATCAACTTCCTGATGATAAAAGGCTTGTAAAGTTCGGCAGCCATATCTTTTGGTAATCCGCATTCATGCAGGTCCAGTTCGGGACCAACGACAATCACGGAACGTGCTGAATAATCGACACGTTTACCCAGAAGGTTCTGGCGGAAACGTCCCTGCTTGCCTTTCAGACTGTCGCTGAGGGATTTCAGAGGCCTGTTGGCATCGGTCTTCACTGCATTTGCCTTTCGTGAATTATCGAAAAGCGAATCAACAGCTTCCTGGAGCATACGTTTCTCATTGCGGAGAATAACTTCAGGAGCTTTGATCTCTATGAGTCTTTTCAGACGGTTATTCCGGATGATCACCCTCCTGTATAGATCGTTCAGGTCGGAAGTTGCAAAGCGGCCTCCATCAAGAGGAACCAGCGGCCTTAATTCCGGCGGAATAACAGGCACAACTTTTACAATCATCCATTCAGGCTTGTTTACACCCTTCGAGGCACGGAAAGCTTCCACAACCTGAAGGCGTTTCAGCGCTTCATTTTTTCTTTGCTGTGAAGTTTCTGTACTTGCTTTATGGCGAAGTGTATACGAAAGATCGTCAAGATCAAGCCTGCCCAACAGTTTGTACAATGCATCAGCACCCATATCGGCAATGAACTTATTGGGATCACTGTCGTCGAGGTATTGATTTTCTTTTGGAAGTGAATCGAGAATGTCAAGATATTCTTCTTCCGAAAGAAAATCAAGGTACTGAACACCATCTGATGCTTTAATACCGGGGTTGATCACCACATAGCGTTCGTAATAAATAATGGAATCGAGCTTTTTGGTCGGCAATCCCAGCAGGTAACCGATCTTGTTGGGAAGGGACTTAAAATACCAGATATGTGCCACGGGTACAACCAGAGAGATGTGCCCCATGCGTTCGCGCCTAACTTTTTTCTCAGTAACTTCAACGCCGCAACGGTCGCAAACGATACCCTTATAGCGGATCCTTTTATACTTCCCGCAATGGCATTCATAATCTTTAACGGGCCCGAATATGCGCTCGCAGAATAAACCATCGCGCTCAGGCTTGTAGGTACGGTAGTTGATAGTCTCCGGTTTCAGCACTTCCCCGCTGGAACGTTCCAGAATTTCTTCCGGAGAAGCCAGACCGATTGTTATTTTTGAAAAACTGCTTTTTACTCTGTTTTCTTTTCTGAATGACATACACCAATTATTATATCGGTTTGCTAATTAACTTATTAATAATCCCTTTGTTACACCAGGTTAATACTCAATCCCAGGCCCCTGAGTTCGTGCAGAAGAACGTTCAGCGATTCAGGAATACCCGGAGCAGGCAGAGGCTCTCCTTTAACAATAGCTTCATATGTTTTGGCACGGCCAATCACATCATCAGATTTCACGGTAAGGATTTCCTGAAGGATATTTGCAGCACCGAAAGCTTCCAACGCCCAAACTTCCATTTCACCGAAACGCTGTCCCCCGAACTGTGCTTTACCACCAAGGGGTTGCTGTGTAATCAGCGAATAAGGCCCGATGGAACGTGCGTGCATCTTATCGTCAACCATATGACCAAGTTTCAGCATATAGATAACCCCGACGGTAGCAGGCTGGTCGAACTTTTCGCCGGTACCGCCATCGTAAAGGTATGTTTTGCCGAAGGTAGGTATACCTGCTTTTTTAGTATAATCCTCGATCTGGCTGATCTTTGCACCATCAAAGATAGGGGTGGCGAATTTAACGCCCAGTTCTTTACCGGCCCATCCAAGAATGGTCTCGTAGATCTGCCCGAGGTTCATACGTGAGGGCACACCCAAAGGATTGAGAACAATATCAACAGGAGTTCCGTCTTCAAGGAAAGGCATATCTTCCTGACGTACAATCTTCGAAACGATACCTTTGTTACCATGACGTCCGGCCATTTTATCGCCTACTTTCAGCTTTCTCTTCTGTGCGATATAAACTTTTGCAAGCTGCACAATTCCTGCAGGCAGTTCATCTCCGATAGTGATATTATATTTCTTTCTCTTATAAATGGCATCGATTTCCTTGAACTTATTAATATAATTGTGGATAAGCTTATAGATCATATCATTTTTAGACTTATCCGTAGTCCATTTGGTCATATTAATATTGAAGTAATCGATATCCTGAAGGATCTTTTGTGAAAACTTGGTGCCCTTTGGAATGATGTCGACATTCAGGTAATCTTTCACACCCTGCGATGTTTTACCGTTTGTCAAGGCGAAAAGCTTGTCAACCAGCATTCCCTTCAGTTCGGTTGTCTGACGGGTAAATTCTTCTTCAATCTTATCGAGGATCGATTTTGTAGCTGTTTTCAGCTTTCTGTCTTTGATAGAGCGTGAGAACAGTTTCTTGTCGATGACAGTACCGAATAATGACGGGGAAGCTTTGAGTGAAGCATCTTTCACATCACCTGCTTTGTCGCCGAAAATAGCGCGGAGCAGTTTTTCTTCAGGAGAGGGATCAGATTCGCCTTTCGGGGTAATTTTTCCGATGAGGATATCACCAGGAACTACATTGGCACCGATACGGATAATTCCGTTTTCATCAAGATCTTTAGTCGCTTCTTCGCTTACATTAGGAATGTCGGCGGTAAGTTCCTCAAGACCTCTTTTGGTGTCACGGACTTCGAGAAGGTGCTCTTCGATGTGGATGGAAGTAAATATGTCTTCCCTGACCACCTTTTCGGAAATTACGATAGCATCCTCAAAGTTGTAACCTTTCCAGGGCATAAAGGCAACCATAAGATTGCGGCCCAGGGCAAGTTCCCCATTGACGGTAGCATAACCCTCGGTAAGGACTTGACCTTTTTTAACCTTTTCGCCTTTGAAAACAATCGGTTTCAGGTTAATACAGGTATTCTGATTTGTTTTTCTGTATTTGGCAAGTTTATAGCGTTTGAGGTCACCTTCAAAGCTTACAAACTTTTCTTCATCGTTAAGTTCATACCTAACCAGTATCTCATTGGAGTCGACATATTCAATAATTCCGTTTCCTTCTGCAACCACCAGCAATCTGGAATCGAGGACCACTTTACCTTCAATACCGGTACCAACAACCGGAGCTTCCGGCTTGACAAGCGGTACCGCCTGGCGCATCATATTCGAACCCATCAGGGCCCTGTTGGCATCGTCATGTTCCAGGAAGGGGATCAGAGAAGCAGCAATGGAAGCTATCTGGTTGGGGGCCACGTCCATCATGTGAACTTCCTCCGGAGAAGCCAGAGGATAATCAGCATCGAGACGTGACTTTACACGGGGATTAACAAAATTACCTTCATCGGTAATAGGTGCGTTAGCCTGTGCAATAATCCTGCCCTCTTCTTCTTCAGCACTAAGATAAACCACGCTCTGATTGGTAAGATCTACCTTGCCAGCTTCAACAGTTCTGTAAGGGGTTTCGATAAAACCAAGGCTATTGATCTTGGCATAAACACAAAGAGAAGAGATAAGACCGATATTGGGTCCTTCAGGAGTTTCAATAGGACAAAGTCTTCCGTAGTGTGTAAAATGTACGTCGCGGACTTCAAAACCAGCCCTTTCCCTCGACAAACCGCCGGGGCCGAGAGCTGACATTCTGCGCTTATGGGTCATTTCAGCCAAGGGATTGGTCTGATCCATAAACTGTGAAAGCTGGTTTGTTCCAAAAAATGAATTGATAACAGAAGAAAGGGTCTTTGAATTGATAAGGTCGATAGGCGTAAAAACTTCATTATCGCGGACATTCATTCGTTCACGGATAGTCCTTGCCATACGGGCCAAACCAACGCCAAACTGATTATAAAGTTGTTCGCCAACAGTACGTACCCTTCTGTTACTCAGATGGTCGATATCATCAACATCGGTTTTCGAATTGATAAGTTCGATAAGATATTTGATGATCTCAATGATGTCTTCCTTGGTGAGGACTTTAGTGTCACTCGGGGTGTTCAGTTTCAGTTTTCTGTTGATCCTGTACCTGCCTACATCACCCAGATCATATCTTTTATCGGAGAAGAAAAGCTTATCGATCACATCGCGAGCGGTAGCTTCATCAGGTGGTTCTGAATTACGCAGCTGCCTGTAAATGTGAAGCACAGCTTCTTTCTCTGAATTACAGGGATCTTTCTGTAATGTGTTGTATATAATTTCGTAATCACTCTGGTTCATGTTTTCCTTGTGTAGAAGGATGGTTTTCGAACCCGAGTCCATTATTTCATCAATATGTTCATCTTCAAGAACAGTTTCGCGGTCGATGATCACTTCGTTACGTTCGATGGAAACAACTTCTCCGGTATCCTCATCGACAAAATCTTCGACCCACGATTTCAATACGCGTGCAGCCAGTTTACGCCCGACAAGTTTTTTCAGGGCTGTTTTGGAAACTTTGATTTCATCGGCAAGGCCGAAAATTTCAAGGATATCTTTGTCACTTTCATATCCAATGGCACGCAACAAAGTTGTAACCGGTAACTTTTTCTTACGGTCGATATAAGCATACATGACATTGTTGATGTCAGTAGCAAACTCAATCCAGGAGCCTTTAAAAGGAATGATACGGGCGGAGTACAATTTGGTCCCATTTGCATGAAGGCTCTGACCGAAGAACACACCGGGTGATCTGTGTAGTTGTGAAACCACAACCCTTTCAGCACCATTAATAACAAACAGACCTCTTTCAGTCATGTACGGGATCGTACCCAGGTACACATCCTGGATGACCGTATCAAAATCTTCATGTTCCGGATCGGTGCAAAACAATTTAAGCTTTGCTTTCAGGGGAACACTGTAAGTCAACCCTCTTTCAATGCACTCGTCGATAGAGTAACGCGGAGGATCAATGTAATAATCCAGAAATTCCAATACGAAATTGTTCCGCGTATCGGAGATAGGGAAGTTTTCACTGAAAACTTTGTACAAGCCTTCTTCTTTTCTCTTTTCAGGAGTGGTATCGAGTTGGAAGAAATCCCTGAATGATTTAAGCTGAATTTCAAGAAAATCGGGATATTCCAACTGATTTTTTGTTAACGAGAAGGAAATCCTTTGTGAATTATTGTTTGTTGACATTATATCGAAAATAAAGCATTGAACTTAAGTTATAACAAATGACAAAAAGGCTTAACCCGAGAACCATTGTGGTTCCGGATTAAACCTATAGGCTTTATATAGCGTAGAGTTCTTTATTTAAGCTCAACTTCAGCTCCTGCTTCTTCAAGTTGTTTTTTAAGGGTTTCAGCTTCATCTTTTGCAACGGCTTCCTTAACAGGAACCGGTGCTTTATCAACTAATTCTTTAGCTTCTTTTAAACCAAGGCCGGTAAGTTCTTTAACCAGCTTAACAATTTGAAGTTTAGCTCCACCTGGTGCTTTAAGGATCACATCGAAAGTCGATTTCTCAGCAGCACCCGAGCTTTCACCTCCACCTGCCGGACCTGCTGCTACAGTAACTGCAGCTGCTGCAGGTTCTATTCCATATTCTGATTTTAATATCTCAGCAAGTTCATTTACTTCTTTAACAGAAAGATTCACGAGTTGTTCAGCAAACGCTTTTAAATCTGCCATTTTTGTATAAATTTATTTTGGTTATGTTTTACTTATTTTCTTTTTCAGAAAGAGTTTTTAGAATACCAGCCAGTTTTCCACCTCCCGACTGTAGAGCAGAAATAACGTTCTTGGCGGGTGACTGAAGTATCAGTATAATATCGCCAATAAGTTCTTCTTTAGATTTAAGGCTTGAAAGTGCTTCAAGGTTATTATCGCCAACATATACTGATTCTTCAACAAATGCAGCCTTAAGAACAGGCTTATCCATTGATCTTCTGAATTCCCTGATAAGTTTTGCCGGTGCATTTCCTGTATCGGAAAGCATCAGTGATGTAGAATTATTAAGGACCGGAAATAATTCGATATAATTCTCACCAGCTTTTTCAAGGGCTTTTTTCAGCAATGTATTCTTGACAACAATCAACCTGATATCTTTCTCAAAACATTTTCTCCTGAGAAGCGTAGTCTGCTCTGCTGTGAGGGCAGAAATATCTGCGAGATAGAAATGCTTTGCTTCGCTTATTGTCTGAGCCAGGTTTTCAATAACCTGCATCTTTTCGTCCCGTGTCATTGCATTTAATGTTTAAATTTCAAGAGCTTTAGCATCGATGCGAATACCAGGACTCATGGTACTGGAAATATAGACACTTCTAAGGTAAGTACCTTTCGCAGCAGCAGGTTTAAGTTTGATAACCATCTGAAGAAATTCCCGGGCATTGTCGTAGATCTGTTCAGCAGAGAATGACATTTTACCGACAGTAGAGTGAATAATACCATACCTGTCGACTTTAAAATCAATCTTTCCGCCTTTGACTTCCTGAACGGCTTTGCCGATATCCATGGTAACAGTACCACTTTTCGGATTAGGCATTAAACCGCGGGGACCGAGTATACGTCCGAGTTTACCAATCTTAGCCATTACTGAAGGCATGGTAATGATTACATCAATATCTGTCCATCCTTTCTGGATTTTGTCGATATAATCGTCCAGGCCAACATAGTCAGCACCTGCCTGTTTGGCTTCGTCTTCCTTATCGGGGGTGCAAAGTACCAGCACCCTGACAACTTTTCCGGTACCATGGGGTAATGTAACTATACCACGTACCATCTGGTTTGCCTTTTTAGGGTCAATACCAAGACGAACATCAATATCCACAGAAGCATCGAACTTAGTAAAAGTGACATCTTTCAACAATTTTGAAGCTTCTGTAAGGGAATATTGCTTACCAGGCTCTAATTTTTCCAGTACAGTTTTCTGATTTTTTGTGAGTCTAGCCATTTTTTCTTGTTAATTAAGAATGATTAACTACACCGCAGGAAAATCGCCTTTTACGGTGATTCCCATACTACGGGCAGTACCAGCAACCATCTTCATTGCAGAGGAAATTGTAAATGCATTAAGATCCGGCATTTTATCCTGAGCAATCGTTCTCACCTGGTCCCAGGTAACTGTAGCAACCTTCGATCTGTTAGATTCAGCGGAACCTTTCTTGACTTTAGCTGCTTCGAGTAACTGTACGGCCACCGGAGGAGTTTTAATGATAAAATCAAAAGACTTATCACTAAAAACCGTAATAACAACCGGCAGCAACTTTCCAGCTTTATCCTGTGTGCGGGCGTTGAATTGCTTACAGAATTCCATAATATTTACGCCTTTAGCACCCAGGGCAGGACCAACCGGGGGTGACGGATTTGCTGCACCACCGCGTATCTGCAATTTAATCAGTCCAGCAACTTCTTTTGCCATGTTATAAAATATTTCTGATTATTATTGAGATCTTCAATTCAAATAGTTACTCAGGAAGCATTAAGGTTTTCGTAACAATCTGTATTGAATATTTTTATTCTTTTTCTACTTGCATAAAACTTAATTCCAAAGGTGTTTTTCTTCCGAAAATTTTAACCATGACCTTAAGTTTCTTTTTTTCTTCATTTACTTCTTCTATGATCCCTGTAAAACTGTTAAAAGGACCATCAATAACTTTAACTGATTCACCTACATAAAAGGGCACATTTATCTCTTCATCGCCTGCGGCAATTTCATCAACCTTACCAAGTATCCGGTTCACTTCAGAAACTCTTAGGGGAATAGGATCTTCATTTCCTTTTTGGCCAAGAAAACCAATTACATTAGGAATGTTTTTCAGAATATGTGGTATTTCACCAACCAATGCAGTCTCAACCAGAACATAACCCGGAAAAAAATTCCTTTCCTTGCTGATTTTTTTCCCGTTCCTTATCTGGTATACCTTTTCAGTTGGGATCAGGACCTGGGTGATATATTCCTCCAGATTGAGACGAGCTATTTCGCTTTCAATATATTCTTTCACCTTTTTCTCCTTACCACCGATCGCGCGCAGTACGTACCATTTTTTTTCCTGTTGTTCTTCCATCACACGACCTCCAATTAACTACTAATAGAATATACTGTAAATACCAGTCATCAGGTTTTTAAAGACCAGATCCATGCCGGCAACAACCAGGGCTATGATCAGCGATGTAACCATAACAATTATGGCACTGCCCTGTAATTCATCCCAGGATGGCCAGGTAACCTTATGCATCAGCTCAGCATAAGATTCTTTAAAGTATTGTATAATTTTCATTTCTTAAAATGTTGCACGGGAGGAGCGACTCGAACGCCCGACACCTGGTTTTGGAGACCAGTGCTCTACCAACTGAGCTACACCCGTATCCAATGTATTTTGTCCAGAGACTTATCAGTAATTTCTATTTGTGCCGGATATTTGCCGCTAATCCCAACCAAAACCATTGGGAAAAATTAATGAAGATAAACTCCTGATGGTTTATCTTCATTAGTATCCATATTATTGTATAATATCAATTACCTGTCCGGCGCCAACTGTTCTGCCACCTTCACGAATTGCAAAACGCAATCCTTTATCCATAGCCACCGGAGTGATCAGCTCAACCGTAATGGTAACATTATCACCAGGCATTACCATCTCGGTACCTTCGGGCAGAACGATCTCCCCAGTCACATCAAGTGTCCTCAGATAGAATTGGGGCCTGTATTTGTTATGGAATGGAGTATGACGGCCACCCTCTTCCTTTTTCAGGACGTAAACTTCAGCCTTGAATTTGGTATGAGGAGTAATTGAACCAGGTTTGGCAAGGACCATTCCTCTTTTTATTTCTTTTTTATCAACACCGCGGAGCAGTAATCCTACGTTGTCTCCGGCTTCTCCTGTATCAAGAATTTTACGGAACATTTCAACACCTGTACATACAGTTTTACGACCTGCAGCACCTAAGCCAATGATTTCAAGCTCCTCGCCTGTGTTGACTACACCTTGTTCAATTCTTCCGGTAGCAACGGTTCCACGTCCGGTGATTGAGAAAATATCTTCTACCGGCATAAGGAACGCTTTATCTTTATCACGCGGAGGAATCGGAATCCAACTGTCAACAGCATCCATCAGCTCAACAATTTTATCTTCCCACTTGGCTTCCCCTTGCATGGCACCGAGTGCTGAACCCCTGATCACCGGAGTATTGTCACCATCAAACTTATAGAAACTGAGCAATTCACGAACTTCCATTTCAACCAGGTCAAGAAGTTCAGGATCATCGACCACATCGACCTTGTTCAGGAAAACAACGATTTTAGGAACGTTAACCTGACGTGCAAGCAGGATATGTTCGCGGGTCTGTGGCATAGGACCATCATCACCTGCACAAACCAGAATAGCACCGTCCATCTGTGCAGCACCTGTAACCATGTTCTTAACATAGTCGGCATGTCCCGGACAGTCGACATGTGCATAGTGACGATTTGCAGTTTGATACTCAACGTGCGATGTATTAATGGTAATACCACGTTCTTTTTCTTCAGGAGCATTATCGATCGAATCAAAGTCCCTGATTTCAGATAGACCTTTTTTTGCAAGCACCATCGTTATAGCAGCAGTAAGAGTAGTCTTACCATGGTCAACGTGACCAATCGTACCGATGTTAACGTGCGGCTTCGACCTATCAAATTTTTCTTTAGCCATTTTTGTAGGATATTAAAAATTCAGTTTTTGTTATTATTTTAATTTACAATTTTATTAAGAGCCAATGATGGGAATTGAACCCATGACCTCTTCCTTACCAAGGAAACGCTCTACCAACTGAGCTACATCGGCTTATCCCATACTGTTTTCTAAGTCCGAAAAGGTGCAAAATTAACTAATTTCTATAAGCATATCAAATTAATAAGCATAAAAATCCATTTTAATTCTGCATGAAAATTATCAAAATTTCTCCTTAAGCTCAGCAAAGGATCCTTGTTCAAAGAACTTACTTTTGAGCGGGAGACGAGACTCGAACCCGCGACCCTAACCTTGGAAGGGTTATGCTCTACCAACTGAGCTACTCCCGCTTATTTTAAGGTATTTTATTTTTTACAACCCGCGACCTTAATCCGCCGGTTGGCGGAGTTTTGCTCTACCAATCCCGAAAATCTTAAAATCTCTTTTTAGATTTTCGTGGATCCTCGGAAAACTACCAAAAATCATAGATTTTTTTTGTTTTCCGTGACTGAGCTACTCCCGCATTTGTAGTTTCAACCACCTTAACTAAAGCTTCGGCAGTTGCAGATCACCTTCACTGAAGCTTCGGTGATCGCAGTGGGGAGAGGAGGATTCGAACCTCCGAAGGCATACGCCAGCAGATTTACAGTCTGCCCCAGTTGGCCGCTTTGGTATCTCCCCAGACTATTTCAAAGAATTCAAGGAGCCGATGGAGGGATTCGAACCCCCGACCAGCTGATTACAAATCAGCTGCTCTGGCCAACTGAGCTACATCGGCCTATCCCCTTATAACACACGGATTTCGGGAGATACCCCCCGAAATCGGTTCGCAAATGTATGAATATTTTATTTATACACAAAATAAATATTCTATTTTTTGAAACGCTCTGTTCATGCGCGTTTTCGCTTGTTTTTGTACCTGGTTATTTGCTTGATTAATGCATCGATAACATTGTCTACTGATTCCTCAAAAGATTTGCTTTGTTTCTTCGCAAAAAGCTCATTACCCGGTATATCCAGACGAATTTCAGCTACCTTATTTTCCGGTTCCTGGGTATTCTCCAATTTCAGATAAACCTCAGCGTCAATGATTTCATCGGTGTACTGACTGAGTTTCTTTACTTTTTCTTCAACAAATGTTTCAAGTTTCTTTGCGGGTGAAAACCTGAGCGAATAAATCTTTACATTCAT
>Ga0123335_1006005_pt1 | contig 14398 bp, 12 predicted proteins | sample BiotimSIPDNA_2_FD_89707 | JGI IMG/M metagenome (GOLD analysis project Ga0123335, IMG submission 89707) | Anaerobic biogas reactor microbial communites from Washington, USA - Biogas_R2 time_0 SIP DNA | ecosystem: Engineered > Bioreactor > Anaerobic > Unclassified | place: Washington, USA... | reverse complement strand
TGCAGATATTACTGACAAATAACAGATCAAGCAAAGGATACACCTGATGGACGAAAAAGATCGCGAAATAATTCAGATGCTTCAGGGCAGTTTCCCGCTCGAATCTGAGCCATACCGTGTAATTGGTGATAAACTCTGGCTCGACGAGGTATCGGTCATATCGAGAATTGCACGGATGATTCAAGGTGGAGCCATACGTTATCTCGGGCCGTTTTTCGACAGTCGTAAGCTCGGTTACCAGGGCTGTCTGGCCGCAATACAGGTTGCTCCCGAGCAGGTCGACAAGGTTGCTGCTGTTCTCGATCAGTTCTCAGAGATAACCCATAATTACCTGCGTGACGGCAAACCCAACATGTGGTTTACCGTGATTGCGCCGTCTCTGGAACGCCGCGCTGAAATTTTTTCGGCGATCAAAGAAGCCGCCGGTATTGATGAAATCATGGTTTTTCCGTCAAAGAAATTTTTTAAAGTAAAAGTGGACCTCGACTAGGAGCTGCTCATGGATAACAAAACCCGACAGATCCTGTGTGAACTTCAGGATGGCTTTAAACTGGAAACTCGCCCGTTCAAGCGCATTGCCAACGAGGTTGGCTGTAGTGAAGAAGAAGTCCTCGAAATTATCAAGCGAAGTCGCGAGGAAGGGCTGATTCGCCGTATTGGAGCAGCAGTGCGCCCGGGTCATCTCGGCCATTCCGCGAATGCTCTGGTTGTCTGGCAGGTGGCCGAAGATCGCGTCGATGAAGTCGGCACCGCGCTGGCCGAAATGCGTGAGATTTCGCATTGCTACGAGCGTGAATGTCCGCCAAACTGGCCTTATAATCTCTTCACCATGATTCATGCACGCAGTGAAGAAGAGCTTGAGCAGATCATCGCCGACATTTTTCAGCGCTTTTCGCTTGGGCAATACAAGGTTTTGCGCACTGTCAAAGAGCTCAAGAAAACCTCGATGCGCTATTTCGAGGAAAACGCAAAATGAATGCGGAAGCATTGAAGGCTGCCGAAAAAGTTTTTCCCGGTGGCGTGAACAGCCCGGTTCGTGCTTTCAAATCGGTTGGTGGCAGCCCACTTTTTATCAAAAGAGCCTCCGGCAGCAGAATCTTTGATGTCGAGGGGCGCGAATATCTTGATTATGTTGGCTCGTGGGGGCCAATGATTCTCGGCCATGCCGACCCTGATGTTATCGCTGCGGTTACCCGTACCGCCGCCTCGGGTTTGAGTTTCGGTGCACCTACTGAAGCTGAGACTGAACTGGCTCATCTGGTGCGCGAAGCTTTTCCGGTTATCGAGAAAATGCGCCTGGTCAACTCAGGTACCGAAGCCACCATGTCAGCAGTTCGTCTGGCACGAGGCTTTACCGGCAGGCCACTTATCGTGAAATTTGACGGCGCCTACCACGGACACGCTGATTCGTTACTGGTTTCAGCCGGTTCTGGCGTAGCTACTCTCGCCATACCTGGTTGCCCGGGCATACCCGAGAATATCGCCGCCAGCACTCTTGTGCTGCCATTTAATGATATCGCCGCCTTAAATGCCTGTTTTGCCAGGCATGCCGGTCAGATCGCCGGCGTCATTGTTGAACCGGTCTGTGGCAATATTGGTGTCGTAAACCCTGCTGACGGCTATCTCGCGGCTTTGCGCAAGCTGTGCAGTGAACACGGCGCTCTGCTGATTTTTGACGAAGTCATGACCGGATTCAGAAGCTGTTTCGGCGGTGTCAGCAATCTCACCGAAGTTTGCCCCGACCTGACCTGTCTCGGCAAGATCGTTGGCGGCGGTATGCCACTGGCCATCTACGGAGGCCGCGCTGAAATAATGGCGCATATCGCTCCCGATGGCCCGGTCTATCAGGCCGGAACTCTCGCTGGCAACCCGGTTGCTGTAGCTGCCGGTATTGCCACTCTCAAAAAGATCAAGTCACAGCCGCATTTTTACGAACATCTGCTGGCTCGCGCTGGCAAACTCGAGGCCGGCATCGCTGCCGCCGCCGCAACTGCCGGTTTCAAAGCCGTCTCAAACCGTTTCGGCTCGATGTTTACCATGTTTTTTACCGACCAGCCGGTTGTGGATTACGCGACAGCAAAAACTTCCAATACTGCTCTGTTCGCCCGCTGGTTTCGTGGCATGCTCGCCGAAGGCGTCTATCTCGCGCCCTCACAGTTCGAGGCCGCTTTCCTCTCGGCAGCCCACAGCGACGCCGATATCCACCATACCATAGTAGCCGCCACCCACGTCTTCAAGCAGCTCGCCGCCGGGAAGTAAAGAAAGAGTTTATCCGCGCATAATGACTAAAAAATAAAAACCCGGGCAGTTGCAGATGCGACTGCCCGGGTAACTTCAAGCACATTAGATCATTTGGGTTTGATTTTGACCGGGTTGGTTCGAATTGCGTAGCGCAATGGCTTGGTCGCATCAGTAGGAACATATTCAACTTCGGTTCTGATCAAATTGAAGCCGGAGTTTTCACGGTCGTATTTTACTTCACGATATTTGTGAAGCACGTTCAGTTCGTCTTTGAGAGCAAGTGCATGAACACCGAGTTTTACGGTAGTTCCAGCCTGCACTTCACAGATGAATACAGTATCAGTAGCCTGGGTTTCCGACCATGCCGGGTGGGGCTGCTTAAATGTCATGTTAAGTACTGGAATTGGATCGGTAGCAACCTCGTTGTTTTCATAGATTATGAAATCATTGGCGCTGATATCACCTTGAATATAAACTGATTTGTTGAAATGAAAATACAACAGGTCAGTTTCGCTTATCGTTCTGTCATTGTCGAGGTCTTCCCATTCGATCTTGTTCAGTGCAAGATCTTTGACATAGTATTCGCGTATGTCATCACTTTTTGATGAGCTCGGGCCTTCGCTGTAGACAAAGCATGCATAGGGATCGAGTTTATAGTTCTTGCCCCAGGGATCAGTCGGAATAAAGGTGAGGTAACGGCCCATCAGCCCGTTGAAGTCTTTTTCTCCGAGTGTTGGAAGAGGGTTTGCCGTGTCAGTGCCAATAATGCCAAGGTATGGCAGGTCTTCCTGTGAATTATGCAATACGACAGCCTGTTTAAGGGCGTCGAGATCCTGCAACGCTTTGGAGCGCTTGCTGTCTTTGACATAGTCCGAGTAGTATGGGGTGGCCACACCGACGAGAATGGCGATGATGACGACCACCACCAGAAGTTCAATAAGCGAGAAACCGCGTTTCATAATCAGCACTCCTTCGAGAGGTATGCAGGAATAGAAAATTCCAATTCAGACCAGTTATCGACAATATAAAGACAAAATATTATCTAAAATATCAGCTAAATCAAGGCATTTGTTATTACTCGTGCTCGTAATCGTAATCGTTGGCCTGGCCGCGCACCATCCTGTGGCGACCATGCGTTCGCGACATCCTGTCGCTCTCGTTACTTCCCGCGTAACTGGTCGCGCTTGGCGCTGGCTTCGTTATCAGTATAGTAACCGTAGCGCTTGAGTTTGGTCACGCATTTGAGTGCTTCGCTCGTGTTCCCGCGCTCTTCGTAAAAATCCATCAGCTCTTCGATGAGCTTGCGGTCTTTCTTATATTCCTTGCGGGTCAGAAGAGCCATGATCGCCACTTCACGCAGGCGGTCGTTTTCGCCGTTATAAGCAAGGTTCATGAGCTCTTCATCGCTGACGCTGGAATATTTGGGGTCGATTTCCTTCTTTGTGCCGAACAGAGCCAGGTTGTCGCGGGCGAACTTGTCCTTGAGCTCTTTTTCGGTCATCTCTTTGCCATAGGCAGTGCCCGGATTAACCTTGTAATATTTTCTGAATACGGCCAGAGCCTGATTGTAGTAACCCCGCTCTTCGTAGAAGCGCCGCAGCCCGTCGAGAGCTTCGGCATCTTCTTTGTTGCGATCGATCAGCTCGTAGTAAGTAGCTTCGATGTCGGCATCAGTGTTGTCTGATTCCATGAGCTTCATCTCAAGCTTGCGTGATTCCAGGCGTTTCTTGGTTTCTTCGATTTCATCGAGTTCCATGCGGGCCTGATCGCCAAATTTGGGGTCGCGCCGCAGCATGTTGAGAAAGTTTTCGGCGTTGGCAAAATCTTCGCCTTTAAGATAAATCTCGGCAGAGCGCATAATGCCTTCAGAAAAATCCTTGTTCATGTTGTAGGCCTGCAGGTAAGACTTGATCGCTTCGTCATAGCGGCCCATGTCTTCATAGAGCCGGCCAAGCTCGAAATAGCCAGTCGCCGGGTCGGCGTTTTTACGAATCTCTTTTTTGTATTCGGCAATTGCTTCTTCGACTTTGCCACTCTTTTCAAGATTCCGCGCGAGGTCATAGCCGATGAGCTCTTTAATTTCCGGGTCGCGCCGGCCGAGTTTGCGTGCAGTTTCATAGTGTTCGGCGGCTTTATCGGCGTTTTGTACGCTTTCGTATGCTCTGGCCAGCAGCCAGTGTGTTTCGGCATGCTTCTGGTCAAAGAGCAGGGCCTGCTCAAGAATCTCGATGGCCTCGCGGGCTGAATCGAGGTCGATGAGCACGGCACCGAGACCACGCAATACATTTGGGTCGTCGGGCTGAACCTGTCTGGCTTTTGTCAGCATTTCCCGGGCATCTTTAAGGTTTCCCTGCTCGAGCTGATACATGCCGAGGCGAGACAGTGCTTTGCCGTTGCCGGGTTCGAGCGCAAGTGCGCTTTCGTAGTGCTCTATCGCTTCGTCAGATTTATTGCGGGCATCGAGCAGCTCACCCATACGCACATGAATATCAGCTGACTTGGGGAAGCCGAGCAGCGCAGTTTCGAAATGGCGCAGAGCCTGGGTGGGCGAGCCTTCCTGCGAGATCATGATGCCAAGATAATAGTGCGCCATAAACTCCTCTGGCGATTTACGCACTATTGCCCGCAGCGACTTGATTACTTCAGCTTTTTCCTTTTTATTGCCAATCTGAAAATCGCGCCAGGCTTTGTCGTAAAAAGCTTCTGATATCTGCACCGGTTCAGGCGCCAGCGGGATCTTTTTGCGGCGCACAGCGGCAGATAGATCGGAGGCTGCAAAAATGCAGCAGAGCGCAAAGCTCAGTATCAGCAGTTCCGACAGTCTGGTTCTGGTCTTCATAATTACTCCTTATGCTCGTCATAGTAACCACCTGTTACCATGGTATACAGACAAGCAGTATTTAAGCTAAAAGTAACACGCCTTTCCTGCGAATGCAAAGAAAGGCGTGAAATGATGGCGAAGCAGTTACAGACTGGCCGGACCCTGCAGCAATACTCTGGCGCCTGAAATCACTGAATAGAGAGCGACAATCAGGCTGAAATAGAAGAGGTAAAAGTGAAAACGTCTGATGTTTGCCTGAGCTTTCGCTTTCTTCGGGTTCTTGATCGACTTGCCGACGAACATGTTAGCCAGCAGTATGCCAAGAAGAATGGCGCCGGCAAAGCCGTGCCCGTAGGTGCGCTGAAAGATTTCCTTTACGCCCAGAAACTGAACCAGGCTGAAGATGCCGCCGAGAAGACCGACGAAGATCAGGCCGGTGATCAGCTTGCTCAGCTTCAGGTGCTGCTGAAGAATTAGATCGTGCTGATCTGCTTCGGGTGATTTGGGGTTGATGGCCAGTGCCTGTTTGCCGAGGCGATGAATGTGGATCACGGCGGCAAGCAGAGCCAGCATGAAGATTGGGTGCAAATACTGCATAGCTGAACTCCTGCTTAAAGTTTGAATTTTCCAATATCGAAGTCGTCGAGATCGAATGGGTCTTTGGCCGGTTTTTTGCCGCCCTTGGGCTTCTCTTCGACCGGGCTGTCGAGATCGATAATGTTGTCAAGGTTGAACGGGTTATCATCAACTGGCGCGGCAGGTTTCCCTGCTGCCGGCTTTTTGCCGCCGGCCGCCGGTTTGGCTGGCGCAGCCGGTGCGGCCGGCTGGTCGTCACTCGGGAATACCTCAAGAACGTCGAGATCGAGGTCAAGACTGGCAAACGGGTCTTTGCCACCTTCTCCGCCAGGACTGCCGGTGCCGAGGCCAAGGTCAGCCTCAGAGAACAGGGCTGCAAAGGGATCTTTGCTTTCTTTGCCGGCCGGCGCCTTCGGCTTCATCGGCGGCAGTGGAGTATCATCGTCTTCGAATCCGGCCGCTTCATCAGCTGGTTTCATCGGTGGCAACGGCGTATCGTCAAGACTGGCAAAGGGGTCGGGTTCTTTGGCGGGCGCTGGTTTTGCCGGGGCGGGCCTGGACGCTGGCGCCGATTTGGCTGGCTGCGCCGGTTTCGCTTCTGGCTTCATTGGTGGCAGCAGGTCGGCCAGGTCGTCGGCAAATTCATCGGCAGCCGGCGCGGCGGCTGGCTGTGGCGGCTGCTTCGGGGCGGCCGGCGCTGGTTTCATCGGCGGCAGCAGGTCGGAGAGGTCGTCAAGTGGCAACTCCAGCTCTGGCGCGGCTTCTGCCGGCGTCGAAAAGTTGTCGAGTGAATCGAGATTGATGTCAGGCACTCCCGCGTCAGCTGCCGTAGATGACTGGCTGGCAGCATTCTGAGCAAGTGTTTCGTCTGATGTCTCTTTGCCTGACTGGCTGAGGTTATCGATCAACGAGCCGAACAGATCGTCGCCGAGACCATCTTCCTTCATGAAATCAGGCGTTGGCACGGCCGGCGATTCTGATTCGGCCGGAGTGGGCGCAGTTGCGGTCACTGCTGGCGCATCCAGGTCAAGATTGAGATTGTCTAAATTCATGCTCTCATCGACAGCTTCAGGGGGGTGCGACGGAACAGCAGTCGGCCTGGGTGCAGGAGCGGGCTTAGCCGGAGCCGGTTTCGGCGGCGCGGCAGCCGGCGGAACCGGCCTGGCAGGCGTAATTGCCGGCTTTTCAGCAGGTTTTGCCGCCGGGAAAGCTGGAGAACTGTCATCTTCATTCTGTGTCTGGACAGGTCGTTCTGAAACTGCTGGCTTAGCCATGCTTTCGGCTGGTGTGGCCGGAGCTGTCGGCTTGGGTGGCGCAGCGGGGGCGGGTTTTGTCGTTGGCGCCGCCGGGCTGGGCGGCATTGCCGGCTTTGTTGTTGCTGGCTGTGGAACGACCGGGGCTACCGGTGTGACCGGCCTGGCTGGAATTGCTGGCGCGGCCGGAATTGCCGGAGTAATTGGCGTCGGTGCAGCAGGAACTGGCTGAACTTGGCCGGGCGGCGGAAACGCCGGGGCTGGCGGCGCTGAGATTACTGGTGGCGCAGCAACAGCAGGTGCCGGTATTGGAGCCGGTTCTTTCTTTAAACCAATATTGGCAGGCGCGGAAGGCGTGGCCATTGGTTTTCGTTTTATAATAGGTTTGACTGGCGGAATCGGGCGGCGCGGGCGGCCTGAGCTTTTTGCCGATGCGGCCAGCGGTTTCCCGCAACAGGGGCAGAATCTGATGACCATGTCGCATTCATCGCAATAGAGGCCGTCGCCGCTGGCGATGTTGGAGGCTGATGTGCCTGAAGCTGATGTATGCGGCTGGTTAGAGGATTCCCAGGTGCCGCTTTCGCCTTTGCTCCAGTTGTCAAGTGCAAAGACGAGGTCTTTGACTCCGGCAACCTTTCTGATACTGGATTCAATGAATTTGAGCTCAATAGCGATTTCGTCGACGGTTTTTTCGATGCCGACAAAGGCAAGTTCACCCTGCAGGGTGACGACCCCGGCATTTACCGGAAATTTTATTTTGCCGAGATCGACTCGCCGCCCAGCCAGTTCACGTCTGACGGCAGCTCCGATCCCAAGGTCAGTGGCCTCCTTCAATTTTGGCCTCCAGTTCTCAAGTCAGTTGAATATAGAGTCGCACGGCAAATTCTAGATTTGCACAATTCATTTTAAGAATCGGCAAAGTCGTGAAAATTTCTTAATCTTATCTGCACATAAAAGAATTATAGCGCAAAGGCTGCGCTAAATTCAGCAATATTCTTAAAGACAGTTGCGCGTTGTGCGGGGTCGGCAAGGTTGAAAAGCGGCGGGCCAGGCCGGCGTCTCAGCCATGTTTCCTGGCGCTTGGCATATTGCCGGGTATGAATTACGATTGCTTCGCGGGTTGCCGTTAGATCAGTCTTGCCGTCGAGCAGATCGAACCATTCACTGTAACCAATAGAATTGAGGCCGGGCGCCTGTCGGCCGTATTTGTCTATGAGTCCGCGGACCTCTTTTTCCAGGCCTGTTGCAATCATTTCGTCGACCCGCCGTTCAATCGCTTTGTGCAGTTCGTCGCGCGGTCTGGTCACCACCACCGGCATAAAAACGGCTTCTGGCAGCGGTGATACGCGTTTGTTCTCAGCAAGTGGCCGCCCGGTGTTCGTTACAATCTCTATTGCCCGCAGAACGCGACGTGGATTATTGATATCTATCTGGCTGGAAGCGGCAGGGTCGAGCCTTTGCAGCTGGTCGAGCATTGCGGCCAGACCTTTTGTCTGTAATTCCTGTTGCAGGCGCTGTGACAGCTCGATGTCATTGCCGGCAGTCCCTAGACCTTCGGCGAGCGCATCATAATAAAAGCCGGTGCCACCGACCAGCAGAGGTATTCTGGCGCGTTGCCAGATCTGCCTGATGGTTGCTGCAGCAGCATCGGCATATTCAGCGGCACTGAACGAACGGTCAGGCGTTATGATGCTGAAGAGATGATGCGGTGCCTGCGCCATCTCAGACTGAGTCGGGTGAGCCGTTCCGATCAGCATTTCGCTGTAGATCTGGCGTGAGTCGCAGTTCACGATTTCACAGCCATGCCGGTCGGCAATTTCAAGCGCCAGGCCGGTCTTGCCTGATGCCGTCGGCCCCAGCACCGCCATAACCGGCATTCTCTCAGCGCTTCGTGTTGCTGATTCTCTATCAAATTTGCATTGCATGATTAAATCTCTTAAATTCTCAACAAGTTCAGCAGTAAATGTAAGGGCGCAGGCAGGTCTTTATAATCACTATTCTCAAAGACTAGTCCACGGTCACATAAGAGTTCACGGTTCAAAGTCATTGCGAGCGAAGCGAAGCAATCCTTCTGCTAATAGGATTGCTTCGTCGCTACGCTCCTCGCAATGACTGTTTTTAAACACACGTTCAAATTTGACAAAGCACTAGGTGCGCAGAAAGCCGGTTTCGATCTGGCGCGTGGTCAGCCTGATCACGATCGGTCGGCCATGCGGACAGGTAAAGGGATTCTCGGTCTTGAGCAGTTGCTCGAGCAGGCTGTTCCACTCAGATTCATCCAGTTTGTTGCCGGCTTTTACTGCGGCTTTACACGCCATCATCTTGAGCAGGTCAGTTTTGATTTCACGAATAGAACGGCTTTCCCAGCCGTTCAATACCTGTCCGAGAACGTCCTGTAGGCTTTCGCCATCGTTGTTCTGCTTTTCCGATACCGGAAAAGCGGTGGCATAATACTGGCCGTCGTCTTCCTGCTGTATCGTGAAACCAAGTTCTTTGAGCTCGGTGAGGTGATCTTTGATCACCATGCGCTCTGAAGGCAGAAGCTTGAGTGGCACCGGAAACAGCAGTGGCTGTGCAGCTATCGGCATGTCGCGATAAGTCGCTGTATACTGGTCGAAGAGAATACGTTCGTGTGCCGCGTGCTGATCGATGATGAACAGCCCTTTATCGTCTTCGCCGAGCAGATATGAATTTTTCAGCTGCGCCAGAATACGCGGGTGTTCTAGGGTAGACACCGGTTCGAATGCGCTTGCCGGCGCGGCTGAATGTGGTCCCAGTCGCTCACTGCTGATGTCTCTGATTTCGTAGAGTCGTTCTTCGTTGCCGGCCGGTGTCCTGATTGGCTGCATTTCAGGTGGGGGGGTAAAAATAGATGGGGCGGCAGTCGGCGAGGCTTTTATCGTGCCGGTATCAGTAGTTGCTTCGGTTTCATATTCTGGCAGATCCGGAGTGACAAGTCCACTTTGCATTGTCGTCGCTGGCGCAGATGCCATGCGCAGACCTGAAAGGCTGGCCTGGACGGTTTCCCAGATTGTCGAAAAGACCCAGCGCTCATCTTTGAAGCGAATCTCAGTTTTTTGTGGATGCACGTTGACATCGATCATAGCAGGCGGTACGCGCAGATCGAGAATCAGCACAGGGTAACGCCCCTTTGGGAAAAACGCCGAAATCGCCTTGTTGATCGCCTGAGTCAGCAGTTTCGTTTTAACGACGCGCCGGTTGACCAGCGTGGTCATGTAACGCGCCGCGTTTCGCGGCTGGTTTGGCGGTGAAATGAAGCCGCGCAGCGACATGCCGCCCTGTGCAACGCTCGTCGGTTCTTTGAGGGCGATCAGGTCGCGGGTGACTTCGGGGCCGTAAACAGCAAGAATGGCATCACTTAGGTTGCCTGAGCCATTGGTGGCGGCGACGAGAACGTTGCTGTTGGTGAATTTGAAAGCAATTTCCGGGTAGCCCATCATGTAATGACAGACGATGTCAGATATTTGCGCCATCTCAGCCGCGACGCTCTTGAGAAACTTACGTCGGGCCGGCACATTGTAGAACAGGTTTTTTACCTGTATACGGGTGCCACGCGGAAACGAATCGCTGTCAACACTGGCTACCCGCCCGCCGTCGAGAGTGACGCGGGTGGCGGCGGTTTCGCTTTCATGTCGGGTGATCAGGCTGACGCGGGCTACCGAAGCAATAGTTGGCAGTGCTTCACCGCGAAAGCCAAGCGAAGCAATGTTTTCTAGTTCGGCGTCGTCGACGAGCTTGCTGGTTGCATGCGGAGTGAAAGCAAGCACTGCATCCTGGCTGGTCATGCCTTCACCGTTGTCGGTGATCTCGATGAGTTTCTGGCCGCCCTCTTTAATCTCGATCTCGATGCGGCTGGCTTTGGCGTCAATCGCGTTTTCTATAAGTTCCTTAACCACCGAGGCCGGCCGTTCGACCACTTCGCCGGCAGCGATGCGGCAGATAATGTCTTCAGACAGGATTTTTATCTTTCCGGTTGTCATGCAGTCTCCTCAGAAATTGTGTGGGGCACCCATATCCCAGCTGGCTACCGCATTGACGGCCAGACTTTCAGCTGGCGCGAGATGCGCTGTGAAATAGCCGTGTGCCGCGATCATTGCTGCATTATCAGTGCACAAATGCAGAGTCGGCAACAGCAGTTCGGCGTGGTAGCGGTCAGCCAGTTGCTGCATGTCCCGGCGCAGCACCGCATTCGCGGCCACGCCTCCCGCAAGAATCAGTCTGCGAGCTCTGGTTTCTTTGAGTGCCATGCCGACCTTTTCGACAAAAGTCTGGCTGACCGCATGCTGTAGACTGGCGCAGAGGTCGGGCAGGTTGAGTTCGTCCTTTTCATGCGCGACTATGCGCATAACCGCGGTTTTGAGCCCGCTGAAGCTGAAAACATAGCCTTTGCCGGCCATCGGGCGGGGCAGCTGGTACCTTTTCGGGTCACCGTTTTCGCCGGTTTTCTGAATGATCGGGCCGCCAGGATAGCCGAGCTGCAGGTGGCGCGCAACTTTGTCGAAAAGCTCGCCCGGAGCATCGTCGAGTGTCTGGCCAAGAACCTGATATTGACGTGGTCCTTCTGCCAGAACGAGATTGGCATGACCTCCTGAAACGATAAGACCGAGAAAGGGATACTCAGGCGCGCGGCCGGCTGCAAGAAATGAGGCGGTCAGGTGCGCCTCAATATGATTGACCGGAACCAGCGGTTTGCCTGTATACCAGGCGAGTGCCTTGGCAGTGCTAAGACCGACCAGAAGCGGGCCCAGCAGACCGGGGCCGGCGGTTGCCGCAATCTGATCTATGTCGCTGATTTTCAAGCCGGCTTCCCCGAGGCAGTCACGTAAAAGTGGCAGAATGGCTTCGAGATGTTTGCGCGAGGCGACTTCGGGAACAACGCCGCCAAATCGGCGGTGTATCTCGATCTGAGACGAAACCAGGCTGCTGATGACTCTGGTGCCGTTTTCGACGAGGGCGATCGAAGTGTCGTCACATGATGATTCTATGCCGAGTGTTATCATGGTTTTTCCTCAAGTTTGCGTTCAGCCTGCGACGGAATAACATACATCGGCAGCACTCCGAGAATCTCTTCGAATGTTTCTGCAGCCGGCTGGCTCTTGATTAGCTCGTGCAGAGCTTCTGGTTCCGGGTCGAGCCGGAGCAGGCCAGGCAGATCGCATCTTATTGCGTAAGTATTCGGTCCAGTGATGGCGGTGCGTGTCTGTAACTCTGGTGACTGACAGGTTTGCGCATCAACATCAGCTTCCACGACAAAAGCCTTGTCGATAAGCGTTGGCAGTATCAGCATGACTTTGCCTTTTTTACCCTGTAGTTGCAGGGTTTTTAACGACCACTTGAAAATGTCTATGCCGCTTACTGGCTTATCGCCAATAAGTGCGAGGGTTCGGAAAAATGCTGCCGCTATGCGAAGTCCGGTCAGACTGCCTGGTCCGGTGCAGATGCTGAGCCGGTCGAGCTCTGCAAAAGAGCTGCCGGCCTGATTTAGCATTTCGTCACAGATTCTGCTGACACAGGCGCCAAGATTGCGGTCAGTGTCGAAACGCTGGTTGAAGAAACTACTTTCGTCGCCATACTGGCAGTTGGTAGCGTTTTCTGAGGCATCTAAAAACAGGTAGCGCATTGTTCAGGGTTCCTTCCAGGTCCAGCTGATCAGGCGATCGAATTCTGCCTCGGGATCTGGTTGTTCTATGCAGACTTCGAGGTGCGGCATTTTCTGGAGTTCGGCGCCGCGTTCGGCCCATTCCACCAGGCAGGGATTACCTGTCTGTAATATCTCGAAAAGACCGATATCGATAACCTCTTCGAAGCAGTTGACGCGGTAGAGATCGAGGTGAAAGAGTGATCTGCCGCCGCTGCGGTATTCGTTCATCAGCGTATAAGAAGGGCTCGAGACATGGCCGTCGATGTTGAGTCCGCGGGCAAATCCTCGGGCAAACAGCGTCTTGCCGGCACCAAGTCCGCCGTGCAGAAGAACCAGCGCTTTCGGATACTGTTGGGCCAGCTGCCCGGCGATCTCGAGAGTTTGTTCAGGTGATTGGCTGCGTATCGGTTCCATCAGTCTCTCAATTCAGTTGCCAGAACTATGTCGCGGTTGATGCAGGTAAGGCAGTTGAGCAGTTTGTCGCGCAGACTCTGATCTTTAACCGCATCGCGAATCTGCCTGATCAGATCGATAACCTGACGAAAGGCCCTGATCAGATCTCCTTCAGGGATGTCGGCCATCGCCATCATATCTTCAAATGCACACCCCTGGCTCCAGGCCAGCATAAGATTGCAGATTCTCGTTTCCAGGGGCTTGATAAAAGCATGTTGTCGTGCCAGCGAATTGACGAAGCCGCGTGCACTCTTCAGCTTTTCCGGCAGTTTGGCTACCGGGCGTGGTGTTTCGTTGTTGCTGGCGCGCCGCCGGTGTTCGTAAACCAGTGACAGGCAGATCGCGTTGATTTCGTGCTCGTTGCATTCATGAAAATAGCCGGCAAAATAGAGTTCGGTGACAGCAATCTCTTCGGTATGAATGCGGCTGGCGAGTTCTCCGCGCGCGAGCAGGCCCTTTTCATCAATATAGCCAAGCTGGCGCAACAGTTCGAGTTTGCGCTCATACAATGGTAGTTGCAGCTCTTCCTGCTCTTCAAGCAGTCCGCGCCAGTAATTTAGCTTTTTGCGCAGGCGTGCAGCCTGATTATAACGCGAAACACATTTGTTCTTGCTGCGGCAGCGGCCACAGATAAAATTTCTTTCCTGTTCCAGCATTTCCTGGTGCTGGGCCGAAAATTGCTTTTCAATATCTTCCTGATAGGTGCGGTTACGCTTTCCACGCATACCGTAACGAATCTGGTCGAGCTGGCGGTGCATGGTGTCAACCTTTTCTCGCATCTTTTTCTGGAACACCATGAATTCATCAAAGTCGTTTTTCTTTTCGGGGCAGCGCGGCATGACCTGCTCGATCTCATAGCGAATCTTGGCGACTTTCTCAGCCAGTTCCGGCAGCATTTTGTTTGCCTGAAACTGTGCAAAGTTGCGTTTGAGAATCATGCGAACTTCGTCGGATTTATGGCCAGAATACAGGTTCAGAACACTGTTGAATGACAGATCGAACTGGCTCAGCAGCGGCTCGATGTCGCCATAAACGAGAGTCTGCAGTTCCTCCAGCGACAGGTCGCGTGGCAGGTGCGGAACAACCACCCAGCCGGTTTTGTCGATACCACGCCGGCCGGCGCGCCCTGAAATCTGAGTGAATTCAAGCGACTTCATCGGGCGGAAGGTGCGTCCGTCATATTTTTTGAGAGCATCGTAAGCTACGCTGCGGGCCGGCATGTTAACGCCGACGGCGAAAGTTTCGGTTACGAAAAGCACTCTGAGTGTGCGTTCGGCGAACAGTATCTCGACGAGTTCCTTGAGCTGCGGAAGCAGGCCGGCATGATGTCTGCCAACGCCGCGTATCAGTTCTTCGCGCAGATTCTGTGCTGTTTCGAGGTTATGCAGCTGG